>X237_Red_shanked_Douc_Langur__coassemble_39_pt1 | contig 22309 bp, 26 predicted proteins | sample X237_Red_shanked_Douc_Langur__metabat2_high_PE_002 | metagenome-assembled genome bin X237_Red_shanked_Douc_Langur
CCGTTGGGCTGCGCCTCCATTGCCCAGGTCCACCGGGCGGTGCTGCGCGACGGCCGCGAGGTCGCGGTCAAGGTGCAGAAGCCGGATGTGGCCGCCCAGCTGCGCTCGGACCTGGGCGTGCTGCGCAGCTTTGCCAGTGCTGCAGATCGTTTCACCCGGGTTGGCCGCCGCGTGCGCCTGAGCGACTGGCTGGCCGAGTTCTCGCGCACCCTGCGCATGGAGCTGGACTACGAGGCCGAGGCCGGCAACCTGCAGCGTTTCGGCCAGCATCTGGCGCCATATCCGGAGCTGTGGGTGCCGCAGCCGATCCTGGACCTGTGCAGCAAGCGTGTGCTGACCCTGGAACTGGTCGGCGGCGTGCGCGTGGATGCGATCCCGCAGGTGCGGCGTACCGAACAGAGCATGGACCCGCTGGCCGCCGCCCTGGTGCGCGGCTACCTGGACCAGATCTTCGTGCATGGCGAGATCCATGCCGACCCGCACCCGGGCAACCTGCGCGTCACCGCCGACAACCGGCTGGCGATCTTCGACCTGGGCATGGTCGCCCACGTGCCGCCGCGCCTGCGCGAGCGCCTGCTCAAGGTGCTGTTTGCCGCCATCGATGGCCGTGGCGAGGAAGTGGCCGACGAGATCATCGCCATCTCCACCCGGCTGGAGGATTTCGAGGAGGAGCGCTACCTGCGCGAGACCGGGCAGATGATCGCCCGTTATGCGGCCATCAGCAGCATGAGCGAGGGCCAAGTGGTGCTGGAGGTGGTCCGCATCGCCACCTTCTGCGGCCTGCGCACCCCGCCGGAGCTGAGCGTGCTGGGCAAGGCCCTGCTCAACCTGGAAAACGTCTGCCACCACCTGGCCCCGGACCTGGACCTGCGCTGGATCGTGGAGCGCCAGCTGCAATCGGTGCTGCGCGCGCGGCTGAAAAAGACCTTCTCCCGGGCCAACGTGGCCAGCGAGATGATCGAGCTGCAACTGCTGGCCCGCCAGGGGCCACGCCGGGTCAGCGAGATTCTCGGCCTGCTGGCCGAGAACCGCCTGCAGATGAAGGTCACCGGGCTGGAAGAGTCACGCCTGATGGAGAACATCCAGAAGGTGGCCAACCGCGTCGCCGCCGGCCTGATCACCTCGGCCCTGCTGTTGTCCTCGGCGATGCTGATGCGCATTGAAAGCCGCTGGAGCCTGTTCGGCTACCCGGTGGTGGCGATGGTGCTGCTGATGATCGCGGTGGTCATCGCCCTGGGCCTGATCATCAGCTCGCTGCTGTTTGACCGGCGCAGCAGTGCCGACGAGCGCGAGGAGCGCGGCCTGCGCTGACTGCGCCGTCGCGCCGGGGCAGCGCCCCGGCGCCGGCCTGCAAGCGCTTATTGGCTGTCCTTGAGCAGGTGCACATCGGTGGGCGTGGACAGCGCGATGCTGGCCGCCTGCAAGGCCACCAGCAACTCGAACAACAGGTCGGACTTGATCGAATACACGTTGCGCGGGCTGCCGACGTGGCCAAAGCTGTTGATGGTGATCATGCCGCCATCGATGCCATCGACATAGAACGACGGCGCCGGCTCCTCCTGCACGCCGGGATGGGCGGCATACACGCCCAGCAACACCTCGCGCAGCTGGGCCACATCGGTGGACAGCGGCACCTGGAACTTGATCTGCACCCGCCCGGTCGGGTTGGACAGGGTCATGTTGCGGATTGTCTTGGTGATCAGCTCGGAGTTGGGCACGATCAGGGTGGACTTGTCGCCGGCCTGGATCTCGGTGGCACGCACGCTGATCCGGCGCACGTCGCCTTCCAGGTCGCCGATGCGCACCAGGTCACCGATCTTGACCGGCCGCTCGGCCAGCAGGATCAGGCCGGAGAAGAAGTTCTGGGTGATTGCCTGCAGGCCGAAACCGATACCCACCGACAGCGCACTGACCACCAGGGCCAGTTTCTGGAAGCCCAGGCCGAGTGCGGCCAGGGTCCACAGGGCGACGATCGCCAGGCCCAGGTAGCGGGCCACGGTGCTGACCGAATTGCGCCCGCCGGCATCCATGCTGGTCTTCGGCAGGTAGGTATCCACCAGCCAGCGCTGCAGCAGCTGCAGCACGCCCAGGCCGATGCCCAGCACCATCAATGCCCGCACCAGGGTCCACGGCCGCAATACGGTGTCACCGATGGTGATGCCGTTGCGCAGGGTGTCAAACCAGCCCAGCACCACCGCACTGTTGCCCTGCGGCAGGGCAATGGCGATCAGGGCCAGGAAGATCAGGCCCAGGCGCAGCAGGGCCGAGGCCAGCACCCCGACCTGCTCCAGGCGGTTGCCGCTCAGGCCGGTGGCCAGCATCACCGCCTTGCCGCTGGGGCTGTCGGCGGCAAACACGCGCATGGCCAGGTCATCGGCAAACTTCAGCAGCAACAGCAGGGCCAGGCCGACCACGCCCAGCCAGATCATCTGCTGGGCGGCGAACATGGCCAGGTTGATCCAGCCCAGCAGGGTGGCCAGCAGCGCGGCGGCCACGGTGAGATGGCCGAACACGCGTACCAGCACCGCCCAGCCGCCCTGGCGGCGGGCCGCCGGCGACACATTGCCGCCACTGGCAGCGGCCTGCTCGGCCAGCTCGCGCTGCTGGCGCCGGTGCAGGCGGGTCAGCGACATCAGCATGGCCATGATCAGGGCGATGTAGCCCAGTGCCAGCAGGCCATCCAGGGCGACGCCGGTGATTTCGCTGGTGCGGGCGGCGCGGTTGATCGAACGCCCGACCCAGGTCACCCACATCAGCCCGGCCGCCATCCAGGCGTACTTGCGCAGGCGCGCGGCGGCCTGGTCATCCAGTGGCAGCAAGCGCCAGGACGGGCGCTTGGGCACCAGCAGGCAGGCGCTCAAGGCGGCAATGAAGGCGGCCAGGAAGCTGGCACTGACCACGCTGTCGGCCACCTGCACAAAGCGCGGGGCAATGCCGTCGATGGCCTTCAGCGCTGCCACCACCACCAGGGCCGATACCCCCGGCAGCACCGTGCCGACCAGCATCAGCCATACCGCCAGGCCGGTACGGCGCAGGCGTCCCTTGGGCGCGCGTTCGGAGGCGGCCACCCGCCGCCCGAGCCGGCGCAGCCACAACCGCAGCGGGAAGAACACGACCAGGGCCACGCCCACCGCGGCCAGCGGCAGGGCCCAGCCATGCTTGCCAATGCCACGCTCCAGCGCCTGGCGTTGCTGGCGCAGCAGCACATCAAAGCGCTCCAGGTCGGCCGGCACCTGGGCAATCACCTTCTGCCACAGCAGGGGCGACAACGGCGAGGCCACGCGCAGACCCAGCTGCTGGCCCAGACGCTGCACCCGCTCCTTCTCGATCGCCTCGGACAGCTGGCGAGCTTCCACCGACAGCAGGTTGCCCTGCTTGATCAGGTCATCGACCTGGTTGCGCTGGTTGCCCAGCGACTTGCGCTGGTTGGCCACCGTGCTGCCTTCGCTGCTGCCTTCGGCCAGCTCGCCAAGCTGGGCGATGCGTGCATCCAGGCGTTCCAGTTCCGGGCCCAGCTCACGTACGGCCTGGTCGGCCACCCGCTGCACTTCCAGTGCCTGCTCGGACAGCGAACGCAGGGTTTCCGATGACTCGATGTCGGCCATCGACTTGCGGATCTGCTGTACCTGGGCGGTGGACTGCTGCAGCTGGCTGCGTACCTGCCCGGCCAGCGCCTCACCGCTTTGCTGCACCTGTGCCTGGGCCAACGGCATGACGGCAGACAGCCCGATGACCAGGGCGAACAACAACAGGCAGTGGCGCAACAAGGCGGTAACGGGCATGGGAACCTGCAGGCATACGGCAATCAGCACGAGGCCTGCCACTATAAATCAAGGCCTGGGCAGACCCGGTGCAGGCTGCATTGCTTCCCAGGCGCGCTGCAGCGGGCCCTGCACGAACGTGGGCAGGTCGGCCGGCAACGGCTGCGCCAGCGCAGCGGGCTGGCCCGGCTGCAGCTGCAGCAAGGCGGCCTGGACCCGGGCAACACCATCGGCACCATAGGCATCACGCGCACTGCGGCGGGCGACTTGCTGCGGTTGCTGCTCCAGATGCCAGGCCATGGCCAGCATGCGGTAGGTCAGCTCCTGCACCGCGGCCAGGCTGGCCCAGCGCTGGTCGGCATCGGCCTGCAGCAGCGGCCCGGCCTGCTGGGCCTGTTCCCAGGCCTGGGCCAGGGCAAAGCGCCGGTGGCTGACCTCGGCACGCAGCTGGCGCGCGGCCGGGCTGTCCAGTTCGGCCCAGGCCAGGTGGCTGTTCAGCGCCACCAGTGCCTGCAGCAGGCGTGACAGTTCCTGGTCGACCTGGCGCCCGGCATGACGGCCGGGCAGCAATGCATGCACGCCCAGGGCGACCACACAGCCGAGCAGGGTATCCACGCCACGGGCAAGCAGGAAACCGGCCGGATCATTCTGCACATGGCCGCCGGCGGCCAAGGTCATGCCGGTGGCGGTGATGAACAATGCGGCCAGGGTGTAGTTGCGCATCACCAGCATTTCCACGGTGAACTGCAGAGCAAAGATCACCGCCACCAGCCACAGACCCTGCGGCTGCCACCACAGCAGGGCACCGGTGAGCAGCAGGCCGCCCCAGGTGCCGAGCAGGCGCTCGATACTGCGTTGCAGGGTGCGCATCCAGTCCATCCCGGTATGCAGCATCAACACTGCGGCGGCCACCGCCCAGTAGGCGCGCTCCAGCTCGAACCAGGCCGCGACGCTGCCGGCCACCAGCGCGGCCAGCCCGACCCGGACAATCACCAGACGCGAGGACGAACCGGCACGCAGAGCCTCGACCAGGGCCACGCGTATGCCCGGCCCTCCCAGTGGCCAGTGGCCATGGCCGTTGTCCGGCGCGCTCCAGTGGCGATCGTGCAGGCGGGCCTGCAGCTGTGTGGCTGCGGCGCGCGCCTGCTCCAGCCCGACACGCCCGGACAGCGCATCGGCAAACAACTGGTGCCATTGCCGGTTGAGGTGGCGCAGGCGGGCCAGCGTGCCGTGCGCGGCGGTGTGCCGGGGCTGGAAACTGACCAGGGCCTGCCAGGCATCGTGCAGGGCCATGGCCGCCCGCTGTCGCGCCGCCGTGCCATCAGCCCGCCCTGCCACCTCCAGCCAATCCTGCACGGCCTGGCCCGCCGCACCGACGGCGGCGCGTTCCGGGCCGCGCAGGTCGAACAGCGCGCCGAGCATGTGCAGCAGCCAGGCCAGTGCGCCACCGGCAGCCACCAGCAGGCCCACCTGCAGCGGGCTGATATCCGATACCGGCATCGCACTGCCCGAGGCACAGGCCAGCATGAACAGATAGGCCCCCGGCGGCCCGACCCGCAGGCCATTGCACAACCAGGTGGCCAGCATCGCGATCAGTGCCACCACCGGCACCACCCACTGCGGCCAGGCATGCCCGATCCAGTCACCAAAGCCCACCGCCAGCGCGAACGCGGCGGCCACCAGGGCCAGCACCACGGCACGGCTGGCATAGGGCCGGCCACTGCCGTACAGGCCTGTCAAACCGCCCAGGGCGGCCATCATGCCGGCCTTGGGCTCACCCAGCAGCCAGCCGATCAACACCGGTGCGGCCACACACAGGCCGGCGCGCAGCGAAAAACCCAGGCGTCCTGCCGGCAAGGGGCGCAAGGTCAACAGGTTGCGCAGCAACTGGCGCTGCCAGGACAACGCACGCGGTGCGGAGGAAGATTCAGGGGTCATGCCGATTGCTCGCTCGATGCCGCATGCAAGGGCATGACGCCGGCCACTGCATCGGCCATCATCGAAATCGATGGGGACGTGTCAGTCTACGCCTGCCACCTGCACCGGAAAAAAACACACCCTGCACACTGCGCATTGGCCATAAAGACCCTCCCTGTCCCAACGCATGGAGTCACCATGACCCAGCAAAGCGTCACCACCGTGCAACAGGTTGATCTGGCCCGCTACCTGGGCCGCTGGTATGAAATTGCCCGCCTGCCGATGCGCCACGAGCCGGCCGATGCCACTGACATCACGGCCACTTACAGCCTCAACGAAGATGGCTCGGTACGGGTGCACAACCGTATGCTGCACAACGGCGAGGCCGATGAATCGATCGGCCGTGCCACCACCGTGGACACCACCAACAGCAAGCTGGAAGTGAGCTTTCTGCCCGAAGGCCTGCGCTGGATCCCCTTCACCAAGGGCGACTACTGGATCCTCAAGCTCGACCCCGCCTACAGCGTGGCCCTGGTCGGCAGCCCGGACCACAAGTACCTGTGGCTGCTGGCCCGCCATCCGCACCTGGACGAGGCCACCCGCAACCAGTACCTGGCCCATGCCCAGGCCCAGGGCTTTGACATCAGCACGCTGATCCACACCCCGCACACCGGGCGCGCCAGCGCCTGATCACTCTGCCGTGTTGCTGGTCCGGCGCGCCGGGATGCGGCGCCGGGCCGGTTCGTGCGCACGATCGGCCATGGCCTGGACACGGCTGCCGGCGGTGCGCACCAGCTCGGGCAGCAGATGGGTTTCGGGCAGCAGGTGCCAGTATTTCTGCGGCATCTCCTGGCGCATCATGCGCGTGTTCAAACGCGCCGGGTTGAAGGTGTTGGCGTAATAGGCCTGCCACAGTTTTTCCCCGGCATCCTGCGCCGGTACCACCTCACGGTCGCCGCCCTCGCCCCACCACAGTGCCTGGCCGTCCCAGACCACGCTGCGGTACGGGGTATGGATGGACCAGCGCATGCCGGCAAAGCGGCGCAAGAAGAACGGCGCGATGCGGTCGACGATGTAGTGCTCCGGCTCGAACCAGGCCGCATAGGTGTTGTCCTGCCCGGGCAGCGGGCGGAAGCGCACGAAGGCCTTCATCTTGTGCAGGTCGCGGCCGACGGATTTCTCCAGCCCGCGCAGGCGGTGCACATCGGCATCCAGGGCCCGTTGCAGCAGGCCGCGCTCGCCCTGGCCGATGCGCCAGAGCAGGCGGTACAGCAGGGCATGCCGGCCCGGATCACGGTGGCAGACCACCCGCCCGGCCAGGTCCATGAACGCGGCCGGCACATTCAAGCCGCTGCGCAGCGGCGTGGCGTGGGCCACCGAGGTGGCCGGCAGCAGGCTGCCCTGCTGCGGCTGTTCCCAGTTCACCTGCTCCGGGGCCAGCTGCGCCTCCCAGGCCTGACGGGCCAGGTTGCGCCAGCACTCCAGGCTCCAGCCCGGGTCCACCTGTGCCTGCCAGCTCATCCGAACAGATCCCCCTGACGTGGCGCCGGGGCCAGCTCGGCACGCAGCCGGGCTGGGTCATCCAGGCGCTGACGCGGGTGGTGGTCGAGCACGCTGATGAAAGGCAGCATCTTGCTCAGCGGGGCACGCAGGCGGCTGAGCTCGTCCAGGCGCAGGCGGCCATGCCGGCGCGAGGCGATGATCTTCTCCACATTGCGCACGCCCAGGCCCGGCACCCGCAGCAGCATTGCGCGGTCGGCGGTGTTCAGGTCGACCGGGAAGAAATCCGGGTTGCGCAGGGCCCAGGCCAGCTTGGGGTCGATGTCCAGCTCGAGCATGCCGTTGGCATCGCCGGTGGAGGCGATTTCCTCGACATCGAACTCGTAAAACCGCAGCAGCCAGTCGGCCTGGTACAGGCGGTTCTCGCGCTGCAACGGCGGCGAGCGTGCCGGCAGCTGGGCCGAGGCATCGGGAATGGGCGAGAACGCGGAGTAATAGACCCGGCGCATGCGGTAGTTGTCATACAGCGCACTGGAGGTGCGCAGGATGTCGCCATCGTTGGCGCTGTCGGCGCCGACAATCATCTGCGTGCTCTGCCCGGCCGGGGCAAAACGCGGCGGCTTGGCCCGGCGCAAGGGCTGCCCGGTCTGCTCGCGGCGCTCGGCACGGTTGCGCACGATGCCGGCATGCACACTGTCCATCGCCCCGCGGATGTCGGCCACCTGCTTGTCCGGGGCCAGCGCCTTGAGCCCTTCCTCGGTGGGCAGCTCGACATTGATGCTGAGGCGGTCGGCATAACGGCCGGCCTTCTCGATCAGCTCCGGGCTGGCCTCGGGGATGGTCTTGAGGTGGATGTAGCCGGCGAAGTGGTGGTCCTCGCGCAAGGACCGCGCCACTTCCACCAGCTGTTCCATGGTGTAGTCACCACTGCGGATGATGCCGCTGGAAAGGAACAGGCCTTCGATGTAGTTGCGCTTGTAGAAATCCAGGGTCAGCTGCACCACTTCTTCGGTGCTGAAACGCGCGCGGCGCACGTTGGAACTGACCCGGTTGACGCAGTAAGCGCAGTCGAAGATGCAGAAGTTGGTCAGCAGGATCTTCAGCAGCGACACGCAGCGGCCATCGGGCGTGTAGGAATGGCAGATGCCCATGCCTTCGGTGCTGCCCACGCCCTTGCCGGCACGCGAATCGCGCCGTGCCCCGCCACTGGAGGAGCAGGAGGCATCGTATTTGGCGGCATCGGCCAGAACGGCCAGTTTCTGCATCAATTCCATGGTGGCGCACTGTCACGAAAAACGGTCTCAGGCCTTGCGACCCGGCCGGCATTTTTTCATTGCAGCCCGTATTCAGTCTCTTCCGGCCACGTACACCATTCAGACAATCCACACACACCGTGCTGCGCACACTGCCAGCCTCCCTGTTACAGGCATCGGCAATGGACCTGAAAAGCGGTTACCCGTTCTGGGCAGTCAAAAATGGCCTGATGCAGGCTTTCCCCCCTCTGCAGCAGGACCTGCGCTGCCAGGTGCTGGTGATCGGCGGCGGCATCAGCGGCGCCTTGATTGCCGACGAACTGGCCCGCAACGGTGGCCACGAGGTGGTGGTAATCGAGCAGCGGGACATCGGCTGGGGCTCCACCTCAGCCAGCACCGCGATGCTGCAGTTCGAGATCGACACGCCGATGGTCGAGCTGGCGCGTCGTTACGGTGAAGACAACGCGGCGGCCGCCTATCTGGGCTGCGCCGCCGCCATCGATGAACTGCGGCAGTTGTGCCGGCCGTTTCGCGATGTCGATTTCAAGCCGCTGGCCAGCCTGTACTACGCCAGCCGCCGGCGTGATGTGGCCGCCCTGGCCGACGAATTCGCCCTGCGCCAGCGCCACGGCATCGCCCAGCGCTGGCTGCGCGCCGAACAGGTACAGCAGCGCTACGGCGTGGATGCACCGGCGGCCATCCTCAGCGCCAAGGCCGCGCGGGTGGACCCTTACCGCCTGACCTACCGCCTGTTTGCGCGTCTGGCCCGGGCCGGGGTGGCGGTGCATGACCGCACCACGGCCAGCAGCGTGCACCCGCTACGCCGCGGGGTGGAAGTGATCACCGACACTGGCCAGCGCATCGTCTGCCAGCATCTGGTGGTGGCCACCGGCTATCAGGCCCAGCAGTGGCTGCAGCGCAAAGTGGCCCGCAACCACAGCAGCTACGCACTGGTCACCGAGCCGATCGACCCTGAGCTGCTCGGCCCCTTGCGCCGGACCATGCTGTGGGAAACCGCCCGTCCATACCTTTACATGCGCAGTACCGGCGATGACCGTCTGTTGATCGGAGGCGAGGACGATGACCTGGACATTCCTGCCCGCCGCGATGCGCGTGTGCAACGCAAGGCCAGCACCCTGCTGCGCAAGGTGCAACGGCTGTTTCCACACCTGCCGTTGCAGAGCGCCTTCAGCTGGGCCGGCACCTTTGCCGAGACCGCCGATGGCCTGCCCTTCTTCGGCGCCCACCCGCAATACGGGCCGCGCGTGCTGTTTGCCATGGCCTATGGCGGCAACGGCATCACCTACTCGATGACCGGCGCGGCCCTGCTGCGCGCGGCGATCGAGCGCCGCCGGCATCCGCTGGCCGCGCTGTACGGCTTTGCCCGCCTGGACTGAGGCCTCAGCGCATCAGCACGCAGTCCAGCCCGTCCAGCACCACATGCACGATCAGGCCAACGCCGAACCAGCGCGTGCGCGGCCACGCGGCCAGGCCCACATAGGCCACCATCGCCGGCGCGATATGCAGCGGGTGGAAGCCGATGGAGCAACGGTCCGGGGCGTAGATCGGGTCGGCCAGCAGGTGGTCCAGGTCGATCACGAAGGCGGCCATCATCCACATCCAGGCCCGCGTGGCCTGTGGCCGCCAGAACAGCAGCGCCAGCAGGGCGGGAATGGCCGCATGCAGCAGCAGGTGGACAGTGGCGCGCAGACTCATGGGCAACTCCGGCAAAAACAGGCAGATCGGTACTGAAAGCAGGCCAACCTGCCGCGCCGCATTCTACCCAGTGCCCCCCCGCCGCCGCGTACAATGCCCGCCGATTGCCACACGGCAGAAGGACCCAGCAATGATCAACAACGACGTACTGCGCAGCCTCCGTTACATGTTCGACCTCAGCAACGGCAAGGTTGTGGAAATCATGCAGGCGGTTGATCCGGCCTTTGCCGTGGACGAATCCCAGGTCAACGACTGGCTGCGCGCCGAAGACAACCCGCTGTTCGTGGCCTGCCCGGATGCGGCCCTGGTGCGTTTTCTGGATGGCATCATCCTGCTGCGCCGCGGCCCCAGCCCGGACGGCAGCCGTCGCCCGTTCGAGGCGCGTTCCTCCAACAACCTGGTGCTGAAGAAGCTGCGTGTGGCCTTCAACCTGAAGGACGAGGACATGCACGGCATCTTCGAGGATGTCGGCCTGCCGCTGTCCAAGCCGGAGCTGTCGGCCATGTTCCGCGACCCGTCGCACAAGAACTTCCGCGAGGCCGGCGACCAGGTCCTGCGCAACTTCCTCAAGGGCCTGACCGAGCGCCTGCGCGACTGATTGCCTGCCGGCCGCCTTGGTTGGCCGACCAACAAAAAAGCCCGGCAATGCCGGGCTCTTTTGCAGCTGCACTGCCACCGGCCTCGGGCCAGCGGCAGGCATCAGGCCATTACCAGCTGAAACGCGGGCCGGCCTGCACTTCGATGTTGCCGTCCACGTCGTACTTCAGCGAGGCGTTGACCGACCAGTTCTGGTTGAGCTTGGCCAGCATGCCCAGACGGCCGAAGAACTCACCCTTCGGGTTCACACCCTTGGTGCGGGTGTAGTCTTCCCAGCCCAGTGCGCCGTAGACCTGCATGTGCTCACCGTAAGCGGTGTTCAGGCCGACTTCGGCGCTCAGGCCCGGCAGGTGGTGACCCAGTTCCGGGTCCTGCTGCTGGTAGGCCAGGCGGGCAACCACGTCGGTGGCTTCGTTGATGGCGCGGTTGTAGCCCACGCCGACACGCCAGGTGTCGATGTCCAGCTTGCTGTCATCCAGGGTCTGGCGGTTGAAGTCACCAAACACGTGCATGTTCGGCAGCACGGCGACCGAAGCCTTCAGGCCCCAACCATCGGCATCGTCCGGGACATCATTGTGCGAAGTGACGTAGTCCACTTCGGCATAGTTGTAGGAAATGTTGTCAGCAGCCTGCGCGCCCATCGGCAGGGCAGCAGCGACGGCCAGTGCAATCACGAACTTCTTCATGGATGAATCCTTCAAGGGAAAAACCTGCCGCCACTGGCAATGCACCGTTGGTCAGCGGCGCGATTGTGCTGGCTGGCACGCAACGGCCCCTGAAAGCCTTGTTTTTCACAACGGAATTTTTACAAGCCCGTTCATAAGCCACCGATTGCGCAAAGCCGGTTGCCGCGCACCGCGGGCCGCAACGCCAATCCCGGCAGCCCTGGCGCGCTATCATCTGCGCTGATCAACGCATTACGACCATCAGCATGGATACGATCCTTACCCCGGTTTCCATTGGCGAGCTCATCGACAAGATCACCATCCTGGAGATCAAGGCCGAGCGCATCGACGATGCCGGCAAGCTGGCCAATGTGCGTACCGAACTGGACGGACTGCTGCCGCTGCTGGCCGACCAGGTGCAGCGCGCGCCGGAACTGGCTGGCCTGAAGGACCAGCTCAAGGCGATCAACCTGCGCATGTGGGATATCCAGGACGCCCTGCGCGAGCATGAGGCCGCGCAGACCTTCGCCGATGCCTTCATCCAGCTGGCCCGTGGCGTCTACCAGACCAATGGCCAGCGCATCACGGTGAAAAACCACATCAACCAGGTTGCCGGCTCGGCCCTGGTGGAAGAGAAGCAGTACCAGGGCGAGTAAGTGCCCGCGCGCAACCGCGCCAAAAGCAAAGGCCAGGCAGATGCCTGGCCTTTTCATTTTCAGTGTGCGCCAGCCTCAGGCAGTGGCCTGGGCGGTGCTCTCCTGGCTTTCCACCGGCACTGTCTTGATCGACAGGCATTGTGGGCAAACCCGTTCCAGAACCTTGATCACCGGCTCGTAGACCGTCTGGCACTTGGTGCACTGGACCTTTCCAGTGGTGTTGGCTTCCATAAGCCCTCTCTATTTTTATTCCAAGAGGCAGACTATCGGGGCAATGTCGTGGTTTTCAAGTGAACAGGCGATATTCAGGCCCCATAAGGTGACCCATGGCCGATTCCCGGTTGCGGCGGGGCAGTCACCTGCCCCGCCGCAAGGCATTACCAGGGCAGCTCCGGTTCGTTGCCGTAGGCCGAACCACACACCGCGGTGACATGGGCATGGAACGCGGTTCCCGCACTGGAAACGTAGGTCTGCAGCACACGGCCACCGACACCCTGCATTGCACACTGGATCAGGGCGTTGTACTGGGCCTGGTAAATAGCGTCCTGGGCGGTGGCGCCGTAGCCATCGCCCTGTACAGCGAATTCCGGAGTGAAATTGGCCATCGCCCCGGTACTGGCCAGCAGCAGGCCAGCCATCAACAGCATCTTGTTGCGCATCGCATTTCCCCTTCAATGAACTGCGTGGAATGACAGCCAGGCCGTCCTGCACGGACAGCCCGGCCGGCGACAACCCTCCGCTTACGGACGTATCGCCAACCTGCCGCCACAATTGCCGGCCACGGTGACTTGCCACTGCAGACCCAGCGGGCGGCTGTCAGTGATCTGCAGGTTGCCGGCCGCGCCCAGCCCGGCAGCCGCACAACGGGCCTGTGCCTGTTGCTGGGCATTGAACAGTGCATCGCCCAATGAGTTACCGGTAGCGGTGGCGCTGACGGCATACGGCAAGGCAGCGCTGGCCGTTGCGGCCACGACCAGCGAACTGGCCAGGAACAAGGTAATTGCCGTCTTCATGCTCTCTCCTGAGTGCTGTGGATCAGTAAGGTGCGGGCATTTCACCGCTACCCGGCGGGCCACCGCAGATGGCCATCGCCGATGCCCACCAACCACCGCCGCCATCACTGCCCGAACCGAGCAGGATGATCTCGCGCACCCCGGCACCGCCGGCCGCGCACTGCATGCCGGCGTTGTACATCGCCGTACTTTGCGCACCGTCCTGGCTGCTGGAATAACCATCGGCCTGGACCACGAAATCGGCCACCGGCAGATTGGCCTGCGCCGGTACGGCCAGCAACACACCGCCTGCCAGCACCAGTGCAAGCCCGTGTAGTGCAATTCTCATGTTTTTCCCCTTGAAAGCAGTGACCCAACAACCTGCATGGGTGGATCAGTGATAGATGTCCGGCGGGCCATCGGTCTTGCCGCACTCTGCACTGACCTGCGCCTGCCAGCCGCCCGCAAGCGCAGTGAAGCTGGAGAAGTGGATCTGGATCGTGCCCAGACCGAGCTGATGGCACTGCAGCTGGGCATTGAATTCGGCCGCGATGCGCGCCTGGACCTGGCTGCCCCCTTGCCCCGTGGCGGTGATCCACACCGTGCTGGCCCAGGCAGCGGTGCTCAGCAACAAGCAAGAAACAACGACAGCACTGCGTCTGATCATGGTTGCCCCCTTGATGGCCAACATTGGCCACTGCCGACGCTAGCGCGTAAATGCCGGCCGGTTGGCACCTTGCCCGGATCGATTGCGCAAACTGTGGCCGGTACGCCATCGCCGGCGTGACCCAGCACGCAGATCAGGCCGGGGTATTGCCCTGTGCCACGCAGTGCAACAGGTCATCGGGCCGGGCCAGCAATGCCACTGCGCTGTAGGGCTGCAATGCCGCAGCGGTGGCCATGCCCCAACTGACCCCGGCAAAGGCAATGCCGCAGGCCTGGCTGGCCTGGGCATCGCGGCACTCATCGCCAATGGACAGCGCGCGGGCAGCCGGCACCCGGGCCTGACGCAGGGCCCGGGCCATGATCCGGCGCTTGCCCAGCAGCGATGCACCGCAATGCAGTGCACTGAACAAGGGCAGGGCCGGGCCGAGGATCTGCTCCACCGTGGGCCGGGTATTGGAGGTGACCACCACCAATTGCACGCCCTGGCCATGCAATTGCTGCAGCACCGGCAGCATGCCCGGATACAGCTGCACCTGGTCCAGATGCGCGGCCATGGTCGCGCGCATCTGCCGCGTCACCCCGGGCAGCTGCCACCAGCGGATGCGCAGCGCGCGCAGCATGGCCCGGCTGTCCAGGCCACGCAGGCTGTGCCAGCCGCCTGCCGGCTCGGGCACGCCCCGCTGCCGGCCCAGGGCCGGGACGAAGCGGTCAAACAGCACGCTGGAATCGGCCAGGGTGCCGTCAAAATCGAACAGCAGCAGGTCATAGCGACGGGCTGCAGCGGGCATGGCAGGCGGGGTCATCGTCATCCTTGGCAGGTGGCCGGCGGGCCGGGGCGATCGGCAAAAGGGTCGCACATCCGCGCACCGGGCACAGGAGCGGCGCGCATGGTTTTGTATGATGGCTGCAGATACCCCGCCGTTGCGTGCCGATCGCCTCCTGCACGATATCCACGCCCGGCCCGAACAAGGCTTCCCATGCTGCATATCCTGCCCCCGACGTTGCGCGGAATCCTCGCCAGCACCCTGCTCGGCGCCAACATCGCCTTCTGGGCGGCCCTGCTGTTTCCGTTGACCCTGATCAAGCTGCTGCTGCCGGTACAGCGCATCCGCCTGGCCCTGGGCCGTGCCCTGGCCTGGATCGGCGAAGGCTGGATCGGCTGCAACAAGGCCTGGATGGACCTGGTCCAGCGCACCCGCTGGCATGTCAGCGGCGGTGAGCGCCTGCGCAAGGACGCCTCCTACCTGATCACCTCCAACCACCAGAGCTGGGTGGACATCCTGGTGCTGCAGTACCAGCTCAACCGGCGCATCCCGCTGATGCGCTTCTTCCTGAAGAAGGAGCTGCTGTTCGTGCCGGTGATGGGCCTGGCCTGGTGGGCGCTGGATTTCCCCTTCATGAAGCGCTATTCCAAGGCCTACTTGGCCAAACACCCGGAAAAACGCGGCAAGGACCTGGAAACCACGCGCAAGGCCTGCGCCAAGTTCCGCCAGATTCCGGTGGCGATCACCAACTTCCTGGAAGGCACCCGTTTCACCCAGGCCGGACATGACGCCCAGCAGTCCCCCTTCCGGCACCTGCTCAAGCCGCGCGCCGGCGGCATCGCCTTTGTCATCGATGCCATGGGCGAACAGCTCAAGACCCTGGTCAATGTCACCATCCACTACCCCGATGGCCGCCCCAGCTTCTGGGACCTGTTGTGCGGGCGGATGAAGCAGGTGGTGGTGCGCCTGGAGGAGATCCAGATCCCGCGCCAGTTCCTGGGCCGCAACTACGAGCAGGACGCCCAGTACCGGGCCGAATTCCAGCGCTGGGTCAACCAGCTGTGGGAAGGCAAGGACGCCCTGCTGGCCCAGCTGCACCAGCAGTTCCCGGCCAGCCGCAAGGCCTGAGCGCTCAGCGCAGCAGCAGGGCCAGCAAGCCGATCAGGGCCAGCACGGCCAGTACCGCACCGATGATCTTCCAGGCGCTGTACGGGCGCTCGCCGGCGACCACGCCGGTGTAACCGTTGACGGCCACCTGATAGTTCTTGCGGCCGTAGCGGTAGGTCACCAGCCACACCGGCACCAGCACATGCTTGAAGGTGCGGCCGCTGTAGCTGGCCTGCACCTGCAGGCCACGATGGGTATCGCCGGGCACCTGGGCCGCACACAGCTGGCGGGTCTGCTGGTCCATGCGCGCGCCCACGCTGCGCGCGGCACTGGGCAGGTCCAGCTGGTAACGCTCCACGGTCCAGCCACGCACGTACTCGGCGCTGTAAGGGCGCAGCTGCTTGAACGGATAGGGTTCGATCTGCTGCAGCAGGCCGGCATGCACGCCGGACGAAGCGCACTGGGCCAGGTCGTCGAAGAAATGCTGCAGCTGGCCACTGGCCGGCACCCAGCGCACGCGCCGCTCCATCCGCGTCTGGCTGTTGCCGTTGGCATCGCGGTAGCTCACCGGCACGTAGTAGTAATGCCCGGCCTCGGCCCGCCAGCTGGCCGCCACATGCGCATCGAAGGTCCAGTACGGCAGGTAGATGCCGTGCAGGGTATCGGTCAGCGCCGCCCGCTTCAGGCTGCCCGGGGCAAAGCGGCGGGTGGCATACCAGCGCCGCAGCAGGTCGCGCACCCGGGCCTGGTCATGCTGGAACGGCAGCAGGCTGCCGGGGGTGATCGCATCCTCGCCGGCCTGGTGGTCGATGATCGAGGGCGAGCCGCAGAATTCGCAGCGCTGCGCCACCCGGTTGCCTTCAAACACCGAGATCGCCTGGCAGCTCTGGCAGCGCACCTCACGCCGGGCCTCGCCCCAGCCACGGGCGCTGCCGGCACTGGCCAGGGCCGCTTCCAGGTCCAGCTCGGCAATGCCGTCCTCACCGGGCAGTGGCGGGGCGGCCGGTGCCCACGCCGCCTCCTGCCCGCAGTACGGGCAGCGCAGCATTTGTCGGCGCGCATCCCAGACCATGTCACCGCCGCAGGCGCTGCACGGATGCTTGCCGACGGTGATGTCACCGGCCTGCGGCAACGGCGGTGGCGTGCCCTTCTCACTCACCGCGCAGGAACGCCTCCAGCGCGCTGCGGGCGATACGGGTGGCATTGCCGATCTTGCGTGCCTTCAGTTCGCCGGCATCGATGGCCGCGATCACGTCCTCGACCGAGACGCTGAGCATCTGCGCGGCCTGCTCGGGGGTGAGCACCTCCAGGCCGGTGCCCGCCCCGGCCTCGGCAGCGGCAGTGGCGGCCTGCGGCAACGGCGGCGGTGCAGCGCCGGTGCTGCCCTGCATGGATTTCATCATTTCCTGGGCCATGCCGAAGCCCATCGCCATCTGTGCCGGCACCGCAGCAGCCGCGGCGCCCTCGCCGCCCTGGCCCATGCCCTGGCCCATCTGGTATTTGACGAAGTCGTTGAGGTTGCCGATCGCGCCCATGCTGGCGCGCTTGTCGATGGCCTGCTCCACTTCCGGCGGCACCGACACGTTCTCCACCACGAAGGCGGTGATCTCGATGCCGTACTTGTCCACCATCACCGGGTTGATCACCGGCAACAGCGCCTCGCCCAGTTCGGAATAACGCGCGGCCACATCCAGCGCCGGCACTCCTGCACGGGCCAGGGCCTCGGAGAACACGCTGACGATGCGCGAACGCATGGTGTCGGCGAATTCATCCAGGCGGAAGTTGTGGTCGGTACCGGCCACTTCCTTGAGGAACTTCGGCGGGTCGACGATGCGGAAATCGTAGGTGCCGAACGCACGCAGGCGGACCATGCCGAAGTCGGCATCGCGCAGCATCACCGGGTTGGCGGTGCCCCACTTGTTGCCGGTGAACAGGCGCGTGTTGAGGAAGTAGACATCGCACTTGAACGGCGATTCAAACCCGTACTTCCAGCCCAGGATGGTGGACAGCACCGGGATGTTCTGGGTGGACAGGGTGTGCTTGCCGGGGCCGAACAGGTCGGCGTACTGCCCGGTGGCAACAAACTGCACCTGCTGCGACTCGCGCACGATCAGCTGCGCGCCGTTCTTGATCTGGCGATCCTCATCCGGCCAGCGGTAGGCCAGGGTGTCACGCGAATCATCGGTCCATTCGATGATCTCGATCAGTTCCTTGCGGATGAAGTTCAAGATGCTCATATCGCCTCCGGGCTGCAGATGCCCCCATTCTAGGGCCAGCCGCACGCTGCCGGTCACGCATGATTGACCGGCCATGCGGCCCAATGGCGGTGAGGTGATGACGATGGAACAGACCTTGTCCCGGCTGCTTGTTCTGGACATGCCCTGGTGGGAGCTGGTGCTGCGTGCGGTGGCGGTTTATGTCTGCCTGCTGGTGCTGCTGCGCGTCACCGCCAAGCGCACCCTGGAGCAAACCACGCCATTCGATTTGATCGTGTTGGTGCTTTTGGGCACCGCAGTACAGAACTCCTTGATCGGCGAGGATGTTTCACTGCTGGGTGGCCTGTTGCTTGCTGCCACCCTGATGCTGATCAATGCCGTCACCGGCCGCCTGGCCACACGCTTTACGGCTGTGGACCAGAAGCTGGAGGGCAAGCCCCGGATACTGGCCTGCAATGGCGTGATTTTCCGCCAGCGTCTGCGGCAGGCTGCAATCAGCGACAACGAATTTTCCAGCGCAAGGCGTCAGGCCGGCATCATCAGCGTCAGCCAGATCCGCCTGGCCGTACTGGAGACATCTGGCAAGATCAGCTTCTTCAAACGGCAGGAAAAGCAGTGAACGCAGGCCCGCGTTGCGCCCTGCTGGTGATTGATCTGTTCAGCACGTTTGCCTTCTCCGGCGGTCCGGGACTGGCCCGGCGTGCGCTGCAGATCGCGCCAAACATCGCAGCCTTGCGTGCACGCTTTGACCAGGCCCATGCAGACGTGATCCACGCTAATGACAATTTCGGCCATTGGCAGGACGACCTTGATACCTTGGTGGGTCACTGCCGCAAGCAGGGCGGAGCGGCAGCGGAACTGGCCAGGCAACTGTCCCCAGCCGATCACCATCTACGCCTGCTCAAACCTCGACACTCAGCTCTGCATGCCACGCCGTTGCCGGTACTGCTCGAACAACGCCAGATCCGTCATGTGGTACTGGCAGGCCTGGCCACCGACGCCTGCATCCTGGCCACAGCCATGGAAGCCAACATGCGTGGACTCCATGTCTGGGTTCCCAGCGATGCGGTGGCTGCGCGCACCGATGCGTTGCATCAGGCTGGGCTGCACATCCTGCGTCACGGCCTGCAGATACCCACAATCGCCAGCCACAGCGTGCAAGGGCTGTTCCCGATACAAACCTGACCCCCATCCCGTGACCCCCATCCCGACTGAAGCTTTCCTGCAGGGAGATTGGCAGCCATGTTGATCCGGCCCCCACCGGCGGCCACCTACACTGCGCCCGGGCGCACGGCCGCGAGGGGGGAGCATGAAGCGACGCACTGTCTATGGACTGGGGTTGGGCCTGGGCGCCCTGCTGGGGATTCCGGCGGCGCTGCGGCTGAGCCCGTGGCCCGGGGCCCTGCTGATCAAACAGCTGTTCAACCATGGCGATGCCCAGACCCTGGCGCGTCTGGCCCCGCACGTTCCGGATGATGTGCGCCACCTGGCAGACCTGGCTTATGGCAGCCATGCCGACGAGCACCTGGACATCTATCTGCCGGCGGCCGCGCCGCAGCCCCTGCCCACCGTGGTCTGGGTCCACGGTGGCGGCTGGGTGGCCGGCAGCCGCAAGGCGGTCAGCCACTGGTTGCGCATCCTGGCCAGTGCCGGCTACGCCACGGTGGCGGTGGGCTATTCCACCTCACGCCGCGATGCCCGCTACCCGACCCCGTTGCGGCAGGTGAACCAGGCCCTGGGCTGGCTGCACGAACAGGCCGACAGCCTCGGCCTGGATACCCACCGCCTGGTGCTGGGCGGCTCCTCGGCCGGGGCACAGATCAGCGCCCAGCTGGCCCTGATGGGCAGCAGCGCCGGTTATGCGCGCCGGCTCGGCATGGCCCCGCACCCCTTGTTGCAACAGCTGCGTGGGCTGGTGCTGCTGTCCGGCGCGTTTGATCTGGCCGGGGTGGGTCGCAACTGGTTTGTGGACAGCCTGCTGTGGGCCTATACCGGCAAGCGCGACTTCCGCAACGATGCCCGCCTGCAGCTGATGGCCATCACCCCCAACGTCAACGCGAAACTGCCACCGTGCTTTGTCACCAGTGGCAATGCCGACCCGCTGGAGCCGCAGGCCCGTGCCCTGGACCAGCGCCTGCGCTCACTCGGGGTGGATGTGGACAGCCTGTTCTTTGCCCCCGGCCACCAGCCGCGGCTGTTGCACGAATACCAGTTCAACCTGGACAGCGCCGAGGGCCAGCTCAGCCAGCAGCGCCTGCTCGCTTTCCTGGCCCGGGTCTGCGCCTGAGCCGCGCCCCTCAGGCGTACAGGCGCCCACCGCACAGGCGGCCGAAAACCCGGGCACTGGCCTGCGCATCGTCCACCAGCGCCTGCTGCAGTTGCGCCTGGTCCAGTGCCTGCAACTGCCAGCGCACCTGCCAACCGCGCCAGCTGCGCCGGCAACTGGCCCGCGCGCGATAGCCCTGGGCACCGGGACCCAGGCAATACCAGACCACGCAGCCCGTGCCGGCCGCCACCGCCTCCGACGCCAGTGCCGGGGCCAGCAGCACACGCAGCCTGCGCCCGCTCAGGGCACGCCCGGCCACCGTCACCCGCAGCCGCTGCAGCTGCTCATGCAGGGCCGGCGCCTGCACGGCCGGCGTCTGCCCACCAGTCACTGCCCACAACCAGGGCAGCCATCCTGACCTTGATCCCATTGCCTTTCCTCATCGCTACCTTGCGCAAGTGCTGCAGGACTTCAAGCAGCTCCCCGATACTCACACCGTTTGGACACTGACGGCAATGCCCCCGCCCTGCCGGCTCCGGCAGGCAAGTTCCGGCAGGCAAAGAAAAGGCCGTGCCGGTCACCCGGCACGGCCAACAACAGCACTCCGTCGCTGCATACCCACATGGCAGGACCTGCCGGCCCTGCCTGGCCAGAGCGCCCGCTTACAACTGCAGGCCGCGCTCGCCCACCTCACCAAAAGCCAACCACAACGCTTCGTCATCGCCGTCCAGAGCCTGGCGCATGTGCTGCTCGTCCAAGGGGCGGATCACCCAGCGCACCTGCCAGCGCAACCACTGCCGCTCGCACAGGGCCACCGCCATGTAGCCGGTGCGGCGCGGGCCCATGCAGTACCACCAGGAGGCTTCCTGCACCCCCTCGGCGGCCGGCAGAACCGGGGCCGGCGGCGGGCAGCGGTCGCGCCGGATCACCGTGACCTCGGCACCGGTCAGGCGCTGACCGTAGGTCGGGAAGCGCAGCTGCGAAAAGCTCTGCTCCTGCGCCTGGCGCAGCTGCTTGTCCACCTGCCGGTTGTTGTGCAGCCAGAAGCCGCCAGCCAGGACCACCACCATCAGCAACACGACGAGCATGATCACCACTCCCTGAGCGAAGTAACTCAACGCGGCAGATAGTGACGCAGCACGTCACTCATTGCCAGAACTGATTGCACGCTTGGCGCATGCAATCGCCAAACCCTGACCGGCGCCACAGTTTGCGCCGGCCTGCCGGGTCAATCCGGCCTCCTGACGGCCCTCATTGCCCCGGCCCGGGCCTGTGACCTGCGTGCACGGCGGCCAAACAATGGCCGGCGCAGGCTGGCATCTCCGCCCGCCATGCCGGGCCAGCCGATACGCAATGGAGGTGTCCTGTGTCCTATGTCGATGGTTTCCTGGCGGCGGTGCCGTTGGCCAACAAGAGCGCCTTTGTCGAGCACGCCCGGCAGATGGACAGCCTGTTCCTGGAATTCGGCGCGTTGCGTGTGGTGGAGTGTTGGGGCGATGACGTGCCGCATGGCAAATGGACCGACTTCTACCGTGCGGTGCAGGCCGGCGAGGACGAGGCGGTGGTCTTTTCCTGGGTGGAATGGCCGGACCGGGAAACCCGCGACGCCGGCATGCAGGCCATGATGGACGACCCCCGCATGAACACCGACCAGCCCATGCCCTTTGATGGCAAGCGCCTGATCTACGGCGGCTTCAGCCCCTTGCTGGAGATCAGCCAGGGCAACACCGGGCAGCCACGATGATCGCACCCAACACCATCTGCCTGTGGTTCAACGACCAGGCCCTGGAGGCGGCCACCTTCTACGCCGCCACCTTTGCCGACAGCCGCGTGCTGGCCGTGCAGTACGCCCCGGACGACTACCCCGGCGGCCGCGCCGGCCAGGTGCTGACGGTGCGCTTTGATGTGCTGGGCATCCCCTGCCTGGGCCTCAACGGCGGCCCGGCCTTCAGCCACAGCGAAGCGTTTTCCTTCCAGGTGGCCACCGACGACCAGGCCCAGACCGACCGCCTGTGGCATGCCCTGGTGGACAACGGCGGCCAGCCCAGCGCCTGCGGCTGGTGCAAGGACCGCTGGGGCATCAGCTGGCAGATCACCCCGCGCCTGCTGATCCAGGCCCTGTCCGACCCGGACCCGGGCGTGGCCCGGCGCGCCTTCCACGCCATGATGGACATGGGCAAGATCGACATCGCCACCATCGCCGCGGCCATCAAGGCCGGTTGAGCCGGCTCAG
>X237_Red_shanked_Douc_Langur__coassemble_40_pt1 | contig 22026 bp, 18 predicted proteins | sample X237_Red_shanked_Douc_Langur__metabat2_high_PE_002 | metagenome-assembled genome bin X237_Red_shanked_Douc_Langur
GCCAGGAGCAGGCCGATGTCGACTCCTTCCGCTGGATGCAGCCGCGTGCCGATGGCTTCCGCAACTACGCCAGTGCCGCTGTCGCCCCGCAGGCCGAAGCCCTGCTGATCGACAAGGCCCAGCAGCTGACCCTGACCGCGCCGGAAATGACCGCCCTGGTCGGTGGCCTGCGTGTGCTCGGCGCCGGCAACGGCAACGAAGGCGTGTTCACCGACAAGGTCGGCGTGCTCAGCAATGACTTCTTCGTCAACCTGCTGGACATGGGCACCACCTGGAAGGCCACCGACGCCAGCAAGGCCCACTTCCAGGGCACCTGCCGCAAGAGCGGCCAGGTCAAGTGGAGCGGCAGCCGCGTCGACCTGGTGTTCGGCTCCAACTCGGTGCTGCGCGCCCTGGCCGAGGTCTATGCCCAGGCCGATGGCAAGACGAAGTTCGTCAACGACTTCGTTGCTGCCTGGACCAAGGTGATGGAGCTGGACCGCTTCGACCTGAAGTAAGCGCGCCAGCCGGCCTGCACCGCGCAGGCCGGCCCCGGCACGCAAAAAGCCGACGGCAACTGCCGTCGGCTTTTTTGTTGACCACTGCCTGTCAGTTGGCGGTCACAGCATTTCCAGGTCGCCCAGGGCTCGGATCAGGCGCCGCGCGCGCTTGTCCGGGCGCTGCTCGGGCGGGCGGAAGCCATCGCGCATGGCCATGCGCTGGGCCCGGGCCGCCTCGCGCGCCGCCCGCGATGCCTCGCTCTCGGCATACAGCGCCTGCGCCACCGGGGCCGGGCCACGGGTGTCACTCAGGCCCAGCACGCAGATCTGGAACAGCTCCTCGCCGCGGCTGACCTGCAGCGCATCGCCCACCCGCAACAGGCGCGAGGCCTTGGCCCGCTGCCCACCCACATCGACCTTGCCGGTTTCCACCGCCTGCTTGGCCAACGAGCGGGTCTTGAAGAAACGTGCCGCCCACAGCCATACATCCAGGCGGATGCCCGCCGCCATGGCCGTCTGTTCGCGCTGCTCGCCCACACTCTCGCTCCTGCCGGCCAACACAGGCCATCGCGCAGAAAATATGGCCGCTTGCCGCGGGCTTCAAGCCATTGGTGACAACCACCTGCCATTGCCGGTGTTAGGGTGCATCTTTCGTTCACCAGACCCCACCATGGCCACAAGCCAACGCAACCTCACCACCGGGCCGATCGGCTCGTCCCTGCTGTTGTTTGCCCTGCCGATCCTGGCCGGCAACATCGCCCAGTCGCTCAACGGCTCGGTCAATGCGATCTGGGTCGGCCGCTTCCTCGGTGAGGATGCGCTGACCGCCACCGCCAATGCCAACTCGATCATGTTCTTTCTGATCGGCTCGGTGTTCGGCATCGGCATGGCCGCCACCATCCTGATCGGCCAGGCCATCGGCGCGGCCAACCTGGCCCAGGCACGCCGGGTGATGGGCAGCTCGGCCACCTTCTTCATCGGCATCTCGGTGGTCATCGCCCTGCTCGGGCAGACCATCTCCCATCCGTTGCTCGCGGCGATGGGCACCCCGGCCGCGGCACTGCCAATGGCCGATGCCTACCTGCGGGTGATCTTCCTGGCCATGCCCCTGCTGTATGCCTTCGCCTTCTTCAGCGCCGCCCTGCGCGGTGCCGGCGATGCGCGCACGCCGCTGCGCTTCCTGCTGCTGGCGGTGGTGCTGGACATCGTGCTCAACCCGCTGCTGATCTTCGGCCATGGCCCTTTCCCGGAGCTGGGCATTGCCGGTTCGGCCTGGGCCACCCTGGTCTCGCAGGGCGTTGCCCTGCTGGCCATGGCCCTGTACCTGCGCCACAAGCGCCACCCGCTGTGGCTGGGCCGGCGCGACATGGCCCTGTTCCTGCCGGACTGGACCATCGTGCGCACCCTGGTGGTCAAGGGCGTGCCGATGGGTCTGCAGATGGTGCTGATCTCGCTGGCGATGATCTCCATGGTGAGCATGGTCAATGGCTACGGCACCGCCACCGCGGCCGCCTTCGGTGCCTCGATGCAGCTGTGGACCTATGTGCAGATGCCGGCCATGGCCATCGGTGCGGCCTGCTCGTCGATGGCCGCACAGAACGTCGGCGCCGGCCTGTGGCCGCGCGTGGAAGCCACCACCCGGGTCGGCGTGGGCTACAACTTCCTGCTCACCGGCGTGCTGATCGTGCCGATCATCCTGCTCGACCGCTGGACCCTGGCCCTGTTCCTGCCCGACGGCAGCGCCTCGCTGGAGATTGCCCGCCATCTCAACCACATCGCGGTGTGGTCGTTCCTGTTTTTCGGGGTGAACTTCGTCATTTCCGGCGTGGTCCGGGCCACCGGCGCGGTGGTCCCACCGATGCTGATCCTGGGCCTGAGCCTGTGGGGCGTACGGGTGCCGTTTGCCCATTTCGTCCAGCCCTGGCTGGGCGCCGATGCGATCTGGTGGAGCTTCCCGGTCAGCGCCCTGTGCGCGATGCTCGCCTCGATGGCCTACTACCGCTACGGCAACTGGCGCCAGGCACGCATGCTGCCCGACAGCGCCCCGGCCGGCACCCCGGCCGAGGTCGGCAGCTGCCCGCCTGCGCCGGTGGCCGATGCCGACGAGGCCGCCCTGCCGCAACGCCAGCCCTGACCAGCCCTTGCCTGCCTCGCGCGGGTGCGAGTGCGAGTGCGAGTGCGCCTACAGGACAAACCGACCACAGCAAACGGCCGCCTGCGGGCGGCCGTTTGCTGCTGGACGTTCTCAAGGCAGGTTTCGCACTGCCGATCTGCCTGCACGAAAAAGGCCGCCTTGCGGCGGCCTTTTCCTTTCCTGCTGCACCAGTTGCTGGTGCGCGCCGGAATTACTCGCCCTTGGCAGCAGCCAGGCGCAGGGCCTTGGCCTGAGCAGCCTTGGCCAGATCTTCCTTGATGCGGGCAGCCTTGCCTTCCAGGCCACGCAGGTAGTACAGCTTGGCCTGACGGACCTTGCCGCGGCGCTTGACTTCAACCGAGTCAACGACCGGGCTGTGGGTCTGGAACACGCGCTCCACGCCGTAGCCGTGGGAGATCTTGCGCACGGTGAACGAGGAGTTCAGGCCGGCATTCTTGGTGGCGATGACCACGCCTTCATAGGCCTGGATACGCTCACGGTTGCCTTCCTTCACCTTGACGTTCACCACGACGGTGTCGCCCTGGCTGAACTGCGGCAGTTCGCGGGTGATCTGGGCGGATTCGAACTCCGCGATGATGGACTTGTTCAGCTTGCTCATGGCTCTACCGATTCTTTATTCGGGTGGGTGTGTCGATATCGACAGCTTGGGTCTCATGCAGTCACCGGACTGTGCTGCACGTTTGTTGTTATGCCCCCACGTGCCGATGCCGGCCGCAGGAAGTCGCATATTCTAGCCAAAAGCAACGGCCAGCGCCAGTTGCCTCAGCGATTTTTGCTCCCGTCTGCCTGTTGCAGCAGCTTGCGGTCCGCTTTGGACAGCACTGCTTCATCAAACAGGTCCGGCCGCCGCGCACGCGTGCGCAGCAGGGATTGCTGACGACGCCAGGCGGCGATGGCGGCATGGTTGCCCGAACGCAGCACCTCCGGCACCTCGCCCAACACATGGCTGGCCGGCTGGCTGTAATGCGGGCAATCGAGCATGCCGTCACCCTCGAAGCTGTCCTGCACCGCCGACAGGGCATCGCCCAGGGCCCCATCCTGGACCCGGGTCACCGCATCGATGATCACCGCCGCGCCCAGCTCGCCGCCGGACAGGATGTAATCGCCGATGGAGATTTCCTCATCCACGTTGGCGGCCAGGAAGCGCTCGTCGATACCTTCGTAGCGGCCGCAGAGCAGGACCAGCCGCGGTTGCCCGGCCAGCTCGCGCACCTTGGCCTGGGTCAGCGGCGCCCCTTGCGGGGACAGGTAAATGACCCGGGCCGGAGCCGGATCGGCCGCCTTGACGGCGGCCAGGGTGGCCAGCAGCGGCTCGATCAGCATCACCATGCCCGGGCCACCACCAAACGGGCGGTCATCGACACGGCGGTAATTGCCGGCGGCGTAATCGCGCGGGTTCCAGCCATGCACGTCGACCAGGCCGCGCTCGGCGGCACGACCGACCACGCCCAGGCCAGCGGACTGGGCGATGAAATCAGGGAACAGGGTGATGACGTCGATGCGCACGGATCAGAAATCCGGATCCCAGTCCACGGTGATGCGGGCAGCGTCGAAATCCACGCTGAGCACAAAGTCCGGGCGGACCCACGGGATCATGCGTTCGCGATCGCCGCGGACCACCAGCACGTCATTGGCACCGGTGGAGAACAGGTGGGAGACCGTGCCGAACACCTGACCGGTGGTGGTCACCACCTCCATGCCTTCCAGGTCGACCCAGTAGAACTCGTCGGCCTTCGGCGGCGGCAACGCGCTGCGCGGCACGTAGACCTCGGTCCCACGCATGGCCTCGACCACGTTGCGGTCGTCCACGCCCGGGAAGGTGGCCACCAGGTGCTTGCCGGTATCACGGCCACGCGCACCGGTCAGCTCGGTTTCCACGCCAGCGGGGCTGCGCAGGATCCAGGGCTGGTACTTGAAGATGGCCGAACGCGGCTCGGTCCACGACTCGAGCTTGATTTCGCCACGGACGCCAAAAGCACCGACAACCCTGCCCAGCAGGATCCGGCGCGCGGAATTTTCATTGGTCATAAGTGGAAAGGGCCGCATCTTGCGATGCGGCCCCCTGTGGATCAGGCAGCTGCCTGAGCCTTGGTCGCTTCCTTGTACAGGTTGCGGACCTTGTCGGTCATCTGGGCGCCGTTGGCGATCCACTTGTCGACAGCCGGGATGTCCAGCACAACGCGCGATTCAGCGCCCTGGGCAACCGGGTTGTAGAAACCGACGCGCTCGATGTTGCGGCCGTCGCGGGCGCTACGGACGTCGGTGACGATGATGTGGTAGAACGGACGCTTCTTGGCGCCGCCGCGGGTCAGTCGAATCTTGACCATGGTGGTTTTTCCTTTGTAGCCCAGTCGCCAGGATGGCGCGGTAAGTCGGCGATTATAGCCGGGCCGCAGCCCGGCGCCAAGCGCCCATGAATGTCAGGTTCAGCGGAACGGCAAGCCGCCCTTCATGCCCATGGCGCCCATCATGCCGCGCATCGAGCGCATCATGCCCTTCATGCCGCCACCGGCCATCTTGCTCATCATCTTTTCCATCTGCATGTACTGCTTCATCAGACGGTTGACGTCGGCCGGCTGCACACCGGCACCCTTGGCGATGCGGGCACGGCGCGAACCATTGAGCAGGCCCGGGTTGCGGCGTTCCTTCAGGGTCATCGAGTTGATGATGGCGATCATGCGCGGCACTTCGCGGCTCTGGGTGACCTGGGCCTTGAGGTGGTCCGGAATCTGGCCCAGGCCCGGCAGCTTGTCCATCAGGCCGCCGATGCCGCCCATGTTTTCCATCTGCTCGAGCTGGTCGCGCATGTCGTTGAGGTTGAACTTCTTGCCGCTGGCCACCTTCTCGGCCAGCTTCTGCGCCTTGTCCTTGTCCACCTGCTGCTCGACCTGCTCCACCAGGGAGAGCACGTCGCCCATGTCCAGGATGCGCCCGGCCACACGCTCGGGGTGGAACACATCCAGGCCATCGACCTTTTCACCGGTACCGGTGAACTTGATCGGCTTGCCGGTGATGTAGCGCACCGACAGGGCGGCACCGCCACGGGCGTCACCGTCGGTCTTGGTCAGCACCACGCCGGTCAGCGGCAGGGCTTCACCAAAGGCCTTGGCGGTGTTGGCCGCATCCTGGCCGGTCATCGCATCGACCACGAACAGGGTTTCGACCGGGTTGACCGCCGCGTGCAGGGCCTTGATCTCGGCCATCATCGCTTCATCGATGGCCAGACGGCCGGCGGTATCCACCAGCAGCACGTCGACGAAGGACTTCTTGGCATCGGCGATGGCCGCCTTGACGATGTCCACCGGGTCCTGGTCAGGCGAGGAGGCGAAGAACAGCACGCCGACCTGTTCGGCCAGGGTCTTGAGCTGCTCGATCGCGGCCGGACGGTAGACGTCGGCCGAGACCACCATGACCTTCTTCTTGCGCTTTTCCTTGAGCAGCTTGGCCAGCTTGCCGGTGGTGGTGGTCTTGCCCGCACCCTGCAGGCCGGCCATCAGGATCACCGCCGGCGCCGGCACATTCAGATTCAGATCGGTGGCGGTGGAGCCCATCACCGCAGTCAGCTCGTCGCGCACGACCTTGATCAGGGCCTGGCCCGGGGTCAGCGACTTGAGCACTTCCTGGCCAACGGCGCGCACCTTGATCTTCTCGATCAGGGCCTGCACCACCGGCAGGGCCACATCGGCCTCGAGCAGGGCGATGCGCACTTCACGGGTGGCCTCGCGGATGTTCTCCTCGGTCAGGCGGCCACGCCCACGCAGGCGCTCGATGGTGCCGGAAAGGCGCTGGGTCAGGGACTCGAACATGCGGTGCAACCTGCAGAAGGAATAACGAAACGGCCGATTATACCTGCTGTGCCCCCTTGCCCGCTGCGCCTTCGCAACACCGGCGCGGCTGTGCCACACTGTGGCGATGACAATCGTTCTCATCGCGCTGGTTCTCTACCTGCTGGCCAGCGGCCTGCTGCTGCAGCAAGGCAAACAGGCAGACCGGCCGCGTGGACGCTGGCTGGGCCTGGCCAGCGCCGCGGTACTGCTGCATGCCAGCTACCACGCCCTGGTGGCCTGGCAGACGCCCGGCGGCCCGGACATGCATTTCTTTGCCGCCCTCTCCCTGGTTGGCCTGGGCATGGCCGGCCTGACCACGGTGGTGGCCGCACGCGGCCAGCTCACCGCCCTGGGGCTGGTGGCCTATCCGCTGGCGGCCCTGCTGCTGCTGGCCTACCACCTGTACGGCCATGCGCCCTCCCCGGCACTGGGCTGGCGCCTGGAGACCCATGCCTGGACCGCCCTGCTGGCCTACGCCACGCTGGCCATCAGCGCGGTGCTGGCCTTGATGCTGCGCATCCAGGAGCGCGCCCTGCGCCAGCGCAGCTTCAGCCGTTTCAGCCGCCGCCTGCCACCGCTGCACGAGCTGGAAACCCTGCTGTTCCGCACCATCACCGCCGGTTTCATCCTGCTCAGCGCCACCCTGCTGACCGGGGTGCTGTTCGTCGATGACCTGCTGGCCCAGAAGCTGGTGCACAAGACCGTGCTCAGCGTGCTGTCCTGGCTGGTGTTCGGCACCCTGCTGCTGGGGCGCTGGCGCTGGGGCTGGCGCGGCAAGAAGGCGGTGCGCCTGACCTTGATTGCCAGCGCCCTGCTGCTGCTGGCCTTCTTCGGCTCCAAGGCGGCGATCGAGCTGATCTTCCACTGAAACAAAAACGCCCCGCAGTGCGGGGCGTTGCTTTGACTGGCCGGCAAGACGGCGCGGGCTCAGCCCTGCCGCTGCACCGTCGGCAACCAGGCCAGCACGGCCTCACGGTCAACCAGCCTGCGTTGCTTCAGCGCACGCAGGAAGGTGGTGGCCGCCTCATCACCATAAGCGCGGCGGGACAGTGCGGTCAGGGTGATGCCAGCAGCCTGCTGGCGGTAGTGGTAGGCATTCCACTCCACCACCAGCCGGCCGTCAGGCAGGGTGGCCGACATCACAAAATCCAGTACCGCGCTGCCATCCGGGCCTTCCAGCAGCTCGCCATTGGCCAGTGCATCGCCGCCCGAGCGCCGGGCCTGGATCTCCTGGTACTTGTGCTGGGCAAGCTGCAGCGGCGTCGCCTGGACCGGAACATGACTGAGCAGCAGCATCTCGGTATAGCTTTCCAACTGCTGCCCGGCCGGCAGGTATTCCTGCAACACATGGCCGTTGGCCGATGGCGGGGTGACAAAGGCCAGGCGGTAGACCTGGCCGGCTACTTGCTGCGGCCCGGCCACGCCCAGCCGGTCCTGTGCGCTGGCAGCGCTGGCTGCCGGTTCGAGCGCATGGGCCGGCAAGGCCTGCAGGGACGGCAGCAACAGGGCCAGCAGCAACGGCCAGCGGGAAATCCGGTTCTGCATCAACATCTCCTTGTCTGCGTAACGGACTGCCATCAATACGCCATCGGCAGGACCGGCACCGTGCCCTTGCGCACATTCCACACAATCCCGGACAGCCGCTGCTGCCAGCCGGGCCAGCGCGAGCGCCATGCCCGGCTCAGCCGCAGGCCGCCTCGATCGCCTGGGACAGGCGCTCCACCGCGATGATCTCCAGGCCCTTGATGCTGCCGGCCTTGGGCGCGTTGGCCTTGGGCACGATGGCGCGCTTGAAGCCATGGGTGGCGGCCTCCTTGAGGCGGTCCTCGCCATTGGGCACCGGGCGGATCTCCCCGCTCAGGCCGACCTCGCCGAAGGCAATGGTCTTTTCCTGCAGCGGACGGTCGCGCAGCGAGGACAGCACCGCCAGCAGCACCGGCAGGTCCACCGCGGTTTCCTGCACGCGGATGCCGCCGACCACATTGACGAACACGTCCTGATCGCCGACCAGCACCCCGCCATGGCGGTGCAGTACGGCCAGCAACATGGCCAGGCGGTTGCCTTCCAGGCCCACCGCGACCCGGCGCGGGTTGGACAGCGGCGAGGCATCGACCAGCGCCTGCACCTCCACCAGCAGCGGGCGGGTGCCTTCGCGGGTGACCATCACGCAGGAACCAGGCTCGTGCCCGGAACCGGACAGGAAGATCGCCGAGGGGTTGGAGACTTCCTTCAGGCCCTTCTCGCCCATGGCGAACACGCCCAGTTCGTTGACTGCACCGAAGCGGTTCTTGAACGCACGCAGGACGCGGAAGCGGCTGCCGCTCTCGCCCTCGAAATACAGCACTGCATCGACCATGTGCTCGAGCACGCGCGGGCCGGCAATGCCACCCTCCTTGGTCACATGGCCGACCAGAAACACCGCGGTGCCGGTTTCCTTGGCATAACGCACCAGCCGGGCAGCCGCCTCGCGAACCTGGGACACCGAGCCGGGCGCGGCGGTCAGGGTGTCGGTCCACAGGGTCTGCACCGAGTCGGCCACGATCACCCGCGGCTGCTCGCGCATGGCATGGCCGATGATCAGTTCCACCCCGGTTTCGGCCAGGGCATTGAGGCCATCCAGCGGCAGGTCCAGGCGCTGGGCACGCCCGGCCACCTGGGCCAGCGATTCCTCGCCGGTGACGTAGAGCACCGACTGGGTCGCGGCCAGGCGGGCCATGGCCTGCAGCAGCAGGGTCGACTTGCCGATACCCGGATCACCACCGACCAGCACCACCGCGCCGTCGACCAGGCCGCCGCCCAGCACCCGGTCCAGCTCGCCGATGCCGGTGGACAGACGGGCCTGCTCGGTATGGGTGACATCCTTGAGCGCGGTGACCTTGGGCGGATCCACCTTGCCGGCCCAGCTGGCCCGCCGTGACGGGCTGGGCTTGCCGGCCGCCGCCGCGCTTTCCAGCACGATCTGGGCCACGCTGTTCCAGGCCTGGCACTCGCCACACTGCCCCTGCCACTTGGTGTATTCAGCGCCGCATTCATTGCAGACGTAAGCCACTCGGCTCTTGGCCATCGTTCCCGGTTCACCGTATTGCGCAGCCGCCACCATACCCCAGCGCAATCGCAACACCTGAGATCAGCTCAAGACGGCGTGAAACAGGTCGATACAGCATCGTCGCCCACGCGCTACAGCCCGATTCCATGACCGGCACCTACAACCCCTTGTTCGTTGCGATCTCGTTGCTGGTGGCCATTGCCGCGTCCTATACCGCGCTGAACATGGCCAGCCGCCTGGCCACGGCCAACCGGCGCGATGCGCGCTGGTGGCTGGCCGGCGGCACCCTGGCCATGGGTCTGGGCATCTGGTCGATGCACTTCATCGGCATGCTCGCCCTGCATCTGCCCATTGCCACCGGCCATGACATCGGCCTGACCAGCCTGTCGCTGCTGGCCGCCCTGGCCGCCTCCGGCTTCGCCCTGTGGCTCAGCGCCCGCGCCCACCTGACCTGGCCAGTGCTGCTGCTCGGCGGGCTGGTGATGGGCAGCGGCATTGCCGCCATGCACTACCTGGGCATGGCCGCCATGCGCATGCAACCGGGCATCGTCTATGACCCGCTGTGGCTGGGCATCTCGCTGCTGATTGCAATGATCTCCGCCACCGCCGCCCTGTGGCTGACCCACCTCCTGCGCCAGCAGCAGCGCCATGGCCTGCACTGGCGGATGCTGGCCGCCCTGCTGATGGGCTGCGCCATCATAGGCATGCATTACAGCGGCATGGCCGCAGCACAATTTGCCCCGGACAGCCTGTGCCTGGCCGCCGGCAGCGGCATGGACAACCGCACCCTGGCGGCCATGATCATCGCCACCACTGCCTCGGTAATGGCCACCGCCCTGCTGGCCGTGCTGTTTGACCGCCAGATGCAACTGCGCACCGAGGTCCTGGATGCACGCCTGGCCAGCGCCCGCCACCGCCTGCAGCAGGCCAGCCTGCACGACCCGCTGACCGGCCTGCCCAACCGCTCGCTGCTGGCCGACCGCATCGGCCAGGCCATTGCCAAGGCAGCCCGCCAACAGCAGCTGCTGGCGGTGCAACTGGTCAACCTGGATGACTTCGGCCTGATCAACGAACTGCACGGCCATGCCTGCGGTGACCAGGTGCTGCTGGACCTGGCCCGGCGCATAAGCGCGATCCTGCGTGCCGATGACACCCTGGCCCGGCTCGGTGGCGACGAATTCGTGGTGGTCTCGGCCGTCAACGGCCCCGGCGAAGCCGCCCTGCTGGCCGGACGGCTGCTGGCGGCGATCACTGCACCGACGCAGCGCGAGCAAGGCCCGCTCAACGTGCAGGCCAGCATCGGCATCGCCCTGTACCCGCAGGATGGCCAGGACGAGCGCGCCCTGATCAGCCATGCCAACACCGCCATGGAACATGGCCGCCAGCATCGCCTGCACGGCGGCCATACCTTTTTCACCAGCGCCATGCAGGCCGCCGCCGACCGTCAGCTTCGTCTGCTCCAGGACCTGCGCGGGGTACTGCAGCGTGACGAGCTGGTCCTGCATTACCAGCCCAAACTGATGGCGGCCGGCAAACCGGTGATCGGTGCCGAGGCGCTGCTGCGCTGGCAGCACCCGCTGCTGGGCCTGCTGATGCCCGACAGCTTCATCCCGCTGGCCGAACGCAGCGGCCTGATCGTACCGATCGGCGACTGGGTGCTGGACCAGGCCTGCGCCCAGCTGCATCAATGGCACCAGGCCGGGCACCGGCAATGGTCGATGGCGGTGAACCTGTCAGCGGTGCAGTTCAATGCGCCGGGGCTGGTGCACAGCGTTGCCAGCGCCCTGCAGCGGCACCACATCCCGGCCGACCGGCTGACCCTGGAGGTGACGGAAAGCACGGCCATGCGCGATGTCGAAGCCAGCCTGAAGATCCTGGGCGAACTCAGTGCGATGGGCGTGCATATCGCCATTGACGACTTCGGCACCGGCTATTCCAGCCTGCTTTACCTGAAGCGGCTGCCGGCCACCGAGCTGAAGATCGACCGCGCCTTCGTGCGCGACCTGCATGCCGGCAGCGAGGATGCGGCCATCGTCGCCTCGATCATTGCCCTGGGCCGCACCCTGCAGATGCGCATCGTGGCCGAGGGCGTGGAAACGGCCGCCCAGCAGGGCTGGCTGGACGCGATGGGCTGCGACCAGCTGCAGGGCTACCACTTCGACCGCCCCCTGGATGCGGCCAGTTTCAACAAGGCTTATTGCGGCCCGGCAGCAGCACTTCCGGAACCGGCCTGCACCGAGGCGGCAATCAAGTACTGCGCGGCCCAGTAGGTCAGCAGCACGCCGACAATGGCCAGCGGCAGCGGGCCGGCAAAACGGTCCCAGGCCAGCCAGCTGTCACTGGCCACAAACAACAGCGCGCCGCCTGCAGCCAGACGGTTGGCCACACTGGCCGCACGCCGCATCGCGCCAGCCAGGGCCAGCGCCGCCATCGCCGCAATCACCAGCACATAGGCACTGACCGGGACCTGCATCGCTGCCGGCAGGTGTTGCCACAAGGCCAGCAGGTTGCCGGCGCCGATCAGCGTGGCCAGCCCGATTCCAGCCGGCAACGCACCGGCGCGCGCATCACCGGCGAAGGCGGCGATGTAGCACAGGTGGGCCAGCAGGAAGGCCACCAGGCCGGGCACGAACAATCCCTGCGGCAGCATCAGCAACACATCACCGAGCAATGACAGGCACAGGCCGGCCAGCACCCAGCGCCGGTAACCCTGGCGCATCACCGGTACGGCCATGCCGGCCACCCAGGCAATCAACCACAGCGTTGCCAATGGCTTGCACAGCCAGTGCAGCCACCACCATGGCCCCTGCCCCAGCGCCCCGATGATGGCACCTGTCGCCAGTACCGCCAGTACCCCCGCACGTCCACCTGCACCCATGTCCTGCCCTCCCCGGCAAAGCAGCAAGCATCGCTGCAAGGCGGACAAAAACAAAGGGCCACCTTGCGGTGGCCCTTTGCGTATCAGCCGATGCTGAAGGCTCAGTGCATCATGAAGTAGTTCATGTTCCACATCACCCACAGGGTGCCGACCACGATGATGGCGATCACCAGCAGGGTGAACAGGCCAGCGGCAACGTTCATGCGCTGCCCCTTCGACCCATCCAGGTGCAGGAAGAACACCAGGTGGACCAGCACCTGCAGCACCGCGGTGATCACCACCGTCAGGCCAGTGGCCAGCGGCGACATGCCACCGCTCATCACTGCCCAGAACGGAATGATGGTCAGCACTGCTGCCAGCACGAAGCCGATCAGGTAGGACTTGACGCTGCCGTGGCTGGCGTCGCCGTGATTGTCATGTGCGGACATTACATAGCTCCCGACAGGTAGACGACGGAGAACACACCGATCCAGATCAGATCCAGGAAGTGCCAGAACAGGCTCAGGCACATCATGCGGGTCTTGTTGCGCTGGGTCAGGCCATCCTGGGACAGCTGGATGAACATCACCGTCAGCCACAGCAGGCCGGCGGTCACGTGCAGGCCGTGGGTGCCGACCAGGGCGAAGAACGCCGACAGGAAGGCACTGTGGTCCGGACCGTAACCCTGGTGGATCAGGTGGTTGAACTCCCAGATTTCCATGGCCATGAAGCCGGCACCCAGCAACCAGGTGATGGCCAGCCAGAAGAACATCTGGCCCTTCTTGGACTGGTGCATGGCAATCATGCCCAGGCCGAAGGTCAGCGAGGAGAACAGCAGCAGCGCGGTTTCCCAGGCAACGAAGGACAGGTCAAACAGGTCCTTGGCCGACGGCCCACCGTTGGTGCCGCCCTGCAGCACCACGTAGGTGGCGAACAGGGAGGCGAAGATGAGCACGTCGCTCATCAGATAGACCCAGAAACCGAGCAGGGTGTTCTCGCCGGCGTCGTGGTGGTGGTCGTCATGGCCCGCTGCGTGGGCAGCGGCACCATGGTTGTTGTGGGCGAGAGTACTCATGCCTTCACCTCGGTCTTCACCAGGCCCTGGGCTTCCAGGTGCTTGCGGTGCTCATTTTCAATGCGCTCGACTTCGGCGGCCGGGACCCAGTAGTCCACGTCCTTGTCAAAGCTGCGGTAAATGAAGGTGCCGATCATGCCGACCAGGCCAATGATGGCCAGCCACCAGATGTGCCACACCATCGCAAAGCCCAGCACCAGCGAGAAGGCACCGATGACCACACCGGTACCGGTGTTCTTGGGCATGTGGATGTCTTCGTACTGGGTCGGCTTGACCCAGGCTTCGCCGCGCTGCTTGCGGGCCCAGAAGTCGTCCAGCTCCTCACCCTTGGGCAGGGTGGCGAAGTTGTAGAACTGCACCGGAGAAGCGGTTTCCCACTCCAGGGTACGGGCATCCCATGGGTCGCCGGTCAGGTCCATGTTCTGCTTGCGGTCCTTGATGGACACGGCAATCTGGATGACCTGGCACAGGATGCCCAGGGCAACGATGGCAGCACCGACGGCAGCAACGATGAAGTACGGCTGGTACTCCATGTTCGGGTAGGACTGCATGCGGCGGGTGGCGCCCATGAAGCCCAGTGCGTACAGCGGCATGAAGGCCACATAGAAGCCGATGAACCAGCACCAGAACGAACGCTTGCCCCAGGTCTCGTTCAACTTGAAGCCGAACATCTTCGGCCACCAGTAGGTGATGCCTGCGAACATGCCGAACACCACGCCGCCGATGATGACGTTGTGGAAGTGGGCAATCAGGAACAGCGAGTTGTGCAGCACAAAGTCAATGGCCGGGATGGACAGCATCACGCCGGTCATGCCACCGATCACGAAGGTGATCATGAAGCCGATGGTCCACAGCACCGGAGCGGTGAACTGGACGCGGCCACGGTACATGGTGAACAGCCAGTTGAAGATCTTCACGCCGGTCGGGATCGAGATGATCATCGTCGTGATGCCGAAGAAGGCATTGACGTTGGCACCCGAGCCCATGGTGAAGAAGTGGTGCAGCCAGACCAGGAAGGACAGCACACCGATGGCCGCCGTCGCGTAGACCATGCCCTTGTAGCCGAACAGGGACTTGCGCGAGAAGGTGGCAATCACTTCAGAGAACACGCCGAAGGCCGGCAGCACCAGGATATAGACTTCCGGGTGACCCCAGATCCAGATCAGGTTGACGTACAGCATGGCGTTGCCGCCACCGTCATTGGTGAAGAAGTGAGTGCCCATGTAACGGTCAAGGGTCAGCAGGACCAGGGTGATGGTCAGCACCGGGAAGGCGGCGATGATCAGCACGTTGGTGACCAGGGCAGTCCAGGTGAAGATCGGCATCTTCATCAGCTTCATGCCCGGGGTCCGCATCTTCAGGATGGTAATGAAGAAGTTGATACCCGACAGGGTCGTACCCAGACCGGAGACCTGCAGCGCCCAGATGTAGTAGTCCATACCCACACTTGGGCTGTACTCCTTGCCGGACAACGGCGGGAAGGCCAGCCAGCCGGTAGCGGCGAACTCACCGATCCACAGCGAGATCATCATCAGGCCGGCACCGGCCACGAACAGCCAGAAGCTCAGCGAGTTGAGGAACGGATAGGCAACGTCGCGGGCACCGATCTGCAGCGGGACCACCAGGTTCATCAAACCGGTGATCAGCGGCATGGCCACGAAGAAGATCATGATCACACCGTGTGCGGTGAAGACCTGATCGAAGTGGTGCGGGTTCAGGTAGCCTTCCGCACCGCCAGCGGCCAGCGCCTGCTGGGCACGCATCATGATGGCGTCAGAGAAGCCACGCAGCAGCATCACGAAGGCGACGATGAGGTACATCGCGCCGATCTTCTTGTGGTCCACCGAGGTGAACCACTCCTTCCACAGATAGCCCCAGAGCTTGAACTTGGTCAGCAGGGCCAGCATACCGATGCCGCCGAGGATGGCGCCGACCAGGGTGGTCAGCACGATCGGATCGTGCGGGATCGCATTGAGGGACAGTTTTCCGAGCATTGTCATTCTCCCGAGACGCCGTGACCCGCATGGGCGGCGTGCTCGTCAGCGGTGTGACCTGCATGGGCATCATCAGCCACGTCCTGGCCAGCCACCGGTGCCTGATCGGCCGGAGCCTGCTCGAGAGCGGGGGCTGCATGGGCATCGTGGCTGCCATGACCGGCAGCAGCGTGGGCCTCGGCCTTCATGCCAAAGTGATGGTTGTCACCCATGTGCTTGTTGATCACCCAGTCAAACAGGCCGTCTTCGACGTTGCTGTAGTAGGTGACCGGGTACCAGTCGTGGTTCTTCTCCGCACCAATGGCGGTGAAGGCAGCCTGGTCCATGGTCTTGCCATCGGCACGCACCTTGGCCAGCCACTGCTGGTATTCGGCATCGCTGACCGAATGGGCATCAAAGTACATCTTGTTGAAGCCATAGCCGCTGTAATGCGCCGAACGGCCCGGGAAGGTACCGGTCTGATCAGCGATCAGGTGCAGCTTGGTTTCCATGCCGGCCATCGAATAGATCATCGACCCCAGATGCGGGATGAAGAACACATTCATCACGGTGTCGGCAGTGATGCGGAAGTTCAGCGGGGTGTCCACCGGGAAGGTCAGCTCGTTGACCACGGCCACCTTTTCTTCCGGATAGACAAACAGCCACTTCCAGTCCAGCGACACGGCCTGGATCTCGATACCCGGCTTCTCGTGTTCGATCGGCTTGTACGGATCCAGCGCGTGCGAGGACTTCCAGCACAGCACGGCCAGGGCCGTCACGATCATGCAGGGAATCGACCACACCACCACTTCAATGGCGGTGGAGTGCGACCACTCCGGCTCGTAACGGGCGTTGGTGTTGGAGGCGCGGTACTTCCACGCAAACACCAGGGTCATCACGATCACCGGGATCACCACCAGCAGCATCAGCACCGTACAGGTGATCAGCAGGGTGAGTTCTTCCCGGGCGACCTGGCCCTTCGGGTCAAACAAGGCCCAGTCGCAGCCCGTCATCAAGACGGTCATCGCGACAAGCAGGCCCGGGCGCAACAAACGCCCAAGGGTTTTCAACGGAATCATCGCAAGATCCAATTGGGGAGGGTGTACCGAAAAGATGCCAAGTCCCCGGACGCAGAACGGCCCACGTCGGAGCAGTTCCGCCGCGGACAGGACACCAGACACAATTCAGCCCTGCAATTTTAGGCCGCCGCGCCTTTTAACGAAAGGCATTGACGTGGCGTTAACGCCATGTAGACGGCCTTCACGCTGCGACATGTTGTCGCAGATTGCCCCCTGCGCACGTTGCGCACCGGCGAGGACGCCGCAGACAGGGCCGCGCCCGTCTGCGGCGGTGCGAGGAGCCGGGCACGGTACAACTCCAAATATGCCAAATTCGTCATGTTTGATGACGTGCAAATTTCAAATCGGTACATATTCCAGCCAATGACGCCCAATAGTTGGCAATGAAACCAAATTTTGACCGCAAGCAAGGCCCGTGAAGTCACGTACAGGCCGTTTTATTTATGCCGATTTCCGCATTGATCACACCCCATCCGAGCAAGACTTAAGCATTCATTCAGAATGAAGATGTGGCCACTGAAGGGAACACGCCGCCATCACACCGGTAGCGCACAGGCACAGCACTGCGCGCACTGCCGACGCTGCCGCGCGGCGCGTCATGGCCAGCACGCCCTTCAGCAACGCCTACCGTCACCCTGTTTGGAGTGCTTCCCATGAGCAAGACCCGCCAGTCCCCCGCCCTGAAGTTTCCCTGTCGTGGCCCACTGGCCGGCGCCATTGCCTGCGCCCTGCTCGGCGGCCTGCTCGGCAGCCCGCTGGCAATGGCCCAGGACACTGCCAGCAGCACCCCGCAGAACCAGGACGATCCGGCCCAGACCCTGGATGCGGTCGTGGTCACCGGTTCGCGCATCCGGCGTGAGGCCGGCTTCGACGGCCCGGCACCGATGAGCACCATCGATGCAGCCGCCATCACGGCTTCAGGCCACACCCAGATCACCGACGTGGTCAACCAGTTGCCGGGCTTTGCGGTGAGCCAGACCGGGCAGACCAGCAACCAGTACGAGGTCGGCAACCCGGGCATCAATGCCCTGGACCTGCGCGGCATGGGCGTGCAGCGCACCCTGACCCTGGTCGACAGCCGCCGCCAGGTGCCGTCGATCCCGGGCACCTCGGGCGTGGACCTGAGCATGATCCCGTCCAGCCTGGTCGAACGGGTGGAAGTGATCACCGGCGGTGCCTCGGCCCTGTACGGCGCCGACGCCGTCAACGGCGTGGCCAACTTCATCCTCAAGCGTGATTTCGACGGCCTGGACGCCAACATCCGCTACGGCAACTCCAGCCGCTTCGACATGCCCTCCACCACCGCCGACGTGCTGTTTGGCAGGAACTTTGCCGACAACCGTGGCAACTTCACCCTGTTCGGCTTCTCCGAACGCACCAGTGGCGAGGTGTCCGGCCAGGACCGCCCATGGACCGCCGGCGGCTGGCCGCTGTACGAACGCGCCCAGCCGGGCCAGCGCCGGGTGATCACCGAAGGCAACCGCAATTTCTATGACAGCCCCAATGCCAATGTCGTGCTGGGCGGCTGCAACCAGTCCAACTGGATCAACTGCCTGTACACCTTCGATGGCAATGGCCAGCTGCGCCGCCCGCAGCTGGGCCCGGGCGGCCTGGTCAACCTGGACAACTCGGCCCTCAACAGTGCCGATGCCTTCCTGCAGCAGGGGCGCACCAACGGGGGCGAATACGGCTCGCGCTATGACAACTGGTTCCTCAATGTTCCCTCTGACCGCCAGACCGTACGCGGCACGGTCAATTTCGATTTCAACGAATCGGCGCGCTGGTTTGCCAACCTGACCTACTCGCAGAGCCAGTCCCATACCCGCAACCGCGAACTGGCCGCGTATGGCTCGGGCTATGAAGAGAGCGTGCCGTATGACAGCCCCTTCATCACCCAGGACATGATCGACGCCAACGGCGGCGCCTTCACCGACAACATCAGCTTTGCCCGCCATTTCGACAATGACTTCGGCCTGCGCCGCACCGATTACGAACGCAAGCTGCTGCAGGTGGTGACCGGCCTGGAAGGCGACTTCCAGCTGTTTTCGCGCAACTGGAACTACGCCGGCTACGTTTCCTATGGCCGCAGCGAAGAGCGCGTGCGCGTACGCAATGCTGCCGCCATCCCGCGTTTCTATGAAGGCCTGAATTCCACCGCCGATGCCAACGGCAACCCGGTATGCAACGGCTCCTGGGTCTGGGACGGCAGTGCCTACAACTGGGCCGATGCCAGCGCCGGCTGCGTGGCGATCAATCCGTTTGCCCAGCTCACCTCGCAGATGGTGGACTGGCTGAGCTACGACACCGACTGGGCCAACACCGAAATGACCCAGAAGGTTGCCTCGGCCTATGCCAGCGGCGGCCTGTTCGACCTGCCCGGTGGCGAGGCGCAGCTGGTCCTCGGGGTGGAATACCGCAAGGAAAGCAACAACATCGGCGTGGCACCGCAGTACAACCAGGATCACGCCCTGTATGACCCCAGCCTGGGCGTGAGCGCCACCCCGCTGGTGGGCCAGTACAGCGTCAAGGAAGCCTTCGGTGAGATCCACCTGCCCCTGCTCAGCGGCGTAACCGGCGCCGAGCGTCTGTCGCTGGACCTGGCCGGACGCATTTCCGACTACAACCTGTCCGGCCGCACCACCACCACCAAGGTCGGCCTGGAATGGGCGCCCATTGACGACATCACCCTGCGCGGCACCTACGGCAAGGCCATCCGCGCACCGAACATCGGCGAGATGTTCACTGCCGGCCAGGTCTCCGGTGCCTGGCTGTATGACCCGTGCAATGACTACTCGCTGGCCAACAGCACCAGCAACACCCAGTACACCGCGGCCAACTGCGCCCAGATCGCCCCCTCCGATACCGCCACCTACTGGCAGTGGCTGGATGTGGTGTATTCGGGCAACACCGAGCTGGGCCCGGAAACGGCCAAGACCACCACCTTCGGCGCCGTGTTCCGCCCCCGCTTCGTCAACAACCTGGTGATCTCGGCCGACTACTACAAGATCGACCTGCGCAACGTCATCGCCGGCCTGGCCCCGCAGACCATCCTGCAGCGCTGCGTGGACCTGGCCTCGCTGGACAACCAGTTCTGTGATCTGGTCACCCGCAACGCCAGCGGCGACCTGGTGGACGTGTCGGTGCAGCAGCTCAACCTGGCCCAGAGCCTGGCCCGCGGCGTGGACATCAATGCCAGCTGGCACACCGCCCTGCCGCGCGGCCATCGCCTGTCGCTGGATTTGAACCTGGGCCGCAACCTGGAGCGCATCGACATTGCCGATGCCGCCAACCCGGATGACGTCTGGAACAACCTGGAAATCTTCGGCACGCCGAAGTGGAAGGGTTCGCTGCGTACCGGCCTGAGCCATGACAAGTACAGCGTGTACTGGACCCTGCGCGGGTTCTCCAGGATGCGTGCCTCCGAGTACGCAACCTATGAGCTGTATGAGCGTCCGTGGGCCGGCAGCACCTTCTACAACGACCTGTACGCCAGCTACCGCCTGACCCCGAAGCTGACCGTGTCGGCCGGCATGAACAACATGTTCGACCGCTCGCCGCCGCGCATCCCGGGCGCCGAAGCCGGCGGCTCCAACTTCAACCAGGGCATCGCCGGCACTTCGGCCGGCCTGTATGACGTGATCGGCCGCACCTTCCACCTCAGCCTGAATTTCAAGCTGTAAGCAACACCGCAGGGCAAACACATCGGCCAGGTGCCAGGCACCTGGCCGATGTTGTTTGTGCCGGTACCGGGTGGCAATGGCACGCAGGCCAGGATTGTCATCAGCCCGGCCGCGGCGCAAAATACTTTGCATGCAAACAAACAAACCTGCGCCGGCCGCATCGACTACGGCTGCGGACATCGCCTTGGCCGGGTTCCGCGCCCGCTTCGGCCAGCTGATCGGCTCGGTCTATCGCCAGTGGCGTCGCCAGGTGGATCTGGCATTGCGTGACAGCGGCCTGTCCGATGCCTCGCGCATGCCCTTGATCACCCTGTACACCCATTCCACACCGATGCTGCAGAAGGACCTGGCCCAGGCTCTGCACCTGGACAGCTCCTCCCTGGTACGGGTACTGGCCCAGCTGCGCGCGGCCAGCCTGGTGCAATGGCAATGCCAACCGGCAGACCGGCGCACCAAATGCATCGCCCTGACCGATGCCGGTCGTGACTGCGCCCTGCGCATCCTGCAGCACAGCCTGCATATCGAGCACACGATCCTGGACGGGGTCAGTGCCGAAGACCTGGAAGTCACCCGCCGCACGCTGGAGAAGATCTCCCGCAGTTTCGACACGCTCTGATGTCTGCACCGCATCGCCACCCGCAACACCGGAACCTGCAATGAAACCCAAGGCAACACCGTATTTCTGGGTCAGCTACGCAATGATCGTCGGCGTGATGGGCACAGCCCTGATCAGCCCGCTGTATGCGCTGTACAAGGACCTGTGGCAGCTCAAGCCCAGTGACATCTCCCTGCTCTATGTGATCTACATGGGCGGCGCCCTGGCCGGGCTGCTGTTTCTGGGCCGCCTGCCGGACCGCACCAGCTTCCTGCGGGTGATGCAGGCCGGCCTGTTGCTGATCCTGCTCGGCACGGTGATGTGCCTGCTGGCCAACAACCTGTGGTGGCTGGGCAGCGGGCGTTTCCTGGTCGGCATCGCCTCCACCCTGCTCACCACCAGCGCCACCAAGGGCCTGGCCCTGCTGGCCCCGGCCGGCAGCGCACAGCGCGTGGCCATGTTGACCGGCTTTTTGATGGCACTGGGTTTTGGCCTGGGCCCGTTGACCGGCGGCATCATCGGCCAGTGGCTGCCACAGCCACTGGTCAGCGCCTACCTGCCTACCCTGGTACTGGGGCTGTGCGGCTGGCTGGCACTGCGCACGCTGGCACTGCCGGCCACCGCGCAGGCCGCCACGGCACCGTTGCAGGCCCGCGATTTCCTGCCCCAGCTGACCCTGCCGGCACCGGAAAACCGCAGCGCGTTCTGGCTCACCACCTGCCTGCCGTTCATGGCCTTTGCCGTGTTCGGCCTGTACGCGGCCATGTCGCCCCTGTTTCTGGACAAGCTGGTGCCCTGGCATGGCCCGGTGGTCAGCGGCAGCGCCATCGCCCTGATCCTGTTCGTTTCGGCCATCGTCCAGGTTCTGGTCGGCCGCCTGCCCACCTACCGCACCGGTACCGCCGGTTTGCTCATGCTGGCCCTGAGCAATGCCCTGCTGATGGTCAACCTGTGGGCCGGCTCTGCCCTGCTGTTTGTGGCCGGGGTGCTGGCCACGGCGATCGGCCATGCCATGTGCATGCTGGCCGGCATGAGCCTGGTGCCGCGCCTGTCCGAGCTGCGCACCCGCTCCGGTCTGTTCTCCACCTATCTGCTGGTCGGCTACATCGGCTCGATGCTGCCGATGCTGGGCATCGGCGCCATCGCCGACCACTGGGGCATGCGCGCGGCGGTGACCAGCTTCTGCATCATGGTGATCGCCATCTGCGCCCTCGGCGCCCCGCTGTTCTGGCGCCACCGGCGCATCCGCCAGGCCAGTCA
>X237_Red_shanked_Douc_Langur__coassemble_41_pt1 | contig 21957 bp, 22 predicted proteins | sample X237_Red_shanked_Douc_Langur__metabat2_high_PE_002 | metagenome-assembled genome bin X237_Red_shanked_Douc_Langur
GCCCGGCCCTCTGTCGATTTTCGTAACTTGTTGATTAGATTGTATTTGAATCGCCCGCAGATCCACCCCGGATCTGCCGGGAGCGTCTTTTGATGCACCAAATTTGGTTGACAGAACGAGTGTGTTAAAAGTTTTGCAGAGTTGCGCCCGAAATTCGGGCCGAGCCAGCCGGGCGATCTGCACAGCCACTCGAGCACTTCACAAGCGCCCAAGTCGCCGCTATCAATGCCTCCCCCAACGCAGAGGAGGCGCCAATGATTGACCCGAACAACCTGCCCGACCAGATGGAATTCCTGGCCGACATCCCCGAGCGCATCGTCTCCCCCGTGGTGATACCGCAACTGGCAGACGCGCTGGAGTTTTGCCCTGCCGCGAGCACCATCCTGTGGCTGATCAGCAACCTGGATGCACCGATCCCACCGGAAATGAGGCTGGAGATTGCCCGCACGATGCTCAAGCAGTCCATGGCGCTGGCGCATCACCGGCAGGACGCCTTTTATCGGGCGGCAATGCGGGCCTGAGCCTTACACCGTGAGCTGCACCAGGGGCATGTTGGGTGCGGTTTCGATGGCGCGGCCGTCTTGCACCCAGAGGTTGTAGGGGATGGCGTCGGCCCCCCCTACCTGGCCCATGACGCGGAACTGGGCGCCGTCGTAACTGGTGACGGCGCTGGTGCCATCGGCATTGTGGGCGGTGCAGGTGGCGAGCAGTCGGGGGCCGGTTTGCAGCAGGCCGCCGAACTGGCTCCACAGGTCAGTTCTCATAGTGTCGCTCCAGAGTAAGGGCCTGCTCTACCACCAAGGCATCGCCGGTGCGGCGCACGTCCCAGCGGGCGGCGGTGCACAGGCCCTGCCACGCGCCCTCGGCGGCCTGCACTTCCACCAGCTGCAGCGGCAGCACGCGGCCGATGGTGCCGGCGGCCAGTGGCAGGGGGAACAGGGGCACGCTGATTTCCACATCCTCCTGCGCGCCGCGGTCGCTGATGATGTTGCGGCCGCGCTCGGCTGCAGGGGCTGGGTCCACGATGAGGGCATGGGTGGCCTGCGGGGCATACAGATCGCCGGCACTGCCGGCGCGCACGATGCGGGCGATGATGCCCTGCCCGTCCAGCTCACCGGTCACCACCACGGCGTTGTAGTCCGGCGCGCTGCGCACCTGGCCGCTCTCGCCCAGGATGATGTCGTCCTGCAGTACGTGGTCGGGTGTGGTGTCGGCCCAGTCCCACGGGCTGGCCGGGTAGCGCGGCAGGATCTGCAGCGTCTTGTCGGCCGGGTGGCTGATCACCACTGCGCCGCTGGCCTCGGCCAGCTGGCCCAGGGCATCGAGCGGGGTGGCGCCGTCGTAGTACCAGCAGCCGGCCGGCACGCCCCAGTCCACCGTGTTGTAGCTCACGCTGAAACCGGTGTCGGCAACTTCCGCATCGGCCAGCTGGGCCACCGTGCGCAGCTCCGCGCTCACTGCGGCGCGGGCCGGGGCATACGGGCTGGCCAGCAGCGCGGTGCGGCTGCGCCCGGTGACGCTGGCACCATGCTTGCCCCATTCTCGCCGGTGGCCGTAATCCTCGATCAGGAACGTCCAGATGTAGCCGTTGATGGCCACCTCCACTTCGCGCCTGTCGCCGCTGGGCGCGGGCTTGAGCAGAGCCAGGTGGGCCACGTCGGCCAGGGTCATTTCCAGCGAGTAACCCCAGGCACCCACGTTGCCGCTGATGCTCAGGGTTTCCACGCTGATGGGCGTGCGGTCGGGCAGCCGCACCACGCTCACGTCATTGATCACGATGTAGGTCCGTTGCTGGGGGCGCACCACGTAGCACGCAGTGACGCCCAGGTTGAGCGGGGCCAGGCCGGGCTGGCCGACCAGGGCGCAGCCGAGGTTGAGGGCCACGCGGTCGCCACGCGGGAACGGGCTGGGCGGCTGCGGCGGGGTGGGCGGTTCTGGCCGCACGATGTGCCACGGCAGGCGGCCGGCCTGCCCCCAAGGCAGCGTGACCGAGCGCCGTGCCAGGCCGGGGTGCAGCCAGCGCAGCAGGCCAGCGGCACGCGCCGATGCCAGCCGGGCATGCCAGGGCAGCGCAGCGGTGTGGCGGGCAAGGCCGGGGTGCAGCCATGGCAGCGCGGCACCGGCACGGGCAGTGTGCAGCTGGGCGCGCCAGTGCACGCCAGCGGTGTGGCGCACCAACGGCAGGCCTTGCCACGGCAGCGAAGCAGCATGGCGGGTGCTGGCCATGCGCGCACGCCAAGTGAGGGCCGCACTGGCACGCACACGCGGTGGCGCATCCCATGCCAGGCGGTAACCGCTGCGGGCACCGGCACTGGTGCCCTGCCATGGCATCGCGGCACCGGCCCGGCCGCTGGGCATGGCGGCCCAGCCACTGGCCACGGTGATTCGTGTGCGCTGCGCCCTACCCCACGGCAAGGCCGCCGAGGTGCGCAGGCCACGCTCCACTGGCTCGGGCGGGTCCGGCGGATCAGGGCCGTCGTCATCCCAGTTGATGCCCAGGTTGAGCGGCACATGGCTGCCCAGCCCGCCGAAAAGCGGGCCGAGGTTGAGGCGCACATAGCGGCCATCCGGCACAGCCATCAGGGCTCCATCGGGGCTGCGTACACCCAGTCCTGCACCGCACAGTTGACCTGCCCAAGCGGGTCAAAGCCTAAAACAAGGTAGGGCCGGCCCAGGGCCAAGCACGGCACTTCCCAGTGCCCATCTGCGCTGCTACGGGTGCCCGCAATCCATGTCAGCGTTTCGCGATCAACCACCGCAATACGCACAACCGATGGAACATTGAGCTTGCGGGCCAAGCCATCGGCCTCTCCCTGCGATGCAGCCGGTAGGCCTCCGATCATCCCATAGCCACGGTGCATCACTGATGGCGAGGGGCGCATATCAAGCGATAGCGGCATCAGCCATCCTCCGGCGTGATGTCAAACAGCACCTGACCATTCCATACCGTGCTGTTGTGTACGTTGGTCCAAAAGCTTTTGACCAGAAAGCTACGCCCCGGCCACCCTGCCAGCGCGCCCTCTAATGCCATGTCTGTCAGCGGGCGCAAATGGTTAGGGCCGTAGATGCATGGCATCCATCCGCGCGGCTGCAATGCTCCAGAAATGACCAACAAGCGCTGCATCCACAACCCACCATCGAGAGGGTATGGGTAAGCAAAACCATCCGATGCCACTGCAGATGCTGTGACATCGCGGCCGAGCTGGTTCATCAGCGAGGCCTCAACCGCACCGGAAGTCAGGCCCACACCTCGCATCACATACCCAAAGGCACTGCGAGCCGCTGTAGCTACACCATCCGTGCGCAGGGCTTGCGACATGGTGGCACCGCTCGCTCCTGCATAACTACTGGTGCAACCTACGGTCAAGTAGAAGTTGTACAGATCATCAGGACGCGGGCTATCCAGGTCGCCAGCGAAGTTCGGCACCATTTCGGAGCGCACCCACCTGGCGTTCGCACTACACGCGAAAAAATAGAACCAGGTATCCGTGGCAACGATGACCCAATCACGGGTCACAGCATCCAAGGTGGCCGACTTGGCCCAAGTCACGCCACTGGCCTGCTGGGCAACTGTAGGCGTCGGGTCGTCGAACGTATCGAGCCCCGTCATATTCCGCCCGGCGCGCAGATGTGCGACTCGCGCACTTCCCACGGTGCCAGCATCATCCACCCGTAAATACGTACCGGTACCCGTGAGTGGATTATTCCGGTAAGCGCGAACATTGCCAGCTGAGAATGCAATGGTCCAACCAGCGGCAGCCTTGGCATTCACGCCCGCGCCGTAACCATTTACCAAAACAGCATCAAGGACAGCGAGCAGGCTGCCCGCCTGCCCAGTCAGCTGCGGGGCGCCCGGATCGGTAGCCGTGTATATCTTCGGGGTATTGCTCATATCAGGCTCCAGCGATGTTGCCGATGACTTGCAGGCGGGTGGAATCGGTAGCGGTGGCGGCGGTGCCGGGCATGGTGGTGCGGATCATCCACACCGGGGCCAGGCCGCCGATGGTGTTGAAGCGCAGGACGTTGTTCACTGCCCAGCCGGTGCCCCAGCCTTCCTTGCGCAGGCGGAAATACGGCAGCCCGGTGCGCGGGTTGAGCGGGGCCAGATCCGTCGTGGTGTTGCCGGTGGCGATGACACCCACGGTTTCACCGATCAGCTCGAACATGGTCGAAGACGTGAAGCGCACGGCCCAGCGTTCGGTGATGGCGTCGGCATTGGTGATGGCCAGCGGGTAATCGGTGTCGTTGTAGGTGGCCGGCGCCAGGCTGCCGATCGGCGAATCAGCCCACACGTTGCCCCAGGTGGCCTGGTCGAACAGGTGCTCCACGCGGGCCTGCAGGTCCATGCTGCCGTTGGCCTCACCCAGACGCAGGCCGGTGCTGAGCATGGCCTCCCCGGCCGGGTAGGTGTGGCTGAGCTGGCTGTTGAGCTCGATCTCGCCGGTGATCTGCGGCTGCACCACCAAGCGGCGGTCTTCCACGCGCTCACGGATCTTGATCGGCAGCTGGTAGGCGGCCAGGTTGAGCGGGTCCGCGAACTGCAGGGTGCCGGCGTCCAGGTCGGCAGTGAACCAGGCGCTGTCCACCGGGGTGCCGGCGTTGTCGCGCACTTCCACCTGGGCAACGCGGGTGCGGCCGAAGTTGACCACCTGCCCGGCCGCGGGGCTGGCAATGCTGTGGGTGGCGGTGTGGTGCACCAGCACCGTTTGCCCGGCGCGGTAGATGGGCACGCGGCCATCGGCCGGCAGGCGCACGGAATCCAGGCCGATCACCACGCTGCTCAGCGGCACATGGCGCAGCACCACGGTGCCCAGGGTGATGCTGCCCGGGTCCACCAGCAACGGGCGGAAGATGCTGCCATCCGGCTGCACGGCGGCCGGGTCGTACCAGGGCTCGCCTTCGTTGCCGACAGCGGTGACCCACATGCCGAAGTTCACCGACGCCTCGCCGCTTTCCCAGTCCACCAGGCCTTCGACGCCGGTGCCGGTGAGCACGCCGTTGACATCGGCGGTGCCGGTGAGCGCGGTGCCATCCAGCGCGGTGGCGCGCATGGTGAAGGCACCGGCACGCAGCGGCGCACCAGGCGCGCGGAAGAACGCGGCGCTGCCACCCACGTCGAACACGGTGCTGGCCAGGCTGTTGATGGTGACGCTGTTGGCGCCACCGGCCTGCCAGGCAGTGAGCTGCACCACGCCGCTGAGGTAATCAATGCTGCCGGCATAGGTGCCGCTGCCGGTGGCCGGGTCGATGGAGTGATAGACGCCACCGGCGCGGTCCACGTAGGCAAGGCCACGGAAGGTGAAGCGCACCGAGCCGGGGATGATGGGGTCCAGTACGGTCGGGGCCAGCTCCAGCACCACCGGGGGCAGGGCCACGGTGGCGGTTTCGGCCTGCACCGGGGCAGACACCGGCTGTGCGGCCACGCTCACAAAGGTGCCCGCGCTGTAGTTGGTGCTCACCACCGCGCGGGTGCGGGTGTTCAAGCGCATCACGCGCTCGGCATCGATGCTGTAGGTGGGGATGGGGAAGTTGCTGATGTTGTGCTTGCCCAGCTTCACGCTCATGGCGCCGGTGGTGTAGTTGATGGTGCCCAGCACATCGGTGAAGTTGCGGGTGCCGGCACGCACGCCGACGATGTTGCCGGCTCCATCGTCGCGGGCCTCCATCGACACGGCGATGCTGCTGCCGCCGTAGGCCTCGCTCAGCGGCTGGGCCGAGCACAGCCACTTCAGTTGCAGCGAGCCCGCACGCAGAGGGGCACCGGCCACGGTGATGCTGGCAATGCCGCTGCCGTCCACGCTGGGCAGGTGGTCTTCGGCATCACTGCTGCCCACCTCATAGGCCAGGGCAATGCCAGTGCCGGCATCGGGCAAGGTGGCCGGGCGCAGCCACACCTCGCCCGTGGCGTAGGTGATGCGGCCACGCACGGTGCCGCTGATGACCAGGCCGGCGCTGCCGTTGTCGCTCACCGCCACCGGGCTGCCACCCACGGTGAGCGTGGCACTCAACGTGCCCGGCTTGATGCCGGCATCAGGCAGCAGGAAGTGCAGCGCCGGGGGCTGGATATCCACATCGCTGGTGCGCTGTTCGGCCACCACGCCGGTGCCCCAGCCGCAGATGACCGAGCTGCCCAGGTCCGGCAGAGCGCCGGCGGTGAGCAGCACACTACCGGTGGCGTAGTTGATGGTGCCGCTGCCCTGCCCGGCCTGGCCCACCAGCTGGCCGGCACCGTTGTCAGTGAGGCGAATCCACTTTCCAAGCGCCTTGTATTCCACGTAGCCCGTGCCGGCTGCCGGCAGCGGCATGAGCTGGAACAGGTGGTTGAAGCCCTGGGTGCCGGCAGTGATCTTGCGGTGCGCGGTGAACGCCTGGTTGCTGACTGCCGCTGCCGGGGTGGCGGTGATGGCCAGGGTCTGGCTGCCACCGCCTGCGCTGTTGACCACCTGCACCTCGCCGGTGCGGTAGTCGATGCTACCCGACCACGGCGAGGCACCGGCGGCGGCCAGCTGGCCGTTGCCGCTGTCGGCCAGGGCCACGCTGCCCACCGTGGCGGCCACCGAGCCCGGCAGCAACGGCCCGCCGAGGAAGCGGCTCACCGCCACACCGGCCGCAAAGCTGGCCGAGCCACTGGTGCCCAGGCTGTTGGCCGCGCCGGACTGGGCGTAGCTCACCGTGCCCTGCAGGGCCGGGATATCCATCACCGGGGTTTCGGCCGTGGTGGACGGCACCAACTGGCCGTAGGGGCTGCCCACCTTCACCACCAGGTCGCCCGGGGCGGCACCCTCAGTGAGGCGTCGCACACCGTAGAAGTAGGTGCTGTCGGCGTTGCTGGTCTGGCGCACACGGGAGGCCGGCTTCAGCGACGTACGGCGCAGCACTTCCTGCCCGGGGAAGTCGTACAGCAGCGCGGTGGTGGTTTCCATGATGAGCACATCGCGCTCGAACGCGCCCTGGTCATCCCAGAATGTCTGCGTGCTGCGGCTGAGCACGTTGCGCACGCGCAGGTACTGCTCCTGCCCGGTAGCGCTGCCGCTTTCCACGCGCAGGCAGAAGGTGTCGTTGATGTCCGGCGTGGGGGCATCGCTCATGCAATACACGGAGAACGCCTGCTGCCCGGTGAAGTGGTCACCCAGCAGCACGTAGCGGGTTTCGGTACCGGCGCGGGTGTAACCCTCGATGCGGCTGCGGGCCTCGGCCCGGGTGTTCGCGTAGCTACCGTCGGCCGTCATGATGACGGTGACGTTGGGGTCAGCCGGCGGTTCCACCAGCAGGCCCAGGGCATCCTTGAGCACGTCGGCGGCTGGGGTATCCACATGCACAAAGCACTTGCGCAGGGTGGCGCGGCCGGTGGTGCGCTCTTCATCGCCGATATCCGGGAACAGGTTGTTCATGGCCCCGTCCACAATCTCGGTGGCCACCATGCGGCCGCCGCCGTCCGGGTTGTCGGTCAGCCGCTGGGACTGGCGCAGCTTGATGTCAGTTGCAGATATGGTCATGTCAGGCCGTCATCAGTCGAAGGGTGATGGAGAACAGGTCGGCATCGAAGGCCGGCACGATGTGCTTGAGCGGCGCAGCTTCCAGCGCCAGGCCATCGCCGCGGCGCCACAGCACGTCAAAGCTGCGGCTGCCGCTGTTGTGGGCCGGCAGCACCAGCACCATGGGCGTGCTGCGCGGGGTGCTTTCCAGCGCCTGCAGCTGGCGCAGGGTGGCCAGGGAGACCACGGCCGAAAGGCTGCGGCTGCCACGCACGGTGGCCAGGGTGATGGGCCGGCCAGCCTGCAGCGCGCTTTCCTGCACCACGCGGGCACCGGTGAGCGTGGTGGCCACGTACTGGCCCACGCGCCAGGCGCTGAATTCGTCCGTCCATTGGATATCTGCCGGCAGCTCGATGCCGGCCAGTGATGCGTTCATGGGCCCCTCCTGGCCTGTGAGACGGCCTGCGCTCTCTGAATCTGGCGCACCAGGCGCGGCGCGATCTGCTGGGTGATCTGGTCAAGCACCGGGGCCATCACCGGCCCGTTGGCATCGGCCACGACGCGCACGGTGATTTCCTTCGGATCCTTGTCATCCTGGCCACCGCCGGATTCCAGCAGCTCACGTGCGGCCTGCTGTTCCTTGATCGCAGCCAGCCGCGCCTCGTTTGCCGCCGCCTCTTCATCGGCAATGCGCTTGCGCTCGGCCGCCTGCTGCTCGCGCAGCTGCTTGATCTGGTTTTCTTTCTGGATGATGGCGTCGATTTCGGCATCACCCACGAAGTTGTACTGCTCACGCAACTGGTTGCGGCGGCGGGCGTCCTTGTCATAGCGGCCTGCCAGCTTGTCGTAGCCATCCATGGCAGCAGCGATTTCCCGGCGCTGGTCTCCCAGGCTCTTCAGCAGGTTGGCGAAGATCATCAGCAGGTTGGTACCGGGCTCGGCACCCTTGCCCATGGTGTGGAACGCATTCATGAAGGCATCGCTGGTACTGCCCAGCGAGAACGTCAGCGCCGAGGTTCCCTGCAGCAGCTGATCAAACCGGCCGGCGGCACCATCAGCGGCATCGGCCATGTTGCCAGAGGCGTCGGCCGCTTCGTTGGCGGCATCGGCGAGACCACGCAGCGCATCAGAAGCCTGCGCAGCGCCCTCATCCACGCCCTGCCCCATCTCCTTGGCGGACTGAGCCACGCTGCCCAGCTTGCCGTCGATGGCCTCCACCGCCTTGGCAAAATCGCCGTACTGCAGGTTGCCGGCGTTGAGTGCATCGCCGAGCGCCCGCTTGAGCGCATCCAGCTCGGTGCTGCTGGAAATCTTGCCCAGCGCATTGGTGAAGGCCTGGCCGATGGCGCGGCTGCGCTGCTCCATGGTCAGGCCCAGCTTGGTGACCTCGGCATTGGCCGCGGTGAATTGGTCCACCGCCGCACGGCCGGCAGCGCTGAAGCCGGTGCGCACCTGCTCCACATCCACGCCCAGGCGTGTGAGGTTGATGCTGTCGATGGCCTTGCCCAGCTTGGCCGCTTCCTCCGAACCAGCACCGAAGGCTTCCTCGAACGCCGAGCGCACGCCGGGCAGGTCGGCATCGGCCACGTCGGCCAGGGCCCGACCCAGCTCACCCTCGATAGCGGCAGCGGCCTGCTTGCCGCGTGCGCCCAGGTCGGTGATGATCCGCGCCGCTTTCTGCATGCCCTCGGCGCTGGTGAAGTCGATACCGTCGAAAGCGTTCTTGATGGCCTCGGCCGCGCTCTTGCCCTTGTTGCGCAGCTCATCAAACTTGTTGATGGCCTCCTGCACGGAATCGCGGATGGCGTTCTCGGCCCGGGCCTTGGCATTGATATCGGCCAGGGCCTTGCCCACGCGCTCCAGTTCCAGCCGCAGCTCGGTGGCCTTTTCAGCGGCCAGTGCCGCACGCACGCTATCGCCGGCGCCACGCGCTTCCAGCACCAGGCCGCCAAAATACTGTTGTGCCCCACGCAGGCTGTACTGGTAGGCCTGCGCCTGCTCGAGCGTCATGTCCCGCAGCTCTTTCGCCGAGACAATCTGCTGGTCGGCGTTGGCCCGGTACAGCTGCTGCAACTCCTGGCCGCGCCGAATCTGCTCCTGCGCATAGCTGGCCTGCGCCCAATGGAACTGCTCGGTTTCACGGAGCATTTCATTGTATTTGCCGATCGCGTCGGTCAACCGGACTGCCGCACCCACGGTGTAGTCAATGGCCGCAACCAGCGCCACTTGCGGGACCAGCCGGGCCATTGCTGCGGCGAGTCCATTCATCCTTCCGCTGAGCGCACCAATGCCAGCGCCACGCGCCGCCTCGGCAGCAGCCAGGCCAGTGGTGGCCACCGTGGCAGAGCGGGCCGCCGTGGCGATGCTCAGGAAGCCCTGGGCCACACTGGCCAGTTTCAGCGCCACGTACACCTTGCCCAGCAGCACGATGGCCTCGGCATGCTTGGCCAGCGTGAGCGTGATCTCCATCACCGCCTTGCCCAGCGGCATCAGCTGCTGGCCCAGGCCCTTCACCGCTTCCATGGTGCTGACGATGGCCGCACTGACGCGCTTGGCCAGGCCATCCAGCCCTCCTGTAGCCTGCAGCAGCTGCTGCAGTTGGCGCTGCATGTACTCGCCCACGCCGGCATCCACTACCTGCTGGCGGAACTGCTGCCAGCGGGCGGCCAGCTGGGCCACCATGCCGCTCATGCTGCTCAGGCCGCGGTTGGCGGCGCCGGCATTGGCCTTGCCGATTTCCTCATACAGAGCGGTGATGACCTCACGGCCCAGCTCACCTGCGCTTGACAGCTTTTGCAGCTCATCCACGTTCTTGCCGGTGGCCTTCTGCAGCAGGTCCCACACCGGCACACCGCGCTCGACCAACTGCAGGATTTCCTCACCCTGCAGCTTCTGCTTGGCCCAGGCCTGGCCGAGGGCGAGGATCTTGCCTTCCAGATCCTCCTGGCTGCCGCCCACGGCAGCGTTCTGGTCGATCAACGCCTGCAGCGAACCATTCAGCGGTTCCAGCCCGAACGCCTTGAGCTTTTGTGCCGAGGACAGCACCGCGTCAAATGCCAGGCCGTTCTGCTTGGCCAGATCCGCCAGCTGGCCGTAGGCGCGGTTGCCCTCGGCCTGCGTGCCGTACATATTGCCCAAGGCGCGGCGCGCATCCTCGGCCGCCGCCGCCACGCCGAAAAGGTTCTTGGCGCCGGCCACCGCTGCCTGGAAGCTCAGGTAACCGGCCAGCGGGGCCACCAGGCTGCGCAGCTTGCTCAGCGCGCCGCCCGAATCGCCCAACCGCTTGGTCTGGTCAGCCGCTTCAGACGCACGGTCACGGTACTGCTGCAGGCTCTCGGCCGCGGCGCGGCTCTGGGTGGCCTGCTTGCGGAACGCCTCATCGCCATCGGCCATGCGCTGCTTGAGCTGCTGCACCGCGGTGGCTTCATTGCGCACGGCCTGTGCCTGCCGGTCGATGGCGCCGGCAGTGCTGCCGATCTGGTTGCGCAGCTCGCGCTGCACGGCGGCCAGGTTGGCGGTGTTGACGCCGGCAGACTTCAGCTCGCTTTCCAGCTTTTCCAGCTGCTGCCACTGGTCGGCATAGGCAGCGCGCTGCTTGTCCAGTTCGACACGGGCAGCCTTCTGCGCCTGCTCCATCTGCCGGGTGGGCTTTTCCACCTCGGCCATGGCCAGGGCCAGCTGGTAGGCGGCACGCTCGGCAGCATCGAGCTGGGTTTCGGTCTTGCCCAGCTCGGTGGTCAGCTCATCGAAACGGGCAGCGCCCTCGGCCGCTTCGTTGAGGCCGATGAGCGAATCCACCAGCTTGCTGGTGTCGGCAATGGTTTCGGCACTGACATCGCCCAGGTCGTACAGCGCCGCCTGCAGCTGCTCGATGCCTTCGGCACCACGGGTTTCCAGTACCAGCCGGATGGCTTCTTCAAATGCAGGCGTGGCCATCAGAGCTTTCCTTGGCGGGCGAGGCGCAGCAGGCGCACGATTTCGGTGGTACGGAACTCATTGAGCTCTGCGGAAATGCGCATCGCGTTGGTTCGATCCTTGCCAACAAACATCTGGTAGGGGCTCGGCCCGGACAGGCGCTTGAGCTTGTTGCGTGGGTCACGCCCGCTGGCCAAATGGCTGTCCCGGCTGAACTGGCGCACGAGCATCCATTCCTGCCCGTTGACCCGGGCGATGAAGGCCGAGTGGTAGACCTTGCGGCCCTCGCCCTTGCTGATGGCAGCCGTAGCGCCCTTGGTCCTGCGCCCACCCCAGCGCCCACCGAACTCAGACAGCGGCGTCTTGTAGGTGCTGGCCAGCAGCGAATAGCGCATGCCCGCCGCTTTCATGTCGCCCTTCTCGATCGAGAACTTGCCCATCAGGTGCTTGTTCTTGACGTTGTAGGTCTCGCGCACCACGCGCCGTGCTGCCACGCCGAACCGACGCACCACCGAAGCAGCGGCCTTTTTGTCAGCTGCCGCGATGGCCTCAGGGCTCACCCCCTCGACCAGCGCCTGGAGGCGGGCCAGCGCCGGCCGGACGGTATCGGCATAGACGCGCCGGGTGGTCATCAGCCCTCCACCACCACACCGAAGTGGTGCAGCAGGTTGGCGGTGGCGTCATCGCAGGTGATGCGGTCGCCGGCCTTGTAATCGGTGCCGGCATGCCGATGGGCGCGGGTGAACACCAGTCCGCCACTGGCCGCAACCGGCTCAGCCGCAGACACCGGCGGCATCGCTGCCGCCGGTGCAGGTGCCGCCGCGTTGAGCGACGGCGGGCCATCAGGCGGTCTGCTCGTACACTTCGAAGGTGTACAGCTCGCTTTCCTCGGCACGGAACACCACCGGGCCGGTCAGCGTGACCTGGATCGGCTCGCTGGAGAACCAGTCAACATCGCCGTCCACGGTGAGGTCCACCTGCGGGATGCGCAGCAGGCCGTTTTCACCGCTGATGCGGTCCTGAACGTCGCCCAGGATCTGGAACGACTTGGACGGGGTGGCACCACCGGCCACGGCCGTGCGCACGTAGTCGTCGTAGCTGTAGCTCACCAGCAGGGCATCGCCCGCGCTGATGGCGCCGCCCGCCTTCGGGATCAGCAAGCCCTGGCGGTTGTCGATGGTGTAGTCGGTACCGGCCACCAGGGTGGATGCGCCCTTCTTCACCACCGGTGCCGGGCTGGCCAGGCAGAAGCGGTGCGCCAGCATCACCGGTACATCGGCACTGGCCACGGTGTGGGCTTCGTCGGTCACCGAGCCAGCCACCACCGCACCGCTCACGGCGTCGCCGTACAGCATGCGGGCCAGAATGCGCGGGGGCATTTCCAGCGACACGATGCTGATGGACGTGGTGCCCGGGTTGGTGTCGTTGTGGATGATCTGGCCGTAACGGGCGTCACGGCGCTTGCTGGTGACGCTGGTGGATTCGCCAGCTTCATAGCTGAAAGTCAGCGAGTTCTGTTCCAGCGGCTGGTTGCCGAACGGGTCATTGGGTTCCGGGATGACCGGGTGGCGTTCGGTGCCGGCACCGAACTCATAGAAGCGCAGGTCACCTGCAAACTTCCGGACCTTGGGCTGTGCCATGGTGTAACTCCTACGGGGTGGGTTGGATGGCGGGCAGGCTGAAATCGGTCAGGCCAGCCCGCGCCGTGGCCTGCACAACAATGGAACCGCTGCCGGCGTCATCCACCACGTCCACCAGCTGGCAATCGGTGAGCGCCAGGGTGCGGATGTAGCGCGGCAAGGCCTGCTGCTTGACCGTGAGCGCGGCGCGCAGGTCGGCAGTGACGCGGTGGGACAACAGCCGGGGGCAGACATCCGGCTCACGCGGCAGCGCAGCCTCGATGACCACCACCGCATCGGAATTGAGATGGCCCGGTGCGCTGCTGCCGATGCTCAGGCTGGTCAGCACCACGATGGTGTCGGCCTGTGCATCGCTGGTGTCAGCCTGCTCATCACCAGTGATCACGCCGCCAAGGCCCAGGTCGGTATAGCAACCGTTGCCCTTGGTGATCAGCCGCACGCGGCCGGCGATGAACTGCATCAGCTCCCAGCTGGCGGGCTCAGACACGGCGCACCACCCAGCGACTGATGCTGCCGTCGAAGCCCAGGAACTTGGCCAGCTCGAAGGTTTCGGCATCTGCCTCGATGCGCACATACGCCTTCTGCGCCGGGCGCCAGCTGCCCACACAGACGATGTGCATCTCATCGCGCGTGGCGATGAGCTGGTCGCCCTGCCCGTCCACCGCCACGTCGTAATTCATGAACACCTGCACCGGCTGGGCAACGTCACTGCCCGGCGCGGTGTAGCTGCCGTCATCGGCCAGGCCACCGGCCTTGAACGCGGCATGGGCATGCTGGTCGAATGCAGCGATGAAAGCTTTTTGGCTCACTGGCTCACTCCGGCGGCAGCTTGGGGAACTCGCGGATCAGATACAGCGCGGCCGCGTTGGCCAGCAGTGCCATCAACAGCAGGGCGGTGCTCATGGATCACCTCGGCAGCAGTTGTTGCAGTGGTGGCAGCAGGGTTGCTGCACAGGCGGGCGAAGGCCTGCAGGGCGATCACCTGGGCGTCGCACGCGGCGGCGGCGCCAACAATTCGGCCCGCACTTTGGATTCGGTCGTCGGCGCCACCATCAGCGAGGCTGGCGGCTGCGGCGGTTGCGGACAGCTCGCTGGTTGCAGCTGCGGCTTGCCAGCGCTGGTGCAGGCGCTCATTGCCAGCGCGCAGGTCAGCAACAACAGCATCGTGAGAAGCTTGGGCATGGGCCTTGTCCTGTTCGTATTGCGCGGCCAGGGCATTGGCCGCGGCGGCAGTGCGCCGCTCGGTGTTGATGACGGCATGGGCCTGGCCCAGTGCCACGTTGGCGGACACCAGCTCGGCCTGGGCGGCATCACGCGCCACCTCGGCTGTATCTGCCGTGCGCTGGGCATTGGCCAGCGTGCCGCGCTGCCAGATGGCCAGGAGGCCGAGCAGCGCGATGACAACCAGCAGGGCACGGATCACAGCACACCTCCCTGCTCTGCCAGGCACTTGGCGTGGCGATCCTGTTGACGGTCCCACACACCCCAGCAGCGCTTGTTGGGCGCGCCATTGATGGTGGTGCTGCAGTCGTAGCCGGCGGCGAAGCGGTAGCGCAGCAGCGCGTCGCAGGCGGCGGTGTAGTTGCCGGCCATCAGCTGCGTGCGCATGCTGCTGCCGCGCCAGTTGCCGATGCCGTACTGGTAGGTGAAATCCAGATACAGGTCGTACTCACCCTGGGTGAGCGCAACACCGGGCAGCGAGGCGCGGAACTGGGCCTCATCACGGCTGATGTGCGCCTGGGCCGTGTACAGGGCGCGCACCGGGTCCAGCCGGTCGCCCATACGCACGCGGCTGCCGTCGGCATGCACGGTGGAGCCGAAACCCGCCGTGGGCACGTCGCCCTTGGTGGGGATGATGGCCTGCTCGGTGTAGCCCTCACGGGACACGATGCCGACCAGCCCGACCGCGCCCAGCGAGAGCAAGCCCACCAGGATGCGCACCGGGCCGGCCTTGTTGTTCGGATCAGCCATGGTGTTCCACCTCACGCTTGAGCCGGCGCATTTCCAGCTCGTGGCGCTGGGCGTTGCGGCGGTCGTTGCGCACCTGGAAAAACAGCGACACCGCCAGACCGATGACCGCCACGCACAGGCCACCCACTGCCGCCATTTCGTTGGCCGTCAGGCCGAAGAACACCGCGCCCGCGCTGCCGCCGTAGGTGCTGACCTTGGCCGCGATCGGTGCAATGTTGGTGCTCGTTTCGGTCGCCATGTCGGTGAGCCTCACGGTGTTCCCCCTGGAATCTGTAGAAGCCCCGCCATCACCCACGGCGCACGGCCGTCATGTGGGTGATGGCGGGCGTGAATCAGGCGGCCTTGACGGTGCCCACGCCGGGGCACAGGCGGGCAGCCACGGTGGCGGTGCCATTGCCTGCGGCCTCGATGGCCACGGCGCAGTTCTCCAGGTCGCCGGCAGCGGTGGCGGCGACGATGAACTCACCGGCCGACACATCCCAGTGCAGCTTGGCACCGGCAGCGATCACCGCCGAGCCCAGCTTCTTGACGCTGAAGGCACCGGCAATCTGCACGGCAACGCTCTCGCCGCTGGCGGCACTGGTAACCGGGATGCACAGCAGTGCACCGAGGATGAAGGGGACGCCGCTGGTGACGGCGGACGGGGCGGTCACCGTGATGGTGTCGCCGCTGGAATGCTTGTTGTTCATGGCTGTGCCCTATGCGGATGCGGGAAGGTGCCCGGTGCCGGCGGCTGGCCGGCACCGGTGGCGATCAGGCGCCGGCGTTCTTGAGCAGGCCGCGGTAGTCGATGGCCTTGGCGCCAACCACATGACGACACTTGACCTTCAGGCCGTCCACTTCGAAGCCCTGGCTGGTTTCGGTGAAAACACCCTCGTGGCCTTCCAGGTAGGCGTATTCGATGGTGTCCACCAGACCCGGAGCGGCAGCGCCGAACCACGCCGTGGCGCTGGCGGCCTCCAGCCGCGGCTCGATGATCGGGGTCAGGGTTACGCCGGTGACGTTCAGATCCACCCCCTTGGCCGCGACGATCGAGGAATTAGTGACCTTCAGCGCCACCTCTTCCAGCGACGGCGGCACGATCAGGAACTGAGGAGCAATGCTGATGTACTGGCCTTCGATGCCCTTCTGCAGACGCATGGCCTTGCGCATCAGCGACAGGGGATTGGGCTTGGCCGGATCCAGTGCATCGGCCAGCGCCGCTGCGGCGCCGAGGTTGCCATGGTCGGCGTGGAACAGGGCCTTGCCGTCGGACATGGGCGGTGCGTTGGCCAGGATGGCGTAGACCAGATCCGATTCCTTGTTGGCAGCACTGATGCCGAAGGCAAACGGGATGCGGCCCAAGGCGTCCAGGTCATCGTTGATCACCGATTCCCAGGTGAAGTGCACGATGCGCCCAAACTTCTTGACCCGGTACTTCTCAGCACCTTCGCCGATGGTCCCTTCCTCATACTCGCCACCTTCGACGATTTCCTTGAGATCCGGCGCCCCACTGATCTGGGCGCGGGTGATCTCCTTGAAATCCGGCAGGGTTGCCTTGCGCGAGAACGGCAGGAAGGTGCGCGGTGCGGCATCGTAGCCAGCTCGCAACGACTTGCCGATGGTGTTGGACAGGATGGCCGGGAAATCACTGGTGGACTGCAGGGCCTGCACGGCGATCTCGTTCTTGGTCAGGCCGCTGACCGAACGGCCGGAACGCTCGACAGCAGCGCGTGCCATGTCGTTCAGATCCATGCCACGGAACTGGGCGGCGGCACCTTCCAGCTTGTGGGCGGCCGGGTTGGCACGGTGCAGCAGGTAAGCCTGGGCGGCTTCGCGATGTACGCGGGTTTCGTCCTGGGTGAGCGAACCGGTCGGGGCAGCAGCCGAACCGCCAGCGGCGGACGGGGTAGCGGCGCTGGCCGTTCCCAGGTGCGCCAGCAGGCGTGCACCGGCCTGTTCGGCAGTGATGTCAGTGTCGTCTTCGCACTCGCGCTGCAGCTTGGCCAGGGCCGCCTGGTCCAGGTCGTTGCGGGCGGCGAACGGGGCGAAGGCCGCGCGGATGGCTTCACGGCGGGCTGCCAGCGCCGCCTTCTGTTCGGGGGTGAGCATGGTGCTGTCCTCGGTGGGATTACCGGCAGCCGCCGGCTGGGTGGGTTCTGCCACGGCGGCAGGCGGGGTGTTGTTCTGGGGTGCAGCGGCCGGGGCAGGCGCAGTCGCGGTGTTCTTGACCAAGTCCTGCTGCGGGAAGCGGCCACGCATGGCGGCGGCAATGGCCAGGCCGGCATGGCGGGCCGATGCGCCGCGTGCGCTCATGCGCTGGCCCAGGGCATTTGCAAAGGCCAGGGCGCTGGCATCGGTGGCGGCGCTGTCGTCGTCGGCCGTCTCGGCATCGGCAAAGCCCTCGGCCACGGCCTCGGCACCGGTGAAGTAGTGGTCCTGCCCGTCCTGCAGCAGGGCCAGCACATCGGCGCGGTCCTTACCGCTCTTGGACACGTAGGCATCGGCCATGGATTCAGCGTAGGTGTCCAGCACATCGGCGTACTGGCGCAGCTCCTTGGCGTTGCCGGCCAGGCCGCCCCACGGGGCGTGAATCATCAGGATGCTGGTGGCCGGCATGTGCACGGTGTCGCCAGCCATGGCGATCAGCGAGGCGCTGGACATGGCCACGCCGTCGATGGTGACCGCCTTGGTGGCCTTGCAGCGGCGCAGCGCGTTGTAGATGGCCAGGCCATCGGCCACGGCACCGCCGTAGCTGTTGATGCGCACGTTGAGCGTGACGACGCTGGCCGGCAGGTCATTGAGCTGCTGCACCACGTCCTTGGCGGTGACGCTGTCGCCCCACCAGCTTTCACCGATGTCGCCGTAGATCAGCAGCTCATAGGTGTCCGCCGCCGCAGCGCTGGGCCGCAGGGTCATCATCGGCTCGATGGCCGGGCGGTTGTCCGGCTGGCCGTTGGCCTGCGCGGCCATGGCCCAGGCACCGGCAATGGCTGCAGTGAGCAGCTTCTTGTTCATGGGTTGGCTCCAGTGGAGGAAGTGCCCCGGGCCGGGCGACTGCGTGCGGCGCGGGCGCGGGCCTGGCCTTCATCGCCAGCCGGCTCGTTGTCGGGGTCAGGGAATGCGGTTTCACCCGCGCGGGCCTGAGTCACGCCGGCACCGGATGTAAAGCGGGCGTCGGAATCGAAGATCAGGCCCATTTCATGGAACAGATCACGCTCACGCGCGAACAGCTCGACCGAGTCCTGCAGCCGCGTGCCGCGCTCGGCCAGCGACTCGGTGACGGACTGGATGCCGGCACGGGCCAGCGTCTTGATTGCGTTGGCTTCCTTGACAGGGTCGATCCAAGGCATCTTCGGCCCACGGAAAGTGGCCTGGGCAACGGACTCCGGACGAATGTGCGCAGGCACCTTCACCCGGCCACTGGCAATGGCGAACTGAACGAAGCGCTCCCAGATGGGCTGCACGAAACCGGCAACGAACTTGCCGGTCATCATGCGATAGCCGTCATACGCCTCCACCAGCTCCTGGCGTTGAGCGCTGTAGGTGCCGTCGTAGTTGCCGGTCATGGACGAATAGCTGAGCGGCCCCATTGCCCGGCTGGCCGAGCGGTGCATGCTCATGACGAATTCGCCCAGCAGCGAGTTCGGCCGGTTCGGGTTGGCAATGGTCAGCTCTTCGCCCGGCAGGAAGTCGGTGAAGATCTGGCCGGCTTCCATGCTGAAGTCACGATCGCTAGGATCGGAATCGTCAGGCATGGCCCAAGCCATATCCTTGTCGCGCTTGATGAAGGCGGTGATGCGCGAGGCGATGCGGGCCGCGATGCGCTCGCTGCCTTCGTAATCCTTGATGTCAAGCAGGCGGTCGATGGCGCTGGCCAGCAGGCTGATGCCACGCAGGCCGCTCAGCCGCTTGCGCACGGCCAGGTGCAGGAAGCGCTCGGCCGGCACGGCCTTCAGTGCGCCTTCGCTGGTCCAGCCGCCGTTGCCGGGGTGGTTCTTGTAGACGTAGTAGTTGAGCGGCTGGCCCCAATCGTTGCGCTGGATGCCGGCGCTGACGCGCTTGCTGCTGTCGTCATAGTCCAGCGGCACCACGTCGGCTTCCAGCAGTTCCAGCGACAGCGGAACCGCGCTGCCATGGCGCAGGCCCGGCACCGTACCTTCCACCAGCTGGGTGAACTGGTCGCCGTCCCGCAACCAGCTGCGGCAGGCCAGCTCCTGGCACTCGGCCCAGCTCAGGGTGCGGGTAACCTCCGGGCGCTTGGCCCAGAGGCGGAATTCGTCAAGCAGCACGCGGGCAAAGTCGTCATCGATGCTGTCGTATTCCTTGCCATCGACGTTCTTGCGCGGGGTCGGTTCGATCATGATGCCGTTGGGGCCAACGACGTTGCGCACCAGGGTGGTGAGCGCGCCGTCCACCAGGTCGTAGTTGCGCTCCAGATCGCGCACCGTGGCACGCACGGTGGCCGCATCGCGCACCACCAGCCGCTCGCTGCTGCTGTTGTCCTTGCTCTTGCGGCGGAACTTGGTGGAGCGCCCGCCCTCATACAGCGACAGCACCGAGCGCGAGAACATGCGGCGCGCTGCCATCTGCGGCGAGAACACCGCAATGCCACGATCCAGCAGGTTCATACGCACGGCGCCGGCCTTGCTCATCGCGGCACCACCGTGACGCCACGCAGGCTGCTATGGCTGCTGCGGCGGCCCTGCTCGGCCGCCACCTGCATCTGGCACTCACGGATGCCCTTGCGGATTTCCGCCAGCTCGGCTTCCTGCTTTTGCCGGATATCAATCCGCCAGCTCAGGCCCGCAGTGAGAATGCGGGCTTCAGCTGCCAGGTAGTTGTTGAGCCGCTGCTGGGCTGGGGTATCCGTCATGGATACCTAATCTATGGATCAAGCAGTCCACGGTCGTGGAAAACCGTGGACTATTTGATGCGAGTTGAACTACTCATCAGAACGGCGCTCATCCTCATCGCGTGCATTCGCAATCATGTCTTTGATGACACCTTCCAAAACTGCAATCCTTCGCATCAAATTTTTGACATCCGGTCTATTGGGATTGACAACTACTTCACCCAATGACGCACCATCGGGCAATTCAAACTGAGCCGCCTTGTAAAAACTCTTACCCCAGTAATCTGGATCATTGAGCTCACCAGATTCGAACAAGCAGTAGATTTCGCCCGAGAAGCTATCCCGCTCCCAAGTGCATGTTTCGGCCCAGAGTGGCCATGAATCATCTTGGAAAGGCCCGCCATCACCCTGCATTACACACCTCCACTTGATGTAACCGAATCATGCCTGCTTGCGCTGGGCTTTGCTGGGATGATGTTTGTAAGCAGCCGAGCGGCTGCAACCATGCTTGCGCATGACCTCTTCCACCGGCAGGCCGTGGCGCCAGCTCTCGGCAATGGCTTCGCCATCGATGGGGGGCTTGGCCTTGTAGCTCACGCGCTTGCCCGCCAGCACATCCAGCTGCACGGCCAGCAATGCGTCTGCCAGCTGCAGCGCGGCATGGGCGGGGATGCCCGGCTCCACCGTCCGGATGGACTGCGCATAGCTGTCGCGCAGCGGCTCGATCAGCTCATCGGCCTTGATGTCATCTGCCATGGGTGTCCTCAATATCCATCCGCCCAGGTGCCACGGCGGCGCTTGGGCTTGGTTTCACGGGAATCACTCGCCACCGGCACAGCCGGGCGCGTGGTTGATGTTTCACGGGAATCACTTCCCTCTTGCGCTGCCGGCGGGTTGGCCGGTGCTGAGAACAAGTCGTCGTCAGGCTGCACGGCCGCCTCCAGCTGTTCCCAGAAGCGCGCCTTGCGAGGGCTCCACAGGTCCAGGCGTGTTTCCAGCCATATCGCGTAGGTCACACAGTCCTTGACCTCGATGCGCTTGCGGGTGGCTGTCCAACGCGACTCGGTACCGCCCTTCATGCGGCGGATGGCCCGCACTTCACCGGCCAGCTGCTTGAACCATTCCTTGGTGCACTCCTTGGCCAGGTGTACAAAACCGGGGCCAGGCAGAAGCACATCCAGCCGCCCCTGGAAGACATCCTTGACCAGGTTTGTAGAGACCATCCAAAGCGTGGCCCCGTTCTTTTCCACCTTGCCATTCCAGCGGTAGCTGACGCGGCTGTTGCCGTTGTCGATGGATCGCTCCTGGCCGGACACGCCCTTGATCGCGTGCACACGAAAACCCTTGAGCTTGTGCGCGAAGGCATAGACGGCATCGGCCCAGCCGCCACCACCAGAGTCGATGGCGCTTGCGTAGATGCGCTGCGGCCTGCCGCTGACATGCGGGTATTCGGCGGTGCGCAGGAACTCCTCTGCCTCATCCCACACCTGCTGCTGGAATGGATTCCCGTGGAACACCTTGTGGTCGATGGTCCACATCTGGCCACCGCGGCCGATGCCCCACACACCGGCTTCCACGCCGTAGCCCTGGGTATCCATGCCACACAGCAGCAGCAGGCAATCGCGCGGCATGTAGCGCAGCGGGAACGGCTCGGCCCGTGCCATCAGCTCTTCAACGTCGGTGCGCTCAACGTCCCCTTCCCACGCTTCGCCCAGGGTGGTGTTGGTGAAGGTCTTCAGGACGGTGTCATCGCCTTCCTTGAACTTGTGCGCGGCCTCGATGTACTCACGCACCAGCTTTGACCACGCCACGGCCGGGCTGTAGGCCGTCCACACGTGGATGCCGATGTGGCGCGGCGCCGGGTGCTTGTCGCCTGTGGCGGCATCGTAGAAGCGGCCGTCCACGCCCAGGTACAGGCTGCGGTCTTCGCTGAGCATGCGCCCTTGTTCGGCCAGGCGCAGGTATTCGGGCTGGCGCAGCGGGTAGGTGCAGTGCGGGCACATGTGGAACACGGTGTCCGGCTCACCCTTCTCCCACTTGAAACCGTGCGGCAGCTCCTTGCCGCCGAAGGTAAGCGGGTGCCATTCGCTGCACTGCGGGCACTCGATGTGGAAACGGAAGC
>X237_Red_shanked_Douc_Langur__coassemble_43_pt1 | contig 21543 bp, 19 predicted proteins | sample X237_Red_shanked_Douc_Langur__metabat2_high_PE_002 | metagenome-assembled genome bin X237_Red_shanked_Douc_Langur
GCGTGCTTTTTGCCCCCGGTGCAAACGCCGCACCGGCAGCTGCAGCGCCCGCCCTCACGCCCCCGGCCCGGATCACCCCCATCGCCACGGCACCGCGCATCGGCGTGGTCACCATGGCCCCGGGCGAGGTCTTTTTCGAGCGTTTCGGCCATGACGCGATCGTGGTGGCCGAACCCGGGCTGGAGCCGGTGTCCTACAACTTCGGCTTCTTCGACCCGGGCGAGGAGGACTTTGTCGGCAACTTCGCCCGTGGCCGGATGATGTACTGGCTGGTCGCCCTGCCGCTGGCCCAGGACCTGCAGCAATACCGTGCGGCCGGACGTGGCGCCACCCTGCAGTGGCTCAACCTGCCGCCGGCCCAGGCACGCCAGCTGGCCGATGCCCTGGCCAGCCGCGCCGACTCTCCGCAGGCCCGCTACCGCTACGACTACTACCAGGCCAACTGCGCCACCATGGTGCGTGATGCCCTGGACCAGGCCATGGGCGGGCACCTGCAGGCCCAGCTGGCCGGGCGCTCGGCCGGCAATACCTGGCGCAGTGAATCGGTGCGCCTGGCCCGCCCGGCCGCCTGGATGTGGCTGGGTTTTGACCTGCTGCTGGGCCCGGCCGCCGACCGCCCGCTGTCGCGCTGGGAAGAGGCCTTCGTGCCGATGCGCCTGGCCGACAGCCTGCGTCTGGCCAGCAATACCCAGGGCCAGGCCCTGGTGGCCGAGGAAGTGGTGCTGCTGCCGCACCAACTGCCCCCCGAACCGGCCGAGGCGGCGCGTCGCACCTGGCCGTGGCTGCTGTGGGGCCTGTCCCTGGCCGGCGCCCTGCTGGCCAGCCGGCAACGCCCGCGCCTGCATGCCGCACTGGCCGGCGGCTTCTGGCTCGCTACCGGCCTGGCCGGCAGCCTGATGTCCGTGCTCTGGCTGGCCACCGAACACACCGCCGGCTGGGCCAACCACAACCTGCTGCTGTGTCCACCGCTGGCCCTGGCCCTGCTGCCCGCCGCCCGCCGCTGGTGGCAACAGCGCCAACCGGCGCGCTGGATGTGGCCGCTCAGCCTGCTGGTACTGGCCTGCAGCGGTATTGCCTTGCTGCTGTACGGGCTGCAGGTGCGCCCGCAGGCCCATCTGGGCTGGATCGCCCTGCTCGCCCCCGCCCATGCCGTATTGGCATGGCAACTGCGCCCCGGCGCGCTGCGTCCATCGAGCCTGGCATGAACACCAACGCCCTGCCCCCGTCGGTCAAGAGCTGCACCCACTACCACAGTGATGGCAGCCGTCGTGCGATCAACCTGGAGCAGGTGCGCCAGGTCATGGACAGCGGCGACGGCTTTGTCTGGATCGGCCTGTACGAACCGGACCTGGCCACCCTGGAGCGCATGCGCGAGCTGTTCGACCTGCACCGGCTGGCCATCGAGGATGCGGCCAAGGCCCACCAGCGGCCCAAGGTGGAGGCCTTCGGCAATACCCTGTTCGTGGTCATGCACACCAGCCAGCAGGTGGAGAGCAAGCTGCAGTACGGCGAGACCCACGCCTTCCTCGGCGAGCGTTTCTTGATCACCATCCGCCACGCCGCCTCGCTGTCCTACGAGCCGGTGCGCGAGCGCCTGGAACTGGAGCCGGAGCTGCTGCGGCTGGGGCCGCCGGTCTGCCTGTGGGCGGTGCTCGATGCGGTGGTGGACAACTACCTGCCGATCACCGAGGAGTTCACCACCACCCTGGACGGGTTGGAGAAGGCGATCTTTGCCGACCGTTACAAGCGCTCCACCGTGCGCCGGCTGTACGAGCTCAAGCGCGAAGTCAACCTGATGCGCATGGCCGTCACCCCGCTGCAGGACGTGCTGTCGCAGCTGCGCCGTCATCCGGGCAAGCTGATTGCCGATGAGGTCCGCCTGTACCTGCGTGACGTGCATGACCATGTGGCGCGGGTGGCCGACACCGTGGATACCCTGCGCGACATGCTCGGCACCGCCCTGAGCGTGAACCTGTCCCTGGTCACCCTGGCCCAGGGCGAAACGGTCAAGCGCCTGGGCGCCTGGGCCGCCCTGCTGGCCGCACCGACCCTGATCACCAGCTGGTACGGCATGAACTTTGCCGACATGCCCGAGCTGGCCAGCCCCCATGCCTACCCGATTCTGGGTGCCTGTGTGCTGCTGGCCTGCATCGTGCTGTACCGGCTGTTCAAGCGCGCCGGCTGGCTGTAAGCAGCGCAGCCGGCAACCCCGCCCAGGCTCAGGCGACGTAGACGGTCTTGGCGTTGACCAACTCCAGGATCCCGGCCTGGCCGAGCTCGCGCCCGTAGCCGGAGCGCTTGCAGCCACCAAACGGCAGCCGTGCATCCGAACGCACCGGTGCGTTGACGAAGGCGGCGCCACATTGCAGGGCATTGGCCACCGCCTCGGCGGCGGCCACATCGCCGCCCCAGACACTGCCGCCCAGGCCGAACTCGGTGTCGTTGGCCACATCGATGGCCGCCTGCACATCGGCCACACGGATGATTGCCGCCACCGGCCCGAACAGCTCCTCGCTGTAGGCCAGCATGCCCGGGCCCACCTTGTCCAGCACGGTGGCCGGATAACCGGCATGGGTGGCTTCCAGCGGCGCGCCGCCGATCAGCACCTGCGCCCCGGCCGCCACCGATTGGCGTACCTGCTTGTCCAGCTCCTGGCGCAGATCGGCGCGGGCCATCGGCGCCAGCCGGGTCTGCGGGTCGGCCGGGTCGCCATACACACGCTGCGCAGCGGCCTGGACCAGGCCCTGCACGAAGGCATCGGCCACGTCGGGCAGGACGATGAAACGCTTGGCAGCGATGCAGGTCTGCCCGGCGTTGTCAAAGCGCGACGCCGCCGCGGCCTTCACCGCAGCCTCCACGTCGGCGTCGGCCAGCACGATGAAGGCATCACTGCCGCCCAGCTCCAGCACGCACTTTTTCAGATGCTTGCCGGCATTGGCCGCCACCGCACTGCCGGCACGCTCGCTGCCGGTCAGGCTGACCGAGGCGATGCGCGGATCGGCCACCACGGTGGCGGCCTGCTCGTTGTCGATGTGCAGCACATCAAACACCCCGGCCGGCAGCCCTGCCTCGGCGAGCAGGCCGGCAATGGCATCGGCGCAGCGCGGCACGTTGGAGGCATGCTTGAGCAGGGCCACATTGCCGGCCATCAGGGCCGGGGCAAGGAAGCGGAACACCTGCCAGAACGGGAAGTTCCACGGCATCACCGCCAGCAGGCAGCCCAGCGGCTCGTGGCGCACATGGCTGCGCCGCGCCTCGGTGGCGATCGGCACATCGGCCAGCAGGGCCTGCGCGTGTTCGGCGTAGTACTCGCAGACCCCCGCCGCCTTGTTGATCTCGGCCTCGCCCTCGCGCTGCAGCTTGCCCATCTCCTGGCGCATCAGCGCCGCCAGTGCCGGGGCCTGCTCACGCAGCAGGCCGGCAACACGGCGCAGCGATGCCGCGCGCGCCGCAAAGCCGGCCGCGGCCCAGGCGGGAAAAGCGCTCTGGGCAGCAGCCAGACGTTGTTCGATGGCCGCGCCGTCATGCAGATCCTGCACGTGCTCGACCTGCCCGCTGAACGGATTGGGGATGGCATCCATCGTGGCAGCACTCCATAAAACAAGGGCCGACCATTGTAGGCCGGCCCTTGTTGCCAGGTTGCATGGATGGCCTCAGCCGTTGTCCTTGAGCGCCTGCTGCATCTCGCGCACGCGCTTGCGCTCGTTGCGCACACCGATCCACCAGCCGGCCACCGCCACCAGCGACACGGCCAACACCATGATCGTGGCCAGTGCATTGATCTTCGGGCTCACGCCCAGGCGCACCGAAGAGAAGATCTTGATCGGCAGCGTGGTCGAGCTCGGCCCGGACAGGAAGCTGGCAATCACCACGTCATCCAGCGACAGGGTAAAGGCCAGCAGCCAACCGGCCACCAACGAAGGTGCGATGATCGGCAGGGTGATGGTGAAGAAGGTCTTGATCCGGTTCGCGCCCAGGTCCATGGCCGCTTCTTCCAGCGAGCGGTCCAGCTCCTGCAGGCGCGAGGACACCACCACCGTGACGTAGGCCAGGGTGAAGGTGACATGGGCGATCCAGATCGCCACCAGGCCCTTGGACGGCAGGCCGAGCAAACCGCCCATCGACACCAGCAGCAACAGCGTGGACAGGCCCAGGATCACTTCGGGCATCACCAGTGGTGCAGTGACCAGGGCGCCGAAGGCGGTACGCCCGCGGAAGCGGCCGAAGCGCACCATCGCCAGCGCCGCCATGGTGCCCAGCACTACCGCCGCACTGGCCGTCCAGAAGGCGATCTTCAGGCTGATCCAGGCCGCCTGCAGCAACTGCCGGTCGCGCAGCAGCTCGCCGTACCACTTGGTGGAAAAACCGGTCCAGACCGTGGCCAGGCGCGACTCGTTGAACGAGTAGACCATCAGCAGCAGGATCGGCAGGTACAGGAAGGCGAAACCGATGGTCAGCACCATCCAGCCCAGCCAGGGCTTCTTGCCGGGCATGCTCATGTCAACTTGCCCTCCATTTCCTTCTGCTGGAAGCGGTTGAACACCAGGATCGGGATCAACAGGATCAGCAGCATGATGATGGCCACCGCCGAGGCCATCGGCCAGTCGCGGTTGTTGAAGAACTCACCCCACAGCACGCGGCCGATCATCAGCGTATCCGGGCCACCGAGCATTTCCGGGATCACGAATTCACCGATGGAGGGAATCATCACCAGCATGCAGCCGGCGATGATGCCGGCCTTGGACAGCGGCAGGGTGATGCGCGCAAAGGCCTGCCACGGCTTGGCGCCCAGGTCGTAGGCGGCCTCCAGCAGGCGCCGGTCATGCTTGACCAGGTTGGCATACAGCGGCAGCACCATGAACGGCAGATAGCAGTAGACCAGGCCGATGTAGGCTGCGGTCGGGGTGTAGAGGATCTGCAGCGGTGCATCGATGATGCCGACAGCCATCAGGGTCCGGTTGAGGATGCCCTGGGTATCCAGGATGCCGATCCACGCATATACACGGATCAGGAACGAGGTCCACGACGGCAGCACCACCAGCATCATCATCACGCTGCGCGTGGCCGGCTTCATGCCGGCGATGACATAGGCCATCGGGTAGCCGATCAGCAGGGTCAGCACGGTGGCGATCAGGGCCACCTTGATCGAGCTCAGGTAGGCCAGCATGTACTGGCTGTCGCCGAACAGGGCCAGGTAGTTGCCCAGGTTCAAGGTGATCTGCAGCGCGCGATCGCTGTAGCTGGCCACATCGGTGTACGGCGGCATCGCGGTGGCGGCGCTGGAGAAGCTGATCCGCGCCACGATCAGGAACGGCACCGCGAAGAACAGTGCCAGCCACAGGTACGGCGCGGCGGTGACCACCTTGCGGATGTCCGGCCAGGCCGGCTTGAACCGGGTCAAGGTGCTCATGAGACCAGCACCACGCCGTCGTTGTCACGCCAGGACACCCAGACCTCGTCCTTCCAGGTGATGCCGTCGCTGTCCCAGCGCTTCATGTTGGCGAAGTTGGCCATGATGCGGGCACCGGAGGCCAGGCGCACGTGGTAGACGGAGTGGCTGCCGAAGTAGGCGATGTCTTCAACCACGCCCCGGGCCTTGTTGTACGGGCCTTCCGGCTCTTCCTTGGCGATGTGGACCTTCTCCGGGCGCAGCGCAAAGGCCACCGGCTGTCCTTCATAGCCGGTGATGCCGTGGCCGACGTAGATCGGCGCCGGGAAGTCCGGGGTACGTACGGTCACGTACTCGGGCAGGTCCTCGTCGATCACCCCGTCAATCAGGTTGACCGAACCGATGAAGCTGGCCACGAAGCGGTTGGCCGGCTGCTCGTAGATGTCCGAGGGAATGCCGACCTGCTGGATCCAGCCCTGGTCCATCACCGCCATGCGGTGGGCCATGGTCATCGCCTCTTCCTGGTCATGGGTGACCATCACGCAGGTCACGCCCAGCTGCTCGATGATGTCCACCAGCTCCAGCTGCATTCGCGAGCGCAGCTTCTTGTCCAGCGCACCCATCGGCTCGTCCAGCAACAGCAGCTTGGGGCTCTTGGCCAGCGAGCGGGCCAGGGCCACACGCTGCTGCTGGCCACCGGAGAGCTGGTGCGGCTTGCGCTTGCCCAGATGGCCCAGCTGGACCAGGCCGAGCATCTCGGCCACGCGCGCGGCCACCGCATCCTTGGCCATGCCGTCCTGCTTCAGGCCAAAGGCAATGTTCTGCTCCACCGTCATGTGCGGGAACAGTGCGTAGGACTGGAACATCATGTTGACCGGGCGCTCGTACGGCGGCAGGCCGTTGAGCAGCTGGCCATCGAGGCGGATCTGCCCGGCGCTCGGGGTTTCAAAGCCGGCCAGGCAGCGCAGCAGGGTGGACTTGGCGCTGCCCGAACCACCGAGCAGGGCGGAGATCTCGCCCTTGCGGATGTCCAGGGAGAGGTTTTCCACCGCGACGAAGCCGTCGTATTCCTTGCGCACCCCGACCAAGGACAGGTAACCATCGCCGGTGGCGGTGGCGCCGGGGACATGCTCGATCACAGGTTCAGTTGCGGCCATGGCCATTCCTCAAAGGAAAAGGCGGAACTGGTGTCCGCCTGCATGGACGGGCAGCGAAGGCCTGCCCGTCAGATCATGTTGTAGCGCAGGGAAGCGGCAACCGGGCCGCTCCCCTGCGTGGATTGCCCGGCCCGCAGGCCGGTGCTGCCTCAACGGCCGGACTTGATGTCCTGCCACAGGCGGGTGTACAGACGGTCCGTTTCCGGGCTGTTGACGGCGAAGGTGAACATCTTGGCGGCCACGTCAGCCGGCGGGTAGATGGTCGGATCGCCGCTGATTTCCGCATCCACCAGCGGGGTGGCGGTGGCTACCGGGTTGGCGTACTGGATGAAGTTGGTGTTGTTGGCGGCCACCTGCGAGTCGAGCATGTTGTTGATGAAGGCATAGGCCGCATCAACGTTCTTCGCATCGGTGGGGATGGCCAGCATGTCAAACCACTGCGGCGCACCCTCGACCGGGATCGAGTAGGCCACTTCCACGCCGTTGCCGGCTTCCTCGGCACGGTCGCGGGCCTGGATGATGTCACCGGACCAGCCGACCACCAGGCAGGTGCTGCCATTGGCCAGCGAAGACACGTACTGGCTGGAATGGAAGTTCTGCACGTACGGGCGGATCGACTTGAGCAGGTCGGCAGCCTTGTTCAGGTCAGCCTCGTTGCCACTGTGCGGATCCAGGCCCAGGTAATGCAGGGCAATCGGCAGCATGTCGGCCGGGGTGTCGAGCAGGGTGACACCGCAATCCTTCATCTTGGCGATGTTTTCCGGCTTGAACACCAGGTCCCAGCTGTTGCCGATCTGGGTGTCCTCACCGAAGCGCTCCTTCAGCTTGGCCACGTTGTAGCCAATGCCGGTGGTGCCCATCATGTACGGCACGCCGTAGTTGTTGCCCGGGTCCTGGCCGGCGATGCGGGCCATGATGTCGGCGTCCAGGTTGGCCCAGTTCGGGATCTTGGACTTGTCCAGCGGGCGGAACACGCCGGCCTGGATCTGGCGGCCGAAGAAGTTCAGGGTCGGCACGACCACGTCGTAACCGCTGTCACCGGCCAGCAGCTTGGCCTCGACCATTTCGTCGCTGTCAAACACGTCATAGGTCACCTTGATGCCGGTGGCGGCTTCAAAGTTGGGGATGGTGTCTTCGGCGATGTAGTCCGAATAGTTGTAGACATTGACTACCTGCTTGGCAGCATCGCCCTGCTCTGCGCCACCGCCACAAGCGGTGAGAACGGCGGCCGCAAGGCCAAGGGAGAGGGTGCGTAGCTTCATCAGTGTCTCCGTAAAAGGCAAAAAGGGTCGCCAGTAACCCCCGGCGCGGGCGCCAGCGTAACGGTGATGGGTCGCCAACGCCAGCACCGCAGTTTGCCGGGATTGGCCCAAAGCCGGTGTGATCAGACGTTGAGCAGCAGGAACTCGCGCTCCCAGGAGCTGATCACCCGGAAAAAGGTCTCGTATTCCTTGCGCTTGACCGAGGTGTAGGCGCGGCAGAAGCGCGGCCCGATCATCTCCTGCAGGGCCTGGCAGCCTTCCAGGTGGTCCAGCGCCTCGCCCAGCGAGCGCGGCAGGTCATAGCCCAGCTCCTTGGCGCTGCCGGTCTGCGCCTCGGTGGGCACCAGCTTTTCGCGGATGCCGAGCAGGCCACAGGCCAGGGTCGCGGCCATGGCCAGGTAGGGATTGGCGTCGGAACCGGCAAAGCGGCTCTCCACCCGCATGTTCTCCTGGCTGTCCAGCGGCACGCGCAGGCCGCAGGTCCGGTTGTCATAGCCCCAGTGCACATTGGACGGGGACACCTCGCCGAACATCAGGCGGCGGTAGGAATTCACATTGGGGGCGAAGAAGGCCATCGCCGCCGGCACGTACTTCTGCAGTCCGGCAATGTAATGGCCCAGCAGTTCGCTGATCTGGCCATCGCGCTCGCCGGAGAACACATTGACCCCATCGCTGGCGCGCACCAGCGACTGGTGGATGTGCATCGCACTGCCCGGCTCGTTCTCCATCGGCTTGGCCAGGAAGGTGGCGTAGATGCCGTGGCGCAATGCCGCCTCGCGCATGGTGCGCTTGAACAGGAACACCTGGTCGGCCAGGTCCATGGCATCGGCATGGGTGAAGTTGACTTCCAGCTGGGCGGCGCCGGATTCGTGGATCAGGGTATCCACGTCCAGCTCCATCGCATCGCAGTAGTCATACATCAGGTCCAGGATCGGGTCGAACTCGTTGACCGCGTCGATCGAATAGGACTGGCGTGCGGTTTCCGGCCGCCCCGAACGCCCGGCCGGCGGCTGCAGCGGAAAATCCGGGTCGGTGTTCTTCTGCACCAGGAAAAATTCCAGCTCCGGCGCTACCACCGGACGCAAGCCGATCTCCTCGTAGGCGGCCAGCACCCGGCGCAGCACGTTGCGCGGCGCCAGCTCGTGCGGCTGGCCGGCGCGGGTCACACAGTCGTGGATGATCTGCGCGGTCGGGTCGGCGGCCCACGGCACCATGCGCACCGTGGACGGGTCCGGGCGCAGCAGCATGTCCGAATCCGAGGGCGGGATCAGCTCGTGGTAGTCATCGGGGAAGTCGCCGGTCACGGTGGTGGCGAAGATGCCCTCCGGCAGCCGGGTGCCGTAGTCATGGCGGAACTTGTCGGCCGGGATGATCTTGCCGCGCGCATTGCCGGTCAGGTCAGGCACCAGACATTCGACCTCGGTGATGCGCTTGTCACGCAGCCAGCGCAGCAGGGTGCTCTCCGGCGGCGGGGCGGCCACCGGCAGGCGGCTGCGCGGGCGGGATCGGGAACGGTTGGACATCACTACCTCCGGTGGTTGGCGGCCGCACTCCAGCACCAGCACCGGGCAGCTCGCCTGCAGGCGCACATCCAAGGGCCTGCCAGCGATGGCACGTTACTCTGCCATGCGTGAATCGGGCAACCGCCCCACTGCGCCAGCGTGCGCACATGCCCCTATCATGTGCCGGTGAGCACTCAGATCCCCCCGCCCGGTTATCGCCCGAGCTGGTACGCCAGCAGCATCGCGCCGCCCTCGCCCCGGCCCAGCCTGAAACACAACCACCGGGCCGATGTGGTGATCCTGGGCGGTGGCTTCACCGGCCTGGGCGCGGCCATCTCGCTGGCCCAGCAGGGCCTGCAGGTGGTGGTGCTGGAAGCCCAGCGTGTGGGCTGGGGCGCTTCCGGACGCAATGGCGGCCAGGCCTTGGTCGGTTTCGGCTGCGACCAGCAGGTGCTCGAACGCCTGGCCGGCCAGGAGCAGGCGCGCCTGCTGTTTGATCACTCGCGTCAGGGCCTTGCGCTGCTCAAGTCGCGCATCGCCGCTTTCAACATCGATTGCCAATGGCACGACGGCGCCGCCGATGTGGCCATCAGTGCGCGCCAGGCCAGCGGCCTGGCACAGCAGGCCGAACGCATGGCCCGCCTGTATGACTACCCGCTGCAGTTGTGGGACCGCCAGCGCACCGCCGCGGAGGTGGACAGCCCGCGCTTTGTTGCCGGCCTGTTTGACCCCAATGCCGGCCACCTGCACCCGCTGCGCTATGCCCTGGGCCTGGCCCGGGTGGCCCAACAGCTGGGCGTGCAGATCTACGAGCACAGCGCGGTGCGCCGGATCCAGCATGGCGCCAAGGTCAGCCTGTACACCGACCAGGCCCACATCACCGCCGATTTTGCCCTCATTGCCGGCAACGCCCTGCTCGAGGGCATCGCGCCGCAACTGGAAAACCGCATCATCCCGGTGGGCACCTATGTCGGCGCCACCCCGCCACTGGGCCGCGAACGGGCGCGCGGACTGATTGCCAACGACATTGCCGTGGCCGACGTGAACTGGGCCCTGGACTACTTCCGCCTCAGTGCCGACCACCGCCTGCTGTTCGGCGGCATGGCCAGCTACTCGGCCCTGCCCCCGCCGGGCCTGCAGGCCGCGATGACCCGGCGCATGCATGCGGTGTTCCCGCAGCTGCGTGATGTGGGCCTGGAAAAGGTCTGGGGCGGGATGATCGACATCACCCGCAACCGCGCCCCGCACTTCGGCCGGATCGCACCCAATGTGTATTTCGCCCAGGGCTTCTGTGGCCACGGCGTGGCCGCCACCGGCATGGCCGGCGACCTGATCGCGCGCGCCATCGCCGGCCAGGCCGGCGGCCTGGATGCCTTTGCCGCGATCGCCCACCAGCCCTTCCCGGGCGGCCGCTGGCTGCGCCGGCCGCTGCTGGTTGCCGCGATGAGCTGGTACAAGCTGCGCGACCGCCTTGGCTGAACGCCTGCGCGGCAAGCTTGATCCAGATCAACGCCAGCCCCGCCCCACGCTGCCATCCTGCCGCCCAATCGCTCACTGCAAGGGGACGGCACATGGCACTTCTGGTTTGGCAGGATGACCTGGACACGGGCATCGAAGTCATCGATCAACAGCACCGCCGCATCGTGGAGATGCTCAACCACCTGTACAACGCCCAGCGCTCGATGGAGCGTACGGTGGTGGCCGAGGTGATCGACGAACTGGTGGACTACACCCTGTCCCACTTCGCCTTCGAAGAAGAGCTGATGGAGGAAGCCGGCTATGCCTTCTGCGCCGCCCACAAGCGCGTGCACGAGGTGTTCATCAAGCGCGTCTCCGAGTACCACATGCGCTTCCAGGCCGGTGAGGACATCACCGACGAACTGCGCACGATGCTCTCGCGCTGGCTGTTCAACCACATCCGTGGCGATGACAAGGCCTACGCGGAGAAGGTCAAGCGCCACTTGAACAAGTTCGCCCGCGAACACGATGACGGCAACTGGCTGGGCCGCACGCTCAAGCGCCTGTTCCGCTGAAGACCCTGCGCCCTGTCAGGCCTCGCAGGCCGCGCGGCCCGTCCGCGCGGCGATCGCCCACAGGGCCAGGCCGGTGAGCACGGCCACCGCACACAGGTAGCCGCCCACCGCCCACAGGCCGAAGCGGGCGGCCAGCCAGGTCGCCACGTACGGCGCCGGCGCCGCGCCCAGCACGCCGGCCAGGTTGAAGGACAACGAGGCCCCGGTGTAGCGCAGCTGCACCGGGTAGAGCTGGGCCAGCAGGGTCCCGCACGGCCCGTAGGTCAGGCCCATCAAGAACAGCCCGGCCGCCAGCATCAGCCCCACCTGGGCCAGGTTGCCGGCCACGAACAGCGGCGCCAGGCACAGGCCGAAGACAAAGATGCCGGCCGTGGCCAGGCCCATCGCCCGTACCGTGGAAGTGCGGTCGGCATACAGCGCCGCCAGCGGGATGCCGGCGGCAAACAGCAGCACGCCGAGCATCTGCAGCAGCAAAAAATCCTGCCGGGCATAGCCCAGCACCGCCGTGCCATGGCCCAAGGTGAACACGGTCATCAGGTAGAACAGCACGAAAGTGGCAAAACCGCCGACGGTGCCCAGCAGCACGGCGCGGCCGTGATCGCGCAGGGTATCGCGCAGGGGCAGGCGCACCGGTGCGCCGCGCGCAAGGGCACGCTGGAAATCCGGGGTTTCATGGATGGCCAGGCGCACCCACAGGCCGATGATCACCAGCAGGGCCGAGGCCAGAAACGGGATGCGCCAGCCCCAGGACAGCAACTGCCCTTCCTCCAGCCACAGGCCCAGCAGCAGGAAGGAGCCGGCCGAGAGCAGAAAGCCCAGCGGCGCGCCCAGCTGTGGGAACATGCCGTACCAGGCCCGCTTGCCCGGTGGCGCATTCTCGGTGGCCAGCAACACCGCCCCGCCCCACTCCCCGCCCAGGCCCAAGCCCTGGCCGAAACGGCACAGCGCCAGCAAGGCCGGGGCCAACAGACCGGCCTGGGCATGGGTGGGCAGCAGGCCGATGGCCACGGTGGAAATGCCCATGGTCAGCAGCGCCGCCACCAGGGTGGCCTTGCGCCCGATGCGGTCACCGTAGTGGCCGAACAGCGCCGAGCCCACCGGCCGCGCGATGAAGGCCACCGCAAAGGTGGCCAGCGTCTGCAACAGCGCCGCCGTCGGGCTGCTGTCGGGAAAGAACAACGCCGGAAACACCAGCACCGCGGCGGTGGCGTAGATGTAGAAATCGTAGAACTCGATCGTGGTTCCGATCAGGCTGGCGGCCAGCACCCGCGCTGGCGAGTTGGTCGGCCCTGCAACGGCAACGGCGCTCATCACATCCATCCACACATACCGAAGATGGCCGATTGTGTCATCGCCGGCGCCGGCCGCACACGACCGTTACCGGCGCGACCAATCCGGCGACCGCCCAGGCCGTGCCGTGCTCATGGCGTCTGCGGGCGGCCGTAGCTGAGGCTGACGAACGTCGTCTCGGCCAGGCCCCTCCGCTGGTTGATCACCAGGGTCAGCACGAACAACACATTGCACAGCAGGTTGAGCCAGCGCGGCACCACCATCGGCACGCTGATGCCTTCCTGCTCCACCCGGACCAGTGCACGGATGGCCTTCTTGCAGGCCGAGCGGCCCAGATGCAGGGCCGGTACCGGCTGCGCGCCACGCGGCAGGACAAAGCCGGCGCACTGCCCACCAGGCTGGTTGCGCCAGTGCGCCAAGCGCACCTTGAGCCAGTCGATGTCGGCCTCACTGATGGCCAGGCGACCGCGCACCGAGCCGTTGGCATGGAAGGCCAATGGCTGGATCAGGGCCAGATCGTCGCGGATGTCCTGGCCGTCAGCGTCCTCCAGCAGGCTCAGTGCCGCGCCCATATGGCCGCACAGCTCGTCGGTGAACACCTCGAAATCACACAGCGCCCCGTCCTCGTAGATGAAGGGGTAGCAGTTCTCGTCGAAGTCGCGGCTGTGTTTCATCGGTCACCGGTAGCTGATGTGGGGAGGATCGGCGGCCAGGTCCACCGCCACCGGCAGGCCATACACCGCTTCGAGCAAGGGAGCCTGCAGCACCTGGGCCGGGCTGCCGGCGGCCACCAGCCGCCCCTGTGCCAGCAACAGCAGGCGGTCGCAGTAACGTGCGGCCAGGCCCAGGTCATGCAGGGCCACCAGGGCAGCACGGCCGCCATCGGCGAACTGACGCAGGGTCTGCATCACCGCGCGCTGGTAGTACAGGTCCAGGCTGGCCACCGGCTCGTCGGCCAGCAGCAGCTGCGGCTGCCCGGCCAGCACCCGGGCCAGCCAGACCCGCGCCTGCTCGCCACCGGACAGCGCATCGATGCGCCGCCCGCGCAGGGCATCGGCGCCGGTGGCCTGCATCGCCGCGGCAATGGCCGCCGCATCGTTGTCGCCCCAGGGCAGCCGGCCCATGGCCACGATGTCTTCCACCGCCAAGGCCCAGGCGCTGTGCCCGGCCTGGGCCAGGTAGCCGAGCCGGCGCGCACGCTGGCGCGCGGGCAAGGCCGGCAACGGCTCGCCCTGCAGCAGCAACACACCCTGGCTGGGCAGCAGCCCGGCCAGGGCCGCCAGCAGGGTGGACTTGCCGGCCCCGTTGGGACCGATCACCCCGACCAGCTCGCCGGGCACGATTTCCAGATCAATGCCGTCCAGACGCTGGTCCACGGCCAGCGCGCTACAGCGCAACAGGCTCATCGGCCACGCTCCTTGAACACCAGGCGTACGAACAGCGGCGCGCCGACCAGGGCGGTAAGCACGCCCAGCTGCAATTGCCGCCCCGGCGGCATCAGCCGCACCAGCATGTCGGCCAGCAGCACCAGGCCGGCACCGGCCAGTGCGCAGGGCAGCAGCAGGCGGTCGGCACGATGGCCGACCCAGCCACGCAACAGGTGCGGCACCATCAGACCGACAAAGCCAATCCCGCCGGCCACCGCCACACTGCCCCCAACCAGCAGGCCACAGCCCAGCACCAGCCAGCGGCTGCCACGGCCCACCGCAAAGCCCAGGCTGGCGGCCACGGTTTCACCCAGGCTCAGCGCATGCAGCAGACGGCGCTGGGACAGCACCAGGGCGCCGCCAGCCAGCAAGGCCGGCAACAGCACCCACAACTGGTCCAGGCCGCGGTCGGCGACCGAGCCCATCAGCCAGAACACCAGCTCCTGCAACGCATACGGATTGGGCGCCAGGGTCAGCACCGCGGCCAGCGCCGCACCGGCCACGGTGGACACCGCCAGCCCGGCCAGGATCACCCGCGACGGGTTGCCACTGCCGGCCAGCCACAGCACCACGAACAGGGCCAGCAGGGCCCCGGCCAGGCCGCCCACGGCCGAGGCATACACCCCCAGCGCCGGGAACAGGCCAAAATAGAACACCGCCGCCGCGCCCAGGGCCGCGCCCTGGCTGGCACCGGTCAAGGACGGATCGGCCAGCGGGTTGCGCAGCAGGCCCTGCAGGGCGGCACCGGCCAGGCCCAGGCAGGCACCGGCGGCCAGGGCCAGCAGGGTCCGCGGCAGGCGCACCTCGCCAATGACGATGGCCGCCAGCGTGGTCTGGCCCTGCAGCCATTGCCACAACCCGTCCAGCACCGGCATGGCGGTACTGCCAATGGCCAACGAGGCCAGGGCCAGCACCACCAGCGCTGCACCGAGCAGGGGCAGCGTGGCTGCCCGCCACCATTTGATATTCATCGCCACCGCCATTGCCGCAATTGCTCCACCAGGTCCCAGGTCCACGGGCCGGGACATTCCCAGCGCCAGTTGTCGGTATGCAGCCAGCGTGGTGGCGGCACCACCGCGCGCAGTGCGCGGTGCTCGGCAAAGGCATTGGCCTTGGCCGGGCTGACCGGTGCCGCCTACAGGATCGCATCGGGTGGGTCGGCCACCACCGCTTCCATGTCCAGGCGCAGATATCCCTGCCCGGCCATGTAATTGCGCCAGCCGGCCCGTTCCAGCACCTCGTTTTCAAAGGTGCCGCGGCCGGTGGCGATGCCGTTGGCACCCAGCACCAACAGGCGCGGTGCTTGTGCGTCGGCCACTGGCGCCGGCAGTGGTGTGCGCGCACGACCCGGCTCGCCACCGAGCAGGCCCAGCACCTGGCGCTCGAAACCGGCCACCGCATCCAGGCTGGTCGGCAGTTCGGTCACCTCCACCCGCACGCCCAGGGCCTGCAGGCGCTGGCGCAGGCGCACCGCGTTGTACGGGCCAACCAGCACCAGGTCCGGCTTGAGCGCGATGACCTGCTCCAGCGAGCCGTCATGCTCGGGCCAGCGCTGGCGTGGCCCGTAGTGCGCGTCGAAACGCTGGCCCATCGGCGACAGCGCCGCCACCTGTCCGGCAGGGGCGTGCACGCTCAGGATCCAGTCGCTGCACAGGTCCAGCGACACCACCCGCTCGGGCACCGGCGCGGCTGCCGTCACGGCCACTGCCGGGCCGCTGCACAGCAGCAGCCCGGACAAGCACCAGCGCCATGACGCAGCGGAGGCCATGGCGGTCAGCGCAGCGACCAGCGCAGGTTGACGAACGCACTGCGGCCCACCGTGGCAAAGCCGCCGGCGGTCTGGTACTCACGGTCCAGCACATTGTCCAGGCGTGCTTGCAGCTGCAGGTCCGGGCGCAGGCGGTAGGCGGCGGTGAGGTTGATCAGGCCGTAACCGGGCAGGTTGTTGGTCTGGTTGCTGTAATCCCAACGCCGGCCCACGGCCAGCACTTCAGCGCCCAGCTGCAGGCGCTCGTGCTCCCAGTCCAGACGGGCGCTGCCCTTGTGGCGGGCGCGACGGCCCAGGGCAAAGCCGCTGTCCAGGTTGTACGCATCCAGCCAGTCATAGGACAGCGACGGGCTGAAGTTGCCGAAGTTGGCCCGCCATTGCGCGGTGACGCCCTCCAGCCGGGCCGCGCTGACATTGCGGTAGGTGCCGGCCCAGGTGACCGGGTCGGAGACCCACTCGATCAGGTTGTCGACACGGTTCAGGTACCAGGTCACGGCCAGGCTCTGCCGGGCACTGTTCCAGCGCAGGCCGAGCTCGCGGTTGCGGGCGGTTTCCGGGGCCAGGTCCGGGTTGCCGCTCAGCGACCAGGCAGGGTTGTCCACGTACAGCTGGTCCACGCCCGGGGCCTTGAAGGCACTGCCGTAACCGGCGTGCACCCGCCAGCCAGCGCCCAGGGCCCAGCCCAGGTTGATTGCGCCGGTGTTGTGGCGGCCGTACTGCTGGTGGTCATCGCTGCGGGCACTGAGCTGCCATTGCAGTGCGCCGTGCTTGCCGCCCCAGCCGGCCAGCAGCGAATGGTTTTCCAGTTCTGGCTCGTGCAGGTAGCCACTGGCCGGGCCGACGCGCTGCTGATCGGCCTCCACGCCGAGCACCGCGCTGCCCCAGTTGCCCAGCTGCAGGTCGTTCTGCCAGCTCAGCTCGCGGTTGCGGGTGGTGATCGCGCCCACCACCTCGGCCGGCGGATAACCCCAGGCATTGAAGGACCAGTCCTTCTGCCAGTCGCGCGCGCCGCCCAGCTGCACGGTGCTGGTCCAGCGCGGGTTGAGCTGGTGGCGCGCGTGCAGCTGCCACTGCTCGTTCTGGAAGGCCTGGCGGTTGTTGTAATCGCCATCGGCGCTGAATTCGCCGCTGTCATATTCGGCCAGGCCACGCGAATGGCGTACGCTGGCGCCGTATTGCGTCTGCGCATCGGGACGGAAGGTCAGCCCGGCCGAGAGGCTGTTGTTGCGGTAGCTGTCATCGTCGGCATCACGATTGCTGGCATGCGGCTGGGCGGAGATGCCATCGGTGGACTGGTGGCTGCCACCCAGGCGCCACTGCCAGCGTGCATCGCCACCGGACAGGTTGGCCCCGGCCTTGCGCGTGCCCTGCGAGCCGAAGCCGGCATGGGCATCGGCGGCAAACCCGGCCTGGCCCTGACGGGTGAACACCTGGATCACCCCGCCCAGCGCATCAGCGCCATACAGGGTGGCCGCCGGCCCGCGCAGGATCTCAATGCGCTCCACGTCGGCCAGATTCAGATAACGCAGCGGCGAACCGGACGGGTCCACCGAATTGATCGCAATGCCATCCACCAGCACCTTGAGCTGGTTGGAGTTGGTGCCGCGCACGAAGAAGCTGGTCGCCGCGCCCTGGCCGCCGTAGGAAGCTGTCTGGATGCCGGGTTGGCGGGCCAGCAGGTCGGTGATGGTGCCCTGGCCCAGCTGCTGGATCTGCTGCGCATCGATCACCGTGACATCGGCCATCAATTCAGACAATGCGGTGGCCTGGCGGGTGGCGGTGACCACCACCGGGTCCAGCTCGGCGGCCAGACCAGCCCCGGCCAGTTCGGCGTGGGCAGCAGGAACAAGGCAAAACGGCAGCAGCGCTGCCAGAACGGTACGGCGTGGATGGCGCATGGGGTCTCTCCGCGGCCGGCCCGCGTCCCCGCGTTCCGGCATCAAGGTCAGTCAGACGCCCACGCGCAGCAACAGCCACCGGCTAACCGGCGCCACCACCCCGTGGCACGTCTCGCGTCGCCAATGGCCGGTCTCCGGGCTTGCAGGTCTTGGCAGGCCGCCTTCCCGGGAATTCCCAGTGGCGTGATGGCCTGCCCGCACCTGCCTACCGTTGCGGGGGCAGCAGCGGCTTGACCCCCTTGTTGCAGGGGATACCGCTTTCCCGTTTCACCCGGCCCGGAACATTCCAGGCCAGGCACCAGTGGCGCGGCGATTGTAGCCCATGGCACACAGCCGCACTGAACCGGCACCGCCACCCGGGCAGAGCCACCGCGCGGCATGCCCGGCCGGCGCGACTACAATGGGCGGTTCCCCTCAAGCCAGTGCCGGATGCGCGCCATGGACATCATCGTCAAAGAAGAACTCAAGGCCTATATCGACCCGCTCACCGCCGAGGAGCACCAGGCGCTGGAGCGCAGCCTGCTGGCCGAGGGCTGCCGTGACGCGCTGGTGCTGTGGGGCAACATCCTGGTCGACGGCCACAATCGCTACGGCATCTGCACCCAGCACGACATCCCGTTCCAGACCATGCAGCATCCGCATCTGAAGTCGATGGAGGATGTCCATCTGTGGATGATCGAGCAGCACCTGGGCCGGCGCAGCGTGTCCGACTTCCAGCGCGGCGTGCTGGCCCTGCGCAAGAAGGCCATCGTCGATGCCCGCCGCAATGCCGAGCAGGAGCGCCTGGCCCGTGAGAGTGCCGGCGAGCCGGTGGCCGATGACCAGGACACGCCCCCGTGGGAGCCGGCGCCCAAGCTGTCCAAGGCCGACCTGGCCCGCCAGGCCAAGTTGAGCACCGCCCAGGTCACCCAGATCGAGAAGATCCACGCCCACGCCGCCCCGGAAGTGATTGCCGCGGTCAAGAGTGGCGAGATCAACCTGAGCACGGCGGCCACCCTGGTCAGCCTGAGCGAGGACGAGCAACGCCAGGCCGCAGCCGGCGGCAAGGCCGAGCTGAAGCAGGCGGCCAAGCGTGTACGCGAGGCCAAGCGCAAGCCGCGCGCCGACCAGGACGAACACGGCAGCGAGGCCCCGTTGTCCGGCGAGGATGCCGACCACGTTGCCAGCCCCGCCGAGCTGCAGGCCGAGGTCAGCCTGCTGCGCCGCCAGGTGATCACCCTGAGCGCGGAAAACCAGGCCCTGCGCATGGAGCTGGACGCCCTGCGCGCCCGCCTGCCGGTGGCCGAACCGGCCAACAGCGACTACTGAGCCACCTTGCCAGCGTTGCCGCCCTGCCCCTAGGCTGGCGGCAACGCAAGCGCAGGAAAGTGACCATGGCCGCAGGCAGTGCCGAACTGGAACGCTTCATCGAACAGGCCTTGATTGCCGGCCATGGCAGGCCACAGATCCAGCAGACCCTGCTCGACGCCGGCTGGTCGCAGGCACAGATCGACGGCGCCATGGCGCAATGGGCGGCCGTGGATTTCCCCCTGCCGGTACCGCGCCCGCGCGCCTCGCTGTCCGCCCGCGAGGCCTTCGAATACCTGGTGCTGTTCACCACCCTTTACCTGAGCATCTGGCACCTGGGCCATCTGCTGTTTGCCCTGATCAACCATGCCCTGCCCGACCCGGTGCGCATGGCCTACAGCGGAGTGCTCAACAGCTCCAGCGTACGTTTCTCGGTTTCCAGCCTGATCATCAGCTGGCCGTTGTTTGTGTGGCTGTCCGGGCGCATTGCCCGCGGCGTGGCCCGCCAGCCGCTCAAGCGCCTGTCTCCGGTGCGCCGCTGGCTGACCTACCTGACCCTGTTCATTGCCGCATCCGTGCTGATCGGCGACCTGATCAGCCTGGTCAATACCCTGCTCGGCGGTGAACTGACCCTGCGCTTTGCGCTGAAGACCGGCGTGATCGCGGTGCTGGCCGGCAGTGTGTTCGGCTGGTACCTGCATGACCTGCGCCAGGAGGAGGACCCGGCATGAAGACCCAATCCCTCGGACGCGCCCTGCTCATCGCCGCCAGCGTGTTGATCGTGACCACCATCGCCTGCGTGATCGCCCTCACCCCCAGCCCGGCCGAGCATCGTCTGGTCCAGCGTGATGCAGCCGTGCTCAGCGACCTGGAGCAGCTGGGCAATGCGGTGGAACTGTGGCAACGCGAACACGGCCAGCTGCCGCCGGACCTGGTGCCGGTGGTTGCCCAGCCCGGCGTGGCCCTGCAACTGGCCCCCGCCGATGGTGGCCCGGCCTATGTCTACCGCCCCATCGATGCCCGCCGCTACCAGCTGTGCGCGCATTTCCTCACCGATACCGCCGACAAGCGTTTCGGCCGGCCCTATCCGGCCGACCGTGCCCACCCGGCCGGCCAGCACTGCTTCACCCATCAGGCACCGGCCATCGCCGCGGCCACAGCCACCGTCAGCGAGGCAGCCGACGTTGCCGGTGATGCGGCGGCCAGCGACACCGACGCCACAGCCGTCGCGCAGTGACCATGGCCGGCCCTATCGACCCACGCCGCGCCCAGCTGCAGCGCCTGCGCCTGATCGCCGTGGCCATGCTGCTGGCGATGGCCGCCGGCTTCGTGCTCAGCCATGTGATGGGCGGTGACGGGGTCTGGGCCTGGGTCGGCGCGTTCTGCGAGGCAGCCACGGTCGGCGCGCTGGCCGACTGGTTCGCCGTGGTCGCCCTGTTCCGGCGTCCACTGGGCCTGCCGATTCCGCATACCGCGATCCTGCCGCGCAACAAGGACCGCCTGGCCGACAGCCTGGGCCTGTTCGTGCGCGACCACTTCCTGGAACCCGGCCTGATCGCCGCCCGCCTGCAGCGGCTCGATGCCGCGCGCTGGGTCGGCCACTGGCTGGCCGCGCCGGCCCAACGCCAGCAACTGGCCGATCTGGCCCGTGGCTGGGCCCTGCAGCTGCTGGATGTGCTGGACGAAGACGCCGTGCGCGGGGCGATCAACCGCTTCGTGGCCGAGCAGCTCAAGCGCTGGGATGCGGCCTCCACCCTGGCCGATGTGCTGGGCCTGCTCACCGCCGACAACCGCCACCAGCAGGTCTTCGATGCCGGGCTGGAGCGCCTCGGCCGCTGGCTGGACGAGCCCGGCGTGCGCGAGCGTGCCAGCGCCCTGATCACCCGCTACATCCGCAAGCAATGGCCCAAGCTGGCCAGCACCGTGGACTTCATCAAGCCGATCGAGGAAATCGGTGACAGCCTGGCCGCCCGTCTGGGCGAGGCCGCGCTGGAGGAACTGCAGGCCATCCTCACCGACCCGGCCCACCCGCTGCGCCAGGACTATGACCAGTGGCTGGCCGGCTATGTGCAGCGCCTGCGCAGCGAGCCGGCACTGGCCGCGCGGCTGGAGGACTACAAGACCCAGCTGGCCGCGCACCCGGCCGTCACCGAGTACGTCAACGGCCTGTGGCAGCGCATTGCCCGCGCCCTGCGCGAGGACCTGTCCGGCGCCGATTCGGCTGTTGCCGCCCATATCGAACGTGCCCTGGCCGGCCTGGGCAACGCCCTGCAACGCGATGGCGCCCTGGGCGATGCGCTCAACACCCATATCCAGCGCGCCGCCAGCCGCATGGCCTTGCGCCTGCGCGAAGTCGCCCGCACCCATGTGGCCAACACCCTCAAGGGCTGGGACGAGGACAAGCTGGTGGACCAGCTGGAACTGAGCGTAGGCCGCGACCTGCAGTACATCCGCTACAACGGCACCCTGGTCGGCGGCCTGATCGGCCTGTGCCTGCATGCACTGAAAAACCTGCTGGCCTGAGCGGCAG
>X237_Red_shanked_Douc_Langur__coassemble_44_pt1 | contig 21507 bp, 21 predicted proteins | sample X237_Red_shanked_Douc_Langur__metabat2_high_PE_002 | metagenome-assembled genome bin X237_Red_shanked_Douc_Langur
ATGCGCCCGTAGCTCAGCTGGATAGAGTACCTGGCTACGAACCAGGCGGTCGGGAGTTCGAATCTCTCCGGGCGCACCAGCTATAAAAAACCACGACTTGTTCGTGGTTTTTTTATGCCCACCCTCCGGGCAGCAACAGCCTGCCAGCACACCCCATCCCATCGATATCCCCGCACTGCGCGCACAGCCATGCAGGCAATCGACATCAGCCCGCCAGGCCTCACAGACCCGCCTCGACATACGAGGCAGCACACACAGGGCTGCACCGCACACCCGCCAGCACCAACCAACACGTCATTCCGGCCAGTCCTGGATCGCACGCGCACAACCCGCCACACAGGTGCTGGCACACGAGGCATCAATCAGCCATTCCTGCGCAGTTGCAGCTCCGCAACCTCTACGCCAACACCACACACCCTGCAAGGACAGCCCAGCCCCAGGATGGAATCACCATCAACCGCAGCGTGCATGGTCAGCACTGAGCACCACCACCATGCAATCCCCCAAAGCCACACATCCACAACATGCAACCAACCGCCCGGCATACACCCAGCCATGACACAACATACAGACAGCAATCCCGACCAAGCAGCAACAGATGCCGAAAACCGCACATACAAAAACACCCGCTTGCGCGGGCGTTTTGTATTGGCGGAGTGAGAGGGATTCGAACCCTCGATAGAGCTTTTAACCCTATACTCCCTTAGCAGGGGAGCCCCTTCAGCCACTCGGGCATCACTCCAATTTCTGGATCAGGCTGTGCCGAAACAGTGAGTAAATATTACCTGCAACGACGTGATCCGTAAAGCCTTTTTTACATATTTTCTTCGTTGCCAGCAGCCGGCTCGTCGCCACGCTGGATACGCTGGTAAATCTCTTCGCGATGCACGGCAACGTCCTTCGGCGCAGTGATGCCGATGCGGACCTGATTGCCCTTGACGCCGAGCACGGTCACGCTGACCGCATCACCGATCATCAGGGTTTCGCCTACGCGGCGGGTGAGGATCAACATGTTTCAAATCTCCAAGGTACCGACGGACAACTTCCGCCGGCAGTGCGCCCGACCAAGCGGGCGCCTTTCCCTACGGGAAGAAAGACGGCAAATCTTAACGGTTGCCGTCCCGCCTCTTCAAGGTGCCATAAGTTGCGTGGTTCAGCCCAGCTGGCTTTCCACCCAACCCGGCACAGCCGCCAGGGCAGAAATCAGGGCAGCACCATCATCACCACCGCCCTGCGCCATATCCGGGCGACCGCCGCCCTTGCCGCCAATCTGCGCGGCGACGTGTGAAATCAATGCACCCGCCTTGACCTTGCCCAGCGGCGCACCGGCCACGCCAGCCACCAACGCGGCCTTGCCCTCGGCCGTACCGGCCAGCAGGATGACGGCATCGCCCAGCTGCTGCTTCAGGCGGTCCATGGCATCACGCAGGGCCTTGGCATCAAAACCTTCCAGACGCGCAGCCAGCACCTTGATCCCGGCCACCTCCACCGCCTGGCTGCCCAGGTCGGCAGTGGCACCGGCAGCGGCCTTGGCCTTGAGCTGCTCCAGCTCGCGCTCCAGCTGCTTGCCACGGGCCACCAGGCCGCGCACCTTCTCCACCAGCTCGGCCGACTGACCACCGACCAGGCCGGCCACTTCGGCCAGACGGGCCTCTTCGGCCGCGATCACGTCCAGCGCGCCCTGGCCAGTAACGGCCTCGATACGGCGCACGCCAGCAGACACACCGCCTTCGCTGGTGATCTTGAACAGGCCGATATCACCGGTACGGCTGACATGGGTACCACCACACAGCTCGGTGGAGTACTCACCCATCTTCAGCACGCGCACGTTCTCGCCGTACTTCTCGCCAAACAGGGCCATGGCGCCGAAATCCAGCGCTTCCTGCATGCCCATGTGGTGCACTTCGGCCGCATTGTTGGCACGCACCTGCTCGTTGACCTTGCGTTCGATCACGGCCAGTTCCTCGGCACTGATCGACTGAAAGTGCGAGAAGTCAAAACGCAGGCGGTCCGGCGCCACCAGCGAGCCCTTCTGCTGCACATGGGTGCCCAGCACTTCGCGCAGGGCGGCATGCAGCAGGTGGGTGGCCGAGTGGTTGAGGATGGTGGCGCCGCGACGGGCACTGTCGATGGCCCCGCTCAGGCTGTCACCGACGGCCAGGCTGCCCGAAGCCAGGGTGCCGACATGGCCGTGGAACTGGCCGGCAAACTTCTGGGTGTCCTCGACGCCGAACTGCACGCCGGCAGCAACCAGCTGACCGGTATCACCGACCTGGCCACCGGATTCGGCGTAGAACGGGGTCGCGGCGGTGAACACGATGGCGGCATCGCCAGCGGCGATGGACGACACCGGACGGCCGTCCTTGAGGATGGCCACCACGCGCAGGTCCTGCGCACTGTGTGCGTCATAGCCCAGGAACTGGGTCGGCTGCAGCTGGGCCACCAGCTCGGCCGGCAGGGTCACCCCGCCACCGAACTTGCCGGCCGCGCGGGCCATTTCGCGCTGGCCTTCCATTGCGGCCTCGAAGCCATCCATATCCACCGACAGGCCACGCTCACGCGCGATGTCGGCGGTCAGGTCCACCGGGAAGCCATAGGTGTCATACAGGCGGAAGGCATCCACGCCGGCGATCACGCTGGCACCGTCCAGACGGGCAACGATCTCGTCGAAGATCTTCATGCCGGCATCCAGGGTTTCGGCAAAGCGCTCTTCCTCGGCCTGCAGGGCCTTCTCGACCATGGTCTGCGCAGCAGCCAGCTCCGGATAGGCCTCGCCCATCAGGGCGACCAGGGTCGGCACCAGCTTGTGGAAGAAACCACCACGCACGCCCAGCATCCAGCCATGGCGCAGGGCGCGCCGGATGATGCGGCGCAGGACATAGCCGCGACCTTCGTTGGACGGCAGCACGCCATCGACAATCAGGAACGAGCAGGCGCGGATGTGATCGGCGATCACGCGCAGCGACTTGTTTTCCAGGTCGCTGGTGCCGGTCAGCTCGGCGGCCTTGCCGATCAGGGTCTGGAACAGGTCGATCTCATAGTTGGTGTGCACGTGCTGCAGGATCGCGGCCAAGCGCTCCAGGCCCATGCCAGTGTCCACGCACGGAGCCGGCAGCGGCTGCAGGGTGCCGTCGGGCTGACGGTCGAACTGCATGAACACGTTGTTCCAGATTTCGATATAGCGGTCGCCGTCTTCGTCCGGCGAGCCCGGAGGGCCACCGGCGATGTGGGCACCGTGGTCATAGAAGATCTCGGTGCACGGGCCGCACGGGCCGGTGTCGGCCATCTGCCAGAAGTTGTCCGAGGCGTAGGGCGCGCCCTTGTTGTCGCCGATGCGCACGATGCGCTCGGGCGGCAGGCCGATCATCTTGTTCCACAGATCAAAGGACTCGTCATCGGTGTGGTACACGGTGACCAGCAGACGCTCCGGGTCCAGGCCCCAGACCTGGGTCAGCAGCTCCCACGACCAGGCAATGGCTTCCTTCTTGAAGTAATCGCCGAAGGACCAGTTGCCCAGCATTTCAAAGAAGGTGTGGTGGCGGGCGGTGTAGCCCACCGAGTCCAGGTCGTTGTGCTTGCCACCGGCACGCAGGCAGCGCTGGACGTCGGCAGCGCGCACGTAGCTGCGCTTTTCCGCGCCCAGGAACACGTCCTTGAACTGGACCATGCCCGAGTTGGTGAACAACAGGGTCGGATCGTTGCCCGGCACCAGCGGCGCCGACGGCACGATGGTGTGGCCCTTGGACTGGAAGAAATTGAGGAAGTCGCTGCGGATCTGCGCGGTCGAGATTTTGGTTGTGTTGTTCATGTTGGCTGGCGATGTGGCCGGCTAGGCACGACCAGCGATACATCACCGGCCACGCGTGAGGGAATTTTCAGCCCTTAAGGGTATCAGGCCTGATCGTCCCAGTCCTGCCCCGTGCCGCGCAGCACCTGCCCCACCAGATCGCCGCCGAAGCCGCGCCGGGCCAGCAGGTCGGCGGCCTTGCGCCGCCGTGCCGGATCATCCAGCCCGCCGGCAAAGCGCCGTCGTACCAGATCGCGGGCATTGTCGGCCCAGTCGCCGTCATAGTCGTCCATGGCCTGGCGCACCAGCTCGTCGGGCAAACGGTGCATGCCCAGCTCGGCGCGGATGTGCAACGGCCCATAACCGGCAGCGGCCCGGTTGCGGACCAGGCTGTGGGCGAAGCGCTCTTCATCTTGCCAGCCGGCCTGGGCCAGCTTGTCCACGGCGGCCTCGGCGTCTTCACGCTCGATTCCGCGTGCAGTCAACTTGCGCGTCAGCTCGTTGCGCGAATGCTCGCGCCGCACCAGCAGGCCCAAGGCGCGCTGTACCGGGGTCTGTTCGACCCGGCGACCACGCCGCTTGGGTGCCGGCGGATCCTGTTCATCAAACACATCGCACTCCTGCCCTGCCGCTGCGCGGCAGGCAACAATGCAACCACCGGGCCGCAGGCGTCACTGACAACACCTGCGGCCCGGCAGCCACAAAGACTTACTCTTCGTCGCCTTCCTCGCGGTTGGCTTCGGCCGGCTGGAACTTCTCGCGCAGCTGCGCTTCCAGGCGGGCGGCCAGTTCGGTGTGCTCGCGCAGGTAGCCGCGGGCATTGTCCTTGCCCTGGCCGATGCGCTCGTCACCGACGCTGTACCAGGCACCGGCCTTCTCGACCAGCTTGGCGTCCACGCCCATCTCGATCAGCTCGCCCTCGCGCGAAATGCCCTCGCCGTAGAGGATTTCGGTGACCACCTGCTTGAACGGCGGGGCCAGCTTGTTCTTGATGACCTTGATGCGGGTCTGGTTGCCGATGATTTCATCGCCGCGCTTGATCGAGCCGATGCGGCGGATGTCCAGACGCACCGAGGCATAGAACTTCAGCGCATTGCCGCCGGTGGTGGTTTCCGGGCTCTGGCCCGGCATCATCACGCCGATCTTCATGCGCAGCTGGTTGATGAAGATCACCAGGGTATTGGAGCGCTTGATGTTGCCGGTCAGCTTGCGCAGGGCCTGGCTCATCAGGCGGGCCTGCAGGCCCGGCAGCTGATCGCCCATCTCGCCTTCGATTTCCGCCTTCGGGGTCAATGCGGCCACCGAGTCGATGACCACGATGTCCACAGAGCCGGAGCGCACCAGCATGTCGGCAATTTCCAGCGCCTGCTCACCGGTATCGGGCTGGGACAGCAGCAGCTCGTCGACATTGACGCCCAGCTTGGCCGCGTAGATCGGGTCCAGCGCGTGTTCGGCGTCGATGAAGGCAGCGGTGCCACCAAGCTTCTGGCATTCGGCAATGGCCTGCAGGGTCAGGGTGGTCTTGCCCGAGGATTCCGGGCCGTAGATTTCCACCACGCGGCCCTTGGGCAGGCCGCCGATGCCCAGAGCAATGTCCAGCATCAGCGAGCCGGTGGGGACCACTTCCACCTGCTCCACCACGCGGTCGCCCATGCGCATCACCGAGCCCTTGCCGAACTGCTTTTCGATCTGGCCCAGGGCGGCGGCCAGCGCGCGCTTCTTGTTCTCGTCCATCGTGGTGTTCCTTGAAGTTTGTCAGTGAGTTTGTTGCTTCCCGGCCAGTGTAGGCAGCGTCCATCGCACAGGCTGAGACGCTGGCGGCCGGTTTTACTGTGATTGTCGCCTGCCCGGCCGGCCAGCAGCCAACCGGGCAGATGAACGTGGGATTTGCCGGCTTGTGACTGCCGGAATTTCAGCGATTGGGCCGCAGCAGCCCGCAATACAGGCCCTCGATGGCGAAATCCTGGTCAGGCAGGACTTCAATCGGTGCGTAGTCGGGATTGCGCGGCAGCAGGCGGATGCGGTCCTTGCCCATCTTCAGCAGTTTGACGGTGATCTCCTCATCGATACGGGCCACCACGATCTGCCCGGAGCGGGCATCACGGGTACGGTGCACGCCGATCAGGTCGCCATCGAAGATGCCTTCATCGATCATCGAATCGCCCTGCACCTTGAGCAGGTAATCCGGCGCCGGCGAGAAGAACACCTTGTCCAGCACCACGTAGTCATCGCTGGGCAGGTCCGCCCCGATCGGTAGCCCGGCGGCGACCCGGCCCAGGATCGGCAGGCGCAGCACGCTGTCATCGTTGGCAGCGGCCAGCGGCACATCTGCCGCAGCGGCCACCGGGGCCAGCACGCGGATACCGCGCATCTTGCCCGGCAGGCGCTCGATCGCACCGGCCTGCTCCAGTGCCTCCAGGTGGTACTGCGCGGCCCGCACGCTCTTGAAACCGAAAGCGCGGGCGATCTCCGTCTGCGAGGGCGGCAGCCCGTCAGCGGCAATGGTGTCGGCGATCAGGGCCAGGATCGCCTGCTGGGTATCGGTCAGGTCCATGGTTAGTAGTATTACTACTAATTGCGACGCGCGCAACAGACCAGATGCGGCAAAGCCTCAATGCCGGGCCGAACGCCAGATCGAGGCCACGATCCACACCGCGCACAGCGCAGCACCAATGAAACCAGCCACGCCAAGGGCCAGCAGCCAGGGGCTGGAATGGGCACCCACCGAATGCATCACGATCGACGAGCCCACCACCAGCGCGGCCGTGATCACCCCAATCACCAAGCGGTTGGCGGCACGCTGCACCTGCTCGCCAAAACGGTCCATGGCCCGGGTTTCGATGCGCAGCTGCAGGCGGCCACGACGGGTGGCCTGCAGGATCTGGCGGGCATCGCGCGGGAAGCTGGTGCCCAGGTCCCACCAGCTGTCGGCATGCTCGCTGCCGCGTTGCCACAGCGCCTGCGGGCGGTAACGGCGGGCAATCGCACGCTGCAGGAACGGCGTGGCCGCCGTGGTCATGTCAAAGTCCGGATCGAGCTGGCGCCCTACCCCGTCCAGGGTCAGGAAGGTCTTGACCATCAGGGCCAGGTCCGGTGGCAGGGTCAGCCCGTATTGACGCAGCAGGGCCGTCACCTCGCCCAGCATCGCCCCCACCCGCAGGTCCTTCAGGGCCACCCCGCGGTAGGTATCCACCAGCACCGCGATGTCCTGCATCAGCGCCGCCTCGTCCACTTCCAGGCCGCCGGCCCAGTCCAGCAGCACTTCGCTGACCTGGGCCGGGCGCTGCTGGGCCAGGCCGTGCAGCAACATGGCCACCTCGCCACGGCGCTGCTCGCTGAGCCGGCCGACCATGCCGAAATCGATCAACGCAATGCGCCCGTCGCGCAGGAAGAACAGGTTCCCCGGGTGCGGATCGGCATGGAAGAAACCATCCTCCAGCACCATCTTCAGCACGATGCGCGCGCCCTGCAGCGCCAGCTGGTGCCGGTCCAGGCCCGCCGCGTCGATACCGGCCGCGTCATTGCCGGCAATGCCGTCGATGAACTCCTGCACCGCCACCGACGAGCGCGTCCACTGCCAGTACACCTGCGGGATATGCAGCTGGCCGCTGCCGGCGAAATTGCGGGCAATGCGCTCGGCACTGCGGCACTCGGCCACGAAATCCAGCTCACGCCGCAGCGAGCGGCCAAACTGGGTGACCACCTCGGGCAGGTGGAAACGGGCCAGGTCCGGCGCCCGTGCATCCACAATATCGGCCAGCCGTGCCAACAGGCGCAGGTCGGCCTCCACCACCTCGCCAATGCCGGGGCGGCGCAGCTTGAGCACCACCGCGGTGCCATCGTGAAGCCAGGCGCGATGGGCCTGGGCCAGCGAACCGGCGGCCATCGGTACCGGCTCGACGCGGGCAAACGCCTCGCTCAACGGCACGCCCAGCGCCACGGTCAGCGGGCCTTCGACCTCGGCCCAGGGCAGCGCCGGCACATCGCTTTGCAGGCGCGAGAATTCGGCAATCCATTCCGGTGGGAACAGGTCCACGCGGGTGGCCAGCACCTGGCCCAGCTTGATGAAGGTCGGTCCCAGTGCCTCCAGCGCCAGACGTACACGCTGGGCACTGGACAGGCGCGCATGCTGTTCGCTGCGGCGCAAGTGCAGCAGCTTGCCGGCACGCTCTAGCACATCGGCCAGGCCGATGCGACGGACCAAGTCGCCAAAGCCGTACTTGACCAGCACCGCGGCAATTTCCTGCAGCCGGCCCAGGTCGCGCACGGTGCCCAGGGTGTCCCACATCGCCATCGTCCGGCCTCCTTCAGCCCATTGCCTGCAGGCCGCTCATCGCGGCAGCCACGGTCTGCCGACGCACCGCCTCACGGTCACCGTCAAACTGGAACAGCTGGGCCCGGGCATAGCCACCACGCTGCTTCCAGCCGATCCAGACCGTGCCCACCGGCTTGTCCTCGCTGCCGCCGCCGGGGCCGGCAATACCGGTCACCGCCACCGCGATACTGGCGCCGGAACGGGCCAGCGCACCGCTGACCATCTCCAGCACCGTCTCCCGGCTCACCGCACCGTGTTCTTCCAGGGTCTGCGCACGCACGCCGAGCAGGGCCTGCTTGGCCTCGTAGCTGTACACCACCATGCCGCAGTCAAACCAGGCCGAACTGCCGGCGACATCGGTCATCAGCTTGGCTATCCAGCCACCACTGCAGCTTTCCGCACTGACCAGACTCAGCCGCAATGCCTGCAGCTGCTGCCCCAATGCCAGTGCCTGGGCCTGCAGCGCCGCGTCATCGATTCCCACCAGGCTTGTCATTGGCCCTGTCCTTCTGCTGAGCTGCTCCTCTTGTAACGCAAAAGCCGGCGCACTGTCTTGTGCGCCGGCCCGGCGTAGCGCCTCACCGCATCGCGATCAGTGCATCAGGTGCAGAGCACAATCCAGCCATGTCACACACAGACGTAGCCATCGACCGGGCAGGCACAGGCAAACTTGCAGATGCCCGGCCGCCATGTGTCCGCGCGTAGCTGCTCACCACGCTGACGGCATGAGCAATGCCGTGCGATGGGTGCAGATGCCAAGCTGCGCCACCGAGATCACCACCGCCAGCTGGACAGCGCTGCCATGCACAGCTCATTGCCGGGACACAAAAAAGCCGGTACGCGCGGTACCGGCTTGATCAACAGACTGGATGAGGCCGAGGCCAGTCCGGCCCGACTTACCACTCCGGCGGCGACACCGGAATCAAGGGTTTGATCGGCCCGCCATCGGCACTGCCGGCCAGTTTTTCGGCCTCGCTGCGCGGCAGGTCCACCTCCAGCAGCCAGCCCTCGTCGGTGTACTGCTCACTACGGATGGCCTCCAGCGCATGCAGGCGCGCGTACAGACGCCCGGCCGAGGGCGGCAGGCTGACCTGGCCGCGGATGCGGGTAAAGCCCAGGCGGTTGCCCAGCACATCGGTGAGCAGGCTCATGCCCAGCCCGTCGCGTGCCGACACCCACACCCGCTCACGCCGGGACGGGTCCGGAATGCCATCCGGAGCATCATGACGCGGCTGCGCGCCGTCGATGCGGTCAATCTTGTTGTAGACCAGCAGCTGCGGCAGTTCACCGGCACCGACCTCGGCCAGCACCTCGTCGACCTGGGCGATGCGCTCCTCGCGGTGCGGATCGGCCGCATCCACCACATGCAGCAGCAGGTCGGCCTCGCGGGCCTCGCTCAGGGTGGAGCGGAACGCGGCCACCAGCTCGTGCGGCAGGTCGCGCACAAAGCCCACGGTATCGGCCAGCACCACGTTGCCGCCGGGGATGCCGATCCGGCGCACGGTCGGGTCCAGGGTGGCAAACAGCTGGTCGGCCGCATACGCCTCGGCACCGGCCAGGGCATTGAACAGGGTCGACTTGCCGGCATTGGTATAGCCGACCAGGGCCACGCGCGGCATTTCGCTGCGCACGCGGGCGCGGCGCATCTGGGTGCGCTGCACCTCCACCTTCTCCAGCTTCTTCTGCAGCTGTTCCACCCGCTTCTGCAGCAGGCGGCGGTCGGTTTCCAGCTGGGTTTCACCCGGGCCGCGCAGGCCGATGGAACCACCACGCTGGCGCTCCAGGTGGGTCCAGCCACGGATCAGGCGGGTGGCGATGTGGCGCAGCTGGGCCAGCTCGACCTGCAGCTTGCCCTCATGGCTGTGCGCACGCTGGGCAAAGATGTCCAGGATCAGCCCGGTACGGTCGATCACCCGGCGGCCGAGGATCTTTTCCAGGTTGCGCTCCTGGCCCGGGCTCAGGGTGTGGTTGACCAGCACCAGGTCCGCGCCGGTGGCTTCGGCCGCGGCCTGGATTTCCTCCAGCTTGCCGGTGCCCACCAGGATGGCCGGGTTGGGCCGGTCAATGCGCGCGGTCACCGTGGCTGCAATCGTGGCCCCGGCAGAGCGCGCCAGGTCGGTGAACTCTTCCAGCACATCTTCTTCCAGCTTGCCGAAATGGGGCTGGATCAACAACGCGTGTTCGCCGCGTTTGGAACGATCAAACACGCTGGTCTACCTGTGCAGGGTTACGGCTGGGCATCGACATCGCCGGCGTCTTCGCCGTCGGCCGACTGCACGTAGCCACCGCTGGGCCCGACGCGCACATTGCGGGCCGGCACCACGGTGGAAATGGCGTGCTTGTAGACCATCTGGCTGACGGTATTGCGCAGCAGGACCACGAACTGGTCAAACGACTCGATCGTGCCCTGCAGCTTGATGCCGTTGACCAGGTACACCGACACCGGCACGCGTTCGCGGCGCAGGGCGTTGAGGAAAGGGTCCTGAAGCGACTGTCCCTTGGACATGATGTCTCCCGATTATTGTTCTTATTGGAAAGGGCCTGCCGTCGGCCGTGCCGGCGGCAGTACAACCGGCACAATCTTACACGCCCGGGGTGAGCACTGCCTTGCCCGCCGGCCCCAGGAACTGGGCCACGGCCTGGCGCAGCGGCCCGGACTGGGTAGCCGGATCAAACCAACGTGCGTCCAGCTCGCCGCGCAGCCAGGTGATCTGGCGCTTGGCCAGCTGCCGGGTGGCGGCAATGCCCCGCTCGCGCAGGCCGGCCAGGTCGAATTCGCCATCCAGGTGCTGCCAGGCCTGGCGATAGCCGACCGCGCGGATGGCCGGCAGCTCCAGTGGCGTCGGATGTGCCGCCAGTTGCGGCAAGCTGCGCAGGGCACGCACCTCGTCCAGCAGGCCACCGGCCAGCATCAGGTCAAAGCGGCGGGCGATGCGCTCGTGCAGCACTGCACGCTCGACCGGAGCCAGCACCAGCTTGAGCATGCGTACCGGCAAGCGCCCCACCGGCGGCTGCGCCTGCCAGTAGCTGATCGGCTTGCCGCTCAGGCGGTAGACCTCCAACGCGCGCTGGGTACGCTGCGGATCGGTGGCATGGATGCGGGCGGCGGCCACCGGATCAATGCTGGCCAGCTCGGCATGCAGGGCGGCCAGGCCACGTTCGGCCATTTCGCGGGCCAGCTGCTCACGCATGAGCGGATCGGCCGCCGGCATCGGCGAGAGCCCCTGCAACAGTGATTGGAAATACAGGCCGGTACCGCCGGCCAGGATCGGCAGCTTGCCCCGGGCCAGGATGTCGTCGATGACGGCGCGTGCATCGGCGGCAAAATCCGCCGCCGAATACGCATCCCACGCATCGCGCACATCCAGCAGGTGGTGCACCACCCCGTCGCGCTCGGCCAGGTCCGGCTTGGCCGCACCGATATCCAGCCCACGGTAGACCAGGGCCGAATCGACGCTGACGATTTCACCATCCAGGGCCTTGGCCAGCGCAATGGCGGTGGCGGTCTTGCCCGAGGCGGTCGGGCCCATCAGGGCGATGCCCGATGGACGGGCATCTGCTCCCATCACAACTCCAGACTGCAATCAGTAACCGTGCTGGCGCAGCTCGTCGTGTACCGCCTTGTGGGTGGCCACGACTGCCGGCGCCGGCGCCTTGCCCAGCAGCGAGACCACTACGATGGCCACGGTGCAGGCGATGAAGCCGGGCACGATCTCATACAGGGCACTGCCAGTGTACTTCCACAGCACCACGGTCAGGGCACCGGCGAGGATGCCGGCCACTGCGCCGTTGCGGGTCATCCGCTCCCAGAACAGGGCCAGCATCACCACCGGGCCGAAGGCCGCGCCGAAGCCGGCCCAGGCATAGCTGACCAGGCCGAGCACGCGGCTGTCCGGATCACGCGCAATGAAGATGGCCAGCAGGGCCACCGCCCCGACCATGCCCCGCCCCACCCAGACCAGCTCGCGCTGGCTGGCCTTCGGGCGCAGGAAGCCGCGGTAGAAGTCTTCGGTCAACGCCGAGGAGCACACCAGCAACTGGCACGACAGGGTGCTCATCACCGCAGCCAGGATGGCCGAAAGCAGCACACCGGCAATCCACGGGTTGAACAGGTCACCGGCCAGGGCCATGAATACCCGCTCCGGGTTGGCATTGACCGGGCCGGCCAGTTCCGGGTGCTGGGCGTAGTAAGCGATGCCGAACATGCCCACGGCGATCGCGCCGCCCAGGCAGGCGATCATCCAGACCATGCCGATACGGCGTGCGGCCGGGATCGTCTTGATGCTGTCGGCGGCCATGAAGCGGGCCAGGATGTGCGGCTGGCCGACATAGCCCAGGCCCCAGGCCAGGGCCGAGATCACCGCCACCATGCCGCCGGCACCGACCCAGGACAGACGCTGCGGGTCGACCTGCTCGATGGCCAGAGTGGCTGCATCCAGGCCACCGGCGCCGATGGCGACCATCACCGGGGTCAGCACCAGGGCAAAGATCATCAGGGTGGCCTGGACCGTGTCGGTCCAGCTCACCGCCAGGAAGCCGCCAATCAGGGTGTAGGCGATCGTGGCCACCGCCCCGACCCACAGCGCGGTGCTGTAATCGATGCCGAAGACCTGTTCGAACAGGCGCGCGCCGGCCACCACACCCGAGGCGCAGTACACGGCGAAGAACACCAGGATCACCAGCGCCGAGAGCACCCGCAGGACGCGGGCCTTGTCGTCGAAGCGGTGGGTGAAGAAGTCCGGCAGGGTCAGCGCGTTGTTGGTGCGCTCGGTGTACACGCGCAGCGGGCCGGCGATCAGGCGCCAGTTCAGGTACTGGCCGATGCACAGGCCGATGGCAATCCAGGCCTCGGCCAGGCCGGTGGCATACAGCGCACCGGGCAGGCCCATCAGCAGCCAGCCACTCATGTCCGAGGCACCGGCACTCAGTGCGGTCACCACCGGGCCCAGCGAGCGCCCGCCGAGGATGTAGTCGTCAAAACTCCTAGTCTGCCACCACGCCCACAAACCAATGGCAATCATCACCAGCAGGTAGGCCAGAAACGTTACGAGCAGCGGGGTACTGACAGTCATGAGCACGCGTTCGGAAACCAGGACAATGACTGCACGCTAAACAATCACTGACAAGCCAGCAACAACGCGCACTCAAAATTCATCGGGCCACGCCGGCTTTGCCGAATCCGGCACAGAGGCGCGAGGCGCGGCGGCGGCGATGCGCTCCCACACGCGCAACCCGTCCACGGTGGCAGCCACATCATGCACACGCACGATCGCCGCGCCGTTCTGCACCGCCACCAGATGGGCGGCCAGTGAACCGTGGACCCGTTCGGCCGCCTGCCCGCGCCCGGTGGCCTCACCGATGCAGCGCTTGCGTGACAGGCCGGCCAGCAGCGGCAGGCCGAGCCGGCGCAGTGCCCCCTGCCCGGCCAGCAGCTGGAAGTTCTGCGCGCTGTCCTTGTTGAAGCCGTAGCCCGGGTCGAGCACCAGGCGCTGCCGGTCGATCCCGGAGAACTCGCAGGCCAGCACCCGCTGGGCCAGAAAACCATGTACCTGCTCGACCACATCGGCATAGTCGGCCGCGCTGCCGGCCTGGTACGGGCCGCCGACGGCGTGCATCAACACCACCGCCACCTGGCTGCCGGCCACCACCTCCAGCGCACCGGGCTGCTGCAGGGCCTGGATGTCATTGACCATGTGCACACCGGCGGCAATGGCGGCGGCCATCACTTCCGGCTTGAAGGTATCCACGCTGACCACCGCATCACTGCTGGCCGCCAGCTGCTGGATCACCGGCACGACGCGGGCAATCTCATCATCCGCACTGACCGCACTGGCACCGGGCCGGGTGGACTCTCCCCCCACATCAATGATGCTCGCCCCTTCGGCGAGCATCTGCCGGGCATGGGCCAGGGCAGCCTCCAGACCGTCGTACTGGCCACCATCGGAGAACGAATCCGGAGTCAGGTTGAGCACGCCCATCACCTGCGGCCGGTCCAGATACAGCTGGCGGCTGCCGCAGCGCAGGCTGGCGCGGGTATCAAACATCAGGACTCATCCCCGCGCTTGCGACGGCGCACCGCGATCCAGGTGTGCAACACACTGAGCACCACGCCAGCGACCACGCCGACGAAGATGCCGGTCAGGTAATCATCGTTCTTCAGGCCGTACATGACCCCGAAAATGGTACCGATGACCATCTCTGCAGTGTGGTTGATCGGGGTCGGCGGCGTCGGGGTGGACATGGGGCAATACTCGGCATGGCAGAAATCAATGCCGGCATTGTCGCCCAGGCGGCGGCCGGCTGCACCCGCGCAGCCTGGCAAGGGACGGCCCGCACCAAACGGCATGCATGAAAAAGGGCCGGCAAAGCCGGCCCTTTTCCACATCATCACTTCTTCAGTGCTGCCCGGCGGGTTGCTCGGCCACCGGCGTCGGTGCCGGATCCGGCGCACCGTCACTGACAGCCTCACCGGCCTGCGGGCCACCGTCATCACTCTTGCCGCTGTCATTGGGCTTGACCCAGCCGGCCGGCGGAGCCGGCTCACGGCCTTCCATCAGTGCCTTGACCTGCTCGGCATCGATGGTTTCCCAGTCCATCAGCGCGGCGGTCATGGCTTCGACCACGCTGCGCTTCTCGTCCAGGATCTTGTAGGCCACGGCGTACTGCTCATCCAGGATGCGACGGATCTCGGCATCCACCTTCTGCTGGGTCGCTTCGGAGATGGTGCGGCTGGCAATGCCGTAGCCACCTTCCTCATCGGCGTACACCATGGTGCCCAGCACATCGCTCATGCCGTACTTGGTGACCATCGCACGGGCCATCTTGGTGGCACGCTCGAAGTCGTTGGAAGCACCGGTGGACACCTGGCCGACAAAAATCTCCTCGGCGATGCGGCCACCGAACAGGATCGCCAGCTCCTCGAGCATGCGGTCCTTGTACTTGCTGAAGGAGTCGTGCTCGGGCAGCTGCCAGGTCAGGCCCAGGGCCCAGCCACGCGGCATGATGGTGACCTTGTGCACCGGGTCTGCCTTGGGCAGGGACATCGCCACCACCGCATGGCCGGACTCGTGGTAGGCCGTGGCCTTGCGCTCTTCCTCGCGCATGACCATCGAGCGGCGCTCCGGACCCATGTAGATCTTGTCCTTGGCGTCCTCAAAGTCCTTCATGTCGACTTCGCTCTTGCCACGACGGGCGGCAAACAGCGCCGCTTCATTGACCAGGTTGGCCAGGTCGGCACCGGAGAAGCCCGGGGTACCGCGTGCCAGCACTTCCACCCGCACGTCATCGGCGGCCGGAATCTTGCGCATGTGGACCTTGAGGATCTGCTCGCGGCCCTTGATGTCGGGCAGGCTGACCATCACCTGGCGGTCGAAACGGCCCGGGCGCAGCAGGGCCTTGTCCAGCACGTCCGGACGGTTGGTGGCAGCGATCACGATCACGCCCTCCCCGCCTTCGAAGCCGTCCATTTCCACCAGCATCTGGTTCAGGGTCTGCTCGCGCTCGTCATTGCCACCGCCGGTACCGGAACCGCGGTGACGGCCGACGGCATCGATTTCATCGATGAAGATGATGCACGGGGCGTGCTTCTTGGCCTGCTCGAACATGTCGCGCACACGGCTGGCGCCGACACCGACGAACATTTCCACGAAGTCCGAACCGGAGATCGAGAAGAACGGCACCTTGGCCTCGCCGGCAATCGCCTTGGCCAGCAGGGTCTTGCCGGTACCCGGCGGGCCCACCATCAATACGCCGCGCGGAATCTTGCCGCCCAGCTTGGTGAAGCGGGACGGGTCACGCAGGAATTCGACCAGCTCGCCGACTTCCTCCTTGGCCTCGTCGCAACCGGCAACGTCGGCAAAGGTGACCTTGACCTGGTCCTCGCTCTGCAGCTTGGCACGCGACTTGCCGAAGGACATGGCGCCCTTGCCGGCCCCGCCACCGCCCTGCATCTGGCGCATCATGAAGATCCAGAAGCCGATCAGCAGCAGCACCGGCAGGAAGTTGAGCACCAGCGACCAGAAGCCCGGGCCAGCGGCCGGCTCCTGCACGATGTCCACCTTCTTGGCGCGCAGCACGTTGATCAGGTCACGATCGAACGGCGCATTGACCGTGGTGCGGGTGGCACCACTGCGCGAGGTGTAGCTGATTTCACGTGCGTCACCACTGATGGTGACCTGCTGCACGTTGCCGGCATCGACCTCGTCCAGGAACTGCGAATAGGTCGGCATCGACGCACCGGCGCCACCGGCACGCGGTGAAAAACTCTGGAACACCACCATCAGGACGACGGCGACGACCACCCACAACAGCAAATTTCTGGTCACGTCGTTCATCCTCATTGGCTCCGGTTTCCCTTCAAATCGTGACGCTGGGTCATTGGTTCGAGCTTACTTGATCTGGGCACGCTTGCCTTGGCCCAGCGCATAGACTTCCGGCGAACGCTTACGCGAGGCTTCAGGCTTGCGGATCACCACCTTGTCGTAGCGGCGGCGCATTTCCTTCACGTAATCGTCAAACCCTTCACCGTGGAACAGCTTGATCAGGAACGCACCGCCGGTCTTGAGATGGTTGTCGGCAAAATCCAGTGCAAGTTCAGCCAGATACATCATGCGCGGCTGGTCTACCGCATCCACACCACTCTTATTGGGGGCCATGTCGGACAACACAAGGTCCACGGCCGCACCGTCGAGCATGCCCTCAAAGGTAGCCAGCACCTGTTCATCACGGAAATCCCCGTGCAGGAAGTCCACCCCGGCCAGCGGCGGCATGTCCAGGATATCCAGGGCGAAAACCCGCCCCTTGTCGCCCATCTGCCGGCGCACCTGCTGCGACCAGCCACCCGGGGCGGCCCCCAGGTCGACCACCACCATGCCCGGCTTCAGCAAGCGGTCACGTTGCAAGAGTTCTTCAAGCTTGTAGGCGGCACGCGAGCGCATGCCCTCGGCCTGGGCCTTCTTCACGAAGGGGTCGGAAAAATGCTCTTTCAACCAGCGTTGGCTACTTTGACTGCGCGACATCGGGCAATACGGAGGTTCGGGGCGGCCATGATACCCTGATCGTCCCTAGCAACCTGTCATTACTGCATGTCCATCCAGCTTACCTCCGCCCAAACCCGTTTCCTCCGTGGCCAGGCCCATGATCTGAAGGCTCTGCTCCAGACCGGAGGCAAGGGTGTCAGCGAGGCGTTCCTTGCCGAGCTGGACCTTGCCCTGGAGCAGCACGAACTGATCAAGGTCAAGGTTGCCGCCGAAGACCGTGACAGCCGCAAGGAACTGATTGCCGTGATCGTGGAAGGCAGCAATGCCGCCCTGGTCCAGCATATTGGCCACACCGTGGTGTTGTACCGTCCGAGCAAGGACAAGCGTCAGATCGTCCTGCCGCGCGGCTGAGCCTTCCATGCATTTCAGCCACGACCGCCCCGATTACACCTATGCCCTGCGTGCGGCCGATGGCCAGCGCGCCAAGGTCAATGATCGCGTGCTCACCGCCAGTTTCGCCGTTGCCCCGGACCAGCTGTTGGAAAGCTGGGCGGTCAGCGATGCGCGCGCCCTGCGCGAGGAGGACCTGCAGCCGCTGCTGGCCATGGGCCCGAGCGTGCTGATCCTGGGCACCGGACAGGACCAGGTGTTCCCGCCGGCGGCGGTGATGGCCTACTGCCTGTCGCGCGGCGTCGGCATTGAAGTGATGAACAACGCCTCAGCCGCACGTACCTACAACGTGCTGGCCAGCGAGGCACGCAAGGTGGTCACCGCGTTGATCCTGCCCGGTTGATCCTGAGCCGGCGCCGCTGCGTGCGCTGCCCTGCATCCAGCAAAAAGCCCGGCCTGAGCCGGGCTTTTTGCTGGGCCATAACCGCGACAAGGGTCTCAGCGGCGCGGCAGGTACTGCAGCGGATCCACCGGCTTGCCGTTGTGGCGGATTTCAAAGTGCAGCATGTCACGGGCGGCACTGGTACGGCCCATTTCGGCAATCTTGTCGCCGGCACGCACGCTTTGGCCTTCGTTGACCAGGCGCTTGCGGTTGTGGCCATAGGCGCTGAGCCACTGGTCGTTGTGCTTGATGATGATCAGCTCGCCGTAACCGACCAGGCCGGCACCGGAATACACCACCGTACCGGCGGCCGCAGCGCGCACGTCATCGCCACTGGCACCGGCAATGTCCACGCCCTGCTTGGTGGCATCACCGTTGACGAAACGTCCGACCAGCGCGCCATCGGCCGGCCAGCGCCAGCTGATGCCGGAAATGGCCGGGGTCGTGGTGGACGCTGCCGGCGTGGTGGCCGGACGCGTCGCTGCCGTGCTGCCGGCGCTGCTGCCCGAGGTACCGGCAGTGGCCGGACGCGGGGCAGTGGCCGTGCTGCCACTGGAGGCCGTGCCCGGGTACAGGCGCAACACCTGCCCCGGGTGGATGTTGGACGGATTGCTCAGGTTGTTCCAGGCAATCAGGTCAGCCGGGGTGATGGAATGGATGCGCGCCAGCGCATACACCGTGTCGCCCTTGCGGATGGTCACCGTCTGCCCGGGCTTGGCCACCGAACGTACCGGCACACTGGAAGCGGCGGCACTGCTGCCACTGCTGCTCTGGCCCGGATACGGGCGCACGGTCGCCGTGCCGCAGGCACTGAGCATTGCCGCAGCCAGCATCGAGCCAGCCATCCATTGCAACCGCTTGCTGCGGTTCGCTTCGATCATGTTGTTGCTCCTGGATACATCAAGCCGGACCGGCCGTGCCGGACCGCGCTCGATCAACCTGAAAAATGTTGCCACAGCCCGTGCACGGCTGCACCACCGCCGCCGATCAGGAAGCTGAAGTAGACAACGGTGGCGATGTTGGCCAGGTGACCCAGCGCAATCGCACCACCGTCACGCTGGATCATGCCGATGGCGTACAGCAGCAAGGCCAGGCCGGGAATGGTGTTGCTGAACGGAATGAAGCCGAACGGCGCCATCAACAGCAGCGCGGCGGCAATGAAGCACAGGTTGTTGAACAGCTCCACCACGCGCCCATTGGCCAGTTGCGGCAGGCGCTGCGGGCGGCTGATGCGCTCGAGCCGGCCGATCCATACCAGGCCACGATTGAGTGCCGGGCGCAGTTTTTCGGTGGCCAGCGGACGCTGGGCCAGACGCTGCGGCAACCACAGCGGCCGACCGCTGACCCGGCTGATGCCGATCAGCAGGATCGCCCCGCCAAACACCGTACTCACCCCGGGAATGGACACCGGGATCAGGAACACCAGGGTCATCATCACCGTGAGCAGCAGCAGGCCTTCATCGCCCACGCGCTTGAGCAGCTCGTCCAGGCGCAGGAAGTCAGCCGGCAGCTCGTCGATCAGTCGCGCCACCTGCTGCCCCAGCGAACCTTCGCCGGCGGCATTGTTTGTTTGATCGGTCATGTTCAATCCAGCAACCCCGCCAGCAGCGGGACAAAGGTCACCGGTGCCAGCACCTGTTGTTCCAGCTGGCCATCGGCCAGGCGGGTGATTTGCAGCAACGACTGGGCATTGCCTGCCCCGGCCACCGGTGCGACCAGTCGGCCACCCACGGCCAGCTGGTCGACCAGGCCATCCACCAGGGCCGGCGCTGCAGCAGCAGCGGTGACCACGATGGCGTCGAACGGGCCATGCTCGGCCCAGCCCAGGTGGCCATCATCATGCTTGCTGCGCACTTCGATGCCGAGCGAACGGAAACGCTTGCGCGCCTGCCGCAGCAGGTCACCGATACGTTCCACGGTGTGGACCTCCATGCCCAGCGCGGCCAGCACCGCGGCCTGGTAGCCCGAGCCGGTCCCCACTTCCAGTGCCTTGCGCGGCGCCACCTGCTGTACCGCTTGGGTCATGCGTGCCACCACCCAGGGCTGGGAAATGGTCTGGCCATGGCCGATCGGCAGGGCGGTGTCCTCGTAGGCACGGCTGGCCAGCGCCTCGTCGATGAACAGGTGCCGCGGCACCAGCCGGATCGCCTCCAGGGTGGCCTCGTCACTGATTCCGTTTTCGCGCAGGCGCTCGACCAGTCGGTCGCGCACGCGCTGGGAGGTCATGCCGATGCCGGCGGCCTGCGCCGGCAAACGGAACGCTGCCTTCACTGCGCCACCTCCAGCGCCGCATCCAGCCCGCTGACCCAGCCGGCCACCTTTTCCAGTGACTGGAACCGGGTCAGGTCGACATGGATCGGGGTGATGGCCACATGGCCGCTGCGCACGCTGTGGAAATCGGTTCCCGGGCCGGCATCGGCCTCCGCGCCAGCCAGGCCGATCCAGTACACGACATTGCCGCGCGGGTCGGTATGCGGCACGCAGCCCTGGGCACGGTGACGGTTGCCCAGCCGGCCGACCTCGAAACCGCGCAGCTGCTCGTACGGCAGGTCGGGCACGTTGACATTGAGGATGGTGTCGCTGGGCAGCGGATCTGCCACCAGACGGGCCACGATCTGCACGGCGGCGCGGGCGGCGGTTTCAAAATGCTGCGGCTGGTGGTTGCGGCTGACCAGGGACACGGCCACGGCCGGCAGGCCGAGAAAACGCCCCTCCATCGCCGCCGACACGGTGCCCGAATAGATCACGTCATCGCCGAGGTTGGCCGCATTGTTGATGCCGGACACCACGATGTCCGGCTCCTGCTCCAGTAGGCCGGTCAGGGCCAGGTGGACGCAGTCGGTCGGCGTGCCGGCCACCGCATAGGTGTGCGGGTCGACCCGGCGCACGCGGATCGGCAGGTCCAGGGTCAGCGAATTGCTGGCACCCGAGCGGTCGCGATCCGGCGCCACCACGGTCACTTCGTGTCCGGCCTGGCGCAGGTGACTGGCCAGTACAGCGATGCCTTCGGCATCGACACCATCGTCGTTGGAAACTAATACGCGCATGGGGTTCCTCGATTACCACCCCATGATAACGGCCCAACTGCCCCCGTGCTTGCTTGATTGCCCTGCTCAGGTAGGCTGTGCGCCATGTTTCCCGAAGATGATGAGGATCCGGCGGCCCTGTTCCGCTGGGCGATCGGCGAAGTGACGCCGTTGCCCGAGCAATCACCGTCGATCCCTGCCCAGCAACGCCCCCGTCCCAAGCCACGCGCACGCATGGCCGAGCAGGACGAGGCGCTGGCGCGTGGCGAGTTTGCCCGCCTGCTGCAGTCCGCCTTGCCGGTGGAAGGCGGCGACGTGCTCAGCTACCGGCGCGACAGCCTGCCCAACCGCACCTTGCAACGCCTGCGCAAGGGCCAGTATTCGGTGCAGGACGAGCTGGACCTGCACGGCGCCAACGCAGCCCAGAGCGAGCGCCTGCTGCGCCAGTTCCTGATCGAGGCGCATGCGCATGACTACGGCTGTGTGCGCATCATCCACGGCAAGGGCCTGCAGGCCGATGGTGGCGCGCCGGTGCTGAAGAACCTGGTGGACCGCCTGCTGCGCCTGCG
>X237_Red_shanked_Douc_Langur__coassemble_45_pt1 | contig 21254 bp, 21 predicted proteins | sample X237_Red_shanked_Douc_Langur__metabat2_high_PE_002 | metagenome-assembled genome bin X237_Red_shanked_Douc_Langur
CGGTCCAGGCGGTGCACCAGCTCGAGCATCTTGCCCGGGCGCAGCGCGCGCAGGGTCTCGATCGCACCGTGGCTGATGCCGCTGCCGCCATGGCTGGCCACACCGGACGGCTTGTTCAGGGCGAGCAGGAACTCATCCTCGAACACGATCGCCGCCTCCAGACGCTTCATGAACGCCTCCGGCGGCCCGGCCTTCTCCACCCCCTCGCTTTCCAGCCGCACCGGCGGGATGCGCACCTCGTCACCGGCCTCCAGCTTGCGCTCGGCCTTGGCCCGGCCACCGTTCACCCGGACCTGGCCGGAGCGCACGATCTTGTACACCAGTGAGCGCGGCGCCCCCTTGAGCTGGCCGAGCAGGAAGTTGTCCAGGCGCTGGCCGGCGCGGTCATCGGACACGCGCACCATGCGCACGCCGGGCTTGTCAGCACCAGGCTGGGAGGTCACATCGGAAGCATTCATATAGGCACGTATTCTGTTACACTCGAGCGGCGATATAAGGGATTGATTTCACTTAGGAGTTGAACAGGCCGAAAGCCCCGCTCCTGGTGAATCCGGTTCAAGTTCGCTGCCACCGCCCCCGGGGCGGCCATGTTAGCGGCTCACCGGCCTTCCCGGCCATCGCCGGGCACCACCAATGCCTGTGCTGAACATGTCCCGTGCGGCGTGGCCAGATGTTTGGCAACGCCACCGGTCCTGCAACAAACCCAAACCAATGAGCGCTCCCGCGGCCTGCCGTGGTGTTGTAGCGCTGGACGCCCGGCCCCTCCCCCGCGCATGCGCGACCAAGGGCCGGACAGTGGCCAGAGGCGAAACCCCATGGCGTTCCGCGCGGTAGCAGCGCGCGAGGAACGCACAATGAAGCGAATGCTGATCAATGCCACGCAGGCCGAAGAGCTGCGCGTGGCGATTGTGGACGGCCAGACCCTGTACGACATCGATATCGAACAGCCGTCCAAGGAACAGAAGAAATCCAATATCTACAAGGGCCGTATCACGCGACTGGAACCGTCGCTGGAAGCGGCCTTTGTTGAATACGGCGGCGACCGCCACGGCTTCCTGCCGCTGAAGGAAATTTCCCGCGACTACTTCCAGGCCGGTGTGGACCACCACAAGGCCAGCATCAAGGAACTGCTGCGCGAAGGCCAGGAAATCGTTGTCCAGGTCGACAAGGAAGAGCGCGGCAACAAGGGCGCCGCGCTGACCACCTTCATCTCGCTGGCCGGCCGTTACATGGTGCTGATGCCCAATTCGCCGTCGGCCGGCGGCGTCTCGCGCCGCATCGAGGGCGAGGACCGTGCTGCCCTGAAGGACGCGCTGGACAAGCTGCAGATCCCCGACGACATGGGCGTGATCATCCGCACCGCCGGCGTCGGCCGCGATGCCGAAGAGCTGCAGTGGGACCTGGACTACCTGCTGCAGGTCTGGAAGTCGATTGCCGAAGCCGCACTGACCAAGCCCGCCCCGTTCCTGATCTACCAGGAATCGCGCCTGATCGTGCGCGCCCTGCGCGACTACCTGCGCGCCGATGTCGGCGAGATCCTCGTTGACACCCAGGAGATGTACGACACCGCCCGCGATTTCATCCAGCAGGTGATGCCGCAGACCCTGCGCAAGCTCAAGCACTACAAGGACGACATCCCGCTGTTCAACCGCTTCCAGATCGAATCGCAGATCGAGGCGGCCTACGAGCGCAACGTGCGCCTGCCCTCGGGCGGCTCGATCGTGATGGACCAGACCGAAGCGCTGACCGCCATCGACGTCAACTCCGCGCGCGCCACCAAGGGCGGTGACATCGAGGAAACCGCGTTCAACACCAACCTGGAAGCGGCCGAGGAAGTGGCACGCCAGCTGCGCCTGCGCGATCTGGGCGGCCTGGTGGTGATCGACTTCATCGACATGTCCTCCTCCAAGCACCAGCGCGAGGTGGAAAACCGCCTGCAGCAGGCGCTCAAGTACGACCGTGCCCGTATCCAGCTGGGCCGCATCAGCCGTTTCGGCCTGATGGAGATGAGCCGCCAGCGTCTGCGTCCGAGCCTGGGCGAATCCAGCCAGCTGGTCTGCCCGCGCTGCGAAGGCCAGGGCCGCATGCGCAGCATCGAGTCGCTGTCGCTGTCGATCATCCGCGTGACCGAAGAGCACGCGATGAAGGAAAACACCGGGCAGGTCCTGGTCCAGGCGCCGGTGGAAATCGCCAACTTCCTGCTCAATGAAAAGCGCGGCGCCCTGCGCGAGATCGAAGACCGGCACAAGTCGCCGATCATCATCGTTGCCGACGAACAGCTGCACACCCCGCACTACTCGGTCTCGCGCCTGCGCGAAAACGAGCTGGGCGAGGAAACCAGCAAGCCCAGCTACCAGCGCGGCACCCCGCGCAAGCTGCCGGTACTGGCCCTGACCAAGGCCCAGCTCAACATTCCGGCCGCCCCGGCGGTGACCAACGTCAAGCACAGCCAGCCTGCCCCGGTACGCGAAACCGCGCCGGAACCGGCACCGGCCGCCCCGGTGGCAGCCCCGGCACCGGCCAGCACCGGCTTTGTCGGCTGGATCAAGCGCCTGTTCGGTGCCGGCGAGGCCGAAGCCACCAGCGCACCGGCCAAGCAGGAAAACAACCGCAACAGCCGCAACAACCGCAACAGCAAGAACGGCAACCGCGACGAACGCCGCAAGGACAAGCCGCGCGAGGAGCGTCGCCGCAATGACGCCGACAAGCCCGCTGCCGCTGCGGCCCCGGCAACCACCCCGAGCCAGCCGGCCCGTAGCGAAGGCGAACGCCCGGCACGCGAGGACGGCCAGCAGGGCAACAAGCGCCAGAAGAACCGCAACCGCAACAAGGACCAGGCCGCAGGCCAGGCCCCGCAGGGCGGCAACAACGGCAACGCTCAGCCCAACGCCGAGCGCAACAACCAGCCGCGCCAGAACAAGGCAGCTGACAAGCCGGCCCAGGCACAGGCCGAGCGCGCAGAGCGTGGCGAACGTGCGCCGCGCAACAACGCACCTTCCGTTGCCGAAGCCGCCGCCAGCACCACCCCGGTCGCTGCCGCTGTGGCCACCGCCGCTGTCAGCGTTGCCGACAACCTCACCACTGCCGCACCCGTTGTTGCAGCGGTCACCAGCACCGCCAATGAAGAACTGAAGGTGGCCAGCATCACCGCCGCGGCCGATGCCGATGCGGAACTGGAACTGAGCGGTGCCGAAGGCAGCGATACCGATACCGGAGACGACGCTGCCAATGGTGAAGCCGGCCGCCGTCGCCGCGGCCGCCGCGGTGGTCGCCGTCGTCGTCGCAACGGCGCTGAAGGCAGTGCTGCCGGTGAAGAAAATGACAACGGCGATGCCCTGTCCGATCTGATCGGTGACGATGCCGAGGAGTCGTCCGAGCACACCGCCGCGATCAGCGGCACCAGCCACAAGCCGGCTCCGGCCATGGCCAGCACCGAGTTCGACTTCGATGACGAACCGGCCCAGGCCAGCGCGCGCCTGCCGTCCAACCCCAAGCCCGCCCCGGCAGCGGCAGCCGTCGCAGCCACCGTCGCTGCGGAAACTCCGGCCGCTCCGGTTGCTGCGGAAGCTCCGGTTGCTCCGGTTGCCTCGGAAGCTCCGGCTGCTCCGGCTGCTCCGGTTGCTCCGGTTGCTCCGGTTGCTCCGGTTGCTCCGGTTGCTCCGGTTGCTCCTGAAGCTCAGGAAGCTCCGGAAGCTCCGGAAGCTCCGGTTGCTCCGGCTGCTCCGGCTGCTCCGGCTGCTCCGGTTGCTCCGGTCGCTGCGGAAGCTGCGGTTGCTCCGGTGGCTCCGGTTGCTCCGGTGGCTCCGACTGCTCCGGAAGCACCGGCCGACGATGCCGCCTTGACTCCGGTCAAGCCGGCGCAGATCGATGCAACCACGGCCAACGACATCACGGCAACGACCACTGCCGAGGTTGTGGACGAAGAAAGCAGCCAGGACAAGGCCGACGACAACAAGCCCGTCTGATCCCGGCGAGCATCACAGAAACAAGGGCGGCCCCGGGCCGCCCTTGTTGTTTGCGTCATCGCGCCGTGCGTTCCCGCATCTGCCCACGACACCAGCGTTGGCGACAATGAAAAAGCGGCCCGCAGGCCGCCTGTCACTTGCCAAGCTGATCAGCCTGCCGCACTCATTCCAGCGAATGGGTGGCATCGGCCATGCCGTACTGGCTGGCCAGACGCGCCAGGGCAATGGTGTCATGCACCTTGAGCTTGTCGAACAAACGCGCCTTGTGGGTATTGATGGTCTTGGCACTCAGGCTCAAACGACGCGCGATTTCTTCCTGGCGCATGCCCTGCACCAGCAGCATGGCCACCTCCAGCTCGCGCGGCGACAGCAGGTCAAACGGGGACTTGCCACCGTCCAGATGGGCCAGAGCCATGTGCTGAGCCACACTGGAACACAGATAGCGGCGGCCGAGCGCAACCTCGCGCACTGCGCGCAACAGCTCGCCGGCATCGCCCCCCTTGCCCACATACCCCGAAGCCCCGGCTTCGAGCAGACGCTTGGGCATCGGCCCGTCCTCCAACACCGAGACAATGATCACCCGCGTGTCCGGCTGACCCTTGACGATGCGTTCGGTCACTTCCAGGCCACTGACACCGGGCAGGTGCAGGTCACACAACACCACATCCGGCTGCAGCTTGCGCACTTCAGGCAAGGCGATCTCGCCACTGTCGGCCTCGCCAATGACTTCGATATCGGTTTGACTGCTGAGGATCATCCGCATACCGGCACGGACGAGGGCGTGGTCATCGAGCAGGTAGACCCTGATCGTCATGTGGCACCTCCAAGGTAGCGCACCGCCTGGTTGGCGATGCCAATGATGGCTTCGTACGGCCCTTCTGCACAGGCCTGACCGAAGCCGTCAGTCAACGCTAAGCGCGCAGCGCTGCCGACATGGTCAGCATGATGCGCGAGTAAGCCTAGGAAATATCTGTTCTGCGGCACAGTTCACCCCACTGTTGACGCGACATATACGCAGAAACGGCAAAAACCCAGGCCGAGGCCAGCAGCCAGCCGCCAACAATGTCGCTGGGCCAGTGCACGCCCAGATAAGGACGGCTGATACCGACCAGCAGCGCAAAGCCCGCGGCCAGCAGCAGCACCGGGTAGCGCCAGCGCCCCGGCCAGGCCAGGACAATGAGCACCAGCATCAGGGTCCAGGAGCCCATCGCATGGCCACTGGGAAAACTCCAGCTGGTTTCATCCACCGGATGCGGCCACAGCTGCGGGCGCTCCCGGCTGAAAAGCGCCTTGACCGCGCGGTTCAACAGGCCCGAACCCGCAGTGGCCAGCAGCACGAAGGCACTGCAACGCCAGCGGCGCGCGGCTGCCAGGCCGAGTACCAGCAGCACATCCACGGGAATGACCCCCCACTGGTGGCCAATCGCGGTGACCAGCAGGAAGAAACGGTCCAGCCCGGCACTGCCCAGATCATGCAGGGCCCACATGATCCGCGCATCCAGGCGCTGCCAGCAGCCGGCCTGGATCAGGGCTGCATGCGCGGTGAAACCCGACAGCGCAAGCGCTGCCATCCACCACAGCCGGAGCGGCTGCAGCGGCCGGCGCAGCTCAGTCGGCCGCCGGAGCGTAACGTCGGTCGACATAGGCATCGATCAGCGCCACGAATTCGTTGGCAATGTTGTCACCACGCAGGGTGACCGCCTTCTCGCCATCAATGAACACCGGCGCCGCAGGGGCCTCGCCATTGCCCGGCAGGGAAATGCCGATATTGGCATGGCGCGATTCACCCGGACCATTGACCACACAGCCCATGACCGCCAGGGTCATGTTCTCTGCCCCCGGGCGGGTGATGCGCCAGACCGGCATCTGCTCGCGCACATGGGCCTGCACCACCTTGGCCAACTCCTGGAAGAACTCGGAGGTGGTACGCCCGCAACCCGGGCAAGCCGTGACCATCGGCGTGAAAGCACGCTGGCCGGTGGTCTGCAGCAGCTCCTGGGCCACCACCACTTCCTGGGTCCGCGAGGTGCCCGGCTCGGGGGTGAGCGAGATACGGATGGTGTCACCGATGCCTTCCTGCATCAGCACCGCCAGCGCTGCGGCAGAAGCCACGATGCCCTTGGAACCGATACCGGCCTCGGTCAGGCCCAGATGCAGGGCGAAATCCGAGCGCATGGCCAGGTCGCGGTACACCGCGATCAACTCCTGCACACCGGACACCTTGGCCGAGAGCACGATGCGCTCACGGGCCAGGCCCAGCTCGACGGCGGTGTTGGCCGAATCCAGGGCCGAACGGATCAGCGCTTCGCGCAGCACGCGGGCTGCCGGCAACGGATTGGCCAGCTGGCTGTTTTCATCCATCAGGCGTGCGGCCAGGGACTGATCCAGCGAGCCCCAGTTGGCGCCGATGCGCACCGGCTTGTCGTACTTGATCGCAAATTCGATCAGCTGCGCAAACTGGGTGTCCTTCTTCTTGCCGAAGCCCACATTGCCCGGGTTGATCCGGTATTTGGCCAGGGCTTCGGCACAGGCCGGCTCGGCGGCCAGCAACTGATGGCCGTTGTAATGGAAGTCACCGATCAGCGGTACGTTGATGCCCATCATCGCCAGCTTGTCGACAATGCGCGGAATGGCGGCCGCCGATACGGCATTGTTGACCGTCAGGCGCACCATTTCCGAGCCGGCGCGCCACAATTCGGCGACCTGCTTGACGCTGGCAGCGACATCGGCGGTATCGGTGTTGGTCATCGACTGCACCACCACCGGATTGCCTCCGCCAACCATGACGCCACCGATATTGACGGCATGGGTGATACGGCGCGGCCAGGCAGTGGCGTCGGCGGGCGGGGTCGGGCGGGTAACGGCATCGTACATGGCCCTATTCTAGCGCGCTGCAGCCATACTGGCGGCATCACCGCCGCGCGCCTTCAACACCGATGCAGCCCGCTTCCCCTGCCCCCTTCCTGCGCACCCTGTGCAGCCTGCGCTGGCTGGCCACCGCCGGGCAGGCCGTGGCCATCCTGTTTGCCAGCAAGGTCCTGCACATGCAGCTGCCCTTGTTGGCACTGTGGGCCGGCGTATGTGCCCTGGCCGCATTCAATGCCGTGGTGCAATGGCACCTGCCCCGGCGCTCCAGCGAACCGACACCGGCCACCGCATTCGGCCACATCCTGGTGGACATCACCGTATTGACCTGGATGGTCGGCTTCAGCGGCGGCATCGCCAACCCGTTCGGCTCGCTGTTCCTGATCCTGATCGCCCTGGCCGCACTGGCCCTGCCACGCGCCTGGAGCTTTGCCGTGGCCGCCGCCGCCGTGCTCGGTTTTGCCACCAGCGCGGTGGCCGGCATCGAGCTGCCCGCCGCCAGCCTGCCACCGGCCCAGTTGCAGCGCTGGGGCAGTGCCATCAACTTCCTGCTCTCCAGCGTGGTGGTCCTGCTGTTTGCCACCCGTCTGGCCAGCTCGCTGCGCACGCGCGAAGCCGAACTGGCAGCATTGCGCGAACGCTTCACCCGCAACGAAGGCATCGTCGCCCTGGCCACCCATGCCGCCTCGGTCGCCCATGAACTCAATACCCCGCTGGCCACCCTGACCCTGCTGGTCGATGACCTGGCCGAAGAGCATCACGAACCGTCACTGCACGAAGACCTGCACACCGCCCGGATGCTGCTGGAACAGTGCCGGCAACGGGTACGCCAGCTGGCCGCACCGGCCGAGCAGCAACATGCGCCGGCCAGCGTCACCCTGGGCAGCGTCATCGAGCAATGGCAGCTGGTCAAACCCACCGCGCGCCTGCATTGCAATGCCGATGCCCCGCTGCAGCAGCGGGTGGAGCCGGCCATCGCCCACCTGCTGCTGGTGCTGCTCAACAATGCCGCCGAAGCCAGCGGCTTGAATGGCAGCCAGCGCATCGACCTGCAACTGCACATCGACCGGCAGCAGCTGCAGGGCCGGGTACGCGACCATGGCCGCGGCTTTGACCCGGCCCAGGCCGCCCTGCCCGGCAAGCTGTTCAACAGCGGCAAGTCCTATGGCCTGGGCGTGGGCCTGGCGCTGTCGCATGCGACCATAGAGCGACTGGGTGGAAAACTGTGGATGCAACCGGCCGACGGCCAGGGCACCAGTGTCGGTTTTTCGCTCCCCGTGGATCCACAGGAAGCACCATGACTGAACACGGCCTGCTGGTCGACGATGACCCGCTGTACCTGCGCACCCTGCAGCGCAGCCTGGCCCGTCGCGGCATCGATACACAGGCGGCAACCAGCGCCGAACAGGCCCTGGAGCTGGCCCGGCAACAGCCGCCCTCCTTTGTCCTGCTCGACCTGAAACTGGGCAACGATTCCGGGCTGAACCTGATCCAGCCGTTGCGCAGCCTGCGTCAGGACATGCGCATCCTGCTCATCACCGGCTATGCCTCCATTGCCACGGCCGTGGAGGCGATCAAGCTCGGCGCCGATGACTACCTGCCCAAACCGGCAACCCTGCCGGCCATCCTGCGCGCCCTGGGGATCGAGTCGGAGGCCGATGCACCCGGCAATGCCGTGCTCGAGCCACCGGAAACCATGACCCCGATCAGCCGCCTGGAGTGGGAGCACATCCAGCAGGCCCTGCTGGAAACCGGCGGCAACATTTCCGCCGCCGCACGCCTGCTGGGTATGCACCGGCGCTCACTGCAGCGCAAGCTGAGCAAGCGCCCGAGCCCGGAACCGCCTCCCGGGCGCAGCTGAGCAACACCGCTCAGCGATGCAGCTGGGCCAGCAGCTCGCGGGTCACCGGGTCTTCCACGACCACGGCCGGGTCACGCACCGCCGGCAGCAAGGCACTGGCCACCTGCTTGCCCAGCTCGACCCCGAACTGGTCGAACGCATTGATGCCCCAGGCCAGCGACTGCACGTAGACCGAATGCTCGTAGAAGGCGATCAATGCCCCCAGCGCCTGCGGCGTCAGCGCATCCAGCAGCACGGTGGTGGTGGGTCGGCCACCGGGGTAATTGCGCGGCAGATCGTCACTGGGACGGCCGTTGGACAACGATTCGGTCTGCGCCAGCAGGTTGGCCAGCAAGGCCTGGTGTGAAGCAGTGTGCGGGGCATCGCCGGCGATGCAACCGATGAATTCTCCACAGATCACCTGGGTGCCCTGGTGCAGGGCCTGGAAGAAACTGTGCTGGACATCGGTACCAGCCCCGCCCCACCACACCGGCACGGTGTCGCCCCAGACCGGCTGCCCGTCAACGCCGACCTGCTTGCCCAGGCTTTCCATCACCAACTGCTGCAGGTAGGCCGGCAACAGGGCCAGGCGGGCGTCGTAACACATCACCGCATGGCTAGCATGGCCACAGGCATTGCGGTTCCAGATCTCGGTCAAGCCATGCAGCATGGGCAGGTTGTGCTCCAGCGGGGCCTGCAGCACATGCGCGTCCATCAACGCAGCACCGTCATGCAGCTGTTGCCAGGCCTCCATGCCCAGGGCCAGGGCAATCGGCAGCCCGACCGCTGACCACAGCGAATAGCGGCCGCCGACCCAGTCCCACATCGGCAATACCCGCTCAGGGGCAATACCGAACTGCTGCTGCGGGCGCTGCACATCGGCACTGACCGCATACAGACGCGCCCCCTCACCCAGCCAACGCTGCAGGATCGCACCGTTGAACAGGGTTTCCTGGGTGCTGAAGCTCTTGGAAATCAGGATCCCGGCCGTATGCGCCGGGTCCAGCCCGGCCAGCACGCGTTCGATGGCCATGCCATCGATGTTGGAGACGAAATGGACGCGGAAACGCGCGCCCTGCAGCGGCCGCAGTGCATCACACACCAGGCGCGGCCCCAGATCAGAACCACCGATACCGATGCTGATCACGTCAGTGACATTGGAAGCTTCCAGCTCGGCAACGATTGCCGCCAACTGCTGCTCGGCGGCCAGCACCTGCGCGCGGGCCGAAGCCGCCACCTCGCCCTGCCCCAGATCACAGCGCAAGGCCGTGTGCAGTGCTGGACGGGTTTCGGTCTGATTGACTTTGTCCCCATCGAACAACTGGCGAAACGCCAGTGGCAGACCGAGACTGTGACCATAGGCCAGAAGCGCAGACAAAGCCGCCTGATCGTAGCTTTGCCGCGCAAAGTTGGCATACAGCGGGCCGACGCGCAGCGCCAGCTGCTGCGCCCGCCCTGCCTCCAGGCAATTCAATGCCTGGATGCTGCTGCCGGTCAGACGACGTGCATGTGCACCCAGTGCATCCCTGTAACTGGCCTGTGCCATTGCAACTCCTGGAATCGTCGTGACTTAGGGCTTCTGCACCGGGATACCGGTGTTGGTGTGGGTGATGCGGTTGTCACCGTCCACGTAGACCAGGGTCGGGTGGAAGGCATCGGCCTCGGCCTCGCTCATGCTGGCGAAGGCGGCAATGATGATGATGTCGCCCACCTGCACGTGGCGGGCGGCGCCACCATTGAGCGAGACGATGCCGCTGCCGGCTTCGGCACGGATGGCATAGGTGGAAAAACGCGCGCCGTTGGTCACGTCCCAGATGTGCACCTGCTCGAACTCACGGATGCCCGTGGCCTGCAGCAGGTTGTCATCAATGGCGATGGAGCCTTCGTAGTTCAGCTCCGAGTGGGTCACAGTGGCGCGGTGGATCTTGGTCTTGAGCAAGGACAGTTGCATGGCATCTGCCGCACACGGCGGCCTTTATTGGTTAAGAGGGAAAGTCTAGCAGGGCCGGCCGGCACTCTTGCCATGCCGGCCTTGCTTCATTCAGAACTCGAGGTTGTCGATCAGGCGGGTGCTGCCGATGCGGGCGGCCAGCAGGGCCACCCGTTCACCGGCCTGGCCGTCAACCGGCTCGGCCAGATCACGCTGGCGTACCACGGCATAGTCGACCACGAACCCCGCCTCGCCCAGCGCGGCCGCAGCCGACTGCTCGACCAGCTCGCGCGGCAGGCCAGCCGCACAGGCCGCACGCATTTCACGCAGGACCCGGTGCAGCTGGGGGGCTGCCGCGCGCTCGGCCTCGCTCAGGTATTGGTTGCGCGAGCTGCGCGCCAGGCCATCGTCCTCGCGCACGATTTCCGCGCCAATCACCTCCAGCGGGAACTGCAGCTCGGCCACCAACTGGCGGATCACCGCCAGCTGCTGGTAGTCCTTCTTGCCGAACAGGGCCACATCCGGGGTGACCTGGTTGAACAGGCGACTGACCACGGTGCACACACCGTCAAAATGCCCGGGACGGCTGGCCCCTTCCAGCACGGCGGTGACCGTGCCCGGCACCGAGATGCGGGTGGTCATGTCCACGCCCAGCGGGTACATCTGCTCCACGCTGGGCATCCATGCCAGATCACAGCCGGCCGCAGCCAGGCCTTCCACATCGGCCTGCGGGGTACGCGGGTAACGGTCAAAGTCCTCGTTCGGGCCGAACTGGGTCGGGTTGACGAAGACGCTGGCCACCACCTTGTCGGCATGGCGGCGGGCCTGCCGCACCAGGGTGAAATGCCCTTCGTGCAGGTTGCCCATGGTCGGCACCAGCGCAACGCGCTTGCCTTCCTTCTTCCAGCTGCGCACCAGCGCGCGCAGACGTTTGATTTCGGTAACGGTTTCAATCATGACGCGTAAGCATGTTCTACATCGGGAAAGGAGCCGTCGCGTACGGCAGCCACATAGGACTGCACCGCCGCGGCGACCGAGCCACCTTCGGCAAGGAAATCCTTCACAAACTTCGGGCGGCGGTGACCGCTGTCCAGGCCCAGCATGTCGTGCAGGACCAGCACCTGGCCATCACACTGGGCACCGGCACCGATACCGATGGTCGGGATCGGCGACTGCGCGGTGACCTGTGCGGCCAGCGGCGCCGGCAGGCATTCCAGCACCAGCAGGCTGGCACCGGCCTGCGCCACCTGACGGGCCTGCTCCAGCACCAGCTGGCCCGCCTCGCCACGGCCCTGGACACGGAAACCGCCCAGGGTCAACACCGACTGCGGGGTCAGCCCCAGGTGCGAACACACCGGGATGTCGCGCTCGGCCAGGTAACGGATGATGTCCAGCTTGAAGCCGGCACCTTCCAGCTTGACCATCTGTGCACCGGCCTTGAGCAGCTGCAGCGACGCCTCCAGCGCCCGTTCCGGGGTCGCATCGGCGCCGAACGGCAGGTCAGCCACCAGCAGTGCACGCTGCAGCACCCGGGAAACGCAGGCAGTGTGGTAGACCATGTCGGCCACGCTGACCGGCAGGGTCGAATCATGCCCCTGGACCACCATGCCCAGCGAATCGCCGACCAGGATCAGGTCCACGCCGTTGGCATCCAGGGTGCGGGCAAAGCCGGCGTCGTAACAGGTCAACATGGCCAGCTTGCGCCCCTCGGCGCGGGCCTGGGCCAGACCGGGCACGGTCAACGGCTTGCTATCTGCGTATGTGCTCATGTGGGGAAAAGCAGTGGCAACAAAGCCGCATTATCCCCCTATCGGCCGCACTTCGCTTGCATCCAGTGCGGCCAGGGCCTGAGCCACGCTGGCATGGCCCGGTATCGGCCGCTGCGGATCCAGCACGGACAGCGGCAGCAGGACAAAGGCACGCTGGGTCATCCACGGGTGCGGCACCTGCAGGCGAGCGTGGTCAATTACCTGCTGCCCGTACAGCAGGATGTCCAGATCCAGGGTACGCGGGCCCCAGTGGCCGCCGGGCAAACGCTGGCGCCCATGGGCCTGCTCCAGTGCCTGCAGCCGGTCGAGCAGGGCCAACGGTGCGAGCGCGGTGGAAAAGCAGGCGCAGGCATTGATGAAGTCCGGCTGGTCCTCACGCCCCCAGGCCCGGCTGCGGTACAGCGGCGAGGCCTGCAGGTGGTGAATGTCCGGATCGGCAGCCAGCGTGGCCAAAGCCTGACGCAGCGTTGCCTGTGCATCACCCAGGTTGGCCCCCAGGCCGATGCACACCTGCGTCACTGCGCTCACTCCGCCGCAGCCGACTCGGCCGTACTGCCAGATCCGTTGCGACGACGGCGCCGGCGACGCGGACGGCGCTCGCCACCGGCCTCCTCACCGTCCTCGTGCTCGTCCGCATCCAGGAAACTCGGCTCGACCGGGCCGGCCTGTTCACGCGTCTGCTGCCAGAACGCCACCTCGGCGGTATGTTCACCGGATGCGGCCTGACGCAGCAGCAGGAAATCAAAGGCCGCGCGGAAACGCGGATGGGCCAGGGTGCGCTGCACCCGACGCTTCTGACGGCTGCCAAAACGCATCTGCATCAGCCAGATCTCCTGCATCGGCAGGGAGAAACGGCGAGGCAGGGCAATCTGCTCCAGCTGGCGCGCGGTGGCCACATCAGCGGCCAGGCGCATCGCCTCGTCGGCAGCCATGCCCTGCTTCTGCAGGCGGGCGATCGCGCGGCAATAGGCCGGCCACAACAGCAGGGCAAACAGGAAGGCCGGGCTGACCGGCTCATCGGCGGCAACGCGGGCATCGGTGTTGGCCAGGCCTTCCACGATCACCCGACGCAAGGCGCCACTGCGGTTGGCCTTCAGTGCGGCAGCACTTTCCGGGAACAGCTGGGCGAACAGGCCATAGCGCTCCATGCCCTCGAAACTGGCCACGCCATGGCCGGACAGGAACAGCTTGAGCATCTCCTCGAACAGGCGCGCCGGCGCGGCATCGGCCAGCAGATGGGCCAGTTGCGGGATCGGCCCGGCTGTGCCCGGCTCGATGGTGAAGCCCAGCTTGGCCGCCAGACGCACCGCACGCAGCATGCGCACCGGATCTTCGCGATAACGCTGCTCCGGCTCGCCGATCAGGCGCATGATCCCGGCCTGCACGTCTTCAAAGCCACCGGTGTAGTCACGCACCGAGAAATCCTCGATCGCGTAATACAAGGCGTTGCAGGTGAAGTCGCGGCGTACCGCGTCGTCTTCGATGCTGCCGTAGACGTTGTCGCGCACCAGCATGCCGTTTTCGACCTCGCGGTCGCCGGTGCCGTCATCGCTGTTGGCGCGGAAGGTGGCAACTTCGATGATTTCGCGGCCAAACACCACATGCGCCAGACGGAAGCGGCGGCCGATCAGGCGGCAGTTGCGGAACAGGCCCTTGACCTGTTCGGGGGTGGCATCGGTTGCCACGTCAAAATCTTTGGGGTTGCCGGCCACCAGCAGGTCGCGCACCGCGCCCCCTACCAGATAGGCACCAAACCCGGCCTCACGCAGGCGATAGAGCACGCGCAACGCATTGGGACTGATGTCCTTGCGCGAGATCGTGTGCTGATCGCGCGGGATGACACGCAGTGTGAATGGAGAGGTAACTTGCGGGTTGATGACGGCGGTTCCGATGTGAAAACAAGGATTGCCCTGCGGGCAGGACCTGCCTATACTAGCGCCCATCGCACGACGCGACCAACAATGCTCCCTTCGTCTAGTGGTTAGGACGTGGCCCTCTCAAGGCTAAAACAGGGGTTCGAGTCCCCTAGGGAGCACCAGCGTCGGTGTAAAGAAAGCCCCGCCCTGCGGGGTTTTTCTGTTTGAGCATACCCTTGCCACCGGCGGCGGCAGCACTACAATCGCCGCGTTGACCCGCAGGACCCCCAAGCCATGCCTTTTGTCGTTACCGAAAACTGCATCAAGTGCAAACACACCGATTGCGTTGAAGTCTGCCCGGTGGACTGCTTCCATGAAGGCCCGAATTTTCTGGTGATCGACCCGGACGAGTGCATCGACTGCACCCTGTGCGAGCCGGAATGCCCGGTCGGCGCGATCTTCCCGGAAGACGACGTGCCCGCCGGCCAGGAGGGTTTTGTTGCCCTGAACGCCGAACTGTCGCGCAGCTGGCCGGTACTGACCGTACGCAAGGATCCGCCGGAAGATGCCGGGCAGTGGGACGGGGTTGCCGACAAGCTGCAATACCTGGAACGCTGATGCAAAAAAGGGCGCCGCTGGCGCCCTTTTTCATGCCGCCGCCTGGCCGGCTCAGTTGGCCAGCGCTGCCTGCAGACGAGCCACCAGGGCCTTGGCCCCTTCACCGTTGGCCGGCAGGCCACGCGGATCCACCGCCGAGACATACACACCGGCCTCCACGGCCACCAGACGCACCAGGAAATTTTCACCCTGGTAGGCCACGTCGTAGGAACCCAGCAGCTGGGCCCGGCTGGCAATCTGCAGGCCGTCAATGCCTTCCAGCACCTGGCCGACCCGGGCGTACAGCGCATCGCGCTCACCCGGCACGGTGAAGCCATTGGCCGCCACATTGGCTGCCGGGGCTGCCACCACGGCCGGAGCGGTGGCGCTGCCACCGGCCGGGGCCGCTGCCGCCTCGACCATGGCCGCCGGAATTTCCAGCCGACGCTGGTCTTCCGGCAGGGCAAAATCACCCTTTGCGCCCTTGCCGAAGCAGCCGCTGGCCATCACCACCACACCCGCCAAGACCACTGCCTGCACGGCACGGCCACCACCCATCCACTGACGCATCGATTCGTTCTCCAGCTAACAGCCGACAATGCGGCCGGATCATGCCTGTGCACCCACCATGATCGGCGAGGCTCCGGCGCAAAGCATGCCTGATCCACGCCGCGCCCGATAGTCGCCACCGGCAACGCCCCCCCCCAGCCGGGCAGGAAAAGGCCGTCCGCACCATCCCGACCCAGCCCGCACATTACTTGCGGGCACAAAGCGGCGACAATATGCTCCCTTGTGGCGGACACTGTCCACGACGGCGTCCTGATCCCCCTGCATGCCGGAACCGCCTTGACTGACACCGATCCCCGGCCCTCACCGGCCGAAAACCACCTGCTGATCACTGCCTACTCCACCCACCCGGAGTCGCCCCTGCTCAGTGTCACCCGCCGCATCTCCGACAGCGGCTGCAACCTGGTCGACACCCGCCTGGCCACGGTCGGCCGTGATGTCTCGCTGACCGCACTGGCCACCGGCTCCTGGGATGCGGTGGCCAAGCTGGAAGCCATGCTCGGCCGCCTGGAGCGCGAGGAAGCCGGCATGCGCGTGAGCTTCTACCGCACCCAGGCCAAACCGCAGCAATCCAACCTGCTGCCGTACATCGTGGAGGTCATTGCCGCCGACAAGCCCGGCATCCTCTATCAGCTGGCCGACTTCTTCAGCCGCCAGAGCATCACCATCGAAAGCCTGCAGAGCACCCGCTACCAAGCCATGCAGACCGGTGCGGAAATGTTCAGTGCGCAGATCACCATCGGCGTGCCGGCCGATTCGCACATCGCCTCCCTGCGCGATGACTTCCTGGAGTTCTGTGACCATCTGAACCTGGATGCGATCATGGATCCGATGAAGTTCTGACAGCTGCGGCGCCGACAAGGCGCCGCACTTGCATTGACCCTTCAACAACGAGGACACCATGGACAACGGCCACACCCTGGATGCCGCCACCCTGGACCTGCCACTGGCCCTGTCCGGTGGCCAGCACACCACCCTGCGCCAGCAACTCGGCCACTGGCTGGTGCTGTACTTCTATCCCAAGGACAGCACCCCGGGCTGCACCACCGAAGGGCTGGACTTCAACGCCCTGCTGCCCGGTTTCCAGGCCGCCGGTGCGACCGTGATGGGCGTCTCGCGCGATTCGTTGCGTGCCCACGACAACTTCTGCGCCAAGCAGGGCTTCAACTTTCCGCTGATCAGCGATGCCGACGAGGCCCTGTGCACCGCCTTTGACGTGATCAAGCTGAAGAACATGTACGGCAAGCAGGTCCGCGGCATCGAGCGCAGCACCTTCCTGATCAGCCCGGATGGACAACTCACCGCCAGCTGGCGCAAGGTCAAGGTTGCAGGCCATGCCCAGGCGGTACTGGACAGCCTGCTTGCCGCACGCGCGTAATCAACCGCAACGACCCTGACTCGGCAATCCCCATCGACAGGAGCTCACGATGACCTCAGGCAAGCGCATCTACGTACTGGACACCAACGTACTGATGCACGACCCCACCGCGCTGTTCAAGTTCGAAGAGCACGACATCTACCTGCCGATGCAGGTGATCGAGGAGCTGGACAACGGCAAGAAGGGCACCAGCGAGGCCAGCCGCAACGCGCGCCAGGTCAGCCGCTTCCTCAACGAACTGGTCGAGGTGTCCGGGCTGTCGGACCTGTCCGGCGGGATTGCCCTGCAGGCACCGGGCGGCATCGCCCTGCGCGGGCGCGAAAGCGCCGGCCGTCTGTATTTCCAGACCGGGGATTTTGATGCCGGCAAGCGCTTTGCCGCCCACGTGCCGGACAACGCCATCCTCGGCGCCATCCTGGCCCTGCAGGAAACCTCCGGCGACACCCCGGTGGTGTTCATCTCCAAGGACATCAACCTGCGCATCAAGGCGGCCATCGCCGGCATCGTCTCGGAGGACTACGAGAACGACCGCGCCCTGGATGACTTCAGCCTGCTGTACACCGGCGCCACCGAGCTGGACGAGGATTTCTGGTCGCGCCACAGCGCCGACCTGCGCAGCTGGTCCGACCACGGCCGCACCCGTTACGAGATCACCGCCCTGCCCGAGGAGGAGTGGTATCCGAACCAGTTCATCCACCTGGCCGGCGATGAGCAGGCCGAACTGCGGGTGGAGCAGCTCGGCGCCGATGGCCGGGTGCAGCTGGCCCTGCTGGATGACTATCGCCATGACGGCCATGCGGTCTGGGGCATCGCCGCGCGCAACCGCGAGCAGAACTTCGCCCTCAACGCACTGATGGACCCGGACATCGATTTTGTCACCCTGCTCGGCACTGCCGGTACCGGCAAGACCCTGCTGGCCCTGGCCGCCGGCCTGGCCCAGACCATGGACAGCCAGCGCTACCGCGAGATCATCATGACCCGCGCCACGGTCAGCGTCGGCGAGGACATCGGTTTTCTGCCCGGCACCGAAGAAGAAAAGATGACGCCCTGGATGGGTGCACTGACCGACAACCTGGAAGTGCTCACCCGCAACCAGAGCGGCGGCAGCTGGGGCCGCGCGGCCACCAACGACCTGCTCGCCAGCCGGATCAAGATCCGCTCGCTCAACTTCATGCGCGGGCGCACCTTCCTGTCGCGCTACGTGATCCTGGACGAGGCGCAGAACCTCACTCCCAAGCAGATGAAGACCCTGATCACCCGTGCCGGCCCCGGCACCAAGATCGTCTGCCTGGGCAATGTCGAACAGATCGACACCCCTTACCTGACCGAAACCACCTCGGGCCTGACCTATGCGGTGGATCGCTTCAAGCAATGGCCGCACAGCGCCCACATCACCCTGCGCCGGGGCGAGCGCTCGCGCCTGGCCGATTTTGCCTCGGAGGTCCTGTAATGCCCCCGTTCTGCCTGCGTCTGCCACTGCTGGCCACGGCCACCACCCTGGCCCTGGCGGCCTGCACCACCACCGGCACCCCGCAACAGGTTCCCACCGCCGTGCGCAGCGGCCAGAGCTGGGTGGTCACCCGCCCGCTGGTGGCCGCCGAACTGGCCCGCGCCTGCCCGGGTGGGCTGGACGTTGAGATCAGCGACTTCTGGGCTCCCTCGCGCAGCGATGTGGACCAGCTCGAAGCACGCCTGCCGCAACTGCAGGCGCGCATCAGCGATGCCCTTAAGGGTGACCGCCAGTACGTGGGCATTGTCGACGGCGAGCAGCGGCTGATCTACATCCGTGGCTTCCCGGCCACCGACAATGCCGGCCATGATCCGACCCGTGCGGTGGTGGTGCCCTGCGATATCGGCTGGCACGCCCTGTATGACCCGCGCAGCGGCCAGTTCACCCAGGCCGGCCAGCCGCAACCGTAACCCGATGCCTGCAAACCTGCCACGCTGGGTCTGGCTGGGTGCCATCTGCCTGTCGGCGGTGGCCGGCATGGTCAACGTGGTCGGCTTCCTGGGCTTCGAGCACCAGGGCCTGGGCCATCTGACCGGGGCCACCAGCCAGCTCGGCATCGCCCTGACCCAGGGCGACTGGCGCAGCATCGGCCACTTGTGGGGCCTGCTGCTGGCCTTCTGTGCCGGCGCCACCTGCAGTGGGCTGATCATCCAGAACCAGCAACTGCGCCTGGGCCGCCGCTACGGGGTGATGCTGCTGCTCGAATGCGCCCTGTTGCTGCTGGCCATCCCGCTGTTCGCCCGCCACCACATCGCGGGCGCCTGGATCGCGGCAGCCGCCTGCGGCATCCAGAATGCGCTGGCCACCACGTTTTCCGGGGCCATCATCCGCACCACCCACCTGACCGGCATGTTCACCGACTTAGGCATCGGCCTGGGCCACCTGATCCGCGGCCTGCCCCTGGCCCTGCACCGCCTGAGCCTGAGCGCCCTGATCATCAGCGGCTTCCTGGCCGGCTCGATGGCCGGGGCCGGGCTGTTTGTCCGCCATGGCTACCAGGCCCTGTATGCCCCGGCCCTGCTGACCGGCATCGCCGGGGCCAGTTACATGCTCTACACGCAACTGCGCCGGGCCTAGCCTGACGGCAAAAACCCGGCACAATCGGGGCCATGAACATGTCCACCGCCCATTGCGCCCTGACCATCGCCGGCTCCGACTCCGGCGGCGGGGCCGGCATTCAGGCCGACCTGAAAGCCTTCGCCGCACATCGCGTGCACGGGCTGTCGGCCATCACCGCCCTGACTGCACAGAACACGCGCACGGTCAGCGCCGTGCATGTCACCCCGCTGCCGATGCTGCGGGCCCAGATCGACGCCTGCTTTGATGACTTCAACATCACCGCCGTCAAGCTCGGCATGCTGGCCAATGCCCAGGTCATCCACGCCGTGGCCGACGCCCTGCTGGTGCACCGTCCGGCGGTCATCGTGCTGGATCCGGTCATGTTCGCCCTCAGCGGGGCACGCCTGCTTGAAGCCGACGCCCTGGATGCCCTGCGCCAACGCCTGATCCCACTGGCCACCCTGATCACCCCCAACATCCCGGAAGCGGAAAGCCTGCTCGGCCGCACGATCAGCACCGAGGCCGACGCCGACAGCGCCGTACAGGCACTGCTGGCCCTGGGTGCCGGCGCGGTCCTGCTCAAGGGCGGCCACCTGCACGAAGGCAATGACGTGGTGGACCGCTACAGCGACGGTGACAACCACGCCCGCTTCACCCACCCCCGGCTGCCGTTGCAGGCACATGGCACCGGCTGCAGCCTCGCCTCGGCCATTGCCGCCCTGCTGTGCCGTCAGCAGCCCTTGAGCACGGCCTGCGAGAGCGCCATCGGCTACGTGGCGCGCGGCCTGCAATGGGGCTACCAGCCCGGCAAGGGCGCGGTTCGCGTCCTGGACCATATCGGCGCGGCACGATGAGCGAGCCCCGTACGCTCAACATCACCAGCACTGACGGCCATCAATTCCAGTTGCTGCATGTCGCCCCTGCACAACCGGCTGTTGCGCAGCTGCTGTGGCTGCCGGCACTGGGCGTGGCTGCACGCCATTACCTGCCATTGGCCCATGCACTGGCCAGGCACGGCTGTGCAGTGAGCCTGCACGAATGGCGCGGCCATGGCAGCAGCAGCCTGCGTGCCAACCGCCAGCACAACTGGGGCTTCACCCAGCTCCTGCACGATGACCTCCCAGCAGCCGTGAACGGCCTGCACGCAGCCGGCATCCACATCGACACCCTCGGTGGACACAGCCTGGGCGGCCAGCTCAGCTGCTGCCTGGCCCCGAGCCTGCCGCAGCTCAAGCGCCTGTGGCTGGTTGCTTCCGGCTCCCCGCACTGGCGCAGCTTCGCGCCGCCGCAGCGCTACAGCCTGCCACTGGCCTATACCTCCCTGCCCGGGATTGCCTGGCTGCGTGGCCACCTGCCGGGCAAGCAGCTGGGCTTCGGCGGCCGCGAGGCGCGCGGGCTGATTGCCGACTGGGCCCGGGTCGGGCGTTCCGGCCATCACCATCTGCCAGCCGGGGTGGAGCAACAAATGGCCGGCCTGCAGCTGGCCTGCCACGGCATCACCCTGGCAGAAGATTGGCTGGCCCCGGACAGTTCACTGGACGCCCTGCTGGCCAAATTGCCGGCATGCGACCACCAGCGCAGCACGCTCGATGCCGCCGCATTGGGCGTGAAAGCCGATCATTTTGCATGGATGCGCCAGCCCGCTGCGGTCGTCGATACCCTGCTCAGGATATTTCCCTGAAATTTTCACAAAACCGTTGACGTACCCCAACAGTCGGCGCATAATTTCGCTCCTGACATCGAGGCGCCCGTAGCTCAGCTGGATAGAGTACCTGGCTACGAACCAGGCGGTCGGGAGTTCGAATCTCTCCGGGCGCACCACACAAGAACAATCATTGCCCGGCAGCAAAATTTGAGTTGTCCATGCGCCCGTAGCTCAGCTGGATAGAGTACCTGGCTACGAACCAGGCGGTCGGGA
>X237_Red_shanked_Douc_Langur__coassemble_47_pt1 | contig 20880 bp, 18 predicted proteins | sample X237_Red_shanked_Douc_Langur__metabat2_high_PE_002 | metagenome-assembled genome bin X237_Red_shanked_Douc_Langur
ACCTGTTCCCGCACATGGTGATCCAGATGACCGCCATCGGCGAAGAGGCCGGCGCCCTGGATGACATGCTGTTCAAGGTGGCCGAGTACTACGAGCAGGAAGTGAACAACTCGGTGGATGCGCTGAGCAGCCTGATCGAGCCGATGATCATGGTGTTTATCGGCACCATTGTCGGTAGCATCGTGATCGGCATGTACCTGCCCATCTTCAAACTGGCTTCCGTGGTGTAACCTGACCTATGGCTTTTCTCGACCAGCATGTGGCGCTGGGCTACCCCCTCGCCGCCGGCCTGGGGCTGCTCATCGGCAGTTTTCTCAATGTGGTGATCCTGCGCCTGCCCAAGCGCCTGGAATGGGCGTGGAAGCGCGATGCACGTGAGGTGCTGGAGCTGCCCGAGCTGTACGAGCCCGCTCCACCCGGCATCGTGGTGGAGCCCTCGCACTGCCCGCACTGCAAGCACAAGCTGAGCTGGTACGAGAACATCCCACTGGTCAGCTGGCTGGTGCAGGGCGGCAAGTGCCGCCACTGTGCCGCCCCGATCTCGATGCAGTACCCGGCCGTGGAAGCGATCACGGCCGCGCTCTGCGTGGCCAGCGTGTGGCAGTTCGGCTTCGGCTGGCAGGGCTTCGGCGCGATGGTGCTCAGCTGCTTCCTGGTGGCGTTGTCGGGTATCGACCTGCGCACCCAGTACCTGCCGGACTCGCTGACCCTGCCACTGCTGTGGCTGGGCCTGATTGCCAGCGCCGACAACCTGTACATGCCGGCCAAACCAGCCCTGATCGGTGCTGCCCTGGGCTACCTGAGCCTGTGGAGCGTGTGCTGGATCTACAAGCAGTTCACCGGCAAACAGGGCATGGGCCACGGCGATTTCAAGCTGCTGGCCGCCCTGGGCGCCTGGTGCGGCTGGCAAGGGGTGCTGCCGATCATCCTGCTGTCTTCCATCGTGGGCGCCATTGTCGGCACCATCTGGCTGCGCATGCAGAAGCAGGACGACAGCACGCCGATCCCGTTTGGGCCCTACCTGGCCATCGCCGGCTGGATCGTCTTCATGTGGGGCGACCAGCTCATTGATGGCTACCTGCGCATCAGCGGGCTGCGCTGAACACTGCACTCCAGCAAAAGCCGCCCTCCGGGGCGGTTTTTTTGTCGCCATCCCACCTGCAGACAGGCTAGCCTGAGCATTCGCACGCCACCGCTCCGGCCACCGCCGCCTGCGGGAGCGGCCACATAACCCAGCCACCTGCCCCTGCCTGAGTTCCCAGCCCGCATGAGCAACTACATCATTGGCCTGACCGGCGGCATCGCCTCGGGCAAGAGCGCGGTCAGCGCCCGCTTCGCCGCCCTGGGCATCAGCATTGCCGATGCCGACATCGCCGCCCGTGCCGTGGTGGCCCCGGGCCAACCGGCCCTGCAGGCCATTGCCAGCCACTTCGGCGCATCGGTGCTGCAGGCTGACGGTCAGCTGGATCGCGCCGCCCTGCGCCGCATCGTGTTTGCCGACCCGCTGGCACGCAGCGAGCTGGAAGCCATCACCCATCCGGCAATCCGCGCCGAGATGATCGCCCAGTGCCAACAGGCCAGCAGCGCCTACGCCATCGCCGCCATCCCGCTGCTGGCCGAAGTCGGCCGCAAGCAATACCCATGGATCAACCGGGTGCTGGTGATTGATGTCCCGCGCCAGGTGCAATTGCAGCGTCTGATCGCCCGCGACGGCATCGACCAGGCCCTTGCCGAATCGATGATCGCCGCCCAGGCACAACGCAGCGCGCGCCTGGCCATGGCCGATGATGTGCTGGACAACAGCGGCACCCCGGACCAACTGGATGCCCCGATTGCCGCCCTGCACGCCCGCTACCTCGCCCTGGCCGGGCAGCAGCAGGCCTGACCGGCAGCGGTCGCGGCCGGGACCGCTCCAACAAGGCTCGCCGGACTGTTGTGGGAGCGCCTCAAGGCGCGATGGCCGGTGTCAGGCAGCGACAGGCGGGCTGCTGAAGCGCAAGGTGGCCACGGCGCCGACCTCGACCCCGGGGGTCACCTGGACCTGCCAGCCGTACAGCGCGCACAAGCGGCTGACGATGGACAAACCAATGCCACCGCCCTGCGACTTGCCCGAATGGGTACCGCGATAGCCGCGCTGGAACAGGCGGGCGGCATCCTCGCTGCTCAGGCCCGGCCCGGTATCACGCACACTCACCTGGCCGGAACTGATGGTCACCACCACCTCGCCAGCCGGGGTGTACTTGACCGCATTGCCGATAAGGTTGCCCAGGGCCACCGACAGCGCCGCCTCCGGGGCGTCCACCACCTGGCTGGCATCGCCCTCCACCCGCAGCTGCAAGGGCTTGCCGCCCAGCTGGGCCCGGTGCGCATCGAGCAGCTGCTCGGCCACCTTGGCCACATTGGCGCAGCCCTGGGCACGCTCGTTGCGCGAGAGCAGCAGCAGCGAGCCGATCAAGTCGCTGCACTGGGCCTCGGCCCGCGCAATGCGCTGCAGGCGCTGGCGCACCTTGTCATCCAGACCCTCGCGGGCCAGCAGCAGTTCGGTCGCACCACGGATCACCGCCAGCGGCGTACGCAGCTCATGGCTGACGTCGGCGTTGAACTCGCGGTCGCGCTGCACCACCTCGGTCAAGCGCGCCGAGTAATCATCCAGCGCCTGGGCCAGCTGGCCGACCTCGTCATCGGGAAAGCGCGGCGCCAATGGCTCGGGCTGGCTGACACCGCCACGATAAGCACGCAGACGCCGGGCCAGATCAGACACCGGCTTCATCACCTTGGACGCCGACCACCAGCCCAGCAGCAAGGACAACAGGCTGAACACCAGCACCGACAGCACCAGGGTGCGCTTGAGCTGGGATTCCCCGCGCAGGGTCTGGGTCATGTCATAGGCCAGGAAGAACCACTCCTGGTCGGTCTTGCGCACGGCCAGCTTGTAGGAGAAGGCATCACCAGTGCCGGTATCGCGCCCGTTGATGGTGTGGATGCCATCACTCAGCTCGTACCAGTCCGGCTCCTCCTGGCGCAGGGCGTCAAAGCGGTCCGCCTTGACCACCCGGCCGAGCATCTGCTGCACCGGCAGATCCGGGCTGACTTCCGGGTTGTGGTAATAGCGCCGCGCATATTCGTCGATATTGCGGTTCATCACGTCTTCCACCAGCTGGTTTTCCACCCGCACGCGGGCCCAGTTGGTGGCAAAGGCGAACAGCGCCGTCAGGCAGAAGCCGAACAGCACGAAGGACAGGATGATGCGGCTGCGCAGGCGGCGGCGGTAGCGCCCACGACGGCGCGGCACGGGCCGCGCCTGGTCAGACGTCTGGCTCATCCAGCTCAGGCCTCGGGCACGGACATCCGGTAACCGATGCCATGGCGGGTCTGGATCATATGCACCTGGAAGGGCTTGTCCACCACCGCACGCAGGCCATGGATATGCACGCGCAGCGAATCCGAGTCTGGCAGTTCCTCGCCCCAGACACGGGTTTCCAGCTCCTGCCGGGTCACCACCGCCGGCGAGGCCTCCATCAGCGACTGCAGGATCTTCAGTGCGGTCGGGTTGAGCTGCAGCAGCTTGCCCTGGCGGCGCACTTCCAGGGTGTCCAGGTTGTACTCGACGTCCCCCACTTCCAGCACCCGGCTCTGCACCGACTTGCCACGCCGCTGCAGCGCCTGCAGGCGCACTTCCACTTCCTGCAGGGCAAACGGCTTGATCAGGTAGTCATCGGCACCGGAATCAAAACCGGCCAGCTTGTTTTCCAGCGAATCGCGCGCGGTGAGCATCAGCACCGGGGTCTGCTTGCGCGCCTCGCTGCGCAGCTTGCGGCAGACCTCCAGGCCATCCATGCCCGGCAGGTTGAGGTCCAGCACGATGGCATCGAACTCATTGACGATGGCCAGGTGCAGGCCGGTGATGCCATCGGCAGCAAAATCCACGGTATGCCCGCGATCTTCCAGGTAATCACCCAAGTTGGCAGCGATGTCGTTGTTGTCTTCGATGACGAGAATGCGCACGTTGGCCTCTGAGTAAGGGCTGGTCTGCAACAGCAGCAATGAAAAGGAGACAGACAGAAAATTTCTGTCTGTCATCGCTGTTCACAATACAGCCTCAAGCATTAATTTTGCGCTCAAGTGCCTATCGGATGGCCCCGGGCCTCAATCCCGGCAACAGGACCAGACTCAGTCCTTCTTCGTGTTCCAGTGGTTCCAGTTGCGCAATGCGTCCACCGAGTTCTCGCGCATGTCGCGACGCTGGGCTACGGTCATGCACACCTGTTCGCGCCTGTTGCTACCCGTCATGCGCACACGCTCACACACCATGCGGCTGTCGGCATGGGCTCGGCTCATGATCGTATTCACAATTTCCTGGTCATTGAAGACCGCGGTGCGGATATCCGGTGCCAGACCGTCCACAGTGTGGTTCGGCCCGACATTGGCGCGAATGCGGCCAAGTGCATCGCGAACTGCAATGCGGTCCTGGTCTTCCAACTCACTGTAACTCTCTGACCCGATGGCCATCTCCACCATCTGGAGCTGCTGGGCAATATCGTTGCCCACATCAATCTGCATAGGCGACTTGTCATTTACAGCAGCGTCCACTGCAGCTGGTGCAGCGCCTGCTGCTGCCAGACCGATTACCAAAACCACCAGATGATGCAAGTACATGGCCAAGCCTCCTTGTCGATACACGTGTTTGCTGTAATAAAGCCATTGCAGCGGGTTGACAGGCAGCCAGCTTACTACAAACCAGAATCGGCAAAGTACCAGCCAACACCGCCGCGTGTACCTCTATTTCCGGCATCCCGCATCGGCATGCTCATCCTGCATTTGAAGCAAAGCGATCACCAGCCCGGCAACATCCAGCCCACTGACCCGCTCGATGCCTTCCAGGCCCGGGGTGGAATTGACCTCCAGCACCAGCGGGCCGCGCGCCGAGCGCAGGATGTCCACCCCGGCCACACCCAGGCCCAGGGCCTGGGCCGAGCGCACGGCGATGGCGGCTTCCTCGTCGGTACAGGCCTGGGCCACGGCCTGGCCGCCGCTGTGCAGGTTGGCGCGGAAATCCCCTTCGGCCGCCTGCCGGCCCATGCTGGCCACCACCCGGTCACCCACCACCAGACAGCGCAGGTCCGCACCGCCGGCCTCGCCGATGTACTCCTGCACCAGGAAGTTGGCATACAGCCCGCGCAGGGCCTCCACCGTGCCACGGGTGGCACTGGCCTTCTCGGTCAGGATCACCCCCCTGCCCTGCGCTCCTTCGGTGAGCTTGACCACATGCGGGGCCGGGCCCAGCAGGGACAGCAGGTCGGCGGTGTCATCGGGGTTGTCGCCGAACACGGTGACCGGCATGTCGATGCCATGGGAGGCCAGGATCTGGTGCGCGCGCAGCTTGTCGCGCGCACGCAGGATCGCATCGGAGGGATTGGGCGTACGCGCGCCCATCAGTTCGAACTGGCGCAGCACCGCGGTGGCATAGCGGGTCACCGAAGCACCGATGCGCGGGATCACCGCATCCACCGTCTGCAGCGGCCGGCCCTTGTAGTGCAGGCGGAAATCACCGGCGGCAATGCGCAGGTAGCAGCGCAGCGGGTCCAGCACACGCACGGTATGGCCACGCGCACGTGCCGCCTCGACCAGGCGGCGGGTGGAATACAGGCGCGGGTTGCGCGAAAGGATGACCAGTCTCATACGCCTGCAGCATAACCACCGGTGATGACCGGCAAGGGTCGGATACGACAACGCCGGCACAGGGCCGGCGCTGGGAATGCTGGAGCGGGTGAAGGGAATCGAACCCTCGTCGTAAGCTTGGGAAGCTTCTGCTCTACCATTGAGCTACACCCGCAAAGCAGGTGGCAAAGTGTAAGCGCGCCACCTGACAAAGGCAATGCGGCAGGCAGGAAAAAATGCACTCCTGCCGCCGGTGCTGCCGCCGGCCCGGATCAGGCCGACAGCATCAGCCCATCAATCAGAAACGCCCGCCGATGGTGGCAAACGCACTGATGTCCGACTGCCCGCTTACCGCAAAGGTGCTGGACAGGCCGACATTGGCCTCCAGGCTACCCAGCTGCAGGCGGCTGCCGAGCACGGCGGTGCCCCAGTCGCGGTCCAGGCCCAGGCCCGGCACGCTGTAGCTGCCGGCCACCGGCAACGACTGCAGGGTGGCACTGGCCTGTTCGGCCTTTTCAAACTCGTGGTCCCAGGTCAGGCGGGCGTACGGCTGCACGCGGTCACCGACGATGCGCAGCTGCCAGCCCAGGCGGCCCACCAGCGAACTGGCGTCCTGGTCGGCATAGCTCAGCGCGGTGGAACCGCCACCGGCCTCGGCGTAGCCATCGATGCTGATGTCCTGCCAGGTCATGCCCAGCAGCGGGCCATGACGCAGGGCATTGTCACCACCGAACTCCCAGCCGGCCTGGAAGGCGGCGGTCAGGCTTTCACCCTTGGTGTCGCCGGCGTGCACGCGCTTGGCCGGGCCCAGGTTGACCTGGCGGTTGACCTCGTAATCCAGCCAGCTGTAGCTGAGCTGGGCATTGGCCCAGGCCGGGCCGTCGTTGAAGGAGACAAAACCACCGAAGCTGGCCTGGCCCAGGGTGAAATCACCGGCGCTGTTGCCGAAGTCCGCATCCATGCGGTCATAGCCGGCAAACAGGCCCAGGGCGTAACCATTGCGCACCCAGTCCACACCGAACAGGCCCGCCGGGGCGATGCCGTCGAAGGTGTCGCCATGGCCGTAGCGCTGCATGTCCGCACGCAGGCCACCCCACCACTGGGTACCTTCGGCCTGGTCCGGGGCCAGATGGCCGGCCACCTGCTCCACACGGGCACGGCCGCTGGCCTGGGCGCTGCGGCCCAGCACCTGCTGCTGGCGCGGTGCATCGATCACCGAGGTGATGTACTCGGCCAGGATCTGGTGGGTACGGCTGGACGGGTGCACGCCATCGGCGAACACATAACTGTTGGCCGCATCCGGGGTGGCGAATTCAGCCGGCACGCAGGAGATGGACTGGCCGCTGGTGCAGGCCATGCCGGTGGCATTGGCAAAACCGTACAGGCCCGGGTTGGCCACCACTTCCTGCAGCAGGGTGAAGGTATCGGCCGGGATCACCGACAGACCCTGCGCGGCCAGGCCGCCGAACAGCGCCTGGTTGTAGGCATTGGCCAGGGCGGTGCCCTGGGCCATGGCCATCGGGCCACCGGCCACCGAGGACGGAGTCAGGCCGATGTCCGGCAGGGTCGGCACCAGCACGTACTGCGCACCGGCCAGCTTCAGCGCGCCGACCATGCCGACCTGGCCACCCACGGCCTGGGCAATGGTTTCCTGCACCGGGGCACCGGCAGCAATGGCGAACAGGTCGTTGGCACCACCCCACACGGTGTACAGGGCATTGGCATCGGCCTTGCCACCGTTGGCGCCGAGGTAGGTCTGCAGCTGGGTGGTCAGGGCCGGGGTCGCGCCGAGGACGCCGACACTGTCCACCGCCACGCGTGCACCACCGACAGCGTAGTTGTCGCCGCCCTGGCCATTGCCGTTGGCGATGGCATTGGTGCCGTAGTGCTTGGCCAGATACTCGGCCCAGACATAGCCCGGGTTGGTGGTGAAGCGGCCGGCAACGCCGGCAGCCGGGTTGATCTGGGTCAGCACCGGACGGAAGTGGCCGCTGTCGGTCAGGCTGTCACCGAAGAACACGGTGGACGAGAACGGCGACTGGGCCATGGCCGGAGCGACCGCGGCGGCCAGGGCCACAGCAAGAGCGCCGCGCAGCAGGCGCGGTTGCAGGATGGACATGAAAGACTCTCCTTGGAGTTCTGGAAAACGCGTCACCGAACAGTGCGCGGACCGGCATAGGCTTCCAGTCTGAACGCAAACCTTCACGCTGCAATGCAACATAAGTCTTGGCAAGGCCGCCAACCGCCTTGCCGCAGCATCGATACGACCAAGCCGGGCGCGATCATCCGGCCCTGCCACGCAGACGATGCGCGATTCACCTGGCAATGCCCCTGTGGCCGGAGCCTTGGGCGATAATCCCCGCCATGATTACCTCCCCATTGCACGCGCTGGTGACTGCCGGCACCACCGAAGAGTGACCGGCCGATGACCAACCCTTTTGATTCTGCCGGCGCCAAGGCCCCGGCCAAGCCGTTCACCGTGCAGGAAGGCCACCGCGCCATCCGTAGCTTCGTGCTGCGCCAGGGCCGCTTCACCCCGGCCCAGCAGCGCGCCTTTGACGAGGCCTGGCCGCAGCACGGCATTGATTACAGCGGCCAGCCGCGTGACTTCAACGCCCTGTTCGGCCGTGACGCGCCCAAGGTGATGGAGATCGGCACCGGCAACGGCACCGCCCTGCGCTTTGCCGCCGGCTTTGACACCAGCCGCGACTACATCGGCCTGGAAGTGCATGCACCGGGCGTGGGCCGCCTGCTCAACGACCTGGTTGCCGACCAAGCGGCCAATGCCAAGGTCTACCACCACGATGCGGTGGAGGTGCTCAACAACGAGGTGCCCGATGGTTTCCTCGACGAGATCCGCATCTACTTCCCCGACCCGTGGCACAAGGCGCGCCACAACAAGCGCCGTCTGGTCCAGCCGGAGTTTGCCAAGCTGCTGGTGCGCAAGCTGCGCCCGGGCGGCCGCCTGCACCTGGCCACCGACTGGGAACCCTATGCCGAGCACATGTGGGACGTGCTGGACGCCACCGATGGCCTGGTCAACCGCGCCGGCCCACGCGGCCATGTGCCGCGCCCGGACTGGCGCCCGCAGACCCATTTCGAGACCCGCGGGCAGAAACTGGGCCACGGCGTCTGGGACCTGCTCTACGATCGTCCCTGATCTGCCGCCCACGTCCCCACTGACCACAAAGCACGCACGCAACCGATGGAACAGACCCTCACGCTGACCGATGACATGCGCCTGGTACTGGTGCTGGTCGGCTTCACGATGGCGATGTTCCTGTTCGAGCGCATCCGTGCCGATGTGGTCGCCCTGGTGGTGCTGGTGGTGCTGGGCATCACCGGCCTGATCGCGCCGGAGGAAATCTTCGGCGGTTTTTCCGGCAACGCGGTGATGAGCATCATCGCCACCACCATCCTCGGTGCCGGGCTGGACCGCACCGGCGCCCTGAGCCGCCTTGCCGGCTGGCTGCAACGCCGCGCCCACGGCAGGCAGAAACGCCTGCTCGGCCTGACCAGCGCGATCGCGGCGGTGAACTCCTCGTTCATGCAGAACCCGTCGGTGATGGCGCTGTACCTGCCGGTGGCCTCGCGCCTGACCAGCCGCAACGGCCTGCACCTGTCACAGATCCTGCTGCCGGTAGCCGCGGCCATCGTCATGGGCGGCGCGCTGACCATGGTCGGCAATTCGCCGCTGATCCTGCTCAACGACCTGCTGGCCTCGGCCAACAACAACCTGCCCTCGGGCATGGCCACGATCGAGCCGCTGAGCATGTTCGCCCCGCTGCCGATCGGCGTGGCCCTGGTCGCGCTGAGCCTGCTGTACTTCCACTTCTATGGCTCGCGCAAGCTGGCCAGCGAGCTGGAACAGGGCCCGGCACCGGCCACCCCGGCACGCACCGACAGCTACTTCGCCCAGGTCTACGGCATCGAGGGCGATGTGTTCGAGCTCACCGTCACCGCCGACAGCCCGCTGGTGGGCATGACGGTGAGTGATGTGGAAGGCATCTACGGCGCGCCCCTGCTGCTGGCCCTGAAGACCGGCGACCAGACCCGGCTCTCGCCGCCGGCCGACAGCCGCATCTGGGTGGGCAGCGTGATCGGCATGCTCGGCCCGCGCCAGCAGGTCGGCGACTTCGCGCAGAACCATTTCCTCAAGCTGTCCACCCGCCTGCGTCACCTGGGCGACCTGTTCAACCCGGCCCGCGCCGGCATTTCCGAAGCCTTGGTGCCGCCGACCTCACCGTTCATCGGCAAGACCGCCGCCGCCCTGCGCCTGCGCAAGGAACGCGGCATGAGCCTGCTGGCGATCAACCGCGACAAGCAGGTGATCCGCCACAAGGTCCGCGATGAACCGCTGCGCGCCGGCGACATGCTGGTGTTCCACTCGATCTGGACCGACCTGGCCGCCACCGACCGCTCGCGCGAGCTGGTGGTGGTCACCGACTACCCCAAGGGCGAGCAGCGCCCGCACAAGTTCAAGATCGCGATGAGCATCTTTGCCCTGACCATCCTGATCGCGCTGTTTTCCAAGCTGCCGGTGGCCCTGACCCTGATGACCGGGGTGGCCGGCATGCTGCTCACCGGCGTGCTGCGCATGGACGAGGCCTATGCCTCGATCAACTGGAAAACCGTGTTCATGATGGCCGGGCTGATCCCGCTGGGCTGGGCCATGGACTCCTCCGGCACCGCCGCCTGGATTGCCGGGCACACCATCGACCAGTTGCCGCAAGGCATCCCGCCCTGGCTGGTGGGCATCGCCCTGGCCCTGTTGACCACCGCGTTCTCTCTGGTGATCAGCCATGTCGGCGCGACCATCGTGATGGTGCCCATCGCCGTCAACCTGGCCCTGGCCGTGGATGGCAACCCGACCGCCTTCGCCCTGATCGTGGCCCTGTCGGCCTCCAACAACCTGATGACCGGTTCCAACCCGATCATCTCGATGATCACCGGCCCGGCCAACTACACCCCGCGCCAGCTGTGGCGCGTGGGCGGGCCGCTGTCACTGCTGTATGCGGTGGTCACCGTCAGCGTGATCTTCCTGGTGTTCTGAGCCCCGGCCGGCGCCGGCCATCACAGCGCCAGCAGCAGCACCTGGCCATCCACCACCTGCAACGGCAACGCGCGCAGCGACTGGCCCCGGCACGGCCCGGCCGTGCACAGGCCCTGCTCCAGCTCGAAGGTGGCACCGTGCACCGGGCACACCACCTCGCCGGCAGCGCTGAGCAGGAACATGCCCGGCGCGTAGTCCAGCCGGCGCCCGGCATGCGGGCACACGTTCAACCAGCCCTTGACCTGTTCCCCGTGGCGCAGCAGCAGCACCGATTCCAGCTCCCCGGCGATGCTCAGCTCACGCTCGGACAGCTGCCCGTCGGGCAGCCCGGCCAACGGGGCAAGGACAGTGGTGGTGCTGGGCAACAGGTTCATCGGTGCGTCTTCAATCAAGGCAAGGGCGGCATTCTGGCATGAACGGCGCGGCCTGCCGCCCCTGTTCAGCAAGAGGGCACCGGTCACACTTTAATGATTTCTTCACTCTTGATGCCTGCTTCACATCGATACTCCCACCAGTAGCAATCCAACGAGGGGCGGCACATGCGCAACCCACAGTTTTACTTCAACAACCTGCGCGCGGTGTTCGCCCCGCGCAAGCCACGCAACCCGCTGGTGCGCGTGGGCCTGGGCCTGGTTGGCCTGGTGATCCTGGCCGGCCTGCTGGTGGTCGGCCTGTTCGTCGGTGCGGCCATGCTGCTGGTCGGCCTGGTCCTGAAGCTGGTCAACCCGCGCCGCAGCACCGGCACTGCCCGCAGCAACACCGGCCGCCACGACAACAACGTGGTCGATGCCCAGTACACCGTTGTCTCGCGCCAGGCCATCGACGCCCCGCGCTGATCCCGGCCGCGGCCAATGGACGGCCGCTCCCTTCCGGTAGACTTGCAGCACGTTTTCCCTTCGCTGCCTGCCATGACTGACCTGATCCCGACACCTGCCATCCCGCGCCTTGCCGTGCGTGGCGGCGGTACTTTTCCGGTGCGTCGCATCTACTGCGTCGGCCGCAACTACGCCGACCATGCCCGCGAGATGGGCGCCACCCCGGCCGACCAGGCAGCCCGTGGCCGGCCGATGTTCTTTGCCAAGCCGGCCGATGCGATCGTGCCCGGCAACCACGGCCCGGTGCCTTACCCCAGCGCCACCGACAACCTGCACCACGAGGTGGAACTGGTGGTCGCCCTGGGCCGCGATGCCGACGCCGGTGTGGTGAGCGTGGAACAGGCGCCGTCGCTGGTGCTGGCCTATGGTGTGGGCCTGGACCTGACCCGGCGAGACCTGCAGGCCCAGGCCAAGGCTGCCGGTGCGCCGTGGGACATTGCCAAGGGCTTTGACCATTCCGCGCCGGTCAGCGAGCTGGTCCTGGCCAGCGAGGTGGGCGAACTCGGCGCGCGGGCCATCAGCCTCACCGTGAACGAGCAGGTGCGCCAGTCCAGCAGCCTGGACAACATGATCTGGAACGTGGCCGAGATCATCCACGAGCTGTCCCAGCTGTACGCACTCAAAGCCGGCGACCTGATCATGATGGGCACTCCGGCCGGTGTCGGCGCCCTGCAGCGTGGCGACCGTTTCGATGCACGCATCGACGGCATCGGCCAGCGCAGCGGCCAGATTGTCTAATTCCCCCCGCTTTGGGCTATCGTTGCCCCGCAATCCATCCCCCGTATCAAGGAGTGCCTTCATGGGCATGATCAGTGAGTTCAAGGAATTTGCCATGCGTGGCAATGTCATCGACCTGGCCGTCGGCGTGGTCATTGGCGCTGCGTTCGGCAAGATCGTCACCGCCCTGGTGGAGAAGGTCATCATGCCGCCGATCGGCCTGCTGATCGGCAAGGTCGACTTCTCCGACCTGAAGTGGACCCTGGCCGAAGCCAGCACCGATGCGGCTGGCGCCGAAGTGCCGGCCGTGGTGATCGGTTACGGCGATTTCATCAACACCATCATCCAGTTCATCATCGTCGCCTTCGCCATCTTCATGCTGATCAAGGTGCTCAACAAGCTGGCCCGCAAGAAGGCCGAAGAGCCGGCCGCACCGGCCGAGCCGAGCGAAGACGTGCTGCTGCTGCGCGAAATCCGCGACAGCCTGAAGAAGTAAGCGCACCGCCACGCCTGCCCTTGCCGGGCAGGACTTGTGGCACCGTGTACCGACGGGACCATCAGCGTTACGCTGCCGGTCCCGTCTTGTTTTGGTATGCCTGCCAATGCGTCGTCTTGCTCTCGCCGTTGCTGCTGCCCTGGCCTGCGCCAGTGCCAGCGCCCAGACCGTCATCCCGCAACCGGCCATCGATACGGCCGTGCAGCTGCGCCAGCAGGCCCTGGCCGATGCCACCGGCTGGCAGGTGGTCGAATCGCTGACCACCGAGGTCGGCCCGCGCATGGCCGGCAGCGAGGCCGATGCCCGTGCGGTGGCCTGGGCCGAGGAAAAGTTCGTCCAGCTCGGCTTTGACCGGGTCTGGACCGAGCCGGTGACCTTCCCCAAGTGGGAGCGGCGCAGTGAATCGGCACACGTGCTCGGCGCCCATGCCCAGCCGCTGCACATCACCGCCCTGGGCGGCAGCCCGGCCGGCAACATCGAGGCCGAAGTGGTGCGCTTTGCCTCGCTGGCCGAACTGCAGGCCGCCCCGGCCGGCTCACTGGCCGGCAAGATCGCCTTCATCGATTACCAGATGGTGGCCGCACGCGATGGCAGCGGCTACGGCCCGGGCAGCGCGGTGCGCTCCAAGGGGCCGTCCGAAGCCATCCGCAAGGGGGCGATCGGCTTCATCATGCGCTCGGCCGGTACCGATTCGCACCGCGTGCCGCACACCGGCATCACCCGCTTTGACGAAGGCCTGACCCCGATCCCGGCCGCCGCCCTGTCCGTGCCCGATGCAGGCCAGCTCGCCCGCCTGCTGGCCCGTGGCCCGGTGCGTCTGGCCCTGAGCCTGGACTGCGGCTGGGATGGCAGCTACACCTCGCACAACGTGATCGGCCAGATCACCGGCAGCGAGCGCCCGGATGAAGTGGTGGTGATCGGCGGCCACCTGGATTCCTGGGACCTGGGTACCGGGGCGGTGGATGACGGTGCCGGCGTGGCCATCACCATGGCCGCCGGCCACCTGATCGGCAAGCTGCCCACCGCGCCCAAGCGCAGCATCCGCGTGGTGGCCTTCGCCAACGAGGAACAGGGCCTGTGGGGCGGCAAGGCCTACGCGGCCGCACGTGCCGCTGCCGGCGAGCTGGACAGGCAGGTCATCGCCGCCGAAAGCGATTTCGGTGCCGGCCGCATCTATGCCTTCAACACCGGCTCACCGGCGCCGGAAGGCTCGCGCCAGGCCACCGTGCAGATTGCCCAGGTGCTGGCCCCGCTGGGAATCGCACTGGCCGAAGGCCAGGGTGGCCCGGGCCCGGACATCAGCCCGCTGGCCGCCCGCGGCGGTGCCTGGGGCTGGCTGGCCCAGGACGGCAGTGATTACTTCCACCTGCACCACACCGCCGACGACACCCTGGACAAGATCGACCCGGCCGCCCTGGCCCAGAACGTGGCCGCCTACACCGTGTTCGCCTGGCTGGCGGCCGAGGCCGACGGTGACTTCGGCACCACGCCCAAGGCCCAGGACTGAGCCCACAAACAGCAAAGGCGCCCAAGGGCGCCTTTGCTGTTTTGTATTTGCCGCAGATCCGGCCGCCGGGCTCAGCCGCGCTGGCTGCGCCAGTGGGCCAGCAGCACGGCCGTGGCCGAAGCCACATTCAGGCTTTCCACCGCACCGCTGCCCGGGATCGACACCCGGCTGTCGCACAGGCTGGCCAGGTCGCGGTCCATGCCCTGCCCTTCGGCGCCCATCACATACACCAGACGCTCCGGCAGGCGCGCCTTGAACAGGTCATCGCCGCCGTCGACCAGGGTCGCCGCCAGGTGGAAACCGGCATCACGCAACTGGGCCAGGGCCTGCGGGGTGGACGGCAGACGCACCATCGGCACCGCCTCGGCGCCGCCTTCGGCCACGCGCGCAGCCGAGCCGGACAGGGCCAGCTTGGAGTGCGACGGCAGCAGGATCGCGGCCACGCCGAAATGGGCGGCGCTGCGCAGGATCGCGCCCAGGTTGTGCGGGTTGCCCACCCCATCCAGCCACAGCACCAGGGCCGGGCCGGCCGGCAGGGCCGACAGCCAGGCCGCCAGCGGTGCCGGCTCGTGCTTGACCACATCGGCCACCACGCCTTCGTGGTGGGTGGTGGCGGCCAGCTTGTTGAGGTCGCCATCGGCCACCACGCGGTAGCCGATGCGGTTGGCCACGCACCACTTCATCAGCGGCTGCAGGCGCGGGATCATGCTTTCCAGCAGGTACAGCTTGCGCAGGTCCTGCGGACGCCGGGCAAACATGCCCAGCACCGCATTGACCCCGTACAGGCGCAGCTCGTTGTCACCGCGGGCAACCGGTGCCTGTTCACTGGCCGCCGCCGAAGACGGCGTGGCGCGGGGCGGACGGGCCGAAGGCCGGCGGTTATTCCAGGGGTTGCTGCTCACTGCTGCTCCAAAACTGTCTGCTGTTAACGCTTGTGCCAGAAATCGGCGTTCTTGATGCCCAGCGCCTGCGGATCGAACACCGGGTCCAGGCCGAGCTTGCGCTGGCGCTCGTAATCCTTCAGGGCCAGCATCGCCGGCTTCTGGATGATCAGGATGGCGGTGACGTTGATCCAGGCCATCAGGCCCACGCCGATGTCGCCCAGCGTCCACGCCAGCTTGGCGTCATGGTACGCGCCAAACACCACGATACCCAGCACGCCCAGGCGCAGCAGGTTCAGCCACAGGGCCGAGGGCTTGTTGCCGGTGACGTAGTTCAGGTTGGTTTCGGCCATGTAGTAATAGGCCATGATCGTGGTGAAGGCGAAGAAGAACAGGGCAATGGCCACAAATGCCGCGCCCATGCCCGGGGCCACCGAGTCGAATGCGGCCTGGGTCATCAGCGAGCCCTGGTCCGGGGCCACGCCCGGCAGCTTCTCGTAGATGGCCACCAGCTTCTCGCCACCGTCCTCGCTGACCCGCTGGAACACGTTGTAGATGCCGGTGGACAGCAGCAGGAAGGCGGTGGAGGTGCACACCAGCATGGTGTCGAAGTAGATCGCAAAGGCCTGCACGTAACCCTGCTTGGCCGGGTGGCTGACTTCGGCCGCAGCGGCGGCGTGCGGGCCCGAGCCCTGGCCGGCCTCGTTGGCGTAGATGCCGCGCTTCACGCCCCAGGCAATGGCCTGGCCGATCACGCCACCAAACAGGGCGTGGGCACCGAAGGCGCTGGAGAAGATGTCAGAGAACATCGCCGGCACCTTGGAGGCATTGAGGATCATCACCACCACCGCGGTGCCGATGAAGGCCAGGGCCATGAACGGCACCACCACCTCGGCAAAGCTGGCAATGCGCTTGACCCCGCCGAAGATGATCACCGCCAGCACCAGGGCCACCACGATGCCGATGGTCAGCTTCATGCCGGCCACGCCACCGATGGAGGCGCAGGCATCAGCTCCCTTGCACAGCACGGCGGTGGCCGAATCGGCAATCGCATTGGCCTGCACGCCCGGCAACAACAGGCCGGCGGCAATGATGGTGGCAACGGCAAAGGCCATCGCGTACCACTTCAGGCCCATGGCCTTTTCGATGTAGTACGCCGGGCCGCCGCGGTAACGGCCGTCGGCATCCTTGGTCTTGTAGATCTGCGCCAGGGTGCATTCCACGTAGGACGTGGCTGCGCCGAGGAAGCCCATCACCCACATCCAGAAGATCGCGCCCGGGCCGCCGTAGGCAATGGCCGTGGCCACACCGGCGATGTTGCCGATACCCATGCGCCCGGCCATCGACATGGCCAGCGCCTGGAAGGAAGACACACCGGCCTCGGACTTCTCTCCCTTCACGGTGAGCCGGCACATTTCGGTGAAACCGCGCAGCTGCATGAAGCGGGTGCGCAGGCTGAACCACAGGCCGGCCGCCAGGCACATGAAAATCAGCGCATCGGACCAGATGACCGCATTGACGCTTTCGATAAGCTTTTCCACTTCAACTCCCGGGCAAACCTGATAGAGGGGTGCCCGGCAAGCAGGCCCTTCGATTTTGAACCAATTATGACTGGCTGCGAAGGGCAAACCGGCTATTTTCTGCCATGACTTGTGACGGTTGCGCCGATGTCCGGCGCAGCCGGATCAGGCCGGTGCGGCCGCAGACGGGCCCGCCAACCAGGCAAAACGCCGCAGATCGTACAGGACGCCGTCCTTGCGGATGGCCCAGCGCGCGGCGCCCTCTTCGATGAAGCCGTGGCGCAGCAACACCCGTGCCGAGGCCGGGTTGTGCACCATCACCTCGGCCAGCAACCGGTGCAGGCCGGCATCGCCCATCACCCACGGCACATACAGGGCCAGCACGCGCCCCATCAGCCCCTGGTTCCAGTGTGCCGGCCCCAGCCAGTAGCCCAGGCTGGCGGTACCGCAGCGCTCGCCACTGCCACAGGTGATGGAGATGCCGCCGCAGGCCTGGCCATCACGGCAGATGGCCAGGGCCCAACGATCCAGCGGCACCACCTCACCGGCCAGGAAGGCCCGGCCATCCTCGGCCGTGTACGGGTGCGGGAAGCGGCTGCTCAACCCGCGCACCACCTCGGCTTGGTTGGCATTGGCCAGCAAGGCCGGCAGATCCTCACTGCGCCAGGGGCGCAGCTGCAGATCCGCGTCGACCAAGGCGACCGGCTCAGGCATGGCCACCGACTTCCGGGGTCTGCGCTTCCTGCTGCGCCAGTTCGCGGGCAATGGTTTCCGGCGACTGGGTGTACGGGGCCAGCAGGCGGTAGAAGGCCGGCACCACGAACAGGGACAGGAAGGTGGACACGATCACACCGAAGATCACCACCACACCGATGGTGGAGCGGCTGGCCGAGCCCGGGCCACCGGCCAGCACCAGCGGAATCGCACCGACGGCGGTGGCGATGGAGGTCATCAGGATCGGACGCAGGCGCACCCGCGCCGATTCGACGATGGCCGCATGCACGCTCATGCCCTCATCGCGCAGCTGGTTGGCGAACTCCACGATCAGGATGCCGTTCTTGGCCGCCAGGCCGACCAGCATCACGATGCCGATCTGGCTGAACAGGTTCAGGGTGCCGCCACTGACATACAGGCCGATCAACGCACCGAGCACGCCCAGCGGCACGGTGAGCATGATCACCAGCGGATGGATGAAGCTTTCAAACTGCGCGGCCAGTACCAGGTAGACCACCAGCAACGCCATGGCGAAGGTCAGGATCACCGCCGCGCCGGAGTTCTTGTACTCGCGTGATTCGCCCTTCCAGTCCAACTGGGCGTAATCGGGCAGTTCCTCGCGGGCGGCCTGCTCGGCCCAGGCCACCACTTCGCCCAAGGTGTGGCCATCGGCCACGTTGGCACTGATGGTGATCGAGCGCAGGCGGTTGAAACGGTTCAACGAACCCGGCTCGGCCACCTCGCTCAGGGTGACCAGGTTGGACAGCGGCACCAGTTCGCCGGTGTTGGCACGCACGCGGATCGCGGCCAGGTCATCCGGGCTTGCCCGGCCGTCACGGCTGGCCTGCACCACCACGTCATATTCCTCGCCGTTGTCGACAAAGGTGGTGACCCGGCGCGAACCCATCAGGGTTTCCAGGGCCGAGCCGATCGCGGTGACCGGCACCCCCAGGTCGGCCGCACGCTGGCGGTCGATGTTGACCCGCATCTGCGGCCGGGTTTCCTTGTAATCCGAATCGGCACCGACCAGGCCGGGGTAATCGGCCATGCGCAGCAGCATGCGGTCACGCCACTGGGCAATTTCCTCGTAATCCGGCCCGCCCAGCACCATCTGGAACGGCTGTCCCATCGAGCGCACCAGGCCACCGCCGACCATGGTGCGCACGCGCACGCCGGTCAGCACATCCAGTTCCTTCTGCACCTGGGCGGCGACATCGCGGGTGGTTTCGGTGCGCTCGCGCCAGGGCTGCAGGAACACGGACATGCGCGCGGTGTGCATTTCCTCGCTGGCGCCAAAGCCACCGGGTACACGCGGGTTGGCCCGTGCCACCGGCTTGTCATCACCGATCAGCGGCGCCAGCAGGGCCTCGGCCTGCTGCACCTGGGCCACGGTGTAATCAAAGCCGGCACCTTCCGGGCCATCGATCATGACCTGGAACGAGCCACGATCCTCGGCCGGGGCCAGCTCCGAAGGCAGCGCACGGTACAGCCACCAGGTCGCCAGCAGGCTCAACAGCGAGACCACGGCAAAGATCCAGATCCGCGCCACATGCCGGTCCAGGACGCGGGCATAGCCGCCGCTCAGGCCATCCAGGCGGGCATCGATCCACACGTTGAGGCGGTTCTTCTTGACCTCGCTGTGCGGCTTGAGCAGCTTGGAGGCCATCATCGGGGTCAGGGTCAGGGCGACAAAGGCCGACAGGGCCACGGCCGCGGCCAGGGCCACGGCCAGTTCGCGGAACAGGCGCCCGGTGTTGCCTTCCAGGAAACCCACCGGCAGGAACACCGCCACCAGCACCGCGGTGGTGGCAATCACCGCAAAGGCCACCTGCGCGGTGCCGCGACGCGAGGCCACCAGCGGCGGCTCGCCCAGGTCGATGCGGCGTTGCACGTTCTCCACCACCACGATGGCGTCATCCACCACCAGGCCGATGGCCAGCACCATCGCCAGCAGGGTCAGCAGGTTGATGGAGAAATCAAACGCATACAGGGCAATGAAGCTGGCCACCAGACACACCGGCACGGTGACGGCCGGAATCAGCGCGGCACGGAACGAGCCCAGGAACAGCCAGATCACCAGCAGCACCAGCACCATCGCCTCGGCCAGGGTCCAGTAGACCCGCTCCACCGCCGCATCAATGAAGGTGGTGTTGTCGAAGGCGACGAAGATGTGGGTGCCTTCAGGCAGGGTGGCGCCGATGCGCTCGGCCTCGGCGCGGGTGGCGCGGGCCACGTCCAGCGCATTGGCGGTGGAGGTCTTGACCACGCCCAGGCCGACGTTGTTCTCGCCGTTGGAACGGAAATAGGCACGCCGCTCGGCGCTGTCCAGCTCGACCTTGGCCACATCGCCCAGGCGCACCACGTAGCCATCGGCGCCCTTGCCCAGCGGAATGGAGGCAAAGTCCTCGGGTTTGACGTAGTTGCGCTCCACGCGCAGGGTGAAGTCACGGTCGGCCGACTCGATACGCCCGGCCGGCAGTTCGACGTTCTCGCTGCGCAGGGCGCTTTCCACATCACCGGTGGTCAGCCCGCGTGCGGCCAGCTGGTCGCCATCCAGCCAGATGCGCATGGCATAGCGCTGGCGGCCGCCCAGGCGGATCTGCGCCACCCCGTCGATGCTGGAGAAACGGTCCACCACGTAGCGGTCGGCGTAGTCGCTCAGCTGCATGGTGTCCATCACGCTGGAGGACATGTTGAACCAGATGATCGGGTCGGCATCGCTTTCGACCTTGGCGATCTCCGGCGCGTCGGCCTCGTCGGGCATGCGGTCCATGACCCGCGACACCGCATCGCGCACGTCATTGGCGGCGGCCTCGATGTCGCGGTTGGCATTGAACTCAATGGACACCGAGGCGCGGCCGTTGACGCTGCGCGCATTGATGGTGTCGATGCCCTCGATGCCGGCCAGGGCATCCTCCAGCACCTGGGTAATGCGGCTTTCCACCACCGCCGCCGAAGCGCCGGTGTAGCTGACGCTGACCGAGACGATGGGCGGGTCGATGGCCGGCAGCTCGCGCAAGGTCAGGCGCGAGAACGACATCACCCCCAGCACCAGCAACAGCAGGCTCATCACCAGCGCGAACACCGGGCGCTGGATGGAGATGTCGGACAACTTCATTGCAGGGTTCCTTCAGCAACCGGTGCGGCGACATCGGCCTGGCCTTCGGCCGCCGGCATGCGCTGGGTATCCTGGCTCGGTGCCACCTTCTGCCCCGGGCGGACCTTGCCGGTGCCATCGACGATGATGCGGTCGCCCAAGCCCAAGCCGTCGGTGATTTCCACCACCCCGGCACGACGCGCGCCGGTGCTGACCTTGAGCTGTTCCACCGTGTCCTCGGCGGTGAGGCGGAACACGAAGGAGTCACGGCCGACCTGGGTCACCGCGATTTCCGGGATCACCATGGTCTGGCGCTGCGGGCGGTAGATGCGCACATCCACCAGCATGCCCGGGCGCAGGGC
>X237_Red_shanked_Douc_Langur__coassemble_48_pt1 | contig 20709 bp, 20 predicted proteins | sample X237_Red_shanked_Douc_Langur__metabat2_high_PE_002 | metagenome-assembled genome bin X237_Red_shanked_Douc_Langur
GTGCTGCGTGCAGCGGCCACGGTGGCAGCACTGCTGCCGGCCTGGTCGCGGTATTTGACGATGAATCCCTGATGGCTGTCGGCCGATGCCAGGCCGGACAGGTTTACCTGGCCGGCAAAGGCCGGCGCACACAACAGCATTGACGTCAGCGCAACAGCGCCCAGAACTACTACCGAACTACGTTGCTGCCTGCTGCCTTGCGGAAACTGGTTCATCGTTGATCCTTGGTTGAGTAGAGACTGTCTGTCGGGGCGGCCATTGCAGCCGCCCGGCCCGGAAATGCCGGGCATCACCCGGGCCTTCCCCTGTGATGGCCCAGGCGCCCAACGCTACGCCCTTCCTAAATGGGGGCGCAACAACAATCCATCTACCGATTGCGACAAACATCAATTTCATGATAAGCGTCGCACTGCAACATCGGAGCACCGCACATTCGTTCACGTATGCAAAAGGCCTGCCGCCATTACTGGCGACAGGCCTTGCTGTGCAGGCCACCGGTACCGGGCTCACGCCCGGCCGCGATCAGCCCAGGCGCACCAGCCAGCCGTGACGGTCGGGCAGGCGGCCGTACTGGATGTCGGTCAGCTCCTTGCGCAGCGACATGGTCACCTCGCCAGCCGGGGCATTGAGGTCACCGACGCTGAAGCCATCGCCCTTGAGCTGGCCGATCGGGGTCACCACGGCGGCGGTGCCGCAGGCAAACACCTCGCTGATCGCGCCGGAAGCCACGCCATCCTTCCACTCCTCGATGGACACCTGGCGCTCTTCCACGGTCATGCCGCGGTCGCGGGCCAGCTGCAGGATCGATTCACGGGTGATGCCTTCCAGGATCGAACCGGACAGCGCCGGGGTCACCAGGGTGTTGGTCTTGCCGTAGACCAGGAACACGTTCATGCCACCCAGTTCTTCCAGGTACTTGCCGTGTTCCGGGTCCAGGAACAGCACCTGCGAGCAACCCTGCTCCTGTGCCTTCTGCTGCGGCAGCAGCGAGGCGGCGTAGTTGCCGCCGCACTTGGCCGCACCGGTACCGCCCTTGGCCGCGCGCGCATACTCGGTGGACAGCCAGATCGCGACCGGGGCCACACCCTTGGCGAAATACGGGCCGGCCGGGCTGGCAATCACGTAATAGCTGGCCTGATGGGCACCGCGCACGCCGAGGAAGGCCTCGTCACCGATCATGAAGGGGCGGAAATACAGGCTGGCCTCGTCCTGGTCCGGCACCCAGGCCGCATCCACGGCCACCAGCTGCTTGAGCGACTCGGTGAACAGCTCCACCGGCAGCTGCGGCAGGGCCAGACGCGCGGCCGAGCGCTGCAGGCGCGCACCGTTGGCCTGCGGGCGGAAGGTCCAGATCGAGCCATCAGCATGGCGGTAGGCCTTGATGCCCTCGAAGATTTCCTGCCCGTAGTGGAGCACGGCCGCGGCCGGATCCAGGCTGATCGGCCCGTACGGCATCACCTGCGCGTCGTGCCAGCCGGCCTCCTTCTGCCAACGGATGGCCACCATGTGGTCAGTGAAATGGACACCGAAACCCGGCTTCTCCAGGATCTGCGCGCGCTGCTGCTCGGTACGCGGTGCGGGGTTGGCGGTGACGGTGAAGTTCAACGAGGACTCGGACACGACGGTTTTCCTGTCAGTTGCAGTAGGACGGGCGCCGCCAAAGGCTGGCGGCGCGTGGCATCACCGGCCAATTACACCATGACCGCCACCCCACTGCCCGCTGCAATGCACCGGCGCTTACAGCATTCCGGTTTCCAGGCGGGCTTCCTCGCTCATCATGTGGCGGCCCCACGGCGGGTCGAACACCAGTTCGACATCGGCTTCGGCAATGGTCGGGATCAGCTCCAGCTTGGAGCGCACGTCATCCACCAGCACCTCGCCCATGCCGCAGCCCGGTGCGGTCAGGGTCATCTTGACCTCGACCTTGCGCTTGTCGGCATCGTCGTGCAGCACGTGCGCCTCGTAAACCAGGCCCAGATCGACGATGTTGACCGGGATCTCCGGGTCAAAACAGGTGCGCAGCTGTTGCCAGACCAGACGTTCGACGTCCTCGTCACTGGCATCGGCAGCCAGCTCCAGCGGGGCCGGCGCGTCCTTGCCGATGGCATCGCCATCCTTGCCGGCAATCCGGAACAGGTTGCCTTCGACAAACACGGTATAGCTGCCACCCAGGGCCTGGGTGATGTAGCCATAGCTGCCGGCCGGCAGGGTCACGGTGTCGCCCTGCGGCACCATCACCGCCTGACAATCACGCTCAAAATGAATCGGTTCGCTGCTGCGGGAGTACATGGGCTGAACGGAGGACTACGCAGGAACAGTCCTGCAATGGTCCTATTTTATCCGACTCGCCCACCTTGCGCTGAAGGCCAGCTATGCTGTGGTTCTTTGATGGATCGCGGCATGCCTGCACAGCGCTCTTCCCGTACCCGCCACTGGCTCTGGCCGGCAATGCTGCTGCTGGGCAGCAGCGTGGCCACCCTGGCCTGGATCGTACTGGCCCTGGGCAATGACCGGCAATCGAGCTGGATGGCGGTCGTGGCCGCCCTGCAGGTGAGCTGGATGCTGCACCTGGGCACCCTGCCACGCGGCCGCCTGCGCCTGGCCATCACCCTGGCCAGCGTGCTGGCCATCATCGTGCTGGCCAACTGGGGCATCATCGCCGGGCGCATCGGCATGATGATGGGGCTGGACCTGGTGCTCTCGGCCCAGCGTCTGGGCCCTCACCTGGCCTGGACCTACGCCAGCCTGTTCAACGGCCTGACCGATGTGCTCTGGCTGCTGGCCGCCCTGTTTACCGGTTACTGGCTGGCCCGCCCGCACCAAAGCCGCTGACAGCACGCCGCCACACAACCGCATTGCCACAAGCGACAACGCCGGCCCAAGGCCGGCGTTGTCGTTTCACGATCCCAAGGCGGATCAGTGCACGGTCGGGGCGGCGGGCGGCGCCTTGGCCGCCAGGTCATTTCCCGCGTTGGCATCCAGACGGACGATCACACCCTGCATCGCACTGTCAAAAGCACCATCGCTGGCATGGGCGCGCAGGCGGCCCAGCTGCACCATCACTGCCAGCTCCTCCGGCGAAGCCACGCAGAAACGCACGCCACGGCGGTTGACGAACAACAGGCGCCCGGAAATCGGGCTGACCCAGGACAACTTGCCCGCCTGGACCTTGCCATCCTTGTCGATGAAGTCCAGCCAGGTACCCACGGCCAGCTGCCGGAAACGGTCCGCATCGGCGTGGTCGAAGTTCTCGCTGGCCGCGGCCTGCTGCAGTTCTTCGGACGGTGCCTCGGTGGCCGGGGCACTGGGCAGGACCACCTGCGGCAACTCGGGCAGCTCGCGTGCATCTTCGGGACGGCGTTCGGCCACCGCCTGCAGGGTGTCATGCAGGGCATCGATGGCCGTGGCGGCGGCATCATCGTGCAGGCCGATGCTGGCAAATATCTTGCGCAGGCCCAGATGCTGGGCCTGCAGCCACGGCTTGCCGACAATGTGCCGGCGCGCCTCGCCCAGCTCGTCGATGATGGCATCGGCCAGCTGCAGGGATTCGGCAGCCGCCTGCTGGGCCTCATCACCCTCGCGCAACAGGCACAGGGCCAGGTGGTGCTGCCAGGGCGAGGACAGGAAGTCGACGATGGCCTTGGGCATGTCCTCCTGGCCGTCCACGCGACGCGCCACTTCGGCAGCTGCACGCCGGCGCGCCTGCTCCAGACGCTCCTGGCCACGCTGGGTTTCGGCGGCGCGGCGCTCGGCGATCTCCACCTTGCGCCGGTGCTGGATCAGGAAATCGCGGAATTCCTCCTCCAGGGTCAGGAAGATGGCCAGGTTCTCATTGAACTCGGCCACCAGCCGTTCGGTGATTTCCTCCACCTTGCCCATCAGCACGCGCTCGGCCGGGGTCTGCCCGGTGTTGCCCTCGCAGGCCTCGGCCAGTGAGTTGAGCAGCTTGCGGGCCGGGTGGGTCTTCTGCACGAACATGCGACGATCCAGCAGGGCCACCTTGACGAACGGCACGATCAAGCGCCCGATCAGCTCGCGCGAGCGGCCGGCCAGGTCACGTTCGTCGAGCATCACGTCAAACAGCATGCCGACCAGGTCAATGGCGTCCTCGTCTGCCGCATCCAGGCGGGTACTGCCCGGGGCCATGCCCAGCTGGCCGGCCGAATGCAGCACCTCGCTCTTGAGCCGCTGCGCCAGCGACTCCCCGTGCTCGCCAATGGCCGCACTCAGGGTGGCACTGGGGGTGCTCTGCAGCAGGGAGAGCACGTTCATCATTTCGCGCGAATTGAGCGCACGCTCGCCCTGCAGCGGGACCGGCGACTCGGCGCCACGGCGCTGCGCCAGCAGCTCGTTGAGCGCGTCCAGCAGTACCGCCGGGTTGGACAGGCCATCGGCCTCGCCCCCCATGCCACGGCCACCACCGGCAGCAGCGCCGGCTTCCATGCGCCCGGTGCTGTGGGCCCAGCGGTCCACAAAGCGCTGCGCCCAGGCCGGCGCATACTGGCTGTCATCATCGGCTGCCGGGTTTTCTTCCAGGCTGGCCGGCGGCGGGGGCGGCGCGGCAGGCGTGCGGCGCAGCGGTGCCACCTGCGGCAACACCCCGGCACTGGCCAGGCAGGCATCCAGCGATTCGTAGATCTTGGAGATGGCCGGGCTGAGCTCGCGCTCGCACAGCTTGATCACCACCAGACGCGCCTCGGCACTGAGGTCACTGCTGGCAAAGGCCTGGTGGATGGCCACAGCCACATGTTCCGGGCCGACCGGGTTGCTGTCGGCATCCAGTTCCAGGCCGCCGGCGACCCAGCCGATGCGGCGATCGATACGGGCCAGCTGCTGCTTGCAGTCACGCAGCAGCACGGTGGCGAAATTGCGCACGGCCAGGCGCGACTCGAGCACATGCTCGGGCACCAGGCTCAGCCCCCCCTCTCCGGATTCCCCGGCCAGCACGCGTTCGGCCGACAGCGGCAGGCCCGCTTCCAGCGCCCGCCAGGCCTGGCGCAGGTGGCCGTTGAAGGCGGCAAGGATGTAATCGCGGCGCAGCCGCAGCTCGCGCATCGCATCCAGAAACTGCGGCTGCGAGCTGCCGGCGCGCTCAGCGCGGTCAAACAGGGCATCGTCAAACCGGGTCAACGCGGCGGCAAACGCCTCGCCCAGCCCGGGCAGGGCCAGTTCGCTGGCAGCGGCCAGCAGACGCGCATCGCGTTGCGGGGTGTTCTGTTCGAAATTCATACACTCAGGTTCCATGCCCACAGGCATTTTACAGAGCCAGCCGCCAGACCGATGCCGGTCCCCCAGTGTTGCAGGGCACATCGTATGATTTAGGCTGAACCCGCTCCGTGACCCGGGTCGCAGATCAAACCGGGAGTTGACGCACAGCGTCACACATACACCACCTCCGTCACCAGCCCTTCACCCAGACCAGCCACGGCGCGGATGGTCGGCATTCATCTACCCCCACCGGTAGCGCCGCCCACCCCGGCCTATACTGCCCACTCCCCCGCCTGATTCGAGCCCGCATGCGAGCTGATCTGCCGTTGAGCGCCCTGCTCGAGCGTCATTCCACCCCGTCGCGCCAACTCGGCCTGCCCGCTCCGGATGCCGCCAGCCTGCAGGCCTTGCTGGAAGCGGCCATCCGCGTGCCCGACCACGGCAAGCTGGTGCCGTTCCGGCTGCTGCTGATCCAGGACGCCGCGCGTGAGGCCCTGGGCCAGTTCATGGCCGTGCGCAGCGCCCAGCGCAACCCCGCCGCCGAGGCGATGATCGAGAAGGACCGCGTCCGTTTCAGCCATGCGCCGGTGATCATCACCGTGATCGCCCGGCCCCGGCCCAACCCCAAGGTGCCCGAATGGGAGCAGCTGCTCACCGCCGGCTGCGTGTGCATGAACCTGCTCCACGCTGCCCATGCCCTGGGCTTCGGTGCCCAGTGGCTGACCGCCTGGATGGCCGAAGACCGCCCGCTGGCCGAACATCTGGGCCTGGCCGCAGATGAGCGCATCGTCGGCTTCATCCATATCGGCACCCCGAAGATGGGCGTACCTGACCGCGAACGCCCGGCCCTGGCCAGCCTGCTGACCGAATGGAACCCACCAACCCGATGAAGTCCCCGCTGTACCTGGTAGACGCCAGCATTTATGTATTCCGCGCCTGGCACTCGATGCCGCCGGACATGACCGATGCCCAGGGCTGGCCGGTGCACGCCGTGCACGGATTTGCCCGTTTCCTGCTCGAGCTGCTCGAGCGCGAGCGCCCGCAGCACATCGCCATTGCCTTTGACGAGGCCCTGGACAGCTGCTTCCGCCACCGTCTGTATCCGGCCTACAAGGCCAACCGCGACCCCGCCCCGGAAGAGCTGCGGCGCCAGTTTGCCCACTGCAAGGCGCTGTGCGCGGCACTGGGCCTGCGGGTACTGGCCCACCATGATTACGAGGCCGATGACTTGATCGGCAGTGCCCTGCTGCAGGGCCGCCAGGCCGGCCTGCGCGGGCTGATCCTGTCTGCCGACAAGGACCTGTCGCAGCTGCTGGTCGATCAGGACCAGCAATGGGACATGCCGCGCCAGCAGCGCTGGGGGGTGGACGAGGTCAAGGCCCGCTATGGCGTGCATGCCCACCAGATCGCCGATTACCTGGCCCTGTGCGGTGATGCGGTGGACAACATCCCCGGGGTCAGCGGCGTCGGCGCCAAGACCGCGGCGATCCTGCTGGCCCATTTCGGCAGCCTGGACACCCTGCTCGAACGCCTGGACGAGGTCGCCTTCCTGCGCCTGCGTGGTGCGGCGGCAGTGGCCGCCCGCCTGCGCGAACAGCACCAGCAGGCCCTGCTGTTCCGCCAGCTGACCACCGTGGCCTGTGATGCCCCGGTGCCGGCAGCGGCGGACTTGCAACGTGCACCGGCCGATGGCCAGATGCTCGATGGCCTGACCCAGCACCTGCGCATGGGCCCGATGACCCGGCGCCGGCTGTTTGCCGCCGCTGGTCTGGCCCTGCCCGAATCCAACTGACCTTCTGGAGTGTTTGTGAGCACTGATACCTCTGCACCACGTGTGGTTTACGAAGGCAAGTACCAGCGCATGCTGGTGCGCGGCACCTGGGAATATTCCGAACGCACCCATGCCAACGGCCTGGCCGCGATCATCATTGCCGTCACCCCCGAGGACAAGGTGCTGTTCGTGGAGCAGTTCCGTGTCCCGCTGCAGGCCAAGTGCATCGAGATGCCGGCCGGCCTGGTCGGTGACATCGACGCCAGCGAGTCGATCGAAGTCTCGGCGGTGCGCGAACTGGAAGAGGAAACCGGCTGGACTGCCGAACAGGCCGAGGTGCTGATGATCGGCCCGACCTCGGCCGGGGCCAGCAACGAGAAGATCGCCTTCGTGCGCGCCACCGGCCTGCGCAAGGTCGGCAACGGCGGCGGCGATGACAGCGAGGACATCACCGTGCACGAAGTCCCGCGCGCCCAGGCCGCGGCCTGGCTGGTGGAGAAGATCGCCCAGGGCTACCAGCTCGATGCCAAGCTGTGGGCCGGGCTGTGGATGATCGAACACCACCTGGACGGCACCCCGCGTGGCTGACGGCAACCTGCCACTGCGCCTGCTGGGCAGCGACGATACGGCCGTGTACACGCTGCACCGGCCACACGGGCGCTCGCCCTTCGTGCTGGTGGCCGACCATGCCGGCCAGGCCATTCCGGCCGCGCTGGGCGACCTTGGCCTGCCGGCCGGGGAAATCGACCGCCACATCGGCTGGGACATCGGCATTGCCGGGGTGACCCGGCAGCTGGCCGCAGCCCTGGATGCCTGGGCGATCGAGCAGCACTACTCGCGCCTGGTGATCGACTGCAACCGCCCGTACGCCTCGCCCACCCTGATTCCAGCGGTGAGCGACGGCACGGCCATTGGCGCCAACCAGCATCTGGACGCCCTGCAGCGCCAGGCCCGCATCGATGCCATCCATGTGCCTTACCACCAGTGCATCAGCAGCGAGCTGGACCGCCGCCAGCAGGCCGGCCAGCCCTGCGTACTGGTGTTGCTGCACAGCTTCACCCCGGTGATGGGCGGCCTTGCCCGCCCCTGGCATTGCGGCGTGCTCTACAACCGCGACACCCGCCTGGCCCGACGCCTGCTCGGCGCACTGCAGGCCGAAGGCGACCTGGTGGTGGGCGACAACCAGCCCTACGCAGTGAGCGATGACAGCGATTACGCAGCCAATGTGCATGCCGAAGCACGCGGCCTGGCCTATGTGGAAATCGAGATCCGTCAGGACCTGATTGCCGATGCCGCCGGCCAGGCGGCCTGGGCCCAGCGCCTGGCCCGGTTGCTGCCACCCCTGCTGCACGATCTGGCCTGAGCCGTCAGGCAACAACGACAAAGGGCGACCCTTGGGCCGCCCTTTGTGCATCACCTGATGCTCAACCGATCAACCGGCGAAGCGGTCGGTTGCCTCCACCAGCGCGTGCACATGCTCGGCCTCGAAAGCCGAATGGCCGCTGCCCGGGTTGATGATCAACTCGGCCTTGGGCCACACCTTGTGCAGGTCCCAGGCGTTGGCGATCGGGCAGACCACGTCGTAACGGCCGTGCACGATCACACCCGGGATGTGGGCGATCTTGTGCGCATCGCGCAGCAGCTGGTCCTCGACCTCGAAGAAACCACCGTTGACGAAGTAGTGGTTCTCGATACGGGCGAAGGCCAGGGCGAACGTCGGGTCTTCATGGCTGCTGATGAAGTCACCATCCACATGCAGGTAGCTGGTCGCCCCTTCCCACACGCTCCAGGCCTTGGCCGCGGCCAGACGGGTGGCTTCGTCCTCGCTGGTCAGGCGGCGGTGGAAGGCGGAAATCAGGTCGTGCCGCTCCACCGCCGGAATCGGTGCCAGGTAGTGTTCCCAGGCATCCGGGAACAGGCGGTTGGCGCCCTCCTGGTAGAACCACTCCAGCTCCCAGCGGCGCAGCATGAAGATGCCGCGCAGCACCAGCTCGGTCACACGCTGCGGGTGGCTCTGGGCATAGGCCAGGGCCAGGGTCGAGCCCCAGCTGCCGCCAAACACCTGCCAGCTGTCCACACCCAGGTGCTCGCGCAGCTTCTCGATGTCGGCCACCAGGTCCCAGGTGGTGTTGTCCACCAGGTCGGCATGCGGGGTGGAACGGCCGGCACCACGCTGGTCGAACAGGATGATGCGGTACTTGGCCGGGTCGTGGAAACGGCGCATCTTCAAGGTGCAGCCGCCGCCCGGGCCACCGTGCAGCATCACCACCGGCTTGCCGGCCGGGTTGCCGCACTGCTCGAAGTACAGGGTATGGCGGTCGTCGACCTTCAGGGTGCCGACGTCAAACGGTTCGATCTCGGGATACAGCGTGCGCATGGAACACCTGCGGTTGGGCAAGTGGCCAGTCTAGCGCCGCCGGCCATGATCGGCCCAGCGCCTGCCAGCGATTGACGCGCGGCAAGCAGGCCCTACGCAGGGCTCAATCCCAGATCGACTGCCCGGGGCGACGCCCCAGGCTGACGCGGTCACGCCCTTCCAGGTCGACCACGGTTTGAACCTCCTCCAGACCCGCGGCGGCGAGCAGCTCGCGTACCTCCTGGCCCTGGTGCCAGCCGTGCTCGAGCAGCAGCCAGCCACCGGGCACCAGGTGGTCGTTGACGCCGGCGGCGATGATGCGGATCGCGTCCAGGCCATCCTCACCGGAAGCCAGTGCCGGCGGCGGCTCGAAACGCACATCGCCCTGGCCCAGATGGGCGTCATCGGCCCGGATGTAGGGCGGGTTGGAGACGATCACATCAAAGCGGTCACGGCCCAGCGCGCGGTACCAGCTGCCACGGCGGAAGGACACATTGGCAATGCCGTTGCGCTGCGCGTTGCCCACGGCCACGGCCAGGGTCGGGCCGAGCAGGTCGGTGGCCACCACCAGCGCCTGCGGGCGCTCGGCGGCCAGGGCCAGGGCGATGGCACCGGTGCCGGTGCCCATGTCGGCAATGCGCAGCGGGCGGCCGTCATCGGGCAGGCGGGCCAGGGCCTGTTCCACCAGCAACTCGGTTTCCGGGCGCGGAATCAGGGTGGCCGGGGTCACCGCCAGGTCCAGGGTCCAGAAGCCACGGCTGCCGGTCAGGTAGGCCACCGGTTCGCCGGCCGCACGGCGCACCACCAGCTCACCGAAACGGCGCGCCGAGGCCGCATCCAGCGGATCACGGTCATGGCTGTACAGCCAGGCCGGCGTCTGCCCGAGCACATGCAGCAGCAACAACCGCGCCTCGCCCGGGCCCTGCTCACCGGGCAGGTGGCCGGCAGCCCACTGCAGCAACTCCCGGGCGCAGGCATCAACAGGCAGGGCAATGGACATGGCAGGCAACAACCGGAACGGCGGGCCAGCTTACTCCAGCCGGGCAGCCTGGGACATCCATCACTGCTGGCTATCGATCCTGATCACGCAACACATGATGAATGCGCTTTGCGGGGCGCAAATGCCCCGTCCAGGGAGAATCCGGCGCCTGTTCAGCGGCCTTGATAGTCAAAAACTATCAAAATGATCTATTAAATTCATTTGCCGCATTAGATAACGCCTATTAATCTTCTTCACATCGCTTCACCCCCTCCTGCAATTGAAAGGAACATCGATGTCCTCGCTGATCAACACCCAGGTCGCCCCGTTCAAGACCAACGCTTTCCACAACGGCAACTTCGTTGAAGTCTCCAACGAAACCATGAAGGGCAAGTGGTCGGTCGTGATCTTCATGCCGGCTGCCTTCACCTTCAACTGCCCGACCGAAATCGAAGACGCGGCTGACAACTATGCCGAGTTCCAGAAGGCCGGCGCCGAGGTGTACATCGTCACCACCGACACCCACTTCTCGCACAAGGTGTGGCACGAAACCTCGCCGGCCGTCGGCAAGGCCAAGTTCCCGCTGGTCGGCGACCCGACCCACCAGATGACCAACGCCTTCAACGTGCACATCGCTGAAGAAGGCCTGGCCCTGCGCGGCACCTTCGTGATCAACCCGGAAGGCGTGATCAAGACCATGGAAGTGCACTCCAACGAGATCGCCCGTGACGTCTCCGAAACCCTGCGCAAGCTGAAGGCTGCCCAGTTCACCGCCGCCAACCCGAACCAGGTGTGCCCGGCCAAGTGGAAGGAAGGCGCCCAGACCCTGACCCCGTCGCTGGACCTGGTCGGCAAGATCTAATTGCCAAAACCAGTGGAGGGCAACGCGGAACGCTCAACCGCCCACGTTGCTGCCACTGCACTCCCCCCCGCCGTCCGCGGCGGGTGTGGGGGTGAACCACAGCCGGTTTGCGCCAGCAAGCCCGCGCCAGCCAGCCTCTCCAAGCCCGCTGTGGTTCCCCCCTACTTTTTCTGGCGCTTGCCTGCGGCAACCGCGCCCTCCCCCCGTTTTGCCTTGATCCAAGGAAGCTCCCCATGCTCGACGAAACCCTCAAGTCCCAGCTCCAGCAATACATGGGCCTGCTGCGCCAGCCGATCCGCCTGATCGCCAGCCTCGATGACAGCGCCACTGCGCAGGAAATGCGCGGCCTGCTGGCCGACATCGTGGAAGCCGGCGCCGGCAAGATCAGCCTGGACACCGATGGCAGCAACGAGCGTCGTCCGTCGTTTGTGGTCGCCCGTGAAGGCCAGAGCAGCGGCGTGCGTTTTGCCGGCCTGCCGCTGGGTCATGAGTTCACCTCGCTGGTGCTGGCCCTGCTGTGGACCGGCGGCCACCCGCCGAAGGTCGAGCAGTCGGTGATCGATTCGATCAAGGCCATCGAAGGCGAGTTCGACTTTGATGTCTACATGTCCCTGACCTGCCACAACTGCCCGGACGTGGTCCAGGCACTGTCGCTGATGGCCATCGTCAACCCGAACATCCGCACCACCGTGATCGAGGGCGGCGCCTTCCAGGCAGAAGTGGAGCAGCGCCAGGTGATGGCGGTGCCGATGGTGTTCCAGGGCGGGGTGATGTTTGATTCGGGCCGCATGAGCATCGAACAGATCGTGGCCAAGCTGGACACCGGCGCAGCCAAGCGCGAAGCAGCCAAGATCAACGACAAGTCGGCCTTTGACGTACTGGTGGTGGGCGGTGGCCCGGCCGGCGCGGCAGCAGCCATCTATGCTGCCCGCAAGGGCATCCGCACCGGCGTTGCCGCCGAGCGCTTCGGTGGCCAGGTGCTGGACACCATGGCCATCGAGAACTTCATCTCGGTGCAGGAAACCGAAGGCCCGAAGCTGGCCATGGCCCTGGAGGCGCACGTCAAGCAGTACGAGGTGGACGTGATGAACCTGCAGAAGGCCACTGCCCTGATCCCGGCCGGCGATGACGGCCTGGTCGAGGTGCAGCTGGAAAACGGCGCTTCGCTCAAGTCCAAGACGGTGATCCTGTCCACCGGCGCCCGCTGGCGCAAGATGGAGGTGCCCGGCGAAGAGCAGTACCGCAACAAGGGCGTGGCCTACTGCCCGCACTGCGACGGCCCGCTGTTCAAGGGCAAGCGCGTGGCGGTGATCGGCGGCGGCAACTCCGGCGTGGAAGCGGCCATCGACCTGGCCGGCATCGTCAGCCATGTCACCCTGATCGAGTTCGGCTCGGCCCTGCGCGCTGACCAGGTGCTGCAGAACAAGCTGCACAGCCTGGCCAACGTCAGCGTGATCATGAATGCCCAGACCACCGAAGTGCGTGGCGACGGCAACAAGGTCACCGGCCTGGTCTACACCGACCGCACCAACGGCGCCTCCAACACCGTCGACCTGGAAGGCATCTTCGTGCAGATCGGCCTGCTGCCCAACACCGAGTTCCTCAAGGGCACGGTGGAGCTGAGCAACCGCGGCGAGATCGTCATCGACGAGCGCGGCCAGACCAATGTCCCGGGCGTATTTGCCGCCGGTGACTGCACCACCGTACCGTACAAGCAGATTGTGATTGCCGTGGGTGCCGGTGCGACCGCCTCGCTGGCCGCCTTTGACCACCTGATCCGCAGTTCGGCCCCGGCCAAGTAAGTTTGCGACCGTCCAGCCAACCGGGGGGATTTTCCCTCCGGCCAGCCTACAAGAGACCTTCACAATGAACCTGCGCGACCTCAAATACCTGGTAGCCCTGGCTGACCACAAGCACTTCGGCCGTGCTGCCGCTGCCTGCTATGTCAGCCAGCCCACGCTGTCCACCCAGATCCGCAAGCTGGAGGACGAGCTGGGGGTTTCATTGGTCGAGCGCGCCCCGCGCAAGGTGATGCTGACCCCGGCCGGGCGCGAGGCCGCCGACCGCGCCCGCGCCATCGTGGCCGAGGTGGACCAGATGAAGGAAGCGGCCCGCCGCTCGCGCGACCCGGAAGCGGGTACCGTGCGTCTGGGCATCTTCCCCACCCTGGGCCCGTACCTGCTGCCGCATGTGGTGCCGCTGGTACGCCAGCGCTTCCCCAAGCTGGAGCTTCTGCTGGTGGAGGAAAAGAGCGACGTGCTGCTGGCCCGCCTGCGTGATGGCAAGCTCGATGCCGTGGTGCTGGCCCTGCCGCTGGCCGACGAACAGCTGCAGGCCGAGTTCCTGTTCGAGGAACCCTTCGTGCTGGCCGTACCCGAAGAACACGAACTGGCCGGCCGCCCGCAGCTGCACATGGACGACCTGGCCAGCCACCGCCTGCTGTTGCTGGAGGATGGCCACTGCCTGCGCGACCAGGCCCTGAATGTGTGCCAGCTGGCCGGCGCCAGCGAGAAAAGCGGCTTCCAGGCCACCAGCCTGGAAACCCTGCGCCAGATGGTGGCCGCCAATGTCGGCATCACCCTGCTGCCGATGCTGGCGGTACAGCCGCCGGTGGCCCTGCCGGGCAATGTGCAGCTGCGCGGCTTCCAGGGCCCGGGCGCACCGAGCCGGCGCATCGGCCTGGTCTGGCGCCGCTCCTCGGCCATGACCGGTTTTCTGGAGCAACTGGCCGAGCTGTTCCGCGCCGTACCGCCGGAACTGTTCCAGCTGCGCAGCGACAGCGCCCCGGCCCTGCCCCAGCAGCCGGGCTGAAGTGCCGGCCCGGGCTGTGCGGGCAGCGCTTGCCCGGCCGCCCCATTGCACCGGCTTCACACAGCGGCGATGATCAGCACATGCCGGCCCGACAGGCCGGCGACCGACAATCCAGACAGGCGGCGCTGCCAAGGTGCCGCCTGTTCTGCATTTTTCGTTTGCGCCATTCATCCGAGGAACACACCATGCCGACCAACAGTGGCCTGCCGCCGTCGATCATCGTTTCCAGCCACGACCTGGCCCGTCTGGATGCCATGCTCGAGTCTCCCACCCATGCCCGCAACCCGGCCGCCGCGACCCTGGCCGATGAGTTGAACCGGGCCCAGATCGTCGCCCCGGACCAGGTTCCCGCCGGCACCGTCAGCATGCACACCACCGTGCAGTGCGAGGACGAGCTGACCGGTGATGTGCACACCCTGACCCTGGTTTACCCGCACGAGGCCAATGTGGACCTTGGCCGGGTCTCCATCCTGGCACCGGTAGGCACCGCCCTGCTTGGCCTGACCGTGGGCCAGAGCATCGACTGGAACGCCCCGGGCGGGCGCAAGCTGCGCCTGCGCGTCAGCCAGGTCAGTCCCGCCGCCGCCCTGGCCAGCGCCTGAGCCATATAGCCGGCCGCCATTGCCGCTGCCTGTGTGCCTGCGGCAATGGCTGATCCCCCTCCAACCGTGCGGCGGACCTGCCCATGCGCCTGAAAGCCAGCCATGTGTTGCTGTTGATGGCCAGCGTGCTCGGCCTCAGTGCCTGGTGGACCCTGCGCCCCGCGCCTGCCGGCCACCGCCCCGGCAACACCCGCGCCCCGGGCTGCCCGCTGCCCCCGGCCACAACGCGCAGCCTGGCCCAGGCACCACTGCAGACCGACGCGCCGGGCGGCCTGGTCCTGGCCCATGCCGATGGCCGCATCACCGCCCTGGCCGGCTTCAGCCTGCAGGCCCGGGTACTGGGCAGCAAGGCCTACCAGCGCGGCGCCGAAGCACGCTTTTCGCCACTGGACCTGGCCCTGGGCTGGGGGCCGATGAGCCACGATGACGTGCTCGCCCAGCTGGCCATCTCCCAGTCCGGGCGCTGGTACCACTACCGCTGGCAGGGCGCCCCGCCGCTGGCGCCAACGCAGATCCGCGACCACAGCGCCAACATGCACATGATCCCGGGCAATGCGGACATTGCCGCCGCGCTGGCGCGGATCAAGACCAACCAGACCATCCGCCTGCACGGCTGGCTGGTCAACGTGGAAACCGACGACCACTGGCGCTGGCGCAGCTCGCTGAGCCGCAGTGACAGCGGTGCCGGGGCCTGCGAGGTGGTCTATGTGTGCGGGCTGGAAGTGCTGTGAGCCTGGCCCGGCGCCGCACTCAGAACACGCCCAGCACCAGGCCGGCAGCCAGGGTGGCGCCGAATTCGGCCGCCGCCGCACGCTGATCGGCGCTGAGCTGCTTGGCCGCGGCAATCGCCGCCGCGCTCTGCGCCTGGGTGCACAGGCGCAAGGGTTCGCACACCTCGCGCATGCCCCAGCCGGCCAGCACCCGCCGCAGCTGCAACAGGGTCGGCGCGTCATCGGAACCGGCCACCACCACCAGCCCTGCCGGCAGCCCGGGACGCTGGCCCAGCACCGGGTAATAACTGCGGTCCAGGAAATCCTTCATCAGCCCGCTGATCGAGCCCAGGGTCTCCGGCGTGGCCAGCACCAGGGCATCGCAGGCCAGCACATCGGCCGCACCGGCGGCGCTGGCATGCAGCATGCGCACCTGCAGCTGATCCCCGCCCTGGCCGCGGGCAGCCTCGCACAGGGCCTGCACCGCCGCTGCGGTGGCCCCGCTCAGGCTGTGCCAGACCACCAGCAGGGTCGGCCCTGGCGCGGCCTCAGTCATCCAGACCCAGGCCGATCGGGCAGCCCACCCCGGTACCGCCCAGGCCGCAATAACCACCCGGGTTCTTGGCCAGGTACTGCTGGTGGTAATCCTCGGCGTAATAGAACGACGGTGCCGGGAAGGCGATTTCGGTGGTGATCGGCCCGTAACCGGCGGCCTGAAGCTGCTGCTGGTACACGGCCGCACTGGCCTGCGCGGCCGCGTATTGCGCGGCGCTGTGGCAGTAGATCGCCGAGCGGTAGCAAGTGCCCACATCATTGCCCTGACGCATGCCCTGGGTCGGGTCGTGGCTCTCCCAGAAGGTGCGCAGCACGGTGTCCAAGCTGACCTGGGCCGGGTCGAACACCACCCGCACCACCTCGGTGTGGCCGGTCAGGCCGGTGCAGCTTTCCTCGTAGGTCGGGTTGGGGGTGAAGCCGCCCTGGTAACCCACCGCGGTGGTGACCACCCCCGGCAGCTGCCAGAAGCGGCGCTCGGCGCCCCAGAAGCAACCCAGGCCCAGGTCGATGGTTGCCATGCCCGGGAACTCCCCGCGCAGCGGCTGGCCGTTGACGAAGTGCTGGTTGTGCAGGGGCAACGGCTCGGCCCGCCCGGGCAGGGCGTCCTCGGCCTGGGGCAGGCGCTGCTTGAACGCGCCGATTCCGCGGATCAGTGATGCCAACGGCAACATGGGCAACCTCGTCTGGAGCTGGGGGCTGCCCAGTCTAGCGCCCGGCCCGGCCCGGCTTGAACGTGAACCTGCCCGGCCTGCACGCCGCCCGGGCCCAGCGGCCGCCTTCGCGCTAGACTAGACGGTCAGATTTCAAGCCCTGCAGCGATCATGTCCGAGAACACCGCCCCCAATGCCGGCAACGCGCCGGAAGCCGCCCCGGCCGAAAAGCGTGACTTCATCCGCCAGATCGTCCGCGAGGACCTGGCCAGCGGCAAGCACACCGCGATCAAGACCCGCTTCCCGCCCGAGCCCAACGGCTACCTGCACATCGGCCATGCCAAGTCGATCTGCCTGAACTTCGGCATTGCCGGCGAGTTCGCCGGCGTGTGCAACCTGCGCTTTGACGACACCAACCCGGCCAAGGAAGACCCGGAATACGTGGCCGCCATCCAGGACGACGTGCGCTGGCTGGGCTTTGCCTGGAACGAGCTGCGCCACGCCTCGGACTACTTCGACGCCTACTACCTGGCTGCGCAGAAGCTGATCGCCGACGGCAAGGCCTTTGTCTGCGACCTGTCGGCCGAAGAAGTGCGCGCCTATCGTGGCAGCCTGACCGAGCCGGGCCGCGAATCGCCGTACCGCAACCGCAGTGTCGAGGAGAACCTGGACCTGTTCGCACGCATGCGCGCCGGCGAGTTCGCCGACGGTGCGCGCACCCTGCGCGCCAAGATCGACATGGCCAGCGGCAACATCAACCTGCGTGACCCGGCGATCTACCGGATCAAGCACGTCGAGCACCAGAACACCGGCAACAAGTGGCCGATCTACCCGATGTACGACTTCGCCCATGCCCTGGGCGATGCGCTGGAAGGCATCACCCACTCGCTGTGCACGCTGGAGTTCGAAGACCACCGCCCGCTGTACGACTGGTGCGTGGACAACGTCAACTTCGCCGCCGACGACGCCCTGACCCAGCCGCTGGTCGATGCCGGTTTCCCGCGTGAAGCGGCCAAGCCGCGCCAGATCGAGTTCTCGCGCCTGAACATCAACTACACGGTGATGAGCAAGCGCAAGCTGATGGCCCTGGTCACCGAGAACCTGGTGGACGGCTGGGATGACCCGCGCATGCCGACCCTGCAGGGCCTGCGCCGCCGTGGCTACAGCCCGGCCGCGATGCGTCTGTTCGCCGAACGTGTGGGCATCTCCAAGCAGAACTCGCTGATCGACTTCTCCATCCTGGAAGGCGCCCTGCGCGAGGACCTGGACAGCGCCGCGGCGCGCCGCATGGCCGTGGTCGAACCGCTCAAGTTCGTGCTGACTAACCTGGCCGATGGCCACGAAGAATCGCTGACCTTCTCCAACCACCCCAAGGACGAGAGCTTCGGCAGCCGCCAGGTGCCGTTCTCGCGCGAGCTGTGGATCGAGCGCGAGGACTTTGCCGAAGTCCCGCCCAAGGGCTGGAAGCGTCTGGTGCCGGGCGGCGAGATCCGCCTGCGCGGCGCCGGCATTGCCCGCGTGGATGAAGTGATCAAGGACGAAGCCGGCAACGTGGTCGAGCTGCGTGGCTGGCTGGACCCGGAATCGCGCCCGGGCATGGAAGGGGCCAACCGCAAGGTCAAGGGCACCATCCACTGGGTCAGCGCGCAGCACGCGGTGGAAGCGGAAATCCGCCTGTACGACCGCCTGTTCTCGGTGGAGAACCCGGACGATGAATCCGAGGGCAAGACCTACCGCGATTATCTCAATCCGGAATCGCGCAAGGTCGTCAGCGGCTATGTCGAGCCGGCCGCCGCGATTGCCGCAGCGGAAACCGCCTTCCAGTTCGAGCGCACCGGCTACTTCGTGGCCGATCGCCGCGACCACCGCGCCGACAAGCCGGTGTTCAACCGCGCGGTGACCCTGCGCGACACCTGGGCCAGCAAGTAAGCTGCCCTGCCAACCGGCTTGCGGGCCGGGAAGGCACCTGCCAAACGGACCGGCCCGCCGGTCCGTTTGCGCGTCCGCCCGGTCCGGGTCATTGCCAAGGAGCTTCCATGTTGCAAGCGCAAGTCCATCTCACCCTGCCGGTCTGGGTGCACGAGGCCGTTGACCTGGGCGCCAGCTACCCGGGCGATGCGGTCAAGGTGGCCCTGGCCATCGAGCTGTCGCGCCTGAACGTGGAATACGCCAGCGGCGGCCCCTTCGGTGCGGTGCTGTTTGATGCCGATGACCGGGTGATCAGCGCCGGCGTCAACCGCGTGGTGCCGCATGCCACCTCGCTGGCCCATGCCGAAAACATGGCCTACATGCTGGCCCAGCAGAAACTGCAGAGCCCGCGCATCAATGCCGTGCTGCCCGGCCCGGTCACCCTGGCCACCTCCTCCCAGCCGTGCTGCCAGTGCTTTGGTGCCACCGTGTGGGCAGGGATCGACCGCCTGCTGATCGGCGCCCGCGCCAGCGATGTCGAAGCCCTGACCACCTTTGACGAAGGCCCGCTGCCGGCCGACTGGGTCGGCTGCCTGGGCCAGCGCGGCATCACCGTGACCACCGACATCTGCCGCGATGATGCCTGCGCGGTGCTGCGCCAGTACGGCCAGCAAAACGGCGCCCATTACTGACCTGCGCAGGTGCGCGCATCGCGCCCCTGCCCACCGCCCCACTGCGGGGCGATGCAACTTCCAAGGAATTCTCCATGTCCGGCCTGCTGTGTTACTGCCGTCAGGGTTTTGAACCCGAACTGGCTGCCGAACTGACCGAACGTGCCGGCCAGGCCGGCATTGCCGGTTATGCCCGTACCCGTCGCAACGATGGCTATGTGCTCTACGCCTGCGAGCCCGACCAGGTCGATACGCTGAGCGAGCTGCTGCCCTGGCGCGGCCTGATCTTCGCCCGGCAGAAACTGCGCGTGCTGGCCGAGCTGCCGCAGCTGGACCCGGCCGACCGCATCACCCCGATCATCGCCGCCCTGCAGGGCCAGGCCCGCTTCGGCGACCTGTGGGTCGAGCACCCCGATTCGGATGAGGGCAAGCCGCTGGCCGGCCTGGCCCGCAGCTTTGGCAATGCGCTGCGCCCGGCCCTGCGCAAGGCCGGCCTGCTCACCGACAAACCCAACGCCAAGCTGCCGCGCCTGCACATCACCTTCGTCGATGGCACCCATGCCTTTGTCAGTGTGGCCGACACCCGCGATGCCGCGCCGTGGCTGCTGGGCATCCCGCGCCTGAAGCTGCTGCCCGACGCGCCCTCGCGCTCGGCCCTGAAGCTGGAAGAGGCCCTGATGACCCTGCTCGATGGCGACGAGCGCGAGCGCCTGGTCAAGGCCGGGATGAAGGCAGCGGATCTGGGCGCTGCACCGGGCGGCTGGACCTGGGTGCTGACCCGTGAACACATCAAGGTGGCCAGCATCGACAACGGCCCACTGCGCCAGCACGTGCTGGACACCGGCCTGGTCGACCACCTGCGTGCCGACGGCTTCCACTGGCAGCCGGAACAGCCGCTGGACTGGATGGTCTGCGACATGGTCGAACAGCCGCGCAAGGTGGCCGAACGCATGGCCACCTGGCTGCGCGAGGGCTGGTGCAAGCACGCCATCTTCAACCTCAAGCTGCCGATGAAAAAGCGCTGGGACGAAACCGCCTTGTGCCTGGAGCTGTTTGCCCAGCAGGCCGGCAAGCCCCTGCTGATCCGGGCCAAGCAGCTCTACCACGACCGCGAAGAGATCACCGTTTTCGTTACCCCGCTCAGCCGCCGCTGAAGCCTGGGCAAGGCCCCGGCCACACCGGGGTCTGCATGCCCGGGATTCCACCCATTCAGTCTGTCTGCGGCAGTCTGTGCACCATCCCCGTTCAAGGAGCCTGCCATGCGTGGCCTGCCGCTGATCTTCGCCCCCTTGCTGGCCCTGCTGCCCGCCCTGGCGCTGGCCCAGGCCGTGCCGGCAACCCGGCCCGCGGCGGCCACCCCGGCCCAGACCCAGGCCATGCCGGAACTGCCGGTGGGCATCCGCACCCAGGCCCTGGCCGCCGGCGAACAGACCGGCCGGGTGGATATCGCCGTGGCCGAGGGCGACACCCCGGTCAGCGTGCGCTCGGTGCAGGCCCACAGCGTGGACGGCCGCGCCTACCGCCTGGCCTTTGCCGCACTGGACAGCAATGGCGATGGCTTCATCGACCGCGACGAGGCCGCCGCACATCCAGCCCTGCACGACGAGTTCAAGGCACTGGACATCC
>X237_Red_shanked_Douc_Langur__coassemble_49_pt1 | contig 20596 bp, 18 predicted proteins | sample X237_Red_shanked_Douc_Langur__metabat2_high_PE_002 | metagenome-assembled genome bin X237_Red_shanked_Douc_Langur
ATGCCGCCGTCATTGCCGGCACGCTTGAGGGTGTCACGCACCGGCGCGGCAAGGATGCCGCCGACCGGATCGGCGCGCCCCACTTCCAGCAGGCGGGCCAGGTCGGACTGGCGCAGGTTGGGCCGGGCCGCATCATGGACCAGCACGAAGTCATCGGCGCGCACACTCTCGGGCAGGGCCAGCAAGCCGGCCAGCACCGAATCGGCACGGGTGGCCCCACCGGTGCAGGTCAGCACCGGTTTGTCACCCAGTGCCGTCCAGCCCGGCCAGTCGGCATCGTTTTCGGCGATCACCACCATCACCCCGGCCACAACCGGGTTGCCCAGCAATGCTGCCAGGGTGTGGGCAATCACCGGCTGGCCGCCGGCATCCAGGTATTGCTTGGGCACCGGGCCACCAAAACGGGTGCCGCGGCCCGCGGCCGGCACCACCGCCCAGATCGCCGCGCTCATTGCCCCACCCCACCGGCCAGCGGCGCTTGCGGCTGTGCGGGCGGCAGGCCGCTGGATTCAACCACGCGATAGAACTTCTCGCCCGGCTTGATCATGCCCAGCTCGCTGCGGGCGCGCTCCTCGATCGCACTCTCGCCGTCCTTCAGGTCCATGACCTCGGCGGCGAGCGCGTCATTGCGCTGCTGCAGGCCGTCGTTGTCGCGCTTCTGCGCATCCACCTGGGCCTGCAGTGCCTGCACCTGGCCCGAATTGCCCGGGCCAAGCCAGAGGCGATGCTGCAGCAAGCCAACCACCAGGGCCAATACCAGCAGCAGCCATCGCCAGTCTCTCATCGCACGTCTCAGCGCTTGAGCGACACGAACGCGTCACGGCCGGCGTAGCGGGCCTGGGCACCCAGCGCCTGCTCGATGCGCAGCAGCTGGTTGTACTTGGCCACACGGTCAGAGCGGCACAGCGAGCCGGTCTTGATCTGGGTGGCGGTGGTGGCCACGGCGATGTCGGCGATGGTGGTGTCTTCGGTCTCGCCGGAGCGATGGGAGACGATGGCCGCATACTGGTTGCGGTCGGCCATGGCGATGGCCTCCAGGGTCTCGCTCAGGGTGCCGATCTGGTTGACCTTGATCAGGATGGCGTTGGCGGTACCCGACTCGATGCCTTCGGCAAAGATCTTCGGGTTGGTCACGAACAGGTCGTCGCCGACCAGCTGCACCTTGCCACCGATGCGCTCGGTCAGCAGCTTCCAGCCGGCCCAGTCGTTCTCGGCCAGGCCGTCTTCGATGGTGATGATCGGGTACTGGTTGGTCCAGTCCGCCAGGAAGTCGACGAACTGCTCGGAAGTCAGGCGCTTGTTCTCGCCGACCAGGTTGTACTTGCCGTTTTCGAAGAACTCGCTGGAGGCCACGTCCAGGCCCAGCAGGATGTCCTCGCCGGCGGTGTAGCCGGCCTTGCCGATGGCTTCCAGGATGGTGTCCAGGGCTTCGACGTTGGAACGGAAGTCCGGGGCAAAACCGCCCTCATCGCCCACCGCAGTGCTCAGGCCGTGGCCCTTGAGCACGCTCTTGAGCGAATGGAAGATCTCGGTGCCGGCACGCAGCGACTCGGAGAAGGAATCAAAACCGACCGGCAGGACCATGAACTCCTGGAAGTCCACGTTGTTGTCGGCATGCGCGCCGCCATTGATGATGTTCATCATCGGCACCGGCAGGGCCGGAGCAACGCCGGTCTTGCCGGCCAGGTACTGCCACAGCGGCTGGCCGGCAGCGGCAGCAGCGGCGTGGGCAGCAGCCATGGAAACACCCAGCAGGGCGTTGGCGCCCAGGCGGCCCTTGTTCTCGGTACCGTCCAGGGCAATCAGCTTGGCATCCAGGCCGGCCTGGTCGGCGGCGTCAAAACCGGCCAGCGCGGCGGCGATGGTGGTGTTGACGTTGTCCACGGCGTTGCGCACGCCCTTGCCCAGGTAACGGGTCTTGTCGCCATCGCGCAGTTCCACTGCCTCCTTGGTGCCGGTGGACGCACCGGACGGCACGGCCGCGCGGCCGAAGGCGCCGTTGGCCAGGGTGACTTCAGCTTCCAGCGTGGGGTTGCCACGGCTGTCGAGGATTTCACGGGCGTGGATGCTGCGGATAGCGGTCATAGCGAGGTCGTTACCGTCAATTTGGAAGAAGGCCGGTCGGGCCGGCGGCAATTATCCCCTGCCCGGTGGCTTTGCGCCAAATCCAGACAGGACGTGCGGGCACATCACAACAAAAAACGGCACCCGAAGGCGCCGCTTTTGCAAACTACAGGATCAGGCAAAGCGCGAGAAACCGTGTTTCTTGGTCACTGCATCGAGCTCCATCAGGGTCTCCAGCAGTTCCTCCATGCGATCCAGCGGCCAGGCATTGGGGCCGTCGGACAGCGCCTCGCACGGATTGGGATGGGTTTCGGCGAACAGGCCGGACACGCCCACGGCCACCGCCGCGCGCGCCAGCACCGGCACGTGTTCACGCTGACCGCCGGAACTGGTGCCCTGCCCGCCCGGCAGCTGTACCGAATGGGTGGCATCAAACACCACCGGGCAGCCGGTCTCGCGCATCACCGCCAACGAGCGCATGTCGCTGACCAGGTTGTTGTAGCCGAAGCTGGCACCGCGCTCGCAGACCATGATCTGCTCGTTGCCGGTGGACTTGGCCTTCTCCACCACCGGCTTCATGTCCCACGGTGCCAGGAACTGGCCCTTCTTGATGTTCACCGGCTTGCCGGCCGCGCACACCTTCTTGATGAAGTCGGTCTGCCGCACCAGGAAGGCCGGGGTCTGCAGCACGTCCACCACGCTGGCCACTTCGTCCATCGGGGTGTATTCGTGCACGTCGGTGAGCACCGGCACGCCGATCTGCTTCTTGACCTCGGCCAGCACCTTCAGGCCCTCTTCCAGGCCCGGGCCACGGAAGGCGGTACCGGAGGTGCGGTTGGCCTTGTCGAAACTGGACTTGAAGATGAAGTTGACCCCCAGCTTGCCGGTGATTTCCTTCAGCTTGCCGGCGGTGTCCAGCTGCAGCTGCATCGATTCGATCACGCAGGGGCCGGCGATCAGGAACAGCGGCTGGTCCAGACCAACCTCAAAGCCACACAGTTTCATGTTGTTTCCTCATTGGCATTGGCGCCATCACCTGGGCCAGATGGTGGCGCTGCCGGCAACAAGCAAGGCCTGTTGCCGGCGGCGGCGATCGGTCAGTCAGCCTTGGCGGCCTTGCGGGCGCGCGCGGCGGCGATGAAACCGATGAACAGCGGGTGGCCGTCACGCGGGGTGGACAAAAACTCCGGGTGGGCCTGGCAGGCCAGGAACCACGGATGGGCAGCGCGCGGCAGCTCGACCACTTCCACCAGGGTGTCATCCATCGACTTGCCGGCGATCACCAGGCCGGCATCCTCCAGCTGGGTGCGGTAGCGATTGTTGAACTCGTAGCGGTGACGATGGCGTTCAGCCACCACATCCTTGCCGTACAGCTCACGGGCCAGCGTGCCCGGCTTCAGGCGCTGCTCCTGCAGGCCCAGGCGCATGGTGCCACCCAGATCGGACTTCTCGTCGCGCTTTTCCACTTCACCGGTAGCGGTGCGCCATTCGGTGATCAGGCCGATCACCGGGTGCACGGACTGGCGGTCGTTCTCGGTGGAGTTGGCCCCTTCCAGGCCGGCCACATGACGGGCGTAATCCACCACCGCGGCCTGCATGCCATAGCAGATGCCGAAGTACGGCACGCCATTCTCGCGGGCATAGCGGGAGGTCAGCACCTTGCCCTCAAAGCCACGGTCACCGAAGCCGCCCGGCACCAGGATGCCGTCCACATCAGCCAGGGCCGACATGTCACTGCCTTCCAGGTCCTGCGCTTCCAGCCACTTCAGTGTGACCTTGGTGCGCTGGCGCAGGCCGCCGTGCTTGAGCGCCTCGGCCACCGACTTGTAGGCGTCCTGGTGGTCGATGTACTTGCCGACCACGGCGATGGTGACCGCATCGTCCGGGTTCACGGTCGCATCAACGGCCGCTTCCCACTCGTGCAGGTCGGCCGGGCCGACCTTCTCGCGCAGGCCCAGCTGGTCGATCACGATCTCGTCCAGACCCTGGCCGTGCAGGCCCATCGGGATCTTGTACAGCACGTCCACGTCCGGCACCGAGATCACCGCACGCTCGGGCACGTTGGTGAACAGCGAGATCTTGCGGCGCTCGCCATCAGGAATGGCATGCTCGGAGCGGCACAGCAGCACGTCCGGCTGGATGCCGATCGAGCGCAGTTCCTTGACCGAGTGCTGGGTCGGCTTGGTCTTCAGCTCACCGGCTGCACCGATGAACGGCACCAGGGTCAGGTGCATGAACAGCGCCTTGGAGGCGCCGCGCTCGGTACGCACCTGGCGGATGGCTTCCAGGAACGGCAGCGACTCGATGTCACCGACGGTGCCGCCGATCTCCACCAGGGCCACGTCAAAGCCTTCGGTGGCCGCATCGATGCAACGACGGATTTCGTCGGTGATGTGCGGAATGACCTGCACGGTGGCGCCCAGGTAGTCACCACGGCGCTCCTTGCGGATCACGTTCTCGTAGATGCGGCCGGTGGTCACCGAGTTCTTGCGGCTCAACCGGGTACGCACGAAACGCTCGTAGTGGCCCAGGTCCAGGTCGGTCTCGGCACCGTCATCGGTGACATACACCTCGCCGTGCTGGAACGGGCTCATGGTGCCCGGATCGACATTGATGTAAGGGTCCAGCTTCATCATCGTGACCTTCAGGCCACGGGCTTCAAGAATGGATGCCAGCGAAGCGGCAGCGATGCCCTTGCCAAGCGAGGAAACCACACCACCGGTAACAAAAATCAGGGGAGTCATGGGGCTTAAAGCCTCCCGGAAACGAATATGTGAAGGGCACCAGCAGCCACCAGGGCCACTGAGGACGGAACTAAAAAAAGTGCGCCCCGAGTCGAGTCGGGGCGCACGGACAGCGGCAGCAAGCCTTACGGCTTGCGCTTGGTTTCCTCTTCTTCCTCACGCGGCGGCGGGGCCTGCTCGCCACGCGCACGGTGCGCGGCAGCGGCAGCAGCGCGACGGGCAGCGCGGGCCTGGGCATCATCGGTGGGCTTTTCGGCCGACGCGGCGTCAGCCTTGCCGGCAGCGGCCGGCGGGGGATTGCTGGCCAGTACCACCGGGACGGCGACAGCGGCGCCCACAAGGGCGGCAAGAGTCAGCAGGGTGCGGGGCTTCATGGCAATCACTCCTTTTGATCGGAGGCCGGCCTGGTACGGCGAAAAGCGCTCGTACTGTCCAACCGGGTGGCAATGATACCGCGTTCGGGCCGCACTGGCACTGAACATGTGGGGTGCAAAATTCTCCCTTAGCCGCCACACTTGCCCGTCAACACATCGCTACACCGCCCATGAACACCCGTTATAACGCCGCAGACATCGAAGTCCTTTCCGGCCTTGACCCGGTCAAGCGCCGTCCCGGCATGTATACCGACACCTCGCGCCCGAACCACCTGGCGCAGGAAGTGATCGACAACTCGGTCGACGAAGCCCTGGCCGGGCATGCCAAGTCCGTGTCGGTCACCCTGTTCAAGGACGGCAGCTGCGAGGTGGCCGATGACGGCCGCGGCATGCCGGTGGACATCCACCCCGAAGAAGGCATCCCGGGTGTGGAACTGATCCTGACCCGCCTGCATGCCGGCGGCAAGTTCTCCAACCGCAACTACACCTTCTCCGGCGGCCTGCACGGCGTGGGCGTGAGCGTGGTCAATGCGCTGTCCACCCTGGTGGAGATCCACATCAAGCGTGACGGTGCCGAACACCACATCACCTTCCGCAACGGTGACCGCGCCAGCCCGCTGGAAGTGGTCGGCTCGGTCGGCAAGAAGAACACCGGCACCCGGCTGCGCTTCTGGCCGGACCCGGGCTATTTCGACAGCCCCAAGATCAACGCCCGCGCCCTGCGCCACCTGCTGCGCGCCAAGGCCGTGCTGTGCCCGGGCCTGACCGTCACCCTGCATGACGAAGCCACCGGCGAGACCGAGACCTGGTTCTACGAGGACGGCCTGAGCGATTACCTCAAGGCCGAGATCGGCGAGCGCGAGATCCTGCCGCCGAGCCTGTTCGTGGGCAGCGTGAAGAAGGAAACCGAAGTGGTGGACTGGGCCCTGGCCTGGGCCCCGGCAGGCGAGCTGGTGCAGGAAAGCTACGTCAACCTGATTCCCACCGCCCAGCACGGCACCCACGTCAACGGCCTGCGTACCGGTCTGACCGAGGCCCTGCGCGAGTTCTGCGACTTCCGCAACCTGCTCCCGCGCGGGGTCAAGCTGGCCCCGGAAGACGTCTGGGACCGGGTCACCTTCGTGTTGTCGATGAAGATGACCGACCCGCAGTTCTCCGGCCAGACCAAGGAGCGCCTGTCCTCGCGCCAGGCGGCCGCCTTTGTCGAAGGCGCCGTGCATGACGCCTTCGCCCTGGCCCTGAACCAGAACGTGGAGATGGGCGAGCGCATTGCCCAGCTGGCCATCGAGCGCGCCAGCGCGCGACTGAAGACCGAAAAACTGGTGGTGCGCAAGAAGGTCACCGCCGGCCCGGCCCTGCCGGGCAAGCTGGCCGACTGCATCAGCCAGGACCTCTCGCGCACCGAACTGTTCCTGGTGGAAGGTGACTCGGCCGGCGGCAGTGCCAAGCAGGCGCGCGACAAGGATTTCCAGGCCATCATGCCGCTGCGCGGCAAGATCCTGAACACATGGGAGGTGTCCTCCAACAGCGTGCTGGCCAGCGAGGAAGTGCACAACCTGGCCATCGCCATCGGTTGTGACCCGGGCAAGGAGGACATCGCCGGCCTGCGTTACGGCAAGATCGTGATCCTGGCCGATGCGGACTCCGACGGTCTGCACATCGCCACCCTGCTGGCCGCCCTGTTCCTGAAGCATTTCCCCTCGCTGGTGCGGGCCGGCCATGTGTTCGTGGCGATGCCGCCGCTGTTCCGCATCGACCTGGGCAAGCAGGTGTTCTACGCCCTGGACGAGGACGAAAAACGCGCCGTGCTGGAGAAGCTGGCCCGCGAGAAGGCCAAGGGCCAGCCCAGCGTGACCCGCTTCAAGGGCCTGGGCGAAATGAACCCCTCGCAGCTGCGTGAATCCACCATCCACCCCGATACCCGCCGCCTGGTCCAGCTCACCGTGGATGACAGCGAGCAGACCGTGGCCCTGATGGACATGCTGCTGGCCAAGAAGCGTGCGTCTGACCGCAAGGGCTGGCTGGAAACCAAGGGCGACCTGGCCTCGCTGGACGTCTGAGCGCGCACTGTCCCGGGGCGTGGCAACACGCCTGCGGGCAGAAGCTGGCCGCCGCCCCACCCTTGCACGATCGACAGGACCTGCCCGAAACGGCAGGTTTTGTTTTGCCCGGCCACCGCCACCAGACGCAGCCGGCTAAGGACAGCAACCGACAGCCCGCCAAGCGCCGTGCACGCAGACAACAAAAAGCCCGCCGATTGGCGGGCTTTTTGTCTTGCAGGCAAGGCGGATTGCTGGCGGCAGGGCTTATGCCCAGCCCATCATTTCCATGCCCTTGAGGATGATCCAGGCGCACAGCGCCGAGGCCGGGATGGTCAGCACCCAGGCCCACAGGATGCGCTCGATCACGCCGATCTTCAGCGAACGCGGGTTCTTGGCAAAACCCACACCCATGATCGCGGTGGAGATCGAGTGGGTGGTGGACACCGGCATACCGAAATGGGCCGCCGCCACCAGGATGGTGGCCGAGCCGGTCTCGGCAGCAAAACCGTGGATCGGATGCAGCTTGACCATCTTGTGACCCAGGGTCTTGATGATCTTCCAGCCGCCCGAGGCCGTACCGGCCGCCATGATCACCGCACAGGTCAGCACGATCCAGGTGGCAATGGCCTGGCCATCGTTGGCAGCCGGATGCATGAAGGCCAGCCACGACGGCAGGTCATCGAGCACACCGGTTGCCTCGGCACTGATCAGGGTCATGGCGATGATGCCCATGGTCTTCTGCGCATCGTTGTGGCCGTGGGCATAGCCCATGAAGGCCGCCGAGGCGATCTGCGCCTTGCCGAAGAACATGTTGACGATGCGCGGACGGGCCAGGCGGCCGATCCAGCCACCTGCCTTGGCCAGCAGCGAAATCGCCCCCCACAGCAGGCACATCACCACGATGCCGAGCACAAAGCCGGCCACCGGCGAGGTGATCATCGGCAGCACGACCTTCCACAGGATGCCCTTGTTCTGGGCCCAGCTGCCCAGCTGTTCGGACCACAGCAGCGCATCCCAGTTGTTGGCAGCCGCTGCCAGTGCCGCACCGCACAGGCCACCGATCAGCGCATGCGAAGACGAGGACGGCAGCCCCTTCCACCAGGTGATCAGGTTCCAGACGATGCCACCAAGCAGCGCGCACAGGATCACCTGCGGGGTCACCAGGACCACATCGGTATTGATGATGCCGTTGGCAATGGTCATCGCCACGGCCGTGCCGGTCAGCGCACCGATCAGGTTCATCACCGCGGCCAGCATCACTGCATGGCCTGGCGAAAGCACCTTGGTGGCCACCACGGTGGCAATGGAGTTGGCGGTATCGTGGAAGCCGTTGATGAATTCAAACACCAGCGCTGCCAGGATCACCACCAGGACGAGGGTGAGCATCGTGCGCCCCCGTCAGCTGTTTTTCAGCACGATCTGGTAGGCCACCACACCGGCGCCACGGCAGCGGTCAATGGCCTTTTCCAGGATCTCGAAGAATTCCTTGAGCAGGAACATCTGCAGATGGTCCAGACGACCGGAATAGATGTCCCGGTACAGCTCCAGCATCAGGCGGTCCGCTTCGTTTTCCAGCGAGCGCAGCTTTTCATTCAGCGCGGTCATGCGGTCCAGGTTCATGTTGCGCAGGTCGGCCACCATTTCCACCACCACGGCGGCAGCCTGTTCCAGCATCGCCGCACGCGGGGCGAAATCAATCTGGTCCAGGTGCTTGACCGCCAGCGAGTAACGATCGGCGAACTTCTCGATCTGCTTGGGAATCTTGTACAGGGCCGAGCCCAGTGCTTCGATGTCCTCGCGCTCGATCGGGGTCATGAAGCTGTCCACCAGCTCCTTGGCCACCTTTTCAGAAGTGGCACGGCCACGCAGACGGGCCAGCTTGAAAGCATCCAGCGCGGGCTGGGATTCCCCTTCGCGCATCATGGTGTGCAGCGCCTTGGCGCTGTCATAAGCCGCTTGGGCGGCATCGTCCAACAAGACATAGAACTGCTTGCCGGACCCGAAAATGGTCTGCAGAGAGAACATAGGAAACCTGGAGGTCGCCATCACGGAGGGGATGGCATCAAGGCGCAATTATGACGCCGCGATGGCGTTTTTGCGAAATTTCGATGGCGCCAACCGCCCGTTGGCTGAACGGATGTTTACGCAACACCCACCTGCTCTGCTAGCATCCTGAGCGCACCTTCGGGTGCAACCTATGGAAGACGACCCTTATCCAACGCAGGTGCCGGCCGCTGCAACAGCCGCCCGCACCGACCATTCACGCCCGCTTCCCTGGGCCATCAGCCGGGGGAAGACCCGTGTTTGAGTTTCTGATTGTCATCGCGCTGATTCTGCTGAACGGCTTCTTTGCCATGTCCGAAATGTCGGTCATGACCTCGCGCAAGATCCGCCTGAAACAGCAGGCCAGCCAGAGCCAGCGTGCCGCCCGCGCCCTGGCCCTGGCCGAAAAGCCCGAGGCATTCCTGTCCACCGTGCAGATCGGCATCACCCTGATCGGCATCCTGACCGGTGTGTTCGGTGGCGAATCGATCGGCCGCGAACTGGCCACCATGATCCAGCGCATCGCGCCGGAATTTGCCTACGCCGAAACCGCCGGCAAGGGCGCAGCGGTCGCCTTGATCACCTACCTGACGCTGATCTTCGGCGAACTGGTGCCCAAGCGCCTGGCCATCACCCGCCCGGAACAGATTGCCGGCGTGGTCGCCGTGCCGATGGCCTGGCTGGCCCGCCTGGCCTATCCGTTTGTGTGGCTGCTCTCGCGCTCCACCCGCCTGGTCCTGCGCACCCTGGGCCTGGGCAAGGAACAGGCCGATGCGGTGACCGAAGAGGAGATCCGCATGCTGGTGGCCGAAAGCCACGAGGCCGGTGTGATCGACAGCCAGGAACGGGACATGATGAACCGTGTCATGCGCCTGGGCGACCGGACCGCCGAAAGCCTGATGACCCCGCGCAACCGCATCGCCTGGCTCGATACCCAGCATGACCAGGAAGCCAACCTGGAATCGATGCGCGAGCACGCCTTCTCCCGCTACCCGGTCTATCGCGGCAATGACCAGGACATCGCCGGCATCCTCGAGGTCAAGACCCTGCTCACCCACGGCCAGGGCGACGGCCTGTTCCAGAACCTGCGCGAGCCGGTGTATGTGTCCGAATCCACCCATGCGATGAAGCTGCTGGAAATCTTCCGTGAGGAACACCAGTCCATGGCACTGGTGGTGGACGAATACGGCGAGATCCAGGGCCTGGTCACGGTCTCCGACCTGATGGGCGCAGTGGTGGGCCGGCTGCAGGTGGTCGACCATGACGATGACGCCCCGCTGGTGGTCACCCGCGCCGACGGCTCGCTGCTGGTGGACGGCTCGCTGCCGGTGGAGGACCTGCGTGAACTGATGGCCGGGGCCGAGCTGCCCGACGCCGAGGAGGCGACCTACAACACCGTGGCCGGCCTGTGCATCGATCGTTTCGGCCGTATCCCGCAGACCGGCGAATGGCTGGACCTGTCCGGCTGGCGCTTCGAGGTGATCGACCTGGATGGCGCCCGCGTGGACAAGATCCTGCTGCGCCAGCTCAGCGACAGTGACGATGACGACCGCACCCCGTGATCCGGGCGCGGCCGGGGTGCCGCGCAACGAGGGCATCCGCACCCTGCTGGCCATGGCCAGCCAGGGCGATGGCGAGCAACAGCTGCATATCCAGGATGTGCTCGGCGGTCTGGCCCAGGGCGCCTTCGGCATGTTCCTGCTGCTGGCCATCCTGCCGGCCTTCATCCCGCTGCCGGGTGTGGCCGGGGCCCTGAGCGGCCCGCTGGTGATGTTGATCGGTGCGCAGATGCTGGTCGGCCTGCGCAGCCCGTGGCTGCCTGCGCCGATCGCCCGTCGCGGACCGCGCCGGCGCACCCTGCACCGCTTTGTCAGCAAGTTGCAGCGCCCTCTGACCTGGCTGGACAGCGTGCTCAAGCCGCGTCTGGCCCTCACCATCGAACCGCTGGCAGCGCGCCTGTTCACCGGCGCCCAGCTGATCCTGCTCGGCCTGCTGCTGTCGCTGCCGATTCCGTTCACCAACTACCTGTTCGGCTTCCAGCTGATGCTGTTTGCACTGGCCCTGCTCGAACGCGACGGGCGTCTGATGCTGCTCAACTGGCTGGGCGGGGTGGCGGCCATCGCCTTTTTCGGCATCAGCTCCGGACAGCTGCTGACCTACCTGACCCGCCTGGCCAACGACCTGTTCAACTGAGCGATTGCCAGGCCTGCATGGCCAGGGCAAAGGAATGCCGGCGTGCGGCCGGGTCATGGATGTTGGCGGTGATCATCAGCTCATCCGGTGCCAGTTCGTCCACCACCGCCCGCATCTGCGCCGCCACGTCGGCCACATCGCCCACCGCCGAGACGGCCAGCGCCCGCTCCACGCCAGGGCGTTCGTGGGGCAACCAGACCTGGTCGATGTCATCCACCGGCGCCGGCAGCTTGCCGATCGCACCGCGGTGCAGGTTGACGAACAACTGCTGCAGGCTGGTGAACAGATGGCGCGCCTGCTCGCGGCTGTCGGCAGCGACCACATTCATGGCCACCACCGCATACGGGCTGGCCAACCGCGCCGAAGCACGGAACTCACTGCGATACACCGCCAGCGCGGCGCGCAGCTGATCCGGGGCAAAGTGCGAGGCAAACGCATACGGCAGGCCCAGATGGGCCGCCAAGCGCGCGCCGAAGGTACTGGAGCCGAGCATCCACACCGGCAGGCCGTCGCCGATGCCGCCACCGGGCACGGCCTGCACCGCCTGCCCGGGCTGTACCGGGGCCAGGTAATGCAGCAGCTCCTGCACGTCCTGCGGGAAACGGTCGGCCTGCTCGTTGTAACGGCGCAGGGCGCGGATGGTGGCGTGATCGGTCCCCGGCGCACGCCCCAGGCCCAGATCGATACGCCCCGGATACAGGCTGGCCAGGGTCCCGAACTGTTCGGCCACCTGCAGCGGACTGTGGTTGGGCAGCATGATGCCGCCGGCGCCCACCCGGATGCGCGAGGTCAGCCCGGCCAAGTGACCGATCAGCACCGACGTCGCCGCCGAGGCCACACCGGGCATGTTGTGGTGTTCGGCCAGCCAGTAGCGGTGGTAGCCGAGCTGGTCGGCCAGGCGGGCCAGCTGGCCCATGTCGGCAAAGGCCTGGGCAATGCTCTGGCCCTCGCCCACCGGGGCCAGGTCAAGCAGGGAAAGCGGGATCATCGGCCACTCCGGCAAGATGCCGCTACCGTGCCTGACAGCGCAGCCACGGCAGCGACAGGATGGTTACGGCTGGGCGGCAGCTGCCTCGGCAGCCGCCTTGCGCACCCGTGCGCGCCCGGCCTTGTTCGGATTCGGCGTCACCGGCGCATCGGCCGGCAGCACCGGCGCATCCTTGAGCGGGGACAGCTGCGGGTCCAGCGAAACCCGTTCGTCAAACACGAAACAGCCACCGTCATAGTGCGCGCCGCCAACCTGCTCGAAATAGGCCAGGATGCCGCCATCCAGCTGCAGCACGTTGTCCATGCCGTCATTGACCATCCACAGGGCCGCCTTCTCGCAACGGATGCCACCGGTGCAGAAGCTGACCACGGTCTTGTCCTTGAGCGATTCGCGGTGCGGCTCCAGCGCCTCGGGCAGATCGGTGAACTTGTCGATGGCAAACGTCAGCGCGTCAGTGAAGGTGCCATGGGCCACTTCCTGCTGGTTGCGGGTGTCGAGCATGACCACCGGCTTGCCGGCATCGTCATGGCCCTGGGCCAGCCAGCGCGCCAGGGTCGGCGGCGACACGCCGGGCGAACGCGGGTGGTCCAGCGGCTGGCCGTCGGCACGGCGGAAGCTGATGATTTCCTTCTTCAGCTTCACCTTCAGGCGTGCAGACGGCATGTGCTGGCTATAGCTGCGCTTGATCACCATGCCGGCAAAACGCGGATCGGCCTGCAGCGGCGCGTAGAAGGCATCAATGCCCTCGGCGCTGCCGGCCAGGAACAGGTTCAAGCCTTCCGGCGACACCAGCACTGTGCCCATCAGGCCATGGCCCTGGGCACGCTGGAACAACTGTTCACGAAGGGCCTGGAGGTCTTCTTCCAGGGGGACGAAATGGTAGGCGGCGGTATTGACGATCATGCCGGCCATTGTAGCCAGCTGCGGCTGACTCAGCGCCACAGCAGCCAGGGCAGCCACAGCACGAAGCCGATGATCAGCGCCATCAGCAACAGCCCCCCGAGCACCTGCAGTGGCGCCTGGCGCAGGTGCGCGCTGAAGCCCGCTGCAGGCTGCTGCGCCTGTTCGCTGCGCAGGCGCTGCGCCCGTGCCAGCTGGCTGGCCTCGATCACCTCCCGCGCCCGCGGGTAATCGGCACTGTCCCGTACCCAGATTGCCGGCGCGCTGAAGCCCAGCAGGCCGGCGGCGGTCTGGTACCAATCCACCTGCGCCTGGTCCAGGGCGGTGGTCACTTCGTCGAATTCATCGGCCTCGACGTGGCGCAATTTGAAAAGCAGGCGTGCCATGCCAAGCATGATAGCCGTAACGCTTGTTAACCTTGTCGGCCCGGCTGTACGCCGATAGATGCCTGACCACCATGGCCCTGATGCCCCGCTCCCTGTTCACCCTGCCGCTGCTGGCCGCCCTGGCCGCCTGCACCCCGGCGCCGCAGGCCCTGCCGCCCAGCGATCCGATCAGCCAGTTCCAGATCATCGACCAGCAGCCCGGCGACGGCGCCAGCGCCCAGCCCGGGCAGAAGGTCAGCGTGCACTACACCGGCTGGCTGTTCGATGCCGATGCCCCGCAGCAGCGCGGCGCCAAGTTCGACAGCTCGCTGGACCGTGGCCAGCCGTTCTCCTTCACCGTTGGTGCCGGCCAGGTGATCCGCGGCTGGGATGAAGGCGTGGCCGGCATGCAGGTCGGCGCCACCCGTGTGCTGATGATCCCGCCTGACTATGGCTACGGCGAGCGCCGGGTCGGCCCGCTGCCGGCCAATGCCTCGCTGGTGTTCGAAGTGCAGCTGCTCGGCATCGAGTCACGTTGATGCCGGCATTGCGTACTGAAGTGGCGATCATCGGCGGCGGCCCGGCCGGGCTGATGGCCGCCGAGCGCCTGCTTGCCGCCGGCCACCAGGTGACCCTGTTCGAGGCCAAGGGCTCGCCCGGGCGCAAGTTCCTGATCGCCGGCAAGGGCGGCCTGAACCTGACCCATGCCGACAGCCGCCCCTTGTTCGACAGCCGCTACCGCGAACGCGCACAGGCCGTAGGGCAGTGGCTGGACGTGTTCGATGGCCCGGCCCTGCGCCAGTGGGCCAGTGGCTTCGGCATCGATACCTACATCGGCAGTTCGGGCCGGGTGTTCCCCGAGGACCGCAAGGCCGCCCCGCTGCTGCGCGGCTGGGTCAGGCGCCTGAAGGAACAGGGCCTGGCCCTGCGCGTGAACCATCGCTGGACCGGCTTTGACCCGGCCGGCCAGCTGTTGTTCGACACCCCGGAAGGCCCGCTGCAGGTCAGCGCGCGGGCGGTGATCCTGGCCACCGGCGGGGCCAGCTGGCCCGAGCTGGGCAGTGACGGCCAATGGGTCGCCCCGCTGCGCGAGCAAGGCATTGGCGTGGCCGAGCTGGAACCGGCCAACTGTGGTTTCGATGTGGACTGGAGCGAGCATTTCATCCAGCGCCAGGCCGGCGCGCCGATCAAGCCGGTGATCGCCCATTGGCGGGATGGCCACGGCCAGGAGCACCAGCTGCAGGGCGAGTGCGTGGTCAGCCAGGCCGGCATCGAGGGCAGCCTGGTCTATGCCATTGGCGCGGACCTGCGCCAGGCCATCAACCGCGATGGTCACGCCGTGCTGGCCCTGGACCTGGTGCCCGGCCGCGATCTGGCGCGTCTGCGCACGGATCTGGCCAGCCCGCGCAAGGGCCGCAGCTTCAGTGAGCACCTGCGCCGCCAGGCCGGCATCGGCGGGGTCAAGGCGGCCCTGTTGTATGAAATCCTCGGCCGCAGCGCCGGCGATGACCTGGATGCGGTGGCCCACACCCTCAAGCGCCTGCCACTGACCCTGCGCTCACCGCGCCCGATCGCCGAGGCGATCAGCTCGGCCGGCGGCGTACGTCTGGAGGAACTGGACCCGGCCCTGATGCTCAACAAGCGTCCCGGGGTGTTCTGCGCCGGGGAAATGCTGGACTGGGAAGCGCCCACCGGCGGCTATCTGCTCACTGCCTGCTTCGCCTCCGGCGCGGTGGCCGCGGCCGGGGCCAGCCACTGGTTGCAGCAAGCGCCCTGATTGGCCTGGCACTGCCGGCAACAAAAAAGCCCCCGCCTGCTGACGGGGGCTTTTTTGCCAACACGGGCAAGGCTCAGTGCAGGCGGCTGTCGCGCAGGGCCTGGATACGTGCCGGCGGATCGAACGAATCGGCCCGTGCCAGCGGCCAGTAGTCACGGAACACGCTGTGCTCGGGCTGGCCCTGGAGCAGCTCGCCCGGCTCCAGGAACCGGTACAGCGAGCCCAGCGAACGGATCTGGGTCGGCGACACCCGGCGCAGGATGTGCTCCGGGCCGAGCTGGTCGGTGTGGGTCAGGCCGGCAGCGCAAAGCAGCTCACCCAGCGCACGCATGGTGTTGCGGTGGTAATTGAACACCCGCGCAGTCTTGTGGGTCGGGTCCAGGTTGCTCGAGCGCGCCCGGTCCTGGGTGGCAATACCGGTCGGGCACTTGTCGGTATGGCAGCTCAGCGCCTGGATGCAGCCCAGCGAGAACATGAAGGCCCGCCCGGCATTGCACCAGTCCGCGCCCATCGAGATGGTGCGCGCGATGTCAAAGGCACTGGTGATCTTGCCGGCCGCACCGATGTGGATGTGCTGGCGCATGTTCAGCCCGACCAGGGTGTTGTGCACCAGCATCAGCGCCTCGTTCATCGGCACGCCGACGTGGTCCATGAACTCCACCGGCGCCGCACCGGTACCACCTTCGGCGCCGTCGACCACGATGTAGTCCGGCATCAGGCCGGTTTCCTGCATCGCCTTGGCGATGCCGAACCACTCCCAGGGATGGCCGATGGCCAGCTTGAAGCCCACCGGCTTGCCACCGGACAGCTCACGCAGGCGGGCCACGAACTGCAACAGCTCCACCGGGGTGGAGAAGGCCGAATGCCCCGGCGGCGAAACGCAGTCCACGCCCATCGGCACCCCACGGGTCAGGGCAATTTCCTCGCTGACCTTGGCCGCCGGCAACACGCCGCCGTGACCGGGCTTGGCGCCCTGGGACAGCTTGATTTCAATCATCTTGACCTGGTCGGTGCAGGCATTTTCGATGAAGCGCTCTTCATTGAAATTGCCCTGCGCATCGCGGCAGCCGAAATAACCCGAACCGATTTCCCAGATCAGGTCACCACCGCGCTCGCGGTGATAGGGCGAAATGCTGCCCTCACCGGTGTCCTGGGCAAAATTGCCCAGCTTGGCGCCACCATTGAGCGCGCGCACCGCATTGGCCGACAGCGCGCCAAAGCTCATTGCCGAGATGTTGAACACACTGGCCGAATACGGCTGGGTACAGGCCGGGCCGCCGATGGTCACGCGGAAATCGGTGTTGTCGATCCGGGCCGGACGCATGGAGTGGTTGATCCACTCGTAATCGACCTGGTAGGCGCTGCGCAGGGTGCCGAAGGGCAGCACATCCATCTCGTTGCGCGAGCGGCGGTAGACCAGGCTGCGGTCCTGGCGCGAGAAAGGCACGTTCTCCAGATCGTTCTGGATGAAGTACTGGCGGATTTCCGGGCCGATGGATTCGAAGAAATAGCGGAAATGCACCAGCACCGGATAATTGCGCCGCAGCGCACTGCGGTTCTGCAATACGTCCACCGTACCGATGATGACCATCACCGCGAACAAGGCCGCGCCCCAGTACCAGACGGGCCACTTGAAGGCCAGCATCACAGACGCCGGGAACAACACGATGGCCAGCAGGTACGCCAGGTAACGATGCATGGGATGTCTCAAAAAATGAACGCGGGCAGTCTACAACCGCTCATCGACCAGATGGCGTGGCCAGACCGATTTGACGTCGTAAATCACGGTATTTGCATGCCCCATGGCATGGATCTGTTCAGCTGACAGCGCACGGTACTGCGCATGCGCCACTGCCAGTACGATGGCGTCATGGCCGCTGGACGGATCGGCAACCACCTGCACCCCTTCATGCTGCAGCGCCAGCACCGGGTCAGCCCAGGGATCACAGCAGGTCACTTGCGCACCGGCGCTGCTGAAACGGCGCACCAGGTCCAACGCGCGACTGTTGCGCAGGTCCGGGCAATCTTCCTTGAACGTCGCCCCCAGTACCAGGACCCGGGCCCCGGCCATTGCCTTGCCACGTGATGCCAGCAATTGCTGCACCTTGCCGGCCACATGCGCCACCACCCGGTTGTTGACCGAACGGGCGGTATGGATCAGGTCAGGGTGGTAACCCACGCTCATGCTCTTGTGCAGCAGGTAGTACGGATCCACGCCAATGCAGTGGCCACCGACCATGCCAGGCCGGAACGGCAGGAAATTCCACTTGCTGCCCGCCGCCTCCAGCACGTCCAGGGTATCGATGCCGAGCCGGTCGAAAATCAGGGCCAACTCATTGACCAGGGCGATATTGACGTCGCGCTGGATGTTTTCGATCACCTTGGCCGCCTCGGCCACCTTGATTGATGATGCCAGCCAGGTACCGGCAGTGATGATGCGCCTGTAGAGCGCATCCACCACCTGTGCCACTTCAGGGGTGGAGCCGGAGGTGACCTTGCAGATATCGGCCAGGCGCCGCGCATGATCACCCGGATTGATCCGCTCCGGGCTGTAGCCCACGTAGAAATCCTGATTGAACTGCAGGCCGCTACCGGCCTCCAGCAAGGGCACACACACCTCTTCGGTGGTGCCCGGATACACCGTGGATTCGAAGATCACCAGATCACCCGGGCGCAGCACACCGGTGAGCAGGGTGCAGGCCGAACACAAAGGCTCAAGATCGGGTTGCTCATGTGCATCGATCGGAGTCGGCACGGTGACGATATAGGTATTGCAGGGCAACAAGGCGGCCGGATCATCGGCAAAATCCAGTTGCACCGCAGCAGCCAGGTCTTCGTCGCGGGTTTCCAGGGTGTGGTCATGGCCTGCACGCAGTTCGGCCACGCGCCGGGCATCGATATCAAAACCGACTACCGGCAATTGACGGCCGAAGGCCACTGCCAGCGGCAGGCCTACATATCCCAGGCCCACAATGCCGATCACCGGCCGGTCAGCCGCACTGATTGCAATCCCCATCACCCGCACCCATCCCGCAGTCACAACAAGGCAAGCCTGCACTGTAGCCCCAGCGCCCCCTGCCAGCCAGTCCACAACCTGTTTTGTGCGGATCAGGACAATAAAAAACCGCCTTGCGGCGGTTTTTGATCTGGTGCCCGGAGCCGGGATCGAACCGGCAAGGAGTTGCCCCCGGCGGATTTTAAGTCCGCTGCGTCTACCGATTTCGCCATCCGGGCAGACCGCCATAGGGTGCCTGAAAACAAGCGTTTGCGGAATACACCCGCGCCTCAGATAGCCCGGGAAAAACGCTGTTCGCCCTGTTTCCCATGCAGGTACGGGTCAAAGCACATGGCCAGCAGACGCAGCAGCGGCCGTCCCCAGTGCGTGGCACTAATCACCCCGTCCTTGACCTGGGCCAGGCCGTCGGCCTGCAGTGCCTGCAAGCGCTGCAGGTCTTCGGCGAAATAATCGGCAAATGCCACGCCAGAGCGCTGCTCATAGGCCGCCATGTCCACTTGGCCGTGACACATCAGGTCCTGCACCAGGGCCGCGCGCAGCGTGTCATCCGCACTGAGCTCGATGCCACGCCACACCGGCAACCCACCGCCGGCCAGGGCTTCCTCCCAGGCCGGAAGATCGCGCGGATTCTGGCTGTAGGTGTTGTCGATATGGCTGATTGCACTGACCCCCAGACCAATCAGGTCGGTCTGCGCGTGGGTGGTGTAGCCCATGAAGTTGCGGTGCAACTGCCCCTGGCGCTGAGCCTGGGCGAGCGGATCGTCCGGCAGGGCGAAGTGGTCCAGGCCGATGTACTGGTAACCGGCGGCGGTGAGCTTGTCCACGGCGATGCCGAGCAGGGCCAGCTTGTCCTCGGCACTGGGCAGATCGGCATCATCGATCTGGCGCTGGGCCCGGAACAGGTGCGGCAGGTGCGCATAACCATAGATGGCCAGCCGCTCCGGACGCTGCTCGAGCATTTCATCGACAGTCTGCGCAAATCCGGCCGCCGACTGCCGCGGCAGGCCATAGATCAGATCCAGGTTGACCGAGCGCAGGCCGTACTGACGACAGGCATTGGTCACCGCCAGGGTCTGCTCCAGCGGCTGGATCCGGTTGATGGCCTCCTGCACGCAGGGGTCGATGTCCTGCACGCCCAGACTGGCGCGGTTGAAGCCCATCGCCCCCAGTTCGGCCACCTGGGCCGGCGTGATCATGCGCGGATCCAGCTCGATGGAGATGTCGCGCCCGGGATCATCACTGAAACGGAACAAGCGGCGCAGCCCACCCAGCAACTCACGCAACTGCGCCGGGCTCAGGAAGTTGGGGGTGCCACCGCCGAAATGCAGCTGCACCACTTCCCGACAGGGTCCGAACAGGGCCGCCATGCGCTCGGCCTCCTGCAGCAGTTGCGCCACATAGGCCGCACCACGGCTCAGGTCACGGGTGATGATGCGGTTGCAGCCACAGTAAAAGCAGGGGCTGGTGCAGAACGGCACATGCACGTACAGCGACAACGTCTGGCCACTGGCATTGCTGCGCGCAGCCGCTGCCTGCAGCTGCTGCTGGCCGAAACCATCGTGGAACTGCGGTGCGGTCGGATAGGAGGTATAGCGCGGACCCGGCCGGTCATGGCGGCGCAGCAGTTCGGCATCGAAGTTCCAGCCCAGACGGGCTGCCGGGGAGTGGTCGTTTTCCATAATGCGCAAGATCGCACACTCCGCATTGGCCTGCGTTGATGCCGATCAATCCCGTGCGCGCCGGCCTTGCACCGATCCCATTGATCGCGATCAATGCCGGCCCCGCATCCAGCCCCTAGCCTAGGTCCGCTCGCTGCCCGTCCGGGCGACCTTGTCGTGAGGCCTTCATGTCCAAGCCCACCGATTCATCGCCAACCCGCCCACACCTGCGCACCGCCGGCCTGATCCTGTGGCCGGCCTTCGTGGCGGCCGCACTGGCCACCGGGGTCTTTTTCACCCTGATCGATCCACTGGCGCTGGCCGCCATCAGTTGGCCGGCAGTGGCCAGCAGCCGGATCACCGGCTACAGCCTGGGTTTTTTCATGTTCTGGGCAGTGGCCAGCCTGGCCAGTGCCATCACCTGGCTGATGC
>X237_Red_shanked_Douc_Langur__coassemble_50_pt1 | contig 20315 bp, 16 predicted proteins | sample X237_Red_shanked_Douc_Langur__metabat2_high_PE_002 | metagenome-assembled genome bin X237_Red_shanked_Douc_Langur
GCTCCTCGATCAGGGTCGGCAGGCGGTAGCTGGGGTCACAGCCGCTGAGCAGCAGACTGGACAGGGCCAGGCCGAGCAGGTGACGGGTGGGCATGGGTTGCATGGTGGTATTCCCCCTGGAATGGCGTGCACAGGCCTGCCAGGCACAGCGTCGAGCAAACGCGGTGCGAGGGCTGGCCCTGGAATGGCGCTGACTGGTGTGCGGTCAGTTCAGCGGAGTGGGGCGTAGATCAGGAAACAGTTGCTGGCTGTGGGCCGGCAGGGGTGTCCGCCCGCGCCTGGGCGGCGGCGCCTGCTGACGCAGATCCATGTACTTGTGTTCGCTGATGGTCCCGGCCTCGCTCATGTCGGTGATGACCGTGGGGCGCAGGAAGACCATCAGGTTGCGTTTGACCCGGTTCTTGCTGGTCGAGCTGAAAAGCCGGCCCAGGCCGGGGATGTCACCCAGCAACGGGACCTTGGAATGCTGGTCGCTGCTGTCATCCTGGATCAGGCCACCGAGCACGATCACCTGCCCGTCCATGGCCAGGATGGTGCTCTTGATCGAGCGCTTGTTGGTGATCACGTCGGCGACCTGGATGCCACTGGGCGAGGGCACCAACGAGGAGATTTCCTGCTCGATTTCCAGGCGCAGGCTGCCACCATCGTTGATGTGCGGGGTGACTTTCAGGGTCACACCGACGTCCTGGCGCTGGATCGTGGTGAACGGGTTGCTGGTGCCGTCGGCACTGGTGGTATACGAGCCTGTCTGGAACGGCACGTTCTGGCCGACCAGGATTTCGGCCGGCTGGTGGTCCAGGGTGAGCAGGGTCGGGGTGGAGAGCAGGTTGCTCTTGCTGCTGGACGACAGCGCGGTGACCAGGGCAGCAAAGTTGCTGTTGCCGATGCCCAGCAGGGCACCGGAGGGCAGGCTGGCAGGCATCGCGCCGCTGGCCAGGGTGCCGATCAGGGTGCCGATCGACAACCCGGTATCGTTGTAGTTGATGCCACCGACGCCGGCGCTGCCCGAGCCGCCGTCCATCGCCCACTGCACGCCGAGTGCATCTTCGATGTCACCGGAAATTTCCACGATGGCCGCTTCCACCAGCACCTGCGAACGCGGGATGTCCAGCTGGTTCACCACATCGCGCAGCACCCGCAGCATGTCCGGGCGGGCGTGGATGACCACCGCATTGATGCTCTCATCGGCGCGCACCAGGCTGCTGGCCTTGCTTTCGCCCTGCTGCGGATCGGCGTTGATCGAGCCGGCAATGGCATCCACGGTCTGCGCAATCTGCTTGGCATCGCCGTGGCGCAGGCGCATCACCTGGGTGGTGGAGGACTGCGGCGCATCGGCATCCAGCGAGCGGGCCAGGGCGATCAGGCGTTCGCGTGCCTGCACCGGGCCGAATACCAGCAGGCGGTTCAGGCGTGGATCGGCCAGTACCCGGGTGCCACCGTTGGCGGCGCTGGCCCCGAGGGTGGCACTGAGCATGCGCTGCAGTGATTCGGCACTGGCATGGACTGCGTCGTAGGCGCTGTGCTCATGCAGCTGCGGCGCATCGAGCTGGCGCAGCAGGGCCTGGATGCGGGCGATGTTGCCGCGGCGGTCGCTGATGATCAGCGAGTTGGAGGTGGGCACCGCGGCCAGGTGGGCATTGCCCGGCAACAGCGGGCGCAGCATCGGCAGCAGCTCGCTGGCCACGCCATGCTGTACCGGCAGGACCCGGGTTTCGATGGCGTCATTGCCCGTGCCCCGGTTGCCGGCCCAGCCATGGGCTTCGTCATTGGGCACGATGCGGGTCTGCTGGTCATCCTCGATCACCGCAAAACCGTTGACCGTCATCACCGACAGGAACAGGCGGCGCACTTCCGGCAGCGACATCGGCTCGCTGGCCATCACGCTGACCTGGCCGCTGACACGCGGATCGACCACCAGGGTGTCACCGGTGATGCTGGACACCGCACCGATGAAATCGCGGATGTCGGTGTCCTTCATGTTGATCGTCCATTGCCCGGCTGCTTCGGCCATGGCAGGGGCCGGCAGCAGCAGGCTCAGGGCCAGCAGGCAGCCGGCAACACGCGGCGACCAACGGCGCAGCACGGCCTTCATCGTTGCGACCTGACACGGCCGGATGACGGGAAGGGGAGGCGTGGGGGATGGCACATGGATCGCTACAGCTCCTGTTGACGACACAGCAACAGGAAGCACGACCGACGTACTGTGGGCAAAGCCAGCAATGTCCCCTGTTGTGCAGTTGCCAGCGTCGCTGGTAACCGCGCTGGCACTTTAGCGTTGCTTCTCTTACGGGGCACCGAAAGTGATCTGGAAGTGTGACCCGAATCGCCAAATGGTCGATGGCAGCGCGCATTTTTGCGTAGTGCGTGGCATGTTTGCCCGCTGTTTTTGGGTGGCTGCACCAGTGCCGGCCACCACAGGGGGATGTATGACCAAACCATTTTCCGCCGGCGTTTTGCCGAGTCTGGCGGCAGCGCCGTGCCTGCCGATGGGCTTTGCGCGCGACCAGGGTGTGCTGCTTGGCGCCGATGGACTGGTATTGCATCACCGTGCCGACGCCAGCCTGGCTGCGCGTGCCGAGGCCAGGCGCATTGCCGGCCGAGAACTGCAATGGGATTGCGTGGCCGACGAGCAGTTCGAGCAGCTGTTGCAGCAGGCCTATCGTCAGGACAGCGCCAGTGCCATGGGCATGGTCGATGGCCTGGACCAGGAGCTGGACCTGGCCAGCCTGGTCGAAGGCCTGGAACAGGCCGAGGACCTGCTGGCGCAGCAGGATGACGCGCCGATCGTGCGCCTGCTCAACGCCCTGCTGGGCGAAGCGGTGGCCGAACAGGCCTCGGACATCCACATCGAAACCTATGAAAAGCGCCTGGTGGTGCGCTTTCGCGTGGACGGTATCCTGCGAGATGTGATCCAGCCCCGGCGCGAGCTGGCGGCCCTGCTGGTGTCGCGCATCAAGGTCATGGCGCGCCTGGACATCGCCGAAAAACGCCTGCCCCAGGATGGCCGCCTGGCCGTGCGCCTGGGCAACCGCGAGGTCGATGTGCGTGTGTCCACCCTGCCGGCGGCCAATGGCGAGCGGGTGGTGCTGCGCCTGCTGGACAAGCAGGCCGGGCGCTTCTCGCTGCCGGCACTGGGCATGGTGCTGGAAGACCAGCAACAGTGGCAGCAGATGCTGCAGCGGCCGCATGGCATCGTCCTGGTCACCGGGCCGACCGGCTCGGGCAAGTCGACCACCCTGTATGCCAGCCTGGGCCAGATCGACCACCGCACGCGCAACATCCTCACCGTCGAGGACCCGGTGGAATACCACCTGGACGGCATCGGCCAGACCCCGGTCAACCCGCGCATCGACATGACCTTTGCCCGCGGCCTGCGCGCGATCCTGCGCCAGGACCCGGACGTGGTGATGGTGGGCGAGATCCGCGACCGGGAAACCGCGCAGATCGCGGTGCAGGCCTCGCTGACCGGCCACCTGGTGCTGTCCACCCTGCATACCAACAGCGCAATCGGTGCGATCACCCGTCTGCTGGACATGGGGGTGGAGCCCTACCTGCTGTCCTCCTCGTTGCTGGGGATGATGGCCCAGCGGCTGGTGCGCCGGCTGTGCCCGCACTGCTGCCAGCCCAGCCCGGCCAGCGCGGCCGAGTGCCGGCAGTTGCAGATCGATCCACTGCAGCGCCCGGAGCTGATGCGCCCGCGCGGTTGCGCGCAGTGCCAGATGCAGGGCTATCGCGGACGTGTCGGCCTGTACGAACTGGTGGTGTTTGATGCCTCGCTGGCGGCGATGGTCCAGGCCGGCGCCAGCGAAACCGAGCTCACCGCGCATGCGCGGCGGCAACGCGGCAGCCTGTTGGCCGACGGCCATGCCAAGGTCCTGGCCGGGATCACCACGCTGGAGGAAGTGATGCGGGTGGTGACCGAGGCATGAGCGCGTGGCGTTACCGTGCCCTGGCCGCCGATGGCCGCAGTGCCAACGGGGTGATCCAGGCCGACAGTGCGCGCAGTGCGCGCCAGCAGCTGCGCGAGCGCGGGCTGTCGCCGTTGCAGCTCGAAGCCGTCCAGGCCGATGCGCAGGGCCGGCGCTGGCAGCGTATTTCCAGTGCCGAGCTGTGCCTGCTCACGCGTGAGCTGGCGACCTTGATCCAGGCCGCGGTGCCGGTGGAGCAGGCCTTGCAGGTGGTGGCCCAGCAGAGCCGGCGCGAGCGTGTGCGCAGCCTGCTGCTGGGCGTGCGCGAGGCGGTGCTGCAGGGCCAGGGCCTGGCCGCGGCCCTGGCGCGTTACCCCCATTCATTTCCTGCCATGTACCGGCACACCGTGGCCGCTGGCGAACGCGGCCAGCTGGGACGTGTGCTGGAACAGCTGGCCGATCACGTGGAGCAGGCCGAACAGGCGCGCCAGCGTCTGCAGGTGGCCATGGTCTACCCGGCCATCCTGGTGCTGGTGTCGCTGGCGGTGGTGGCATTTTTGCTCGGCCATGTGGTGCCCAGCGTGATCGGTGTATTCACCAGCAGTGGCCAGGCGCTGCCGCTGCCGACCCGGATCCTGCTCGGTGCCAGTGCCGCGCTGCAGGCCGGCTGGATCTGGCTGCTGCTGGCCGTGGCAGGCCTGGGCTATGCCCTGTACCGGCTGCGCCGCCAGCCCCACTGGCGTTTGCGGATGGATGCGGCGCTGCTGCGCCTGCCCGTGCTCGGTGCGCTGCTGCGTCAGGGCGACAGCACCCGTTTCACCGCCACCCTGGCCATCCTGGAAAGCAGCGGTGTACCGCTGGTGGATGCGCTGGCCATCGCCACCCGGGTGGTCGGCAACGCCTCGTTGCAGGCCGGCCTGACCCGGGCGGCCGAACGGGTGCGCCAGGGCAGTGGCCTGGCCGTGGCGCTGCAGGCGCATGCGCCGTTGCAGCCGATGCTGATGCACCTGATCGGTGCCGGCGAGAGCAGTGGTCGGCTGGGGCAGATGCTGCAGCGGGGAGCCCAGCAGCAACAGCAGGCATTGAACAGCCGCATCGGCCTGCTGGTCGGCCTGTTCGAGCCGCTGGTGCTGGTGGTCATGGGCAGCCTGGTGCTGCTGATCGTGCTGGCCGTGGTGCTGCCGATCATCCGCCTTAACCAGATGGTTTGATGAGGAACGCAACAATGATGCAGACGCGACAACAAACGGGCTTCACCCTGATCGAGGTGATGGTGGTGGTGGTGATCATCGGCATCCTCGGCGCGCTGGTGGTGCCGCAGGTGATGGGCCGCCCGGACCAGGCCAAGGTCACCGTGGCCCGTGGCGACCTCAAGGCCGTGGCCTCGGCGCTGGAGATGTACCGGTTGGACAACCATGTCTATCCCGACACCCAGCAGGGGCTGGAGGCGCTGGTGACACGCCCGGCGCAGGGCGCGCCGAACTGGAACCGGGAAGGCTACCTGCGCAGCCTGCCGCTGGACCCGTGGGGCCGGCCCTACCTGTACCTGTCCCCGGCTGCGGGAGCGCCGTACCAGCTGTACAGCCTGGGTGCCGACGGCCGCCAGGGCGGCGAGGGTACCGATGCGGATCTGGACAGCCGCCAGCCCTGACCATGCCGCGCGCCCGTGGATTTACCCTGCTCGAACTGCTGGTGGTGATTGCCGTGCTGGCCATCGCCCTGGCCGCGGTGAGCCTGGCCGGTGCCGGCCAGGCCCGACAGGCGCAGGGGCAGGCCAGTGACCTGGCCCTGTTGATCCCGTTGCTCGGCGAACAGACCCAGCGCCAGCGCCATTGGCACGGGCTGCGTATCCAGGCCGGCAGCTACCAGGTCATGCAGCTGCGTGGCCATCCGCCGCGCTGGCACGCCCTGGCCGGGCATGCGCCGGTGCTGTTGCCCGATGGCTGGCAGTGGCAGCTGCACACGGCCACCGAGCTGGCCGCCGCAGTCCAGGCCGCCGATGGTGGCCCGGCACCGCAACTGGTGGTCGCCGCCGATGGCCAGACCACCCCGTTCCGCCTGCAGCTGCGTCCGCGCGATGGCGGGCAGGCGGGCTGGCTGCTGCACGGTGATGGTTTCAACCAGCCGCTGCTGGAGCCGGCGCCGTGAGCCGCCCTGCAGTGGCGGGCTTCACCTTGATCGAAGTGTTGGTGGCCCTGCTGGTGCTCACCAGTGTGGCAACCATGGTCTATGCCAGCGTGCAGCGTTACCAGCACAACGCGGTGCGCATGGAGCAGCAGCTGCTGGCCGGCTGGCTGGCCGACAACACCCTGAGTGAAATGCAGCTTGCCGGGCTGGTCCCGGTCAGTGACGGCCAGGCCCAGAGCGTGCACTACGGTGGCTTGCACTGGTGGCTGCGGCGCGAGGTCGGCCAGGCCGCCGCTGCGGCCGCTGGCATCCATCCGGTCACCGTGCAGGTCGGCCTGGTCGGCAGCACCGAGCCGCTGCAAAGCCGCTCCGGCGTGGTGGTGGCGCCATGAAGCCACAGCAGGGGATGACCCTGATCGAGCTGCTGGTGGCCCTGGCGATGTTCGCCCTGCTGGCCCTGGCCGGCCAGCGCCTGCTCAGCACCGCGGTGGATGTGCGCCGCCAAGGCCAGGCCCATGCGCAGCAGCTGCAACAGCTTGCCCGCGCCATGGCCCTGCTGGAGAGCGACCTGGAGCAGGCCATCGTGCGCCCGTTGCAGCTGGCCGATGGCAGCGCCGAGCCGGCCCTGCACAGTCTGGCCGATGGCAATGGCCTGCAGTTCACCCGGGCCGGTTGGGACAACCCCTTGCAGCAAGCGCGTTCGAACCTGCAGCGGGTGCGCTGGTGGGCCGATGCCGATGGCCTGCAGCGTGGGGTATGGATGGTGCTGGACCGCGCTGAGCAGGACGCGCTGTATCCGCAGCGCATGCTCGATGGCGCCAGCCAGGTGCAGTGGCGCTATCTGGACGCACGCGGCAACTGGTTGCCGGCCTGGCCGGCGGGCAGCCAGGCGGTTTTGCCACGGGCGGTGGAAGTGCAGTTCAGCCATCCACGCCATGGCGTGCTGCGGCGGGTGTTGCGCCTGCCTGACGGCGGCACCGGGGTGCCGCGATGAGCCGGCAGCGGCAGGGCGGCATGGCCCTGGTGATGGTGCTGCTGATCCTGGCCGTGGCCGTGGCCGTGTGCATGGCCCTGATCAGCAGCCAGCAGCGGCAGATCCAGTCCCAGGTGCAGCAGCGCGAGCATCGCCAGGCCTGGCAACTGGCCCTGGAAGGCGAGGCGCGGGCGCTGCATGCCCTCGCGGCTCAGGCCACGCAGGCCACTTCCGGGCCGGCCGCTGCCGGCTTGTCCGGGCAGCTCGTGCAGGGGCCGATGCAGCTGGATATCGCGGTGGATGACCTGTCGGCCCGGCTGAACCTCAATGCCTTGATCAGTGCCCCGGGCCAGGTCGATGCGGCCGGGTTGGCGCGCTTGCAGCGCCTGCTGCAACTGCTGGACCTGGCCCCGGACCTGGCCTGGGTGATCGTGGCCCGGCTCGATCCCGCTGCGCTGCCGGCGCAGGGGCCCAGGCAGCCGCGTCTGCCCGCATCTGGCCCGCTGGCCGATGTGAGCGAGCTGCGTGCTTTGCCGGGGATCGATGCATCCGCCTATGCCCGCCTGCAGCCATTTGTCAGCACCCTGCCGGCGGCGGTCGGGCTGAATGTGAACCAGGCGCAGGCCGTGGTCCTGGCCAGCCTGGCCGATGGCCTGGGCGCGTCCGGTGGCCAGCAGCTGTTGCAGGCGCGGCCGGCCAGGGGGCATCGCAGTGTCGATGCGTTTGTGGCCCAGCCGCTGCTGGCGCGTTACCGCGTTGCTGCCGATGGCCTGCAGGTGGCCGGGCAGGCATTTGAGATACACAGCCGTGTGCGCTGGGCCGATGGCGCCCTGCAGCTGTCCAGCATCGTTGTCCATGATGCCGGGCGTTTGCGGGTAAGCAGCCGGCAGTTGCGGCCAGTGATGGCGATCGAGGAAATCCCATGAAACGAGAAACGTCACCGGTGGCCTTGTGGTTGCCCCCGGATATCCCGGCCCAGCTGCCCGATGAGCTGGTGGTGCAGTGTCTGGATGCAGGGGGCTGCCATACCCTGAGCCTGGCTGCCGCGTTGAGCCACCTGGGCAGCCGCCCCGCCGTGCTGGTGCTGGCCCAGGAGCAGGTGTCCTTCCATGCCCCGCGTCTGCCGCGTGCCCGTCGTGGCCTGCAGCAACAGGCGCTGGCCTTTGCGGTGGAGCCGCATCTGGGGCAGGCGCTGGAAAGCGTGCATCTGGCTGCCGGCCAGCCCCTGGCCGATGGCCGCTGGTTGGTGGCGGCCATCGACCGCGCCCTGCTGGCCGGCTGGTGCAGCCAGCTGGCGGCTGCCGGTTTGGTGATCCGTGCCATCCATGTCGATGCCGACCTGCTGCCGGGGCAGGGCCTGCGCGGGGTGCATCTGCCCGGGCGCTGCCTGCTGGCCGATGACCAAGGCCTGCGCATGGCCTTCGCCCCGGCACAGTGGCCTCAGGTGCAGGCCGGGCTGGTGGAGCCGGTGCAGTGGTTGGGCAGCCCGGCCTTGGAGCCGGCCTTGGAGCCGGCAGACGATGTCCTGCCCCCGGTATTGGCCGAGCCGTTGTTGCTTTTGCTGCTGGCCGGCGGCGCTGACCGGGTTGATCTGGCCCAGGGCCCTTTTGCGCCGCGCAGCCCGGGTGGCGGCCTGCGCTGGCGTGCGCTGGGCTATGCGCTGGCGGCGGCCATGCTGTTGCAGCTGGGCAGCGTGCTGGTGCAGGGCGCGCTGTACGGCAAGCAGGCACAGATGTACGAGCAGGCCAACCTGGCCCTGTTTGAAAGCGTGTTTGGTGAGCAGCGGGTGGTGGATCTGCGCCAGCAGTTCGACAGCCTGCGTGCCGCGCAGATGGCCAGCAACGATGTGATCGCGCTGCTGCAGCGCATTGATGGTCAGCTCAGCCTGCCCGTTCAGACGCTGCAATACCACAGCGCGCAGGGCCAGTTGCTGCTTACCCCGGAAGCGGGTTTTGACGGCAATGCGCAGGAAATCGCCGCGCAGCTGGAACAGGCCGGCCTGCGTGCCGGCGTATCGGCCAGTGGTTGGCCACTGCAGGTGGAGGCGGCGCAATGAGTCAGGCTATGGCATCGATCAAGGCGGCCTGGCAGGCGCGCCAGCCACGCGAGCAACGGGCCCTGCTGGTGCTGGGCCTGGCCTTGCTGGCGGCGGCCTTGTGGCAGTGGGTGTGGGCCCCGGCGCTGCAGTGGCGTGATCGCCAGCGTGCCGATTCCGATGCCGCACGCGCGCTGTACCAGCATCTGCGTGAGCAGGCCCCGGCATTGGTGGCCGGGCGCGTGGCGGCCAGCCAGATGGGAGAGCGCACCCTGCCCGAGCTGGCCACCGCCCTGGCACTGCAGCAGGGCGTGCTATTGCAGGTGCCGCAGGCCGATGCCGCCGGGCAATGGCAGCTGCAGGCCAGTGCGGCCGAGGCGCCGTTGCTGCTGCACTGGCTGCAGCAGCTGCAACAGACAGGGGTACAGGTGAGCCAGCTGCAGTTGCAGGCCAGCCAGGACGGCTGGGAGCTCAGCGCGCAGGCCACGCGCTGACCGCTACTGGCCAGGTCAGGCCTGGATCATTGCGCGGCCTGGTCCAGTGACTGCGCGGTCCACTGCACGATCGCGCTGAGCGGCATCGCCCCGGAGTGGCGGGCGATCTCGCGGCCATGCTGGAACAGCACCAGGGTGGGAATCGAGCGGATGGCATAGCGTTGGGCCAGCACCTGCGCCGCTTCGGTATCCACCTTGGCCAACCGCACCTGCGGCTCCATGCGCTGCGCGGCGGCTTCAAACTGCGGCGCCATCTGCCGGCACGGGCCGCACCAGCTGGCCCAGAAATCCACCAGCAAGGGCAGGTCGCTGTGCAGGTGGTTGTCGAAGCTGGCCGCATCCAGTGCCACCGGCTTGCCGTTGAACACGGGCTGCTGGCAACGGCCACAGCGCGGTTGCTGTTCCAGCCGGGTCAGTGGCACGCGGTTGCGTGCATGGCAGTGGGCGCAGGCGATGAGCAGGGAATCAGGGGCAGTCATGCGGAAAAACCGGTCAGCAGAGGCGGCCACAGCATGCCAGCCGCCGCGGTGATTGTGGGTCAATCTTCGCTCCTGCCTGCCGATACGCTGGGGCGGGCAAACGGCCCGTTTGACCCGGATGAACCCACGCAATGCATTTGAAGACCCTGGCCACCTTGTTGCTGGCCGTTGCCAGCGTATCCACCGCACAGGCCGCTGACGGCCGCTACAGCCTGGGTGCCGGTGTGACCACGCTGGGCTACGGAATGGATGGCAACATCCGTCTGTCGCCGCGTTTCTCGGCCACCGCCAGCTGGAGCAGCTTGAGCGTGGATGGCGATGTGGACACCGATGATGTGGCCTACAGCGGCAAGCTGTCCTCGGACAACGCCAGCCTGGCACTGAACTGGCATCCGTTTGCCGGCAGTTTCCACCTCAGCACCGGTCTGGTTGCCGGTGACCTGCAGGCCGTGGTCACCGGTACCCCGGTGGCCGGCAGCAGCTACACCTTCAATGGGCAGACCTACACCGCGGCCGAGGTTGGCCAGCTGCGCGGCGAGGTGGTGATCAAGGACAACGTGGCCCCGTATGCGGGCATCGGCTGGCGTTCGCAGCGCAAGGGCCTGGGCGGCTATGCGCAGATCGGCGTGATCGCGGCCAAGACCAGCGTTGCCCTGGCCGCCACCGGCATGCTGGCCGATCCGCGCCTGGCTGCTGACCTGGAAGCGGAGCGGCGTTCGCTGGAAGAAGAAGTCGATCTGTCGCTGTATCCGGTGATCGGTGCCGGCCTGGTCTGGCGCTTCTGAGATGAACAGGGGAATGCTGGTCTGTAGCGCCCAGTGCCAAGGCCGGGTTGCATCTGAAACAGTCGCGCCACTGGAAATTGCGTGTTATCTCTATTGGCCATGAACGCAGCCCGCGCCAGCTTTTATTTTTGGTACTGGTTTCCGAAGCCACTGGCGGAGGAAGGTTTGCGCTCACCCTGAAGAACACCTCAGACGCATACCCGAAGGCCGCCAGCGAAAGCTGGCGGCCTTTTTGATGCCGCCGCTGCCGGGGCCTCACACCACCACGAACACGCTTTGACTGGAGTTTTGCATGCCCCCGCATACCGACGACCTGCGCATCAACAAGCTCGAACCGTTGACCCCGCCGGCCCACCTGATTTCCCTGCTGCCCTGTGACGAGCCGGTCTCGCAGACGGTCAGCGATGCGCGTACCGCGTTGCACCGCATCCTGCACGGCAGCGATGACCGCCTGGCCGTGGTGATCGGCCCGTGCTCGATCCACGACACCGTCGCCGCCATGGAATACGCCCGGCGCCTGCGCCCGCTGCGCGATGCCTACGGTGATGCGCTGGAAATCATCATGCGCGTGTACTTCGAAAAGCCGCGCACCACGGTGGGCTGGAAGGGCCTGATCAACGACCCGGACCTGGACGGCAGCTTCAACATCAACAAGGGCCTGCGCATTGCCCGTGGCCTGCTGCGCGACATCAACGCGATGGGCCTGCCGGCCGGGGTCGAGTTCCTGGATGTGATCAGCCCGCAGTACATCGCCGACCTGGTCGCCTGGGGCGCGATCGGTGCGCGCACCACCGAAAGCCAGGTGCACCGCGAGCTGGCCTCGGGGCTGTCGTGTCCGGTGGGCTTCAAGAACGGTACCGGTGGCGACATCAAGATCGCCGCCGATGCGGTGGGCGCGGCCTCGCACCCGCACCACTTCCTGTCGGTGACCAAGGAAGGCGGCACCGCCATTGTCTCCACCGCCGGCAACCCGGATTGCCATGTGATCCTGCGCGGCGGCAAGGCCCCCAACTTCGATGCAGCCAGCGTCCAGGCCACCAGCGCGGTGCTGGACAAGGCCGGCATCGCGGCGCGGGTGATGATCGATGCCAGCCACGCCAACAGCAGCAAGAAGCCGGAAAACCAGCCGGCGGTGGTGGCCGACATCGCCGGGCAGATTGCCGGCGGTGAACAGCGCATCGTCGGCGTGATGGTGGAAAGCCACCTGGTCGCCGGGCGCCAGGACCTGGTCGAAGGCCAGTCGCTGACCTACGGCCAATCCATCACCGATGGCTGCATCGGCTGGGACGATTCGGTGGCCGTGCTGGAGGTGCTGGCCCAGGCCGTGCGTGCGCGTCGCGCGCTGCAGGCGGCCAGCGACGCGGCCTGAGCACTGGCGCTGATGACAACGGGGCGATGCGCATCAGCGCACCGCCCCGTTGTTGTTTTCCGCGCTGCCGGCAGGCAGCTCAGTCCTGCGCCACCGATGCCGCCGGCGTGCGCACGAAACGGGCGCGCAGGCGGGCCAGGGCCAGGTAGATGGCCGGGGTGGTGTACAGGGTCAGCCACTGGCTGACCAGCAGGCCGCCGACGATGGCGATGCCCAGCGGCTGGCGCATTTCCCAGCCTTCACCGGTGGCCAGCATCAGCGGCAGGGTGCCGAGCAGGGCGGCCACGCTGGTCATCAGGATCGGACGGAAGCGCAGGCGTGCCGATTCGAGCATCGCTGCCTGCGGGTCCAGGCCCTGCTCGCGTTGTGCGGCGATGGCGAAGTCCACCATCAAGATGGTGTTCTTCATCACCACGCCCACCAGCAGGAACAGGCCCAGCAGGGAGATCAGGTTGAGCTCGTTGCCGAACAGCAGCAGGGCCAGCAGCGCACCGACACCGGCCGAGGGCAGGGTGGACAGGATGGCCAGCGGCAGCACGCTGCTTTCATACAGCACGCCCAGCACCAGATACACCGCCAGGGCGGCGCCGAGCACCAGCCACAACTGGCGCTGGCGCATTTCATTGACGCTGCCGGCTTCCTCGCCCAGCTTGGCCTGCACGCTGCTGGGCAGCATCACCTCGGCCACGGCGCGTTCGATCGCCGCACTGGCTTCACCCAGGGTTACCCCGGCGGCCAGGGCAAAGGAGATGCGCGTGGACAGGAACTGCTCGCGGTGCTGGATGCGGTCCGGGGCCATGCCGTAATCCCAGTGCGCAAAGCTGCTCAGCGGCACCCGGCTGCCATCGGCGGCAATCGTGTTGACCTGCTCCAGGGTGGTGGGCGACTGGGTGTAGCGCGGGTCCAGCTCCATCACCACCCGGTACTGGTTCAGGCTGTCGTACAGGGTGGCCACCTGGCGCTGGCTGAAGGAGTTGTTGAGCACGCTGGAGAGCAGGCGCATGTCCACCCCGAGCTGGCTGGCTTTCTCGCGGTCCACTTCCAGCTTGACCTGGCGCATGCCCTCGTCACCGCTGGATTCCACATCCTCCAGCTGCGGCAGCGCGGCCAGGGCCTGCTGCAGGCGCGGGGTCCATTCGCGCAGCGGCGCGATGTCGGCAGCCAGCAACTGCAGGTCGTAGTTGCCATCGTCATTGCCGCCACCACCGCCGACGCGGATGTCCTGGTCCACCGACAGCCACATGTTGCCGCCGGGCACCTTGGGCAGGCTGGCACGGATGCGGTCCACCACCTCGCGCGCGCTGGCATCGCGCTGGTCCAGCGGCTTGAGCTGGACCATCACCATGCCGTTGTTGACCCCGGTGCCGCCGCCGATGAAACCGCCGATCTGGGCCACCGCCGGGTCATCCATCAGCACCTGGCGGTAGGCGGCGATCTTGGGCTGCATCACCTGGAAGGACAGGCCGTCATCGCCGCGCATGAAGCCACGCAGCTGGCCGCTGTCCTGCTGCGGGATGGTGCCGCGCGGCACCTTGTCCAGCAGCAGCACGTTCAGTGCGATCACCGCCACCAGCACGCCCAGCATCAGCGGCACGTGGCGCAGGCAGGCGCCCAGGCTGCGCAGGTAGGCCGCGCGCAGGCCCTCGAAGACCAGGCTGCCCAGGCGCTGCCACGGGCCTTCCACCCGCTGCGGGTCGTGTGCGCGCAGCAGGCGCGCACACAGGGCCGGGGTCAGGCTGATGGAGACCAGCAGGGAGACGAACATCGCCGCCACCAGGGTCAGCGAGAACTCGCCGAACAGGCGTTTGACGAAGTCATCCATGAACAGGATGGAGACAAACACCACCGCCAGGGCCAGGTTCATCGACAGCAGGGTGGCACCGACCTCGCGTGCCCCGGTGATCGCGGCCTTGAGTGGCGGCAGCCCCTCGTCGATATGGCGGGCGATGTTCTCCAGCACCACGATGGCGTCATCCACCACCAGCACCGCGGCCACGATCAGGGCCATCAGCGAGAAGGTGTTGAGCGAGAAGCCCCACAGCCAGATCAGGAACAGCGCACCGAACAGCGACACCGGAATGGCCAGGGTCGGGATCAGTGCGGCGCGCCAATGGCCGAGGAAGGCCAGCACCACCAGCACCACCAGGGCCACGGCCAGCACCAGGGTCAGTTCGGCCTCGCGCAGGGTGGCGCGGATCACCGGCGAGCGGTCCATCACCACGCTCATCTGCATGCCTTGCGGCAGCAGCGCAGTCAGGGTGTCCATCTGCGCGTGGATCGCATCCACGGTGGCAATGATGTTGGCGCTGGGCTGGCGGCTGACCACCAGCAGCACCGCATCGTTGTTGTTGTGGAAGCCGGCGGCGTAGCGGTTTTCGGTGCCGTCGCTGACCTGGGCCACATCGCGCAGGTGTACCGGGCGGCCATCGCGCATGGCCACCACCAGGTCCTGGTACTGCGCGGCATGGCGCAGCTGCAGGCTGGCCTCCACCTGCCACTGCTGCTCGCCGGCGGCCACCTGGCCCAGCGGGCGCAGCGCATTGGCATTGCGGATCGAGCCGGCCACATCGTCCAGGGCGATGCCGTACTGGTTCAGTGCGGTGGGGTTGAGCGAGACGCGCACCGCCGGCAGCGAGCTGCCACCGGCCTCGACCTGGCCCACGCCCGGCACCTGGGCGATCTTCTGCGCGATCACCGTGGAGGCCACATCGTAGATCTGCCCCGGGCTGTGGTGGGCCGAGCTCAGCGCCAGGATCAGCACCGGTGCCTGGGAGGGGTTGATCTTGCGGTACTGCGGCATGCCCGGCATGCCGGCCGGCAGCTGGGCGCGGGCGGCATTGATGGCGGCCTGCACCTCGCGCGCGGCCTCATCGACATTGCGCTCCAGCGAGAACTGCAGGTCGATGCGGGCATTGCCCTGGTTGGACGAGGAGGTCAGCCGGGTCACCCCGGGAATCGTGCCCAGGGCGCGTTCCAACGGCGTGGCCACGGTGGCGGCCATCGATTCGGGGCTGGCGCCGGGCAGGCTGGCGCTGACCTGGATGGCCGGGTAATCCACTTGCGGCAGCGGTGCCACCGGCAGGCGCACAAAGGCCAGGATGCCGGCCAGCACCACCGCGATGGCCAGCAGCAAGGTCGCCACCGGGCGCAGGATGAAGGTACGCGACAGGTTCACCGGCTCGGGGGTGTGGGTGTGCTGCATGCTCAGGCCCCGGCGTTGTCAGCGGTGGGGCTGGTCACGCCGTTGCCACGCACGAAGCGGTTGAAGAACAGGTAGATCACCGGCGTGGTGAACAGGGTCAGCACCTGGCTGACGATCAGCCCGCCCACCATCACCAGGCCCAGCGGCTGGCGCAGCTCGGCACCGGAGCCGGCGGCAAACATCATCGGCACGGCGGCAAACAACGCGGCCAGGGTGGTCATCAGGATCGGCCGGAAGCGCAGCAGGGCGGCCTGGTGGATCGCCTGCTGCGGCGTCATGCCGTGCTCGCGCTGCGCCTCCAGGGCGAAGTCGATCATCATGATCGCGTTCTTCTTGACCAGGCCGATCAGCAGGATGATGCCGATCACCGCGATCAGGTCCAGGCTGCGCCCGGAGAGCAGCAGCGCGGCCAGTGCACCGACGGTGGCCGAGGGCAGGGTGGAGAGGATGGTCACCGGGTGGATGAAGCTCTCGTAGAGCACGCCCAGCACGATGTACATCACCAGCACCGCGGCCAGGATCAGCCACAGGGTGGAGGACAGCGAGTTCTGGAACGCCGCCGCCGCACCCTGCAGGCGCAGCTCGACGCTGGCCGGCATGCCGATCGCCTCGCGTGCGCCCTCGATCGCCGCCACTGCCTCGCCCAGCGAGGCGCCCTGCGCCAGGTTGAAGGACAGGGTCACCGCCGGGAACTGGCCCAGGTGGCTGACCTGCAGCGCGGTGGCGCGGGTGGAGATGCGGGCCAGGCCGGCAAGCGGGGTCTGCTGGCCATCGGCGGTGGTGACGTGGATGCGGCCGATGTCCTGCGGGCCCAGCTGCTGCTCCGGGTGCGCTTCGAGCACCACGCGGTACTGGTTGGCATGGGTGAAGATGGTGGAGATCTGGCGCTGGCCGAAGGCGTCATACAGCGCATCGGCGATGTTGGTCACCGGCACCCCGAGGCGCGCGGCGGCATCGCGGTCGATGTCCACCCAGGCCTGCAGGCCACGGTTGGCCAGGTCGCTGGCCACGTCACGCAGGGCCGGTTGCTGCTGCAGGTGGGCCAGCAGGCGCTCGGTCCACAGGGCCAGCGCGTCGGCATCCGGGGTGGTCAGGGCGAACTGGTACTGGGTGCGGCTGATCCGGTCCTCGATGCTCAGCTCCTGCACCGGTTGCAGGTACAGGCTGATGCCGGGGATGCGGTCCACCCGCTGCTGCAGGCGGGCAATGATTTCCTGCGCGCCGGCATCGCGCTGGCCGTGTGGCTTGAGCTCGATCAGCAGGCGGCCGGAATTGAGGGTGGCGTTGGCCCCGTCCACACCGATGAAGGAGGACACGCTGGCCACGTCCGCATCTTCCAGTACCGCTTCGGCCAGGGCCTGCTGGCGGCGCGACATCGCCTCGAACGAGATCGACTGCGGCGCCTCGCTGATGCCCTGCACCAGGCCGGCATCCTGCAGCGGGAAAAAGCCCTTGGGCACGGCCAGGTACAGCACGGCGGTGAGCACCAGGGTGGCCACGGTGGCGATCAGCATCAGCGGCTGGCGGGCCAACACCCAGTGCAGGCCTCGGTCATACCAGGCAATCACGCGGTCGAAGATGTCACCCTGGGCCGCACCCTCGCCATGGGCGGCGGCATGCGGGTTGGCCTTGAGGAAACGCGCGCACAGCATCGGGGTCAGGGTCAGCGAGACCACCAGCGAGATGCCGATGGCCACCGCCAGGGTGATGGCGAATTCGTGGAACAGCTTGCCGACCACGTCGCCCATGAACAGCAGCGGGATCAGCACCGCAATCAGCGAGACGGTCAGCGAGATCAGGGTGAAGCCGATCTGCCTGGCCCCGTCCAGCGCGGCCTGCAGGCGGCTCTTGCCCATTTCCATGTGGCGGGCGACGTTTTCCAGCATCACGATCGCATCGTCGACCACAAAGCCGGTGGCGATGGTCAGCGCCATCAGGGTCAGGTTGTTGAGCGAATAGCCGGCCAGCAGCATCACCGCGAAGGTGGCCACCAGCGACAGCGGCACCGCAATAGAGGGAATGATGGTGGCCGGGATGGTGCGCAGGAACACGAAGGTGACCAGCACCACCAGGCCGATGGCCAGCACCAGCTCGTGCTGCACGCCCTTGATCGAGGCGCGGATCGATTCGGTGCGGTCACTGAGCACGCTCACCGTCACCGCCGCCGGCATCGCACTGCGCAGCTGCGGCAGCAGGGCGTGGATGCTGTCCACCACGCCGATCACATTGGCCCCGGGCTGGCGCTGGATGTTGAGCAGGATGGCGGGCGTGGTGCCTGACCAGGCCGCCAGCTGGCGGTTTTCCGGGCCCTGCTCGACGCTGGCCACATCGCCCAGGCGCAGTGGCGCGCCATCGCGGTAGCTCAGCACCAGGTTGCGGTACTCATCGACCGAGCGCATCTGGTCGTTGGCATCGAGCATGATCGCGCGGGTCGGGCCATCGAAGCTGCCCTTGGGCAGGTTGACGTTGGCCGCGGTGATGGCGCGGCGGATGTCGGCCATCCCCAGGCCGGTGGCGGCCAGCTGCTGCGGGTTGACCTGGATGCGCACCGCCGGGCGTTGCCCGCCGGCAATGCTGACCATGCCCACGCCCGGCAGCTGCGACAGACGCTGGGCCATGCGCGTATCGACCAGGTCATACACCTGCGGCAGGCTCAGGCCATCGGCGGTGATGGCCAGGGTCAGGATCGGGGTGTCGGCCGGGTTGACCTTGCGGTACACCGGCGGCATCGGCAGGTCGCCGGGCAGGAAGCTGTTGGCCGCATTGATGGCCGCCTGCACTTCCTGTTCGGCCACGCCCAGGTCCACTTCCAAAGCGAACTGCAGGGTAATGACCGAGGCGCCGCCGGAGCTGGTCGAGCTCATCTGCTTCAGGCCCGGGATCTGCCCCAGGCGGCGTTCCAGCGGCGCGGTCACCGCGCTGGTGGTCACCGTCGGGCTGGCGCCGGGGTAGAGCGTGGTGATCTGGATGATCGGGTAGTCGACCTGGGGCAGGGCGGCCACCGGCAGCAGGCGGTAGGCGAAGATGCCGGCAATCAGCATTGCCAGCATCAGCAGCGAGGTCGCTACCGGGCGCAGGATGAAGGTGCGCGACAGGTTCATGCGCCGGCCGTGGCGTCAGCCTTGTCCTTGGCCGGTGCGGCGGCGGCATCGGCCGGGTCGGCCACCACCTCCACCTTGGCCCCTTCGCGCAGGTTGTCGATGCCTTCCAGCACCACCCGATCCCCGGCGGCCAGGCCGGCCATCACCGCCACGTTCTCGCCTTCGGCCGCGCCCAGGCGCACATCGCGCAGGCTGGCGGTGTTGTCCGCGCTGATCACATACACATAGGTGCCATTGCTGCCGAACTGCACCGCCGCATTGGGGATCACCACCGCATCGGCACTGCTCACCGCCAGGCGGATGTTGACGAACTGGTTGGGGAACAGGGCGTCACCGGCGTTGTCGAACACCGCCCGCAGCTGCAAAGTGCCGGGGCCGTATCAATGCGGTTGTCCACGCTGGCCAGCTTGCCGTTGGCCAGGACCTGCCTTTCGCTGCGGTCCCAGGCTTCCACGGCCAGCTCCGGGGTCAGGCGCACGGCCTCGATCACCGGGCCGATGTCGGCCTCGGGGATGGTGAACAGCACGCTGATCGGGTTGGTCTGGGTGATGGTGGCAATGCCGTCGGCATCGCCGCTGCGCACCAGGTTGCCCAGGTCCACCGCACGCAGGCCCATGCGCCCGGCCACCGGCGCGGTGATGCGGGTATAGCCCAGCTGCAGGCGGGCCTCGTCGACGGCGGCCTGGTCACTCTGCAGGCGGCCCTCGAGCTGGCGCACCAGCGACTGCTGGTTGCTCAGGTCCTGGGCGGCCACGTATTTCTGTTCGTGCAGCTCGGCGTAGCGGCGCAGCTGGTTGCGGGCGTTTTCCAGCTCGGCCTGGTTCTGCTTCTGCGTGCCCAGGGCCTGGGCCAGGGCCACCTCGTACGGGCGCGGGTCGATCTGCGCCAGCAGGTCACCGGCGGCCACCTGCTGGCCTTCGGCAAAGGCAATGCGCACCAGCTCGCCTTCCACCCGGCTGCGCACGGTCACCGTGTGCAGGGCGGTCACCGTGCCCAGCGCCTTGATGCGCACGGTCAGGTCCTGCTGGCGGGCATCCACCACGCGTACCGGCACCACCCGTTCGCCACGGCCGCCACCAGGGCCACCACGGCCCGGGCCATTGCCGGCGTCCTTGTCGCCACTGCAGGCAACCGTGGTCAGGGCCAGGGCGCTGGCCAGCATCAGCAGGCGCAGCAGGGAGGGGGAGCGGAACGAGGGGCGTGGCGACATGGGCGTATGCGTCCAGCCATGCGGCCGGGCGTCCTGTGTAGGGAGTTGTGTGTCGTCGGCTGGCCGTAAGCGCGGGCAACGGCGTGGCGTGATGCGGATCTGCAGGGCAGTGGGCCCATGGTACAGGGCCGCCTTGGGCGTCCGGCATGACCTTGGTCATGGCCGGTGTATCGGAATGTATCGGCTGCCCGCAGCGGCGATAATGCACCGATGTCCGCTGCTTCCCGCCCTTGGTATGTGTACCTGCTGCTGTGCCAGGACGGCAGCTACTACGCCGGCATCAGCACCGATGTGCAGGCCCGTTTTGCCGCCCACGTAGCCGGCAAGGGCGCCCGTTACACCCGTTCCCACCGCCCGCTGCGGGTGCTGGCCCAGCGTGAGCTGCAAGGCCGGCCAGCCGCGCTGCGCGCCGAACATGCGCTCAAGCAGCTGCCCAAGGCGCGCAAGCTGGCCTGGTTTGATGCGCCGCTGCCCGGTTTGGAAGCGGTTGCCGATGCCCATGCTAGATTGCCTGCTCCCTTGCCCGAGCCTGCCGTGATGGACGCGCGCGACCAACAATTCCTGCGTGAGGGGGCCGGCCAGGCCGCTGCCCTGCTGCGCTCGGTCGGCAACGAAAACCGCCTGCTGGTGCT
>X237_Red_shanked_Douc_Langur__coassemble_51_pt1 | contig 19862 bp, 25 predicted proteins | sample X237_Red_shanked_Douc_Langur__metabat2_high_PE_002 | metagenome-assembled genome bin X237_Red_shanked_Douc_Langur
CCGGCCTGCCGCAAGCTGCTGGAGGTATTGATGCGGGCCAGCCCGGCGGCGGTGCCGCGCGAGCGTCTGGAGCAGGCGTTGTGGGGCGACGAGCTGCCTGATGGCGACATGCTGCGCTCGCATATCTATGAGCTGCGGCGTGCGGTGGATGCCCCGTTCACGGTCAAGCTGCTGCATACCCTGCCCAAGCTCGGTTACCGTCTGCGCGTGCCCGATCCGGAGCCGGCGGTTGCGGCGCCGGTGACCGACGCCAGCGGCCGATGACGCGCCGGCCGACACTGCGGCGCAAGCTGCTGGGCTGGCTGCTGGGCTATCTGGCCCTGGTCACCCTGGTGGTGTTCGCCGCCGCCAATTACGTGCACGAGCATGCCGAGCATGCGGTCTGGCGGGCGATGCTCAACACCGAGCTGGACCGGGTGGTCAGCCACCTGCGCCAGCAGCCCGGCTATCACTGGCAGGACTCGGACACCATGCGCCTGTTCCGTGGCGATGCCACCGGCAAGGGCTTGCCGGCGTCGTTGCAGGTGTTGCATCCGGGCCTGCATGACGGCCCCCTGCTCGATGGCCAGTCCAGCGCGGTGATGGTGCGCCAGACCGATGACCTGGGGCGGCTGGTGATGGTGATGGACATCACCGACTTTGCCGCGATGGAGTCGCTGACCACCCGTCTGGCGATCCTGGCCGGTGCGGCGCTGGTGCTGGTCACCTTGCTGATGGCCTGGCTGGGCATGGCGCGCCTGGTACGCCCGCTGTCCAGCCTGGCGCGCTCCATTGCCGACCTGCGCGAAGGACAGATCGGGCAGCGGGTGGCGGTGGAAAAACGCGGCAGTGCCGAGCTGGAGGTCATCGCCGCCGCGGTGAATGATTACCTGGAACGCAACCAGCGCTTTGTCGAGCGCGAGCGCGAATTCATCAGCACCACCAGCCATGAGCTGCGCACGCCGATGGCGGTGATCAGCGGGGCGGCCGAACTGGGCCTGGATCAGGAAGGCCTGCCCGAGCGCGCGCGGGTCCAGTTGCAGCGCATCGGCAACGTCGCCAGCGGGGTGGAACAGCTGATCAGCCTGCTGCTGGTGCTGGCCCGTGATCCGGCTCGCCTGGCCGCGCTGGGCGAGCAGATCAGCCTGGCCGGCCTGATCGAGCAGAGTGTGCAGGACCACCAGCACCTGGCCGCGGGCAAGGAATTGCAGGTGGACTGCCTGATCCATGCCGACTGCGAGATCTTCGCCCCACCGGTGGTGGTGCAGGCCGCCATCGGCAACCTGTTGCGCAATGCCATCGAGAACAGTGACCGCGGCCAGATCGTGGTGTCCCTGCAGGCACCGGCCCTGGTGCGCATCAGTGATTCGGGCCACGGCATGTCGCCGCAGGAAATCAGTGCGCTGTATGCCCGCCTGGCGCGTGGCCAGCAGCAGGGCAATGGCGGTATCGGCCTGGCACTGATTGCCCGGCTGTGTGCGCACCTGGGCTGGCAACTGGCGCTGCAGCCGCGTGCCGGCGGCGGCACCCACGCCGAGCTGGACATGGCGGCCTCGCTGATTCCGGACGAGGCCGGCAGCGGCTGAAACGGCTCAGTTGACCGGCAGCTGGCGTTCGGCCAGCCAGGCCCGGGCATCTTCGGCATCGCCTTCAAACCAGGCGCGGGTCGAGCCCAGGCGGTAGGTGTAGCCCCAGGCATCCATGTCGGCCATCAGGCGCGCGCTGCCCACCCCGGGCAGGCGCCCGGCCAGCACGATCTGCAGGTAGCAGGTGGCATCTTCCTCGGCCACCGAATCGGTGGCATCGGTATGCACCAGGGCGCGGCGGTCCTCGGGCAGCACGATCAGGTGGCAGGACTCGTGCAGCATCGAGTGCACCGGGGTGTCGTTGCGCACATAGACGTTGCTGGCAATGATGCCCGCCTCCGGCGCGCCCCAGTAGCTGCCGGGAATCTCGGCGCCGTCGGCGATGTGGTGCAGGGTCAGGCCGAAGCCGGCGAGCAGGCCGGCGGCGTCGTCAAAGCGGATCTGGCCGACGGTCATGACGCTGTCGGCGGGATCGGGATTCGGTGCAGTGTTCACGCAGATACCAAACCCCGGCGCGGTGAGGCGCCGGGGCCTTGCTTACTTGTCGTCGGGCAGGGCGACGGAAATGTCCAGCACGTCGTTGTCGCCATCACGCACCAGGTCGACCTTGACCGCATCGACATCGATGTTGACGTACTTCTTGATCACTTCCAGCAGCTCACGCTGCAGCAGCGGCAGGTAATCCGGGCCGCCCCGGCTGCTGCGCTCCTGCGCGATGATGATCTGCAGGCGGTTCTTGGCCGTTTCGGCGGTGTTCTTCTTCTTGTGCAGGAAGTCGAGAATACCCATGCCTTAGCCTCCGAACAGCTTGCTGAAGAAGCCCTTCTTTTCCACGCTGGTGAAGCGCATCGGGCGCTCTTCACCGACAATGCGGCTGACCGCGTCCTCGTAGGCCTGGCCGGCGATGGACTCGGCATCCAGGATCACCGGCTCGCCCTTGTTGGAGGCATTGAGCACGTCGCCGGATTCGGGGATCACGCCGATGCACTTCAGGCCCAGCACTTCCTCGACGTCGGCGATGGAGAGCATTTCGCCGGTTTCAACGCGGGCCGGGTTGTAGCGGGTCAGCAGCAGGCGGGCATCCAGCGGCTTGCCGCTTTCCGCACGCAGGGTCTTGGAATCGAGCAGGCCGATGATGCGGTCGGAGTCACGTACCGAAGAAACTTCCGGGTTGACCACCACGATGGCGCGGTCGGCGAAGTACATCGCCAGGAAGGCGCCCTTCTCGATGCCGGCCGGGGAGTCGCACAGGATGTAGTCAAAACCGTCGTCGGCCAGTTCCTTGAGCACCTTGCCCACGCCTTCCTGGTGCAGGGCGTCCTTGTCGCGGGTCTGCGAGGCGGCCAGCACGTACAGGTTGTCAAAGCGCTTGTCCTTGATCAGGGCCTGCTTGAGGGTGGCTTCGCCGTTGACCACGTTGACGAAGTCATACACCACGCGACGCTCGCAGCCCATGATCAGGTCCAGGTTGCGCAGGCCGACGTCGAAGTCGATGACGGCGATTTTCTTGCCCTTGCGGGCCAGGCCGCAGGCCAGGCTGGCGCTGGTGGTGGTCTTGCCGACGCCGCCCTTGCCCGAGGTGACTACGATGATTTCAGCCAAAGGACTTCTCCTGGTGTGTTGGGGGTATGCCGGACTCAATCCAGAGCGGCAATCATGATTTGATCGTGTTCCAACCAGACTTGAACGGCCTTGCCGCGCAATTGGCTGGGGACATCATCGAGCACCTTGTAGCGGCCGGCGATGGCCACCAGTTCGGCGTGGAACTCACGGCAGAAAATACGCGCATTTTCATTGCCCTGCGCGCCGGCCAGGGCGCGCCCACGCAGGGTGCCGTAAATATGGATGCTGCCATCGGAAATGACTTCGGCACCGGCGCCGACGGTGGACAGCACGGTCAGGTCGCCGTTGTGGGCATACAGCTGCTGGCCCGAGCGCACGGTGGCGTGGTGCATCTTGCCGCTTTCACCGTTGCCGGCCGCAGCAGCCGGGGCCGGCGCGGGAGCCGGTGCCGGGGCAGGGGCCTGACGGCGGGCGGGAGCCGGTGCCGGGGCACCGGCTTCATCGCGCTCGTACTGGGCTCGGAACTTGGCCAGCAGCGGCAGGCCGAGCTGCTCGGCCAGCTGTTCGGTGGCCGTGGTGCCATAAGCCAAGGCCACCGGCAGCACGCCGGCCTTGCGCAGGCCGTTGATCAAGGCCTGGGCCGTGGGCAGGTCCGGCACCTGGGACAGGCCGCCGAAATCGAGCACCACCGCCGCACGGGCGAACATTTTCGGTGCCCGGGTCACGCGCTCGTGCATTTCCTGCACCAAGCGCGGGACGTCCAGGCTGCGGATGCGCAGGTTGGCAATTCCCACCTGGCCGATTTTCAGTTCACCGGCCTGTTCATAATCATTCATCTGCATCACATCAATTCCCGGCCAGGGCCGGTTCAACGGGGGTACGCGGGCGGATGATCCAGTCCGCATCCGGCAGTTTGTCACCGTAAGTCTCGCGTACCCAAGGGTAGCTGCACAGGTCCTTGAGCATCATGCTGGCACGCACATCGACATTGCGCATGGTGTTCTGGCCGATTTCGCGGAAGCCGAAACTGCCGTGGAACAGCAGGGCCGCATCGGCGCCGTGGTCCAGGAATACCTCGCAGGCAATATGCGGGTAGCGCAGCTCGGCATAGCTCTGGATATCGGCATACAGGGCGCGGCCGACACCGCCACCCCGGCGGCGGCTGGCCACTACGATGCGGTCGATATAGCAAAAACGGGCATAGCGCTGGGCAAACCAGGCAAAGTTGCTCGAGTCGTGGGCGCTGCCGCTGCCGAAACCGATCAGGAAGCCGGCCAGCGCGCCATCGCGCTCGGCGATGCGGAAATACTCGGCGTAATCGTAAAAATAGCGAAGCCGTTCGGCATCCATGGGCAGGATGGCCGAGCCGGCATTGTTGTTCAACGCCAGGACGGCATCGAGCTCATGCTCGCGGACATCGCGGATGACAATGGACATGCACACTCCGGTGGGGCGAACGTTAGACGTGTAAACCCGGTCGATTATCGCATGCCCGGCGGGCCGGGGCGATGCGGCCTCCCCCTGGCATGACCATCGGTACGGTGCGGCTGACCGGGTGGCGGCCTTAAGATGGGCCATGTTTGGACAATTGAGCCATACCCGCGTGCTGCGCCACGCCGGCCTGTTCACCTGGGCCCTGGTCGCGCTGCCGCTGGTCTACAGCCATTTCTACCCTGCCCTGGAAGACCTGAGCGGGCAGGGTATCCAGCTGCTGGGCGCCTATGTGGGCTTCGGCGCCGGCTACTGGTGGCTGACCCGTGGCCTGGAGACCGGTGGCCATTCGTCCTGGTATGACCGCCTGCTGCTGGTCGCGCTGACCTGCTTTGCCTTGATGGTCAGCTATGCCAGCTGGTCCGGGCTGGGTTCGATCCTGATGATGGTCGCCGCCGGGGTGATTCCGTGGCTGCTGCCGGCCCGGGCCGGGGTGGTGTGGCTGCTGGTCAGCCAGCTAGCGGTGCTGCCGGTGTACTGGCTGAACCTGCACATGTCCCTGTTCGAGGCCTTGATGCAGACCCTGCTGTATGCGGGTTTTTCGATGTTCGTGTTCGTCACCTCGCTGGTGGCCCGGCAACAGGCCCATGCCCGCGAGCTGCAGCGCCGGCTCAATGCCGAGCTGCGCGCCACCCGCGTGCTGCTGGCCGAAAGCGCCCGGGTCAACGAGCGCACCCGCATCTCGCGCGAGCTGCATGACCTGCTCGGCCACCACCTGACCGCGCTGAGCCTGAACCTGGAGGTGGCCGGCCACATCACGCAGGGCCAGGCCCGCGAGCATGTGCGCCAGGCCCACGTGCTGGCCAAGCTGCTGCTCACCGACGTGCGTGAGGCGGTGAGCACCATGCGCCAGACCGGGGCGATCGACCTGGCCGCGACCCTGCGCCCGCTGGCCGACGGGGTTCCCTCGCTGGCGGTGGAGCTGGATATTCCCCAATTGCTGGAAATCGATGACCCCGAACGGGCCCACGTGCTGCTGCGCTGCGCCCAGGAGATCATCACCAATACCGCCCGCCATGCCCGGGGTGCGCGCCACCTGTCCTTGCGCGTGGCCCGCCGTGAGGGCCTGCTGACCCTGAGTTCGCGCGATGATGGTGCCGGCGCCGATCCGGCCGCCCTGGCGCCGGGCAATGGCCTGCGCGGCATGCGTGAGCGGCTGGCCCAGCTGGGCGGCAGCGTGGAAATACAGACCAGCCCGGGCAAGGGCTTCGCCATCACGGTGATGCTGCCGGAAACCCCGCCAGGCATTACGCTGATGGCTACCGTTGAGGAGAGTGTTGATGATTCGCGTCTGCCTGGTTGATGACCAGACCCTGGTGCGCCAGGGGATCCGATCGCTGCTGGCGCTGGATGGCGGCATCGAAGTTGTGTCCGAGGCGGCCGATGGCCGGCAGGCAGTGGAGATGATCCCGCAGCAGCGTCCTGACGTGGTCCTGATGGACATGCGCATGCCGGTGATGAGCGGCCTGGAAGCGCTGCAGACCCTGGCTGCGGCCGGGCAGCTGCCGCCGACCATCATCCTGACCACCTTCGATGACGACCAGCTGGTGCTGGCCGGCCTGAAGGCCGGGGCCAAGGGCTACCTGCTCAAGGATGTGTCGCTGGAGCAGCTGGTCGGGGCGATCCGCACCGTGGCCGATGGCGGCTCGCTGGTGCAGCCGGCGGTGACCCAGCGCCTGCTCTCGGGCCTGGAGCACATGCGCAACGAGTTCGTCAGCCTGGACCGGCCGGACCCGTTGACCGACCGCGAGACCGAGATCCTGCGCCTGATGGCCAGCGGCTTTTCCAACAAGGAGATCGCCAACTCGCTGGGCGTGGCCGAAGGCACGATCAAGAACCACGTCTCCAACATCCTGTCCAAGCTGGGCGTGCGTGACCGTACCCGCGCCGTGCTCAAGGCATTTGAGTTGCAGCTGGTCTGAGCAGGCCTTCTGGTGTGGGCCCGGGCTGGGCAGGGCCGGGCCGGCCCGGTAGCATTGTTTTGCCGGGGTTAAGGCGAGTGAAGGTTTCACATCGCCGGCTACCCCATGACTTTGGAATCCCTCAGTGGAACTGGGGTCAGAATGTAATAAACAAGCGACGCGAAGCCTGCTAGGATGCGAGCTTCGCTTCAATTAACCCGGCCGTGGCATCGGCCTCGGAGACTCTTGCATGACCCGTATTATCGAGTTCCTGATCGCCTTGGGGATCGTGGCAATCCTGTTCGTCATCATCGGCGTCTGCCTGCCGGGTGAGCGTCACATCAGCGAAAGCATCGAAACCAATCGCAAGATGACCATCGTCAATGACACGGTCAACAGCCTGCGTCGTTTCAAGGACTGGAACCCGCTGATCCTGCGTGATCCGGCCATGAAGCTGTCCTACAGCGGCCCGGTCTCCGGCGTGGGTGCCACCATGGAGTACGACTCGGCTGAAGTCGGCCAGGGCAGCTGGAAGATCACCGAGAGCCAGGAAAACGAGCGCGTTGTCTATGCGCTGGACAACAACCAGCGCGGCTCTGACAAGACCGTGACCTTCCTGCTCGAGCCGACCGGCAAGGACAACCGCAACGTCAAGATCACCCAGGAATACTCGGTGAAGTACGGCATGGACCTGTTCGGCCGTTACGCCGGCCTGTACGTCAGCCGTCACGTTGGCGATGACATCAAGATGGGCCTGGGCCGTCTGCAGACCATGCTGGCCGGTGTGCCGAACATCGACTACCGCGATGCGTCCACCACCATGGCCGATCTGGGCATTGTCGACCTGGCTGCTGAAAACCTGCTGGTGGTCAACGCCGGCAACATCGAGCGCGGCAACGAGACCATCCGCCAGTCCATCAAGGACAACCAGGAGTGGATCAAGCGCGTGATGGACAACAACGGTCTGGAAGCTGCCGGCCCGATGCGCATCATCACCACCGACTTCGGTGCCGAGAAGTACGCCTTCGACGTGGCCCAGCCGGTCCGCAAGAAGGGTGCCGTCGAGGCTTCGGCCGAAGAGCTGAGCGTGAAGGTTGATGGCACCCCGGTGACCTACAGCCACGTGCCGGCCCGCAAGTCCGCCCATGCGACCTACGTTGGCCACATGGCCGGCCTGGACGTGGCACGCAACGCCCTGCGTTCGTGGGCCACCACCAATGGTTACGAGCTGATCGAGCGTCCGTACGAATCCTGGAACGATGGCCTGGACAAGTCCTTCACCCAGGACGGTACCTACGACATCTACTGGGCCATCAAGTAAGCGCACCGCGCTCACCGGATGTTGCTGAAAACGCGCCGCGCAAGCGGCGCGTTTTTTATTGCCTGCGTGTTTTGCCACAATCGCTGCGGACTTTGGTTTGCAGGTGGGTGATGAAGGACTTTGCTGTACGTGCGCAGGGCAGTGCCGGTGCCTTGCTGGCCATGCTGGCCATCGGTTTTTCGGCCTGGGCCTCACACGGTCTGGGGCCCGGGCGGGAGCAGCACAACGTGCTGATGGCCTGCCTGTATGCATTCGGCCATGGCGCGGTGCTGGTGGCGCTGGCCCCACGGGTGCTGTCCGGCCTGGCGCGTACGGCCTTGTGGGTATTGCTGCTGGGCGTGGGGCTGTTTTCCGGCAGCCTGCTGGCGGCGGGGCTGCTGGGTTGGTCGACGCGGGCCGCGCCGCTGGGCGGCATGCTGTTGATGCTGGGCTGGCTGCTGCTGTCGCTTTCCCACTGGCAGCGTCAGCGCTGAGCCGGCAGCAACCGGATCAGCGCCGGGAAGGTGGGCTCAGGCCGTGGCGCTGGGCTGGTGGCACCAGTGCCAGGGCTCGTAGACGATGCCGTGGGGGTTGTCGCGCGGATAGCTCAGGCCAAAGCCGTAGCGGCCGGCATGGGCCATCAGCCAGGCAAAGGCAGGGGTGGCCTCGAAGCTTTCCTCTGCGGCCGGTTCGCCCGGGGTGCCGATGTCCAGGGCGCGGCCACTGTGATGTTCGGAAAAGCCGGGGGCGGCATTGACGGTGAGGATCTGTTCAACGCTCAGGCCGCGGGCCTGCTTGCGGGCGAAGATGCCGGCCTGGTAGGCGTGGGAGCGGTAGCCGGAGATTGCTTCCAGGCTGACACCATCGTTGGCAGCAGCCCGGCGCATCTGCAGCCAGCTCTGGCCGGCACGGCGGGTCAGCCAGAGCGGCCGCTGCCAGCGGTCGCGGCCGGCCAGTTCCAGCCAGGCCGGTTCGGCGCACAGGGCCAGGCCGCTGTCCCGGGCGTACTGCTGCGGGTCCAGTGCCAGCTGCTGCAGCAATGCCAGCAGGCCATCCAGCGGCAGCAGGGTGCTGGCCGTGGGCAGCTGGCCACGCAGGCCGATGCCGTCGAGCACCCGCAATGCGGCCACCAGGCCGGGTTCGTCGGGCAGGCGGCTGACCAGCGGCATCAGGCCGTCGGGCAGGCGGGCGGCCAGGTACTGGCCGTCACTCTTGCGCCGCAGCAGCCAGTCGGCCCGGGCCAGGGTGCGGGCATCACGGTTGCTGCGGGCACGCAGCACGCTGGCCGGCAGGATTTCGATCTGGGGGCTGTTGTACAGCCGCAAGGGGGCATTGCGCATGCCGCCAGCTTAGGCCGGTGTGCGGCCGCTGGCCACCTGCTGCAGGTGATCGATCAGCTGGCGTGCATCGACCGGCTCGATCAGCAGATCATAGCCCTCGCTGGTGGGCAGCCACAGCACCCGCTCGCCCTGGCGGATCGACACCAGGGCCTTGTTGCCATTGGCCAGGCGGAACCAGCCGCTCTTGATGCCCGGCAGTGAGGTGCCATTGGTCTTCAGGCGCGGCTTGTAGTCGATGTGCTCGGCCAGGTTCACCACGCGGGCCTGTTCCAGTTTCAGGCCGGACAGGGGCACGCTGCGCTTGTAGAAGCTGGTGGTGATGGTCAGGCCATCGGTGCCCAGCGCCAGATGCTGGCGGCGCAGGGCCCAGTCCAGTACGCCCCACACCGGGCCCAGCAGCAGGGCAATGGCCAGCATGGCCGAGGCTGCGCCACCGAAGCGGGCGTGCTTGCCCAGGTCCGGGTCCAAGGAGGCCAGCGCCAGCGGCAGGCAGAACACCAGAACGAACAGGAGGAGGCGGGACTTGCGGCCCGGGCCCTTGAGGCGGGCGGCGTCGGGCAGGCGGGTCAGCGGGTTCATTGGGCGTGGATCCAGTGGGCAATGTCGTTGATCAACCCGGCATCCACCTTGCCCGGTTGCTGGTACTCGGCCAGGGTGCCGGGGCCGTTGCCGGCGATGCCCAGGTGGTTGAGGGCGGGGTAATGGTGGAAGGTGAAGCGCTCGCCCTGCAGGCCGGCCTTGAGCCGGTTCCAGTCGGCATCGACCACCTGGAAGTCACGCCCGCCCTGCAGCAGCAGGGTGGGCAGGCCGGCGTCACGGGTCTGGCCGACCACATCCACTGCTTCCAGTTCCTGCCAGTAGGCACCGGTGATGCCAGGCAGCTGCGCCAGCTGTGCGGAAGGGTCGCTGCGCAAGGCGGCGATCTGGGCATCGAGCTGGTCCAGATGGGCCTGGGCCGCCGCCGCATCCACGCCGGGGCTGTGTGCGAGCAGGTACACGTTCTGCTCGCGCAGCAGGTCCAGGATCGGTCGTGCGGGAGCGGCAAACAGGATCGCGCCGGCGGCCTGGCCGGCCTTGGCAATGTGGCTGGCGAGCATGCCGCCTTGGCTGTGGCCCAGCACGTAGACCTTGCCGGCGTCGATGCCAGGCTGGGCCTTGAGCAGGGCCACGGCGGCAATCGCATCGTCGGTGGTTTCCAGGGCCAGGCTGGCGCCTTGGGCAAAGTCCTGCGGCCGGGCCTGGCTGCGCTTGTCATAGCGCAGCACCGCGATGCCCTGCGCAGCCAGACCATGGGCGATGTCGGCGAAGGGTTTGTTCGGGCCCACGCTTTCATCGCGGTCCTGCGGGCCGGAGCCGTGCACCAGCACCACGGCCGGGAACGGGCCCTCGCCCTTGGGCAGACTCAGGGTGGCGCCCAGCGGGCCGGGGCCGGCGACAACCTGCAGCGCGGTTTCAGTGAAGGGGGCATCGGCCGGCGGCGCTGCCGCGGCGCTGGCTACCGGGGCCAGATGGAAACCGGTGATGTGCCCGGCCTTGTCCACTGCCGTGGTGGCGCGGACCGTGCCGTGCTGGAAATGCAGCAGGTGGGTACTTACGTCATTGCCCTCGACCTGACGGGTCTGGCCGGGCTCGATGCGTTGCAGTGCGCCCAGCGATTGGGCCAGTTGCTGCCAGACCTGGGCCAGGGCAGGGCTGCTCACGGCCTGGGCCATGGCCGGGTTGAAGCGGGCGTGGGCCTGTTCGAAGCGCCCCTGCTCCAGCTCGGCCAGCAGCGCGGTGGCCGGGTCGGGTGCGGTGGTGTTGGCGGCGGCCAGGGCCGACAGCGGCAGTGCAGCGGCCAGCAGCAGGGTCTTCAGGCGCATGGGGTCAGATCTCCTTCTTGAAGATCAGCAGCATCGGCTGCAGGCCGGTGGCGGCAACGGTCTGCACCAGCTCCCAGCCCTTCAGACCTTCGCGGGTCAGGGTGTCCTGCAGCACCTTGGGGTCATAGCCGCCCCACAGCTTGGGCTTCATTTCCAGAGTGTTGTACTGCCAGCGGGTGCTCATGGTTCTTCCTTCGGGTCGGGGCGCGGGGCGGGCAGGCGGCCGGCCTTGCGCAGGGCGTCTCGCAGCACGTATTCGATCTGCGCATTGAGGCTGCGCAGTTCGTCGTCGGCCCAGCGCTGCGCCGCTGCCAGTACATCGGCATTGATGCGCAGCGGATAGGCCTTCTTTTCGCTCACTTGCGCATCCTGTGGGCGCGATGCAGGCGCAGCAGCATCGACACGGCCAGGGCATTGACCGCGACAAACAGCACGCCGACCACTGCATAGACACGGGTGCTGATGCTGCCGGCCCAGTACAGGCCGGCGGCGCCGCAGAACAGGCACAGGGCGATCAGGGCCCAGTGCACGGCCTGGTTGCGCGACAGCGGCGAGCCTTCACGGCCGACCCAGAAGGCGATGCCCAGGGCCGGGAAGGCGGTCAGGGCGAGGATGAAGGGGGCAACAAGTTCATTCATGGCAACAATCTTCAATACAGGGAGCCGGCATTGACCACCGGCTGGGTGCCGCGGTCAGAGCACAGCACGGTCAGCAAGTTGGACACCATCTGCGCCTTGCGCTCTTCGTCCAGCTGCACGGTGCCGCCCTTTTCCAGTTCGGCCAGGGCCATCTCGACCATGCCCACCGCGCCGGAGACGATGCGCTGGCGGGCGGCGATCACCGCATTGGCCTGCTGGCGCTGGAGCATGGCCTGGGCGATTTCCGGGGCATAGGCCAGGTGGCTGATGCGCGCATCAAGCACCTGCACGCCGGCATCGGCCAGACGCTCGGCCAGCTCGTCCTTCAGGTGCTGGGAAATTTCCGCCGCATGGCTGCGCAGGGCCAGCTGGCCGTCCTCGTGCTGGTCATACGGATAGCTGGTGGCCATCGCGCGCAGCGCCGATTCGCTCTGGATATGGACGAAGGATTCGTAGTCATCCACGTTGTAGACCGCCTCGGAGGCGTCGTTGACCTGCCACACGATCACCGCGGCAATCTCGATCGGGCTGCCGTCCAGCTCGTTGACCTTGAGCTTGCCCGATTCGAAGTTGCGCACCCGCAAGGACACCTTGCGCTTGCTGAAGAACGGGTTGTTCCAGCGCAGGCCGTTGTCCTTGACCGTGCCGACGTACTTGCCGAACAGCTCCAGCACCGCGGCCTGGTTGGGCTGGACCATGTAGAAGCCGCAGCAGGCAAATACCGACACGCCGATGATCAGCACGCCGGCCAGCAGCAACAGGCCACGTGCGGCGCCGCCGACGCTGCCCGGGGCGGCAACGGTGGCGATGATGGCCAGGGTGCCGAGCACCAGGGCAAGGATCAGGGCCAGCACCAGCGGGATGCCGGGCAGGGAGGAGCGCTGGATCTCTTTCATGGTCTGTCCTTTGGTTGATATCAATTTGATATCAGTATTGGATGGTGGTGGGCAAAATGCAAGCTGAACGGATAAAATGCGCGTCCTTTGTAGACAGTCGGATGTACAGATGAGCGTGCTGGGGACCCCATTGACCGCATCGGCAACCCGCGTGTTGCTGCTCGGCGCTGGTGAGCTGGGCAAGGAAGTGGCCATCGAACTGCAGCGCCTGGGCGTGGAGGTGATTGCCGCTGACCGCTACGCCAATGCCCCGGCCATGCAGGTGGCCCACCGCAGCCATGTGCTGGACATGCTCGACGGTGCTGCCCTGGCGGCCTTGATTGCCGCCGAGCAGCCGCACCTGGTGGTGCCGGAGATCGAGGCCATCGCCACTGCCACCCTGGTCGAGCTGGAAGCGGCCGGCCAGCGCGTGGTGCCCACGGCGCGCGCCGCGCAGCTGACCATGGACCGCGAAGGCATCCGCCGCCTGGCCGCCGAGACCCTGGGCCTGCCGACCTCGCCCTACCGTTTTGTCGATGACCTGGCCCAGTACCAGCAGGCGGTGGCCGACATCGGCCTGCCGTGCGTGGTCAAGCCGGTGATGTCCTCCTCGGGCAAGGGCCAGAGCACCCTGCGCCAGGCGGCCGACATCGACCCGGCCTGGACCTATGCACAGACCGGTGGCCGTGCCGGTGCGGGGCGCTGCATCGTCGAGGGTTTCATCGACTTCGATTACGAAATCACCCTGCTCACCGTGCGCCATGCCGGCGGCACCACCTTCTGCGCGCCGATCGGGCACTGGCAGAAGGATGGTGACTATCGCGAGAGCTGGCAGCCGCAGGCCATGTCGGCGCTGGCCCTGCAGCGGGCGCAGCAGGTTGCCGGCGCCATCACCGACGAGCTCGGTGGCTGGGGCGTGTTCGGGGTGGAGCTGTTCGTCAAGGGCGATGAGGTGTGGTTCAGCGAGGTCAGCCCGCGTCCGCACGACACCGGCCTGGTCACCCTGGGCTCGCAGGACCTGAGCCAGTTCGCCCTGCATGCGCGGGCCATTCTCGGCCTGCCGGTGCCGATGATCCGCCAGTTCGGCCCGACCGCCTCCTGCGCGATGCTGGCCGCCGGTTTCGGCGTGCCGCGTTTTGCCAACCTCGAGGTGGCCCTGTCGCTGCCCGATACCCAGCTGCGCCTGTTCGGCAAGCCGCGGGTGGAAGGCCAGCGCCGGGTCGGCGTGGTGGTGGCTCGTGGCGAGGACATCGAGCACGCACGCAGCAGCGCACGTGCGGCGGCCGAGGCGATCACCATCACCCTGGATCCGCTGCCCCTGCTGTGAGCGGTGGCTGCTGGGTGGACTGAAACAACAACGGCCCCTTGCGGGGCCGTTTTTCATGTGCCAAGCCGGTAGCCGGTGCTCAGCGCACGTCCACCCAGACCAGGTGGTGGTCGCTGGCCTTGGTCGCCTCGACACCGGGCTGGTCGCTGGCCGGCCAGTGCACGCCACTGCCCAGCAGCTGGAAGCCGGCCGAAGGCAGCACGTAGTCCAGGCGCAGGCTGCCGGTACGCGGGCCGAAGTCGCCGGTGGCCTGGGCCGGGTTGCCGTGACGCTGGATCCCGCGCTCGGCATAGGCCGCGCCCAGTTCGCTGGCACCGGCGCTGGTCGGGGTCGGCATGCGCAGCACGCGTGGGTGTTCGAGCAGTTCGATGATGCGGCTGTGGTTGCCGTTGCCGTCGGCCGGGTCATTGTTCAGATCGCCCACGATGACAAAGCGCGCATCGCTGGCCAGGCCGCCACAACGGCCCTGGTCATCGCACAGCCAGTCGCTGTCGGCCTCGCCCTTGAGGTACTCGCTCCAGAGCTTGAGCTCATCGCCGTTGCGGGCGACGTTGCGCTTTTCCGGGCCGTCGAAGGCCGGCGGGGTGGGATGGCTGGCCAGCACGTGGATGCGTCCGTTGGGGGTGTCCACCGGCACATCCCAGTGCGACTTGGACGACAGGCGCAGCTGCTGCCAGACCGCATCGGGCCAGAACGGCTGGCCGTTTTCCGGGTCCAGCGGGCGGCTGGCGCCGGGCAGGGTGTGCCACTTGAGCAGCTGGAAACTGCGCACCGCGGCGGTATCGATCGGGTGGCGCGAGAGCACCAGCATGCCGTACTGGCCCGGGTGCAGGCCGTAACCCCAGGCATCGTTGCCATGGCTGCGGCCTTGCCCGCCGACCACGCCGTCATTGTCCAGGTCCAGGCCGCTGGGCACGCCGGTGTTGACCGGGGCCAGGTAGCGGTAGGCGTAATGCAGCGGCTGCCCGCCACCGGGCTGGGCCACTTCCAGGTAGTTGCGCTGGAACAGGTCGGCGGCCTTGCCCTCAGCGTCGAAGTCGAACTCGTTGATCAGCACGATGTCCGGCCGGGTGGTCTGCAACACGGCGGCGATGCTGGCGGCCTGGTCGCTGCCGGCCTGCAGCTTGTCGATCAGGCCACCGGCCTGGTTGGTGTACAGCGAGACGTTGTAGGTGGCCAGGCGCAACGGCGCGGCATCGGCATCGGCCATGGTCGGTTCGGTGGGGGCGGTGTGGCTGCAGGCCGCGCACAGCACGGCGGCAACCAGGAGCAGGGGGCGCAGTTTCATGGGCGCATTGTCTCACGCCGATTGTTGCGCTTGCCGGTCATCGGGCAGGGGGTGCCAGTGCTGGCCGTCGTAGGCCTGCAGGGCTGAGAAGCCGCGCTTGTAGGCCATCTTGGCGTGGCCGGCGATCCAGTAACCCAGGTACAGGTGGGGCAGCTGCCGGCTGCGCGCCCACTGCAGCTGCTGCAGGATGGCATAGGTGCCCAGGGCGCGGGCCTGGCTGCGCGGGTCGTAATAGGTGTACACCGCCGACAGACCGGCCACGGTCACATCGGTCACCGCCACGGCCAGCAGGGCATCGTTGCCGGCGTGGTCCGGGCCACGGATTTCCATGAAGCGGGTCTGCGACCAGTCGCCGAGCAGGAAGCGGTCGTAATCGGCGGCGGTGTGCTTGTCCATGCCGCCGCCAGGGTGACGGGCCGCCAGGTAGCGCTGGTACAGGGCCAGCTGCTCGTCACTGCGCTGGGCGTGGATGATCTGCCAGCGCAGGTCGGCATTGCGCTTCAGACAACGGCGCTGGCTGCGGTTGGGCACGAAGCGCTCGCAATCGATGCGCACCGGCACGCAGGCCTGGCAATCCGGGCACTGCGGGCGGTAGAGCAGGTTGCCCGAGCGCCGGAAGCCCCAGCCCAGGCCATGCGGATAGAGTTTTTCCAGACGCGGGTCATCGGGGTCGATGACCAGGTCCCGCGCGGTGCGCAGGGGCCAGTAGCCGCACGGGTGCGGCGTGCTCTGGAACAGTCGCAGTTCGATGGAGGAGGCGCTCATCGACGCCAGCATAGCGCTGCTGGCGGTGTGAGGTGCTGGCCGTTCAGCCGGCCGGCACGATGCGCACGCGGAACTCGTCCTCGCCCACGCCCGGCTCGCGGGCCGGTTCGGCCGGTTGCTGGGTGGCCGGCGCCGCATTGCCTGCCGGGGCCGGCGCTGCGGGCGGCTGGCTGGGGCGCTGCAGGACGATGAACAAGGCCACTGCGGCAATCACGAACAGCAGGCCGACGCGGATGCGCCAGCCCCAGTTGGCCTGGCCGCGTGGTTTGATCTGCACGTTGGAAAAATCCAGCGCGGTGGCCTGGCCCGGGTCGCGCCGGGTGGTTTCCAGCAGGCCGGCCTGGCGCAGCAGTTCGCGCGCGCGCACCTGGTCATCGGCACGCACCACCCACACCGTCGGCAGGTTCTTGTTGTCCGGCTTGTCCAGATAGCTGAACTGGCCACTGCGGCGGGTGCGGTAGGAGCGGCCGTTGGTGACGCGCACCTCGATGCCGGCATCGCGCAGGCGGGTGGCCACGGCTTCGGCGGTTTCCACCCGCTGGCTGGAGAAAATCTGGCGCATCAGTGGGTGTCCTGGCCGGGTGCCACGCGAATCAGACCTTCCTGGGCGGTAGAGGCGACCAGCCGGCCCTGACGGTCGAAATACTGGCCGCGGGTCAGCCCGCGTGACTGCTGGGCGCTGGGGCTGTCCAGCGAGTACAGCAGCCAGTCATCGATACGGAAATCGCGGTGGAACCACAGGGCGTGGTCCAGCGAGGCCATGTGCACACCGGGCTGGTTGTAGCTGATCTTGTGCGGGAAGGTGGCGGTGCCGAGCAGGTGGAAATCCGAGGCATAGGCCAGCAGGGCCTGGTGCAGGGCCGGGTTGGCATCGCCGAGCGGGCCGCGCAGGCGGACCCAGACCTGGTGGTAGGGCGGCAGTGCCTGCGGGTTGAACTCATCGCGGGCCAGCACATGGCGGAATTCGAACGGGCCGTCGTGGGACAGCCAGCGCTGGAACTTGGCCGGCAACCGGGCCAGCACGTGCTCGTCCAGCGGCGGGGCCGGGTCGATGGCTTCCGGCGGCGGTACCACCGGCATCGAGAACTGGTGCTCGGCGCCGGTTTCCGGGGTCTGGAACGAGGCGGCGGCAAAGAAGATCACCTTGCCCTTCTGGATTGCCGAGACCCGGCGCACCGAGAAGCTGCCGCCATCGCGGGTGCGGTCCACGTCGTACACGATGGGGTGCTCGATATCGCCGGCGCGCAGGAAGTAGGCATGCAGCGAGTGCACCCGGCGGTCATCGCCAACCGTGGCCTGGGCCGCGGCCAGTGCCTGGCCCAGGACCTGGCCGCCGAACACGTAGCGGGTGCCGATGTCCCGGCTCTGGCCGCGGAACAGGTCCACTTCCAGACGCTCCAGGGTGAGCAGGTCGATCAGTTCGGGAATAACGGTGGGGGACATGTCGGCCAGGCCAGCTCGCTGATAGCTGGCCATTATAGCCGCCGCGCTCTCAGCCCTTGCCCAGGCGGGCCATCAGGGCAGTCAGCGCGGCTTGGGCATCGGCGCTGTACCAGGCATCGACGAAGCGGTCCAGCTGGATGTGTTCGGCAGCCAGGGCCTCGTGCAGGTCGGCACGCGCAATGGCGCGGGTGCCCAGCATCGGCATACGGGGCAGGGCCAGCAGCTGCTGCATCCAGGCGATAGCGCGTGGCTCGACCTGTTCCAGCGGCAGCAGCTCGTCGACCATGCCCAGGGCATGGGCGCGCTCGGCACTGACCATCTCGCCGGCGGTGAGCATCTGCCCGGCACGGTGCACACCGACCAGACGGCGCAGCAGGCGCTGGATGCCTTCCGGCGCGACCAGGCCGACGGCCACTTCGTTCAGGCCGATCCGGTAGGGGCGGGCGGCGTCGTTGCTGGCAGCCATGATCCGGTAGTCCGCGGCCAGTGACAGCACGCAACCGCCGGCCGGGCAGTGGCCGCCGATGGCCATCACCACCGGGATGCGGCTGTGGCCGATGGCCCGTACCGCACCGAAGAAGGCCTGCCAGCTTTCCATCAGGCGGCCGCGATCATCGCCGTGGGCCATCAGGTGTGGCACATCCATGCCGGCGGAGAAGATGCCGGCACCGCCGCTGATCACCAGGCCCTGCACGTCATCGGTATGGGCCTGTTCGATGGCGCTGATCAGGCCGCGGCACAGCTCGGTATCCAGCGCATTGACCGGTGCATGGGCCAGCTGGATCTGGCGGATGGGGCCGTGGTTGTGCAGCGCAAGCTTGGCGGTCATGCTCGGGATTCACTCGAAGGGATCTGGCCGATGATAGTCAAAGTGCTGCTGGTTGCGACCACCCTGCTGCTGGGTCTGCAACCGGCTCATGCGTTGAGCCCGCCACGCCAGCAGTGCCTGAAGCTGGAGCAGGGCTGGGTGCGTGCGCCGGTGGCCGGGCGTGACATGACCGCCGCCTATGGCCAGCTGCACAACCGCTGCAGCCGCAGTGCCAGTGTGTCCTATCTGCGCAGCCCGCAGGCGGCCACGGTGGAGCTGCATCGCAGCGAGGTGGTGGACGGGGTGAGCAGGATGCGCCCGGCGATGGATCTGGTGATCGAGCCGGGTGCACACGTGGTGCTCGAACCCGGTGGCCTGCATCTGATGCTGCACGGGCTTGCCCCCGGGCTGAAGGCCGGCAGCGAGCTGGAGCTGAGCCTGGGTGACACTCGGGGAGGCTCGGACCACAAACGCCTGCCGGTACGCGCGCGTTGATATCGCTGTCCGCAGCCACAAAAAACCCGGCGTCATGCCGGGTTTTTTGTGGGATGCAAGGCGATCAGACGCTGGCGTTGCGGATCGCCTCGGGCAGCGGGGCGCTGCGGCCGGTCTGGGTGTCCATCCACACCACCACCACGTTGCCGTCCGAGTACAGCACGGTCGCGTCCTTCTCATCGACGATGCGGTGGGCGATGGTCACGCTGGAATTGCCCAGGCGCTCCACATACAGCTCCACCACGATGTCGTTGGGCCACACGATCGGGGCGCGGTAGTTGACGTTGGTGTTGGCCACCACCGGGGCGATGCGGTCGCTCATCGACACGCCTTCCACGCTGAGCATCCAGCGCACGCGCGCCTCTTCCAGGAAGGAGATGTACTTGGAATTGTTGACATGGCCCATGGCGTCCATGTCGCGCCAGCGCACGGTGATCGGCACGCGGGCCAGCAGCTTGGGGGTGTTCTCGCTCATTTATTCGGCCTTCTTGCGGGTGGTTTTCTTGGCGGCTTTCTTGGCTGCCTTGCGTGGCGGGCGGGCATCGGGCTTGTTGGCCACCGCGGCCGGTTGCTCGCCCGGCGCGCTGCCGGCCAGCAGCGGGGCCAGGAAGCGGCCGGTGTGCGAACTGGCGGTGTTGGCAATGGTTTCCGGGGTGCCGCAGGCCAGGATGGTGCCACCGCGGTGGCCGCCTTCCGGGCCCAGGTCGATCACCCAGTCGGCGGTCTTGATCACATCCAGGTTGTGCTCGATCACCACCACCGTGTTGCCCTCGTCGCGCAGCTTGTGCAGCACCACCAGCAGGGCCTCGATGTCGTGGAAGTGCAGGCCGGTGGTCGGCTCGTCCAGGATGTACAGGGTGCGCCCGGTATCGCGCCGGCTCAGTTCCTTGGCCAGCTTGACGCGCTGGGCCTCGCCACCGGACAGGGTGGTGGCGCTCTGCCCCAGCTTGACGTAGCTCAGGCCGACATCGACCAGGGTCTCCAGCTTGCGGGCCAGCGCCGGCACCGGTTCGAACAGGGTCAGCGCGTCTTCAACGGTCATCTCCAGGATGTCGTTGATGTTGTGGCCCTTGTAGGTGATCTCCAGCGTCTCGCGGTTGTAGCGCTTGCCGCTGCACACGTCACACGGCACGTAGACGTCGGGCAGGAAGTGCATCTCCACCTTGATCAGGCCATCGCCCTGGCAGGCCTCGCAGCGGCC
>X237_Red_shanked_Douc_Langur__coassemble_52_pt1 | contig 19802 bp, 17 predicted proteins | sample X237_Red_shanked_Douc_Langur__metabat2_high_PE_002 | metagenome-assembled genome bin X237_Red_shanked_Douc_Langur
GGGTGGCCGGCATGCCGGCCTCGTGCATGCCGGCCACGTACGCGGCCAGGCACTGCGACACCACCTGCGGGTCGGCATGGAAGGCACGGTTGCCGATGGCACGGTTGCCATGGCCCAGATCGGCCACCGGGGCAAAGCTCAGGTCCAGGCCAGTGGCGCGGATCTCGCTGGCCATCAGCCAGGCATGCTCGCGCACCCGGGCCAGGGTGGCGGCGGCATCTTGGTCGAAATCAGCGGCCAACTGCTGCAGCGGCGGCAGCGCGCTGTAACCGTCGCGAAAACGCTGGACCCGGCCACCTTCCTGATCCACCGCCACCAGCAACGGGCGCGGGCTGGCGGCACGGATGGCGGCGGTCAGGTCTGCCACCTGCTGGCGCGAAGCAAAATTGCGCGCAAACAGGATCACCCCGGCCACGGCCTGGTGTTGCAGCCATTGCCGCTCGGTGGCGGTCAGTTCGGTCCCGGCGACGCCGATCACCAGCATTTGCGGATTCTCCAGTACAGCCGCACCGGTCGGTGCGGTCGGCCATTGTCGCAGATGCGGCCAGCCCCTGTCAGAGGCTGCAAGCGCCCGGCCCGCAAGCCTGTGCGCCAGGTTCAGCCACCGCTGGTGCCAGCTCGGCGGCAATCTGGCGCAGGGCCTGCACGAAGCCGGCCACCGGCTGCGCACCGGCGATGGCCCAGCGCTGGTTGATCACGAAAGTCGGCACCGAGCGGATCCCGGCTTGCTGGCCCTGGGCCATTTCGGCCTGCAATTCAGCCAGCCCCTGGTCACTGCCCTGCCAGTCCTGCACCTGCGCCGCATCCAGGCCACCGGCGGCGCCGGCAGCCATCAGCACCTGGATGTCGGCCAGGTTCTTGCCATGGGCAAAGTGGGCACTGAACAGGGCCTCGGCCACGGCGTGGACATCGGCTCCCTGCGCCTGCGCCTGCTGCAGCAGACGGTGCGCCGGCAAGGTGCTGACCTTGACCTGGCCCTGGCTGAAATCCATGGCCAGGCCATCGGCGCGGGCCTGGGCCTGGACGTTGGCCAGCAACTGCTCGGTGCGCTGCGCGCCGCCGAACTTGGCCTCATACGCCTGGCGCAACGGCACCGGCATCAGGCCGGCTGTCGGATCAAGCTGGAAGGCGCGCCAGTTCACCTGCACCGGGCCGACATCAGGCCCCAGCACGTCCAGCGCGCCCTGCAGGCGGTGCTTGCCGATCCAGCAATACGGGCAGGCCAGGTCGGACCAGATATCAATGGTGATCACAGCACCCTCCTCGGGCAGTGGCAGGCAGCCAGGACCGCATCAACCGCGTTCGGCCGCACTCCAGCGGCTGTACGGGTGATCGGCCAGGGCCAGGTTGTAGTAACGCTGCTCGTCGGTGACTTCCGCGCCGGCCCAGACCGGCTTGGCAAAGGCTTCATCGGGGTGGTCCAGCTCGATCTCGGCCACCACCAGGCCAGCGTTGTCACCCAGGAACTCATCCACTTCCCACAGGTGCAGGCCCACCTGGACCAGGTGCCGGCGCTTGTGCACCAGGCCACCGACACACAGTTCCAGCAACTGCCGCGCATCGGCCACCGGCAACGGGTATTCGAACTCCTGCCGGCTGTGGCCAAGCTCGCGCGACTTGATGTTCAAGCGTGCCGATTCGCCCTCGATGCGCACGCGCACCGAGGCCTTCTGGGTACCCGATTCAATCGCACCGACATCATTGAGATAGCCCTGGGCCATCTCGATCACCGCATGGGCCTGGGTCTTCCAGGCGTCAGCGGTGACCAGGAACTTGCGTTCGATCTCGATTGCCATCGGCTCAGCGCTTCTCGAACACGGCAATCGATTCAACGTGGGCGGTATGCGGGAACATGTCCATCGCACCGGCACTGACCAGGGTATAGCCGCGCTCGTTGACCAGATAGCCGGCATCGCGGGCCAGCGAGCCCGGGTGGCAGCTGACATACACAATGCGCTTGAACTGCTCCAGCGGCAGCTGCTGCAGCACGTCGATGGCGCCGGAGCGCGGCGGATCCAGCAGCAGCTTGTCAAAGCCCTGCTTCATCCACTCGGCGTTGTGCTGGTCCTGGGTCAGGTCGGCAGCGAAGAATTCAGCGTTGTCCAGGCCGTTGCGCTGAGCATTTTCACGGGCCCGGGCCACCAGGCCGGCATCGCCTTCCACACCCACCACCTGGGCCACACCACGGGCCAGCGGCAGGGTGAAGTTGCCCAGGCCGCAGAACAGGTCCAGCACGCGTTCGCCGGGCTGGGCATCGAGCAGTTCCATGGCGCGCTGGATCATGGCCACATTGAGCTTGGCGTTGACCTGGATGAAGTCCAGCGGACGGAACACCAGCTCCACATTCCACGGTGCCAGGTGGAAGGACAGCTCGGCGCCGGCTTCCGGCCACAGCGGGTGCACGGTTTCATTGCCACCGGGCTGCAGGTAAATGGCAAAGCCATGCTCCTGGGCAAAACCCACCCAAGCGGCCTTGTCGGCGTCGCTCAGCGGCTGCAGGTGGCGCACGGTCAGGGCAATGGCGGCATCACCACCGATGAATTCGACCTGCGGGATATCGCGCTTGCCGTCCAGGGTTTCGATGAAAGCCGACAGCACCGCCACCTTGGTCCCGATTTCCGGGATCACCGTATGGCACTGGCTGATGTCGGCCACAAAACGCGGGTCCAGCTCGCGGAAGCCGACCAGGGTCTTGTCCTTCTTTTCCACCCGGCGCACCGAAAAACGTCCCTTGCGGCGGTAGCCCCAGCTCTCGCCAACCAGGGCCGGCAGCACCTCACCCGGGCTGACATGGCCAATGCGCTGCAGGTTGTCCATCAGCACGCGCTGCTTGGCCACGATCTGCTGGTCTTCGTCCAGGTGCTGCAGCACGCAGCCGGCGCACACGCCGAAATGCTCGCAACGCGGCTGCACCCGGTGCGGCGACGGGGTGACCACCTCCACCGTGCGGGCTTCGTCAAAGTGGCGGCTGACCGCGCTCTGCACGGCCATCACCGTCTCGCCCGGCAACGCCCCGGTAATGAAGGTGACCTTGCCGCCCTCGCCATCGCGGCGGGCGACACCACGCCCATCGTGGCTCAGATCCAGGATCTCGGTCTGGAAGGGGGTCTTGTCAATACGGGAGCGGGATCGGGCCACGGCGATACAGGAACTGAACAAAAGGGGGGCCATTGTCGCAGATGCCACCTGCCGGCGTTGCACGCGCACAGCCAGTGCCACAGAATTGACTCAGCTGAAATGGATGACAGCCATGCAAGACCCCACCGCACCCCCGCTCCGCCTGCTGCTGGTCGAAGATGACCTGGTCAGCCGCAGTTTTCTGCAGGCTGTACTGGAAAGCCTTCCCGCCCAAGTGGACTGCGCCGCCACTGCGCACGAGGCCCAGGCCTTGGCCGCGACGCACGAGCATGCCTTGTGGCTGATCGATGTGAACCTGCCCGACGGCCGCGGCAGTGACCTGCTGACCAGCCTGCGCCGGCGTGCGGCCGATACCCCGGCCCTTGCCCATACCGCCGACCTCAGCCCGGTCCTGGCCACGCAACTGCGCGCGGACGGCTTTGCCGACGTGCTGGTCAAGCCATTGGGCCGTCAGGCCCTGCTCGACGCCGTGCGCACCGCCCTGCCTGCTGCGCGCCAAGCCAGCGAAAACCTGCCGACCTGGGATGAGCAGCGCGCATTGTCGGCATTGAACGGACAGCAATCCCACATCAAGGCCCTGCGTGACCTGTTCATGGGCGAACTGCCCAGCGTGCGCAATGCGATCAGCCAGGCCATGGCCAGCGAGGATGCCGGCCAGCTGCGCCAGCAATTGCATCGTCTGCAGGCCAGCTGCGGCTTTGTCGGTGCGGCCCGCCTCGGCGCTGCCGCGGCCCAGTTGCAGCAGCAACCGCACAACCACCACGCCCGCAACAATCTCAACCAGGCCATCCAGCAACTGCTGGGCCAGTGAACCCCGCCGGCGTTCAGCGCGCCAGGCTGGTGGCCATCTGCCAGGATTGCAGCCCGCGCGGCCCCAGGTGATGGGCCAGCAGGCCGCGCATCGGCAGGCGCAGGCTGGCCAAGGCGCTCGGATCCGGGCAGCGGTCAGCGGCCAGGGCCAACAGCGCGCCCCCCTCCACCACCGGATCACGGCTAGCGGCCGGGGCAAGACATACTCCACGCTCGGCATCCAGGCGGTAGTAGGCATCGGCCTGCAGCGCCTGGCCATGATCATCACAGGACAGATCCATGCCGATGCCCAGCCCGGCCAGCAGGTCACGCTCGAAACGGCGCAGGGCCCAGGCCAGGCCACGACCCTCGCCCAGCTGCTCACGCACCTCGGCATAGGCCCGGTACAGGTCGGGCAGCGGGTCCTGGCGCGGCACCAGGCGCAGGACCAGTTCGTTGACATAGAAGGCCGGCAGCAAGGCCGGCCCGAGCATGCGCGGCGCGGTATCCAGTGCCTCGGCACTGCGCAACTGGCCCAGTTCGCCTTTAGGCACATAGCCGAGCCCCAGCCATTGCCAGGGCTGCAGCGCGGCCCGCAGCGGCTGTGCGCGTGCCGAAGAAAGGCCACGGGCGATGATGCCGAGGCGGCCATGGCGTGAACTGAGCACTTCCACCAGCAGGCTGGTTTCGCGCCACGGGCGGGTGTGCAAAACAAAGGCCGGTGTCTGCACCAGCTGTGCACTGGCATCCACACCGGCCACGGCAGGCTTACTCGTAACCGAAGGCCTTCAGTGCGGATTCGTCATCCGACCAGCCTTCACGCACGCGCACCCAGGTTTCCAGGAAGACCTTGGCGCCGAACAGACGCTCCATCTGGATACGTGCCTTGGCGCCGATTTCCTTCAGGCGGATACCGCCCTTGCCGATCACGATCGCCTTCTGGCCTTCGCGCTCGACCCAGATCACCGCACCGATGCGCAGCAGGTTGCCGTCCTCGGCAAAACGCTCGATCTCCACCGTGGTGGCATACGGCAATTCTTCGCCGAGCTGGCGCATCAACTGCTCGCGCACCAGTTCGCCGGCCAGGAAACGCTGGCTGCGATCGGTGATTTCGTCCTCGCCGAACATCGGCGGGGCCAGCGGCAGCAGGGCCATCACGTCCTTGACCAGCGCCTCCAGACCCTTGTGCTTCTGCGCCGAAATCGGGTGCACGGCGGCAAAGTTGCGCCCTTCGCTGATCTGCGCGATGAACGGCAGCAGCTCACCCTTTTCCTTGATCCGGTCGATCTTGTTGACCACCAGCACCACCGGGATGCCGGCGTCCTCGAGCACCTTGCAGGCCAAGCCGTCTTCTTCGTCCCAGCGCCCGGCCTCGATCACCAGCAGGCCCACGTCCACGCCTTCCAGCGCGCCACGGGCGGCACGGTTCATGACCCGGTTCATCGCCCGCTTCTGCACCTTGTGCAGGCCGGGGGTGTCGACCATCACCAGCTGCCCTTCCGGGAAGGTGGCAATACCCAGCAGGCGGTGCCGGGTGGTCTGCGGACGGTTGGAGACGATGCTCACCTTGGCCCCGACCAGGGCGTTGGTCAGGGTGGATTTGCCGACATTGGGCCGGCCGATGACGGCAACGCTGCCGCAACGATGATTCGGGTTGTCGCTCACTTCGGTTCCAGTAGGGCCAGGGCAGCAGCGGCTGCCTGTTGCTCGGCGATGCGCCGCGAGGTTCCCTCGCCTTCGCTCGCCAGGGTCGGATCGACGAGGGTACACCGCACATGGAAGTGCTTGGCGTGATCGTCGCCGGACTCGGAAATCAGTTCATAGTGTGGCAGGGGTTTCTGCCGTGCCTGCAGCCATTCCTGCAGCCGGGTCTTGGGGTCCTTGTCCGGCTTGCCGGTCGCCGGCAGCGCGGCAATGGACGCCTCGAACCAGGGCAGCACCACCTGGCGGCAGGCGTCAAAACCGGCATCCAGGTAGATCGCCGCGATCACCGCCTCCACCGCATCGGCCAGGATCGAATCACGACGGAAACCGCCGGACTTCAATTCCCCCGGGCCCAGCACCAGACGCGGGCCCAGCTCCAGCTGACGCGCAATCACCGCCAGTGCACCCTCGCACACCAGGGTCGAGCGGGCACGCGTGAGTGCTCCCTCGTCGGCCTTGGGCCAACGCTCGAACAGGGTCTGCGCCACCAGCATGTTGACAATGCTGTCGCCCAGAAACTCCAGGCGCTCGTTGTGCGGCACCCCGGCGCTGCGATGACGCAGCGCCTGTGCCAGCAGGGCCGGATCGGCAAAACGATGGCCGATCCGGTCCTTCATGTAAATCTGTTTAGTTGCCACCGCTTCGCGTCAGCTCCTGCTCTGCCTCGAAATGGCCAACCACGTCCAGGTTGCCCATCATCGGCTTGCGGACTTCGTAGTTGACCTTCATTTTCCAACCACCGGCGATGCGTTCGAACTTCACATCACGCGGCTTCACACTGTCGGAGTAGCTCATGTCCAGGCGGCGGAAGAACAGGTCCTGGGCACGCGCCGGATCCATGTTGCCACTGCCCGGCTCACCGGCCACGCCCTTCATTGCACTCTTGACCGCATAGAACTCCTGGTACATCGGCAACAGCTTCATGCCGACGAACAAGGCAAAACCCACCACCACCAGGATGGCCAGAAAGGACGTCAAGGTGATGCCCTGCTGCTTGCGATTCATCTCATCTTTCCCCGGAGAAACGGCCAGCGGCCGCGTTATTGAATGCGTGTCCCGATGCGCGAGGCATCAAAACTCCCCTTGCAGAACCAGTCCTGGCAATTGAGCCAGATCACGAAAGCCTTGCCGCGCAGCAGCTGGTCGGGCAGGAAGCTGGTCTGGGTCCAGAAACGGCTGTCCTCGCTGTGGTCGCGGTTGTCGCCCATCACGAAGTACTGCCCTTCCGGCACCACCCAGTCCCCCTGGCCGAACGGATGCACGAAGCGCTGGTCTTCCAGCACAGTGTGCTCCCGACCGGGCAGGTTCTCCACCAGCAGCGACTTGCCGGTCATGTCCGCCCCCGGCCCCTGGCCAACATAACTGCCCTTGAGCTGGTAGGTCACCGGCTCGCCGTTCAGGTACAGGGTATTGCCGTGGAAGCCAACGCGGTCGCCGGGCAGGCCGACAATGCGCTTGATCCAGTTCTGGTCCGGGTCATGCGGCGGCTTGAACACCACCACATCGCCCCGCTCCGGTTCCCAGGTGGGGATGAACTTGGCATTGGTGATGGGCAGGCGCAGGCCGTAGGAGAACTTGTTGACCAGGATGAAATCGCCGATCAGCAGGTTGGGCATCATCGAGCTGGACGGGATGCGGTACGGCTCGGCAATGAAGCTGCGCACCACCAGCACCACCGCCAGCACCGGGAAGAAGGAGCGTGACCAGTCCAGCAGGACCGGCTCGCTGCCGTCGTCAAGCAGACCGGCCGAGGCCAGACGGCGCTTGCGCCAGTACAGGCGGTCAAACAACAGCACCAAGCCAGAGCCCAGGGTCAGCACGACCAGCGCGATCTCGAAAAACTTGAACAGTTGCATGCAGGTTCCTTGTCACCATCGAGCCCTGCCCCTGAAGGCCGGGGCAAGTGCCAGGCTTACTTGTTGTCCATCTGCAGCACGGCCAGGAAGGCTTCCTGCGGAATTTCCACACGGCCGACCTGCTTCATGCGCTTCTTGCCTTCCTTCTGCTTTTCCAGAAGCTTCTTCTTGCGCGAAACGTCGCCACCATAGCACTTGGCCAGCACGTTCTTGCGCATGGCCTTGACCGTGGTACGGGCGATGATCTGGGCGCCGACGGCGGCCTGGATGGCCACGTCGAACTGCTGGCGCGGGATCAGGTCCTTCATCTTCTCGCACAGCTCGCGGCCGCGGCGGTCGGCATGGCTGCGGTGCACGATCAGCGACAGGGCGTCGACCTTGTCACCGTTGATCAGCACGTCCACGCGCACGAACGGGCCGGCGTCAAAGCGTACGAAATGGTATTCCAGCGAGCCGTAGCCACGGCTGACCGACTTGAGCTTGTCGAAGAAATCCAGCACCACTTCGGCCATCGGCAGCTCGTAGCTGATCTGCACCTGGCTACCCATGTAGTTGATGCCCATCTGGGTACCGCGCTTTTCCTCGCACAGCTTGATGATGCTGCCAATATAGTCCTCGGGGGTGAGGATGTTGGCGCGGATGATCGGCTCGCGGATTTCATCCACGGTATTGATCGGCGGCAGCTTGGCCGGGTTGTCCATCATCACGATGGAACCGTCGCTCTTGAGCACCTCGTAGACCACGGTCGGCGCGGTGCTGATCAGGTCCAGGTTGTACTCGCGCTCCAGACGCTCCTGCACGATTTCCATGTGCAGCATGCCCAGGAAGCCGCAACGGAAGCCGAAGCCCATCGCCTCGGAGCTTTCCGGCTCGAAGCGCAGGGCGGCATCGTTCAGGCGCAGCTTGTCCAGCGCTTCGCGCAGGTCCGGGTAGTCCTCGGCATCGACCGGGAACAGGCCGGCGAACACGCGCGGCTGCATTTCCTGGAAGCCGGGCAGCGGTTCCGGGGCCGGGTCGGCCAGCAGGGTCAGGGTGTCGCCGACCGGCGCGCCGTGCACGTCCTTGATCGAGGCATTGATCCAGCCCACCTCGCCGGCGCGCAGGGACTTGGTTTCCTTGCGCTTGGGAGTGAACACGCCAACCTTGTCGACCTGGTGCCAGCGCCCGGTGGACATCACCTGGATCTTGTCACCGGCCTTGATCTCGCCCTGCATCACACGCACCAGGGAGACCACGCCCAGGTAGTTGTCAAACCAGGAGTCGATGATCAGCGCCTGCAGCTTGTTGCTGCCACGGTCGGCCGGCGGCGGGATGCGGTGCACGATGGCCTCCAGCACCTCTTCCATGTTCAGGCCGGTCTTGGCCGACACGGCCACCGCGTCGGAGGCATCAATGCCGATCACCGCCTCGATCTCGCTCTTGGCGCGGTCGATGTCGGCGGTGGGCAGGTCGATCTTGTTGATCACCGGCACCACTTCCAGGCCCTGCTCGATGGCGGTGTAGCAGTTGGCCACCGACTGCGCTTCCACGCCCTGGGCGGCATCGACCACCAGCAGCGCACCCTCGCAGGCGGCCAGCGAGCGGCTGACTTCATAGGAGAAGTCCACATGCCCGGGAGTGTCGATGAAATTCAGGTAGTAGGTCTGGCCGTTGCGGGCGGTGTAAGGCACCGACACCGACTGCGACTTGATGGTGATGCCGCGTTCGCGCTCGATCGGGTTGGAGTCCAGCACCTGGGCCTCCATCTCGCGCGCCTGCAGGCCACCGCACATCTGGATGATCCGGTCGGCAAGGGTGGACTTGCCGTGGTCAACGTGGGCAATGATGGAGAAATTGCGGATGAACTGCATCGAATCGTGGGACATGGGCGGCGGCGTGGCGAAGCGTCGTCAAAGATAACGGGGCATTATCGCACGCCTGCTGGCTGGCCGCTGCCCCGGCCTGTACCGGACAGTCACACAGGGCCCGGGCTTCCCTGCCCGGATCCTGTGCCCACCAGCTCTTATTGCCCGGCCTTGACCGCGACAAATGCATTGGAACCGCCGGCGCGGACCAGCAGCATGACCACGTCATCCTTCTTGTAGCCGCCCAGCTGGCGGTTCAGCTCGGCCACCGAACCGACCTTGTTGCGGCCCACCTGCAGGATCACCATGCCCGGGGCCAGTTGGGCCTGGCGCGCGGCGCCGCCGCTGACCTGGGCGATACGCACGCCCTGGCCGGCGTCCAGCCCGGCCTGGCGGCGCTGCGCCTCGGTCAGCTCGACCACTTCCAGCCCGAGCAGGGCCACCGAACCGGTCTGCGGCGCGGCCGGGGCCGCACTGCGCTCCGGCGCACTGCCCGGGCGCTGGGCATCTTCCTCCAGCACACCGAGGGTGGCGCTGAGCTTGCGCGGGCGTCCCTCACGCAGCACTTCCAGCTCGACCTTGCTGCCCGGGGCCATCAGGCCGATGCGCGGCGGCAGGTCCGAAGCGCTGTCCACCGCCGTGCCGTTGACCGCACGGATCACGTCGCCGGCCTCCAGGCCGGCCTTGGCCGCGGCGCTGCCGGGCACCACCTCGTTGACCAGGGCACCGCGGCTGTCGGGCAGGCCGAAGCCCTGCACCATCTCGGCGCTGACCGCACCCACGGCCACGCCGAGGCTGCCGCGGCTGACCTTGCCGCTGCTGCGGATCTGTTCCACCGCGCTCATTGCAGGTCAATCGGAATGGCGAAGCTGATCCCCATGAAGCCGCCGGAAGCGGAGAAGATCTGCGAATTGATGCCCACCACCTGGCCGGACACATCCAGCAGCGGCCCACCGGAATTGCCCTGGTTGATCGCCACGTCGGTCTGGATGAAGGGCACATAGCGCTGCTCGGCGCTGGTGCTGCGGCCCACCGCACTGACGATGCCGGCGGTGACCGAGTGGTCCAGGCCGAACGGCGAGCCGATCGCCACCACCCACTGGCCGGGCTTGAGCCGGTTGGAATCGCCGATGGCCAGCACCGGCAGGTCCTTGGCATCGAGCTTGAGCAGGGCCACGTCGTAGTGGGCGTCGGAGCCGACCACGGTGGCGGTGTATTCGCGGCGGTCCGACAGCTTGACCTTGACCTCCGAAGCGCCGTCGATGACGTGGTGGTTGGTCAGCACATAGCCGTCGGCGGAGATGATGAAGCCCGAGCCCATGCCGCGGCCGCGGATTTCCGGTGCCCCACCCTCCTGGCCCTCACCGGGGAAGCCGAATTCCGGGCCGAAGAAGCGGCGGAAGAATTCCGGCATCTGGTCCATGTCCGGGCCGCCCCGGCGGGCCTGGCGGTTGCGCACGATGGTGGTTTCCACATTGACCACGGCCGGGCCGACCCGGTCCACCAGCTGGGTGAAGTCCGGCAACCCGCTGACCAGCGGCGCGGCCGGAGCAGCCGGGGTCGCAATCGGCGCGGCAGCGGCGGGCGTCTGGGCTTCGGGCTTGGCGCAGGCCGCCAGCGGCAGGCACAGGGCCAGCAGGCACGACAAGGACAACGCGCGCGGGCGCAAGGTGATCTGGTTCATACCGGGTGATACCTCGTGATGAAAGGGCAATTCAGGGCGCTGGCAGCTGCCAACGCCGTGGGCATGGATGAGGGGAAGACGGATCAGAACGGCCTCACGGCTGCGGCGCCGGCGGCCAATGGCTGCTGGCGGCCGCATCGCGTGGCGGTGCGAACGGGCTGCCGGACCCGGGCAGGCTGACATTGAAGGCCTCCGGCCGGCTCAGCTGCGAGCGCGGCCAGGGCCGTGCCTGCGCCGGCTCGGCCGGCAGGGCAAACGGCGAGGCCACGCTGTCGGCCGGTGCCTGCGCCGCCAGCATCTGCGTGGCGGCGGCCGGATCCGGCTGCGCTGCCGCGCGTACACGGCGGGCCGGCGTGGATGCGGCCTGCGCCCGGCGCGGCGTGGCCGTCGATGCGGCCGCAACGGCCACCTGCACCGGTGCGGCCTGGGTTGCCACCGGCGGCAACGTGGCCTGGGGGGCAACGGCCGGTTCGGCGAGCGGTGCCGGCAGCACGGCGGCGGCCGGCTCGGACACCAGCAAGGCAGAAGGCGTGCCTGGCGGGGCCCGCCCGGGCAGCAGCAATACCGCGACCAGGGCCAGACCGGCGGCCAGTGCGCCGCCGCTGGCCCAGCGCCACTGCCGGGCCCGGCTGCCGGCCGCCGACCGGGGCTGCGCAGCGGCCGGCGGCAGGGCCAGGGCCACGCGGGCGGCAAAGTCGGCCGGGGCCACCGCGCCGAGCTGGCCGCGCAGGACATCACCGGCCATCTGCCAGCGTTCCTGGCAGGCCGACAGCTCCTGGTCGTGCTCCAGCCGGCGGATCAGGAAGCGGGCCTGGTCGGCCGACAGTTCACCGTCGATCAGGGCCGACAGCTGCTGCCGGTGCAGCGCATCCACACGCCCCAGCAAGGGATCGTGGTCATGGTCGTGGTCAGACGAGTTCGGGTTCATGCTCGGCTCCGTTCACGGGTGGCACTGCGCCCCTCCAGCAGCGGGCGCAGGTGTTGGTCAATGGCCTCGCGGGCACGGTAGATGCGCGAACGCACCGTGCCCACCGGGCAGTTCATGGTCTGGGCAATCTGCTCGTAGCTCAGGCCCTGCACCTCGCGCAGCTCGAAGGCCTGGCGCCAGTCGGCAGGCAACTGCGCCACCGCGGCGAGCACGCAGCGCTCCACCTGCTCGCGCATCAGCTCGCGCTCGGGGGTATCGGTATCACGCAGGCGGGCGCTGTCGTTGACCACCTCGGCATCGATCAGGTCGATGTCAGCGGCCGGGGGGCGCCGGTTCTGGGCAGTGAGGTGGTTCTTGGCGGTGTTCACGGCAATACGGTGCATCCAGGTCGAGAACTGGGCGTCGCCACGGAAGCTGTCGATGGCGCGGAAAGCGCGCACGAAGGCTTCCTGGGCCACGTCCTGGCATTCACTCCAGTCGGCGATGTAACGGCCGATCACCGCCAGCACCCGGTGCTGGTGGCGGCGCACCAGCACATCGAAGGCGGCACGCTCACCGGCCTGTACCCGCCCGACCAGGGTGTGATCGGGTTCTTGTGGCATTTGTACGTCGGCCATACGGGCCAAAGCTCCTTCCCGCCCAGCCTGTTGTCGGGCATTGAGACTGCCGTTTCACCAAGAAGTTCCCGCCGCTGGCGAAAAACCTCACCTACCCGGATTTAACCGCGGTTGTTCCAACCTGTCTGCGCGAGCGTACACAGGGGTGACGGACAAAAAATTTGACGGACGGTGAACATCCTTCCGATGATAGCCACCTTATCCATACACAACCGAATGGAACGTCCCATGCTCCCAGGCTTTGATGGGCTCCGCTTCAATCACTGGCACACCCGTCTGCGCGAAGACGGCATTCTCGTGCTCACCCTCGACCGCAAGGACAGCGCGGTCAATGCCATGTCCCAGGACGTGCTGCTGGAACTGGATGCGCTGATCGAGCGCATCGCCATCGACCCGCCGCGCGGGGTGGTGATCAATTCGGCCAAGTCGGCCGGCTTCATTGCCGGCGCGGACCTGAAGGAATTCCAGCAGTACGACGCCATGGGCACGGTCGGTGATGCCATCGCCCGCGGCCAGAACATCTACCAGAAGCTGGCCAGCCTGCGCGTGCCCACGGTGGCGGCGATCCACGGCCATTGCCTGGGCGGTGGTACCGAGCTGGCCCTGGCCTGCCGCTACCGCGTGGCCGCCGACAACGCCCGCATCGGCCTGCCCGAAGTGCAGCTGGGCATCATCCCGGGCTGGGGCGGCACCGCCCGCCTGCCGCAGCTGATCGGCGCCCCGGCAGCGATGGACATGATCCTGACCGGCCGCAACCTGTCGGCCAAGGCCGCCCGTGGCAATGGCCTGGTGGACAAGGTGGTGGAACTGCCGCTGCTGGAAGACGCCGCCGCGGCCATGGCCCTGAAGGGCACCGTGCGCCCGTTCAAGCAGCGCGCCACCGCCTGGGCCACAAACACCTGGCCGGCACGCAAGCTGCTGGCCCCGCAGATGGCCAAGCAGGTCGCACGCAAGGCCAAAAAGGCCCACTACCCGGCCCCGTATGCGGCCATCAGCGCCTGGGAAAAGACCGGCGGTGCCGGCATCGGTGCGCGTCTGGCCGCGGAAAAGCGCGCCGTGGTCAAGCTGGCCTCCGGCCCGGTGGCACGCAACCTGATGCGCATCTACTTCCTGTCCGAGCGCCTGAAGGGCCTGGGCGGCAAGGATTCGGGCATCGCCCACGTGCACGTGGTCGGTGCCGGCGTGATGGGCGGTGACATCGCCGCCTTCGCAGCCCTGAAGGGTTTCAACGTGACCCTGCAGGATCGCGAGCAGCGCTTCATCGATGGCGCCCTGACCCGGGCCCAGACCCTGTTCGAGAAGAAGGTGCGCGATGCGGCCAAGCGTCCGGAAGTGGCCGCCCGTCTGAGCGGTGACCTGTCCGGCGCCGGCGCGGCCAGGGCCGACCTGGTGATCGAGGCGATCATCGAAAACCCGCAGGCCAAGCGTGACCTGTACGCGCAGCTGGAGCCGGCGATGAAGGCCGACGCCCTGCTCAGCACCAACACCTCGTCCATCCCGCTGGACGAGCTGACCGACCACATCGCGCGCCCGGCGCAGTTTGCCGGCCTGCACTACTTCAACCCGGTGGCGCAGATGCCGCTGGTGGAAATCATCCGCCACGACGGCATGGCCGCAGACACCGAGCGTCGCCTGGCCGCCTTCTGCAAGGCCCTGGGCAAGTTCCCGGTGCCGGTGACCGGCACCCCGGGCTTTCTGGTCAACCGCGTGCTGTTCCCGTACATGCTCGAAGCGGCCAACGCTTACGCCGAAGGCATTGCCGGCCCGCTGATCGACAAGGCGGCAGTCAACTTCGGCATGCCGATGGGCCCGATCGAGCTGCTGGACACCGTGGGCCTGGACGTGGCCGCCGGCGTCGGCCGCGAGCTGGCCCCGTTCCTGGGCCTGCAGATCCCGGCCGCTCTGGCCACCGTCGATCCTGCCAAGCGTGGCAAGAAGGACGGACAAGGCATCTACAAGTGGGAGAACGGCAAGGCCATCAAGCCCCCGCTGGGCAAGGATGCGCAGGCACCGAGCGACCTGGAAGACCGCCTGATCCTGCCCCTGCTCAACGAGTCGGTGGCCTGTCTGCACGAAGGCGTGGTGGCCGATGCCGACCTGCTCGATGCCGGGGTGATCTTCGGCACCGGCTTTGCGCCCTTCCACGGCGGCCCGATCCAGTACATCCGCAGCGTCGGCCCGGACGTACTGGTGGCCCGCCTGAAGGCCCTGCAGGCCCGCTACGGCGACCGCTTCGCCCCGCGCCCGGGCTGGGACAACCCGGCCCTGCGCGCCGGCTGATCGCCGCCGCCAGCATGGCAACACGGCCGCCTGTGGGCGGCCGTGTTGTATCTGCCAGCTGAACCCTGCTGGCCGTACGTCACGGCCAGGCCGCCGCGGCCACTCAAATGCCAGCGTTTGCGGCCGATAGAACCCTGATACCCCACAAGCAACACGTTGCATCGGATTGTTGATGTCCCCGCAAGCCCCTCAAGGCGAACTCACCGCGCCCCTGCGCCAGGCGTGGCTGGCCCGCCTGGACACCACCAGTGCCGAGGCCTTCGCCCTGCTCGACGCCCTGGCCGCTGACACCCCCGCCAGCCTGGCCCGGCATTTCTATGCCGTGCTGATGGATGACAGCCGCGCCAACCGCTTCCTGGACCATGAACAGGTCCGCCACCGCCTGCAGCCGGCCCTGCAGCGCTGGCTGCAGCAGGTGCTGTGCGCACGCAGCGGGCATGTCGATGCCCTGCTGCAGCAGCAGAACGTGATCGGTGATGTGCACGCCCGCGTCGGCATCCCGGTGGACCTGGTGCTGCGCGGCATGCGCGTGATCAAGCTGGCCCTGGTCGATGCAGCAGTGCAGCGGGCAACCAGCCCGGCCCTGGCACACGAAGCCATCGCCACCCTGCTGTGCTCGGTCGGCATTGCCCAGGAGGGCATGACCCTGGCCTATTCGCGTTCGCGCGAACGTTCGGCCCGGGCCGATGCGGCCTACCGCCTGTTTTCGCTGATCCAGAACATCAGCGCCGAACGCGAGCGCCAGCGTGCCCTGCTGCTGGATTGGGAAAACCAGCTGCTGTACGCCCTGGCCGGACCGGCCGGACTGGCCTCGGTGGAGCCACTGGCCGGCGCCGAATTCGGCCTGTGGTTCGTGCACAAGGGCATTCCCAGCTTTGGCCAGAGCAGCGAAACCGACCACACCCTGGAACTGATTGCACAGATCGACCAGCTGCTGGCCCGCCAGCAGACCGGCAATGCGCTGCCGCCCTTGCCCTGCCTGGAGCAGATCCGCCAGCGCCTGGCCCAGATCCACCACCTGCAGGGCATGCTGTTCGAGCGCATCGGCCAGCTCGATTCGGGCAGCGACACCCTGACCAACCTGCTCAACCGCCGCTTCCTGCCCACCGTACTGCGCCGCGAGATCGAGCTGGGCAACAGCAACAACAGCAGCTTTGCGGTGCTGTTGATTGACCTGGACCACTTCAAGCAGATCAACGACAACCACGGCCACGAGACCGGTGACCGCGCCCTGCAGCAGGTGGCCGCCACCCTGTCCCAGTACACCCGTGGCAGCGATTACCTGTTCCGCTACGGCGGCGAGGAGTTTGTCGCGGTGGTGGTCGGGGTCAACGAGGGGCAGGCCTGCGCGATTGCCGAAAACCTGCGCAAGCTGATCGCCAACCAACCGCTGCAGCTGCCTGATGGCACCGGCCTGCCGCTGAGCGCCAGCATCGGCGTGGCCGTGTTTGACGGCCACCCGGATTACGAGCGCCTGATGGCGCGCGCCGATGCGGCGATGTACCAGGCCAAGCATGCCGGCCGCAACCAGGTGGTGCTCAGCCAGGCGTGATGACTGTCATCAATCCGTAACAGGGCATTGCCAGAATGAAGGCCCTTTGTCTGTAGAAACCCCTGTATGGAATGGTTATCGGATCCGAACATCTGGCTGGGCCTGTCCACGCTGATCGTGCTGGAAATCATCCTGGGCATCGACAACCTGGTGTTCATCGCGATCCTGGCCGACAAGCTGCCGCCGGAGCAGCGCGACAAGGCCCGCCTGATCGGCCTGGGCCTGGCCCTGCTGATGCGCGTGGGCCTGTTGTTTGCCCTGTCCTGGATCATGGGCCTGGTCGAGCCGCTGTTCTCCGTATGGGGAAGATCCTTCTCCTGGCGTGATTTGATCCTGCTCGGCGGCGGCCTGTTCCTGCTGTTCAAGGCCACCATGGAGCTGCACGAGCGCTTGGAAGGCACCACCCATGCCGAGGGTGGCAACAAGGCCTACGCCAGCTTCGGCCTGGTGATCACCCAGATCGTGGTGCTCGATGCGGTGTTCTCGCTGGACTCGGTGATCACCGCGGTGGGCATGGTCGACCAGCTGGGCGTGATGGTCGCTGCGGTGATCATCGCCGTCGGCGTGATGATGCTGGCCAGCAAGCCGCTCACCGCCTTTGTCGGCAAGCACCCCACTGTGGTCGTGCTGTGCCTGGGCTTCTTGATGATGATCGGCTTTGCCCTGGTCGCCGAAGGCCTGGGCTTCAAGATTCCCAAGGGCTATCTGTATGCCGCCATCGCCTTCTCGATCGGCGTTGAGGCGTTCAACCAGCTGTCGCGCCACCGCCGCGAGAAGCTCGAGCGCAAGGTGCCGCTGCGCGAGCGCACTGCCAACAATGTGCTGCGCCTGCTCGGTGCCCGCCCGATCGGCGAGACCACGCCTGCCGCCGCCAGTGCCAGCAGCACCCAGACAGACCACGAGATCGGCCTGGAAGCGGCCGAGCACGACATGATCCGCTCGGTGCTGACCCTGGGCGAACGCTCGGTGGCCAGCGTGATGACCGTGCGCGGCGACCTGCAGTGGATCGACGCACGACGCGGCAACGAGCATGCCCGCCAGCGCCTGATGGATTCGCCGCATACCCGCCTGCTGGTCTGCGACGGCGAGCTGGACAACCTGCAGGGCGTGGTGCAGAGCCGCGACCTGCTGGCCGGGCTGATTGCCGGCAAGCCGCTGGTGCTGGCCGAGCACCTGCGCGAACCGTTGACCCTGCCGGAAAACACCACCGCCCTGCGCGCGCTGGAACGCATCCGCGAGCACCCCATTGCGCTGGCGGTGATCGTCGATGAGTACGGCAACATCCAGGGCCTGGTCACCGCCAACGACCTGCTGGCCGCCATCGCCGGCGACCTGGCCGACACCCGCGATGCCGACTGGGGCAGCCAGCAGCAGGATGACGGCAGTTGGATCGTGGATGCCTCGCTGGCACTGGAGGACGTGCAGCGCGCCACCGGCATCGCCCTGCCGCGCAACAGCGCCTATGTGTCCCTGTCCGGCTTGTTCCTGCACCAGCTGCAGCGCCTGCCGCAGGCCGGTGACAGCATCCAGGTCGATGGCTGGCAGCTGGACGTGCTGGACCTGGAACGCCGGCGCGTGGGCCGGGCGCGTCTGAGCCCGGTTCCGGCGGACTGAGCCTTCGCCGCATCCCGCCATGAACACAGGCCCCGCCACAAGGCGGGGCCTTCTGGTATCTGCGACCCAGCGCCGGCACGCAACGCCCGGGCCCACACTGTGGCAGCAGGCAGGCGCATGCGTGCAGCAGGCTGCGGCGCTGCGCATCACCCCCTCCGCGGTGGCGCCTACCCTGCAGGCAACAGCGCTAGCGGGCATCTGCCGCCAACTCCGCACATACAAAAACCCCCGCCATCAGGCGGGGGTCAAAGGCAGATCAAACTCAGGCAGCCGGGGCGGAAACCAGCGGCGCCTGCTTGCCCTTGGGCTTGCTCGGCAGCGAGTGGCGCAGGATGCGCCAGACCACCTGGCCGAACTGGCGGGCCATCGAGCCGGTGTTGTAGTGCTGGCCGTAACGGGCGCAGATCTGGCGCACTTCCACGGCCATGGCCGCATAGCGGTTGGCCGGCACGTCCGGATAGAAATGGTGCTCGATCTGGTGGGACAGGTTGCCGGTCATGATGTGCATCCACTTGCCACCGGTCAGGTTGGACGAACCGCGCAGCTGGCGCAGGTACCAGTGGCCACGGCTTTCGTTCTCGACACACTCCTTGGGGAAGGTCTCCGCATCGGCAGTGAAGTGGCCGCAGAAGATCACCACGTAGGTCCACACATTACGGATGCCGTTGGCCACAAGGTTGCCCAGGATCACGGTCAGGAAGAACGGGCCGGCCAGGGCCGGGAACAGCACGTAGTCCTTGAGCAGCTGCTTGGTCACCTTGCGGCGCACCGGCTTGGACTGCTGCCACAGCTCGCGCAGGGTGATGCGGCCCAGGAACAGGCGGCCGATGCGCAGGTCCTGGATGGCGATGCCCCACTGGAAATACAGCGCGAAGATCACCGCGATCACCGGCTGCATCAGGAAGAACGGATGCCAGCGCTGTTCCGGGAAGATGCGCAGCAGGCCGTAGCCGATGTCATCGTCCATGCCGCGCACATTGGTGTAGGTGTGGTGGCTGAAATTGTGGGTCTTGCGCCAGCTTTCCGAGGTGCCGGCAATGTCCCATTCGTAGGTCTTGCCCTGCAGGGACGGATCGCCCATCCAGTCGTACTGGCCGTGCATCACGTTGTGGGCCAGCTCCATGTTCTCCAGGATCTTGGACAGGCCCAGCAGCACCGCACCGGCAATGCCCAGCGGCCACAGCAGGCTGGCGGCATACAGCGGCGAGAAGGCAGCGGCGTACAGCACCACGCGGCCGGCCACACCGATCCAGCGCACCGCCGCCTCGATCTTGCGGATGTAGCGGGCGTCGGCATCGCCCAGGGTCGCCACATGGCGCGCACGCAGCGCATCCAGTTCGGCACCGAAGGCATCCAGATCGGCCGCGGTCAGGGGGCGGTTGTTTACCGAAGACATGCTTACAACTCCAGGATCAGGTCGGTGCTGGCGCGGTTCACGCACAGCTTGATGGCCGTCGATGGCTCGGCGGTGACATCGCCATTGAGCACGTTGTGCACCACGCCTTCGCGCTTTTCGCAGGTGCAGGTGTTGCATACGCCCATCCGGCAACCTGCCGGCGGGTTGATGCCTTGTGCCTCCAGCGCAGCCAGCAGCGGCTGGCCCCGCGGCACACGCAGGCGGCGGCCGCTGCGGGCCAGCTGCAGCTCGACCTCACCGGCCTGGCTGTCATCGACCACCGGCAGGCTGAAGGCCTCGGCCATGAAATTGGCCACCTGGCCATCCAGACGCTCTCCGGCGGCACGCACGAACCCGGCCGGGCCACAGGACAGCACCCGGCGTGCCGGCAGGTTGGCCA
>X237_Red_shanked_Douc_Langur__coassemble_53_pt1 | contig 19783 bp, 17 predicted proteins | sample X237_Red_shanked_Douc_Langur__metabat2_high_PE_002 | metagenome-assembled genome bin X237_Red_shanked_Douc_Langur
TGGCGCATCCAGTGCAAATCGGTGCTGTGCTGATCGCTCATCGCGCTGTCCTGTGCATAGCAAAAAGGCCCCAGCACGCTGGAGCCTTTCAACTGGCGGAGAGAGTGGGATTCGAACCCACGGAAGGTTTGACCCTTCGCCGGTTTTCAAGACCGGTGCCTTAAACCGCTCGGCCATCTCTCCGTACGGATGCCGAAACAAAACAGGCATCAAGCGGGTGTGCGATTCTCGCACGAAAAGCGCAAAATTTCAGCCGGCATCCACGTTCATTGCAGCCAACAACGAGGCCGGCGGGCGCTGCTCGCGCAGTTGTTCGCACTTGCCGCCGCAGTCCAGGCGCGAAGACTCGAGCATGTCCGGCAGGTGCTCGGCCAGGTAGTCGATGAACACCCGCACCGCCGGCAGCAGGCCTCGGCGCGAGGCAAACACGGCATGGCAGATACCCTGCGGCAGGCGCCAGCCCGGCAACACCACTTCCAGCTCGCCACGGCGTACCGCATCGGCGCACACGGTCTCCGGCAGCATGGTGATGCCGAAGCCATCCTTGACCATGGCCTGCAGCAAGGGGAAATCGAAGCCGGACAAGCGCGGCTGCAGATCGACCCGGCGCACTTGCCCTTCCGGTCCATGCAGCTCCCAGCGCTGGCGCGCCTCGTCTTCGCTCGAGCTCAGGGTGACATGCTGCTCCAGCTCCTCCGGCGATTGTGGGCGGCCGGCGCGATCCAGATAGCCCGGACTGGCCACCAGCAGCTCCTGCACCTGGCCGAAGCTGCGCATCACCAGCGAACCATCATCATCCAGGCGCGAGCGCACGCGCAGGGCCACATCCACCCCTTCATTGATCAGGTCGACGCGGCGGTTGGTGACATTGAGCTGGATGCGTACCTGCGGGTGGTCCTTGAGGAACTGCGGCAACAGCTTGGGCAGCTGCATCTGCGCCAGCGACACCGGCACGCTGACCCGCACCAGGCCACGCGGCTCGGCACTGAGGCGGTCCACCACCTCGCGCGCCGATTGCGCCTCGGCCAGCATGGCCTGGGCGTGGCGGTGCACGTTCATGCCCACATCGGTGACGGCGAAGCGGCGGGTGGAGCGCTGCAGCAGGCGTACCCCCAGTTCGGTTTCCAACTGGCTGATGCGCCGGCTCAGACGCGACTTGGGAATGCCCAGTGCTCGCTCGGCCGCAGCGAAGCCACCATGGTCGACCACCATGGCGAAGTAATACAGGTCGTTGAGATCGGTCATGGTGGCGCTGTCAGGACAATTGGAGGAATTGGAACAGCTTGATGCTGCGCATGCAACGAAATGGGGCCGGATCGGTACGCTTTCAACACCCGGCCAGCGCATCATTTGGCAGCCACAAAAAAGGCCCGCTTGCGCGGGCCTCCGGGCATGGCCGCCAGCAGGGCTTACTGCAGGCGCTCGATGCCGCCCATGTACGGACGCAGCACTTCCGGCACGCTGATCGAGCCATCGGCGTTCTGGTAGTTCTCCAGCACCGCCACCAGGGCGCGGCCGACGGCCACACCGGAGCCATTCAAGGTGTGCAGCAGTTCCGGCTTGCCGGCCTCGTTGCGGAAACGGGCCTGCATGCGGCGGGCCTGGAAGTCACCGCAGTTGGAGCACGAGGAAATCTCGCGGAAGGTGTCCTGCGAGGGCAGCCAGACTTCCAGGTCATAGGTCTTGCGCGCGGCAAAGCCCATGTCGCCGGTGCACAGCAGCACCTTGCGGTACGGCAGGCCGAGCTTTTCCAGTACCACTTCGGCGGCGCGGGTCATCGCCTCGTGTTCGGCATCGCTCTGTGCCGGGGTGGCGATGGACACCAGCTCGACCTTCTCGAACTGATGCTGGCGGATCATGCCGCGGGTATCACGACCGGCACTACCGGCTTCGGAACGGAAGCACAGCGAGTGGGCGGTCATGCGCAGCGGCAGACGCTCGGCATCGACGATGTCATCGCGCACGGTGTTGGTCAGGGCGATTTCCGAGGTGGAGATCAGGTAGCGCTTGGCCTCCCCCAGTTCGGTGGCGAACATGTCCTCTTCGAACTTGGGCAGCTGGCCGGTGCCAAACAGCGAGTCGCTGTTGACGATCACCGGCACATTGGTTTCTTCATAGCCATGCTCGCCGGTGTGCAGATCAAGCATGAACTGGGCCAGGGCGCGGTGCAGGCGTGCCATCTGACCGCGCAGCACGGTGAAACGGGCGCCGGACAGCTTGGCGGCGGTTTCCGCATCCAGCCAGCCGTTGCGGGCGCCCAGCTCGACATGGTCCTTGACCGCGAAATCGAAGCTGCGCGGGGTGCCCCAGCGGCTGACTTCCACGTTCTGGCTTTCGTCCTTGCCCTTGGGCACATCGGCCGCCGGCAGGTTGGGAATGGCCAGGGCAATGGCGTCGATCTGCTCGCGGATCTGCTCCAGCTGGATTTCCGAGGCCTTCAGCTCATCGGCGAAGGCGGTGACTTCAGCCATGATGGCCGAGGCATCCTCGCCCTTGGCCTTGGCCATGCCGATGGCCTTGGAACGCGAGTTGCGCAGGCTCTGCAATTCCTGGGTACGCACCTGAATGCGCTTGCGGTCGGCTTCCAGGGACTCCAGCACGGACACATCCAGCGCATAACTGCGGGTATCAAGCAGCTGCTGGGCAAGTTCGGCGGGTTGTTGGCGAAGCAGGACTGGATCAAGCATGGTGCGGTGACCGTTGGGAACAAGCTGCCATTATCGCCCTTCCGGCTTTTTTATGCTTGACCACATGCGCCACTACCGGTGCAATGGGCTTGCTTGATTCTCAATGATGCCTGCCGCGCCATGACCGAAGAACTACAGCAGCAACCGTCCCGCACGTTTTCCATCACCTTCCCGCCCCGGGCGCGACTGCTGGTGGCTGGCGCCTTCGCCCTGGGCGTGCTGCTGTTTCTGGTCAGCTGGCTCAGTGGGCGCGACAAGACCTTCTTCCAGGCCGATGGCGAGGCCTCCCCGGCCCAGGACATCGCCCTGGCCCCGCTGCCGACGCCAATGGCTGCCGGCGGGGCCAGCCACATGCCGGCACCGCAGCCCGGCAGCGACCAGGCCAGGCCGCATCTGGTGGAGCAGGCGCCGCCTGCCGTGCCGGAACCACTGGCCGAAGCCGCCCCGGTTGAACCGGCAGCCACGGCCCCGGCGACCCCAGTGCCGTCGTCATCCACGAACGATTCACCGCCACAGCGCATAGCCGAGCAAAGCCCGGCTCCGCAGTATCCGGCCAGTGCGCTGCGCAAGGGCGAGCGTGGCGTGGTCCTGCTCAACGTCCTGGTCGACAGCCAGGGCCGGCCCAGCCGGGTTTCGGTTGCCGAACGCAGCGGCTCGCGTGCCTTGGACCGCGCGGCCGTGGATGCGGTCCAGCGCTGGCGTTTCCAGCCCGCATTGAGCGCCGGACAGCCCGTGCCGGGGGAAGTGCAGATACCGATCGAATTCAGTCCCTGAGCTGAACGACCCAGCCCGAAGGCCGCGCCGATTTGCCTGAATCCGGCGTCGGTGCACATTTCCGCTACAGGCCATGCAAGCACAATGGCCGGCCATCGTGCCGTAGATGCCCATGTCCCGACGCCTTCAAGCCAGCTGGAAACTGCCGCGCATGCATCGCGGCAGCGCCGTCACCGTCTTGTTGGTGGCGATCATGTTCCTCAGCGCCCTGCTCTGGGTGCGTGAGCAGCACACCCAGACCAAGCCGCCCGTGTCCGGGCAGCTCGTCCACGCGCAGCGCTGATCAGCTCATTGCCCTGCCTGCAGGGCAAAGCCGCAGCCACGTGCCAGGGAGTCAAAGCCCGGGAATGATGTGGCCACATTGGCCACATCATTGACCCGCACCGGGCCGGTGGCCAGCTGGCCGGCAATGGCAAAGGCCATCGCGATGCGGTGGTCGCCGTGGGCCTGGATGCTGCCCGGGCCGATCACACCGCCATGGATCGTTGCCCCGTCGGCCACCTCATCGACCTGGATGCCCAGGCTGCGCAAGCCCGTGGCCATGGCCGCCAGACGGTCTGATTCCTTGACCCGCAACTCGGCAGCGCCGCTGATCACGGTCTGGCCAGTGGCTGCGGCCGCGGCGACGAACAAGGCCGGGAATTCGTCGATCATGTCCGGCACCAGCGCTTCCGGAATCACGGCGCCGTGCAGGGGCGCATAGCGTACATGCAGGTCGGCCACGTCTTCGCCACCCTGTTGAGCGTGGTTGGAGGTGCTGATGTCTGCTCCCATCAGTTTCAGCGCCGCCAGCAAGCCGGTTCGACGCGGGTTCAGGCCCACCTGGCGCAACAACAGTTGTGAGCCGGGGATGATGCTGGCCGCGACCAGGAAGAACGCCGCCGAGGAGAAGTCGGCCGGCACCACCACATCGGTGGCACGCAGGCGCTGACCGCCGCGCAGGCGTGCCTGGCCGGGAGAAAAATCAATCGCCACGCCAAAGGCACGCAGCATGCGCTCGGTGTAGTCGCGGGTGGGATGCGGCTCGAGTACCGAGGTCTCCCCTTCCGCATACATGCCGGCCAGCAGCAGCGCCGACTTGACCTGGGCACTGGCCACCGGCAAGGCATAGTCGATGCCGGTCAACGCTTGCCCGCCATGGATGTGCAGCGGCGGAGTACCGTCATCACCGGTGTCGATACGCGCGCCCATCTGCGCCAACGGGCCGGTGACCCGGCGCATCGGCCGCTTGCTCAGCGAGGCATCACCGGTCAGGGTGCTGTCAAACGACTGGGCGGCCAGCAGCCCGGCCAGCAGACGCATGCCGGTACCGGCATTGCCGCAGTCCAGGGCCTGTTGCGGTGCCTTCAGGCCATCCACGCCGACACCATGAACGATGCGGGTGCTGGCTGACGGGGTTTGGATGCGCACGCCCAGCTGCTCGAAGATGCGCGCGGTGGCGCGGGTATCCTCGCCCTCCAGGAAGCCATCGATGCGGCTGCTGCCGTCAGCCAGGGCGGCAAACATCACCGCGCGGTGGGAAATGGATTTGTCGCCGGGCACGCTCAACTCACCGTGCAGCGCGGTGCCCGGGGTGGCAATCCAGTACGAATGCGGGTCAGACATCACACAACCTTTGCTCTGGGGGCATGGCCAGCAGTGCGGCCATGCCGGAAATCTGCGGGTATTTCAGGGGATGGCCACCGGGTAGGAACCCAGCACCTTGATGTCGGTGGCCTGGGCAGCCAACTCGGCCAGCGCGGCCTGCATGGCCGGATCATCCACATGGCCGGCCAGATCGATGAAGAAGCCGTACTCCCACTTGGCCTGATGGGACGGGCGTGACTCGATGCGGTTCATCGAGATGCCGTGGCGGGCGAACGGGCTTAGCACATCAAACAGCGCGCCGGGCTTGTCATGGATGAACACCAATACCGAGGTGCGGTCGTGTCCGGAGGTCGGGAAGATCTGCCGGCCCAGGACCAAAAAGCGGGTGGTGTTGTCGGCATCGGTCTGGATCGGCCGGGTGACCACCTTCTTCAGGCCATAGACCTGGGCGGCACTTTCCCCGCCGATGGAGGCCGCATCGTCGCTGGCGCGGGCGCGGCGGGCGCCTTCGGCATTGCTGGACACCGGGATCTTCTCCACCTTGGGCAGGTTGGAGCGCAGCCAGGCCGCGGTCTGGGCGAAGGACTGCGGGTGGGAGTAGATGCGCTCGATGTCCTCGATGCGACCGCTGCGCGAGAGCAGGTACTGGTTGACCCGCAGCTCGACCTCACCACAGATCTTCAGGTTGGAGGTCAGGAACATGTCCAGGGTGACCTGGCTGGTGCCCTGGCCCGAATTTTCCACCGGCACCACGCCGAAGTCGGCATTGCCGGCCTCCACCTCGCCGAACACTTCCTCGATGCTGGCCATCGGCAGGCCGATGGCCGAGCGGCCGAAATGCTTGAGCACCGCCTGCTGGCTGAACGTCCCTTCCGGGCCGAGGTAGCCGATCTTCAGTGGCTCCTGCTGGGCCAGACAGGCCGACATGATCTCGCGGTACACATGCACCAGCAGCTCGTCGGACAACGGGCCCTGGTTGCGGTCCACCACCATGCGCAGCACCTGGGCCTCTCGCTCGGGGCGGTAGTAATCCACCGCCTGTGCCAGCTTGCCCTTGGCCTTGCCGACCTGGTGGGCCATCTGCGCACGTTCGGCAATCAGGGTCTGGATGTCGCGGTCGATCTGGTCGATACGCGCACGCACATCGGCCAGTTGTGGTGCTGCCGTTGCCTTGCCCGCGCTCTTCTCGGCGGCAGGCGTGCTGCCCTTGCTGGTTTTCTTTGCTGCCATGGTCTTTGATCTTGCTCGTGGGGGGCGCCGAGAGTTGCTCAAGGCAACGCGTCTTCAGCCGTTGTGTTGCTGGAAATCGGCCATGAACGCGGCCAGTGCCTGGGCCCCTGCCAGGGGCATGGCGTTGTACAGCGAGGCACGGATGCCACCTACCGCCTTGTGTCCCTTCAGGGCCAGCAACCCGGCCGCCTTGGCCTGGGCCACGAAACGGGCATTGAGGGTGTCATCGGGCAGGAAGAAGGGAATGTTCATCACCGAACGCACGGCCGGGTCCACCGCATTGCGATAGAAACCGCCGGAACCGTCGATGGCCTGGTACACCGTAGCGGCCTTGCGCGCATTGAGCGCGGCGAAGTGCTCCACCCCGCCCTGCTCGAGCATCCAACGCACGGTCAGACCAAGCAGGTACCAGTTCCAGGTGGGCGGGGTGTTGAGCATTGAATCGCGGGCGGCCAGCGAGGCGTAGTTGAAGATGTCCGCGCGTGGTTGGCCGGGCCGCTGCAGCAGGTCGCGGCGCACGATCACCACACTGATGCCGACCGGGCCCAGGTTCTTCTGCGCACCGGCATAGATCACGCCGTACTTGCGCACATCCAGTGGCGCCGAGGCGATCGACGAGGAAAAATCGGCGAACAGCGGGACCTCGCCGGTCTCCGGCGCAGCGGCGAACTGCACGCCGTGGATGGTCTCGTTGTCGGTGATGTGCACATAGGCCGCATCCGCGCCAAGCTGCCAGCCCTCACGCGCTGGAATGCTGGTGAAGCCATCCGCTTCTGCGCTGGCCGCCACCCGGGCATCAATGCAATGGCTGGCCTGCTTGATCGCCGTCTTGCCCCAATGCCCGGTGACCACATAATCAGCGCGCTGGCCGGGGGCGGCGAAATTCAACGGCAGCAAGGCCTGGATGGTGGTCGCACCACCGGCGGTGAACAGCACCGCATAGTCCTCGGGGATGGACAGCAGCTGACGCAGGTCAGCTTCAGCCTGGCTGGCCACGGCGATGAACTCCGGGCCGCGATGGCTCATTTCAACAATGGATGCGCCGGCATCGCCAAACTCCAGCATCTCCGCCTGCGCCTGACGCAGGACCACTTCCGGCAACGTTGCAGGGCCGGCACTGAAATTGAACGCGCGCGACATGACACACCAAAGCTGTAGGGCCCTTCAGTATGCCCCAGCCGCTAAGGCTTTGCTGCGCCTGTAAAAAGTTGCATTTGCATCGTTTGCAGCAGGCAACAATGAGGGTGTCAGCGCGGCCCGAACAGCAGCAGCGCGGCCAGGCTGCCACCGAGCACCACGGCGGCCAGCAACAGCCACCACCAGCCCAGTCGCGCGGGTCGGGCCGGCGTGGCTGCCGCTGCGGTCACAGCGACAGGCTCGCTCTGCGTCGGCGTCTGTTCCACCACCGGGGTCGCCAGCAAAGCGGGCGATTCCACCACCAGGCGGATGCCGTCATGGATCACGATCTGGTCACCGGGCAGCAACGTGGACTGCTGGCACGGCTGGCCATTGACCAGCACCGGGGCACCACCGGGCAGTACCTGCAGGTCAAGCTTGTCTGCCTGTGGCTGGATGCGCACATACAGCGCAGGCAGGGTCTTGTCCTGCAACACCACATCGGCCTGCTCGCTGCTGCCCAGCACCCAGTTGCGGTCCAGGGCAAAGGCACGGCCGTGGATGTGCCCGCCATACCCGCGCAGCAGCGCGGTATGGCCCGGGCTGGAGGCTTGCTCGGGCAAGCGGCCGAGGACGTGGATATCCTGGCCATCGATATTGATCTGGTCGCCGCTCCTGACGTAAGCCATGCGCTTGACCGGACGGCCGTTGACATGGACATGCACGCGGTCATGGCTGATCTGCAGCCACAGGCCGCGACGGTCAAGGCAGAAACGGGCCAGCAACAGCATTCCGACCGCACTGACGCCGGCCAGGATCTGCCCGGAGGCGTGGCGGACGATCGGGCACAGGCCATCATTCAACGCAACGTCGGCAGATGGGCGGTTGGGAAAATGAAGGCGCAACATGAGGCCGGCAGCGTATCAGGTGTATTGAGTCTATTACAGGCGTTTTACTTGCCATTGGACAAATGCAGGCGAAAATAACCGCACTGTTCATTACCACACCTTCCCATGATCGATATTTCCCACCCGCACGGCCTGGATGCCGGCGCCGCACGCAACGTCGTACAGGCCATTGCTGAAAAACTGAGCGAACGTTTCCAGGTCAGCAACCACTGGGACGGTGACGCCCTGGTATTTGCACGCAGCGGTGTGGATGGGCGGATCAGCCTGCTGCCGGGCCAGGTGCGGGTCACCGCCCAGCTGGGTTTTCCCTATTCGATGATGCAATCGATGGTCGAAGAGGAAATCCAGCGCGTACTCGGCGAGCGCCTGGGCTGATCCGGTCATCACGTGCAGGCAACATTGGCAGCGGCTAGAGTCTTGGGCAGTTTCTTCGGCAACAGGACGCAGCGATGACCCACTCCACGCACACACCGCCGCCGGGCCACGAGCACGAATCAAGCGGCAATGATCGTTTCTCCCAGCGCCTGAGCGATTCGGCCCACCAGGTCTGGCTGGCCGGACTGGGGGCATTCAACCGTGCCCAGAGCGAAGGCAGCCGCCTGTTCGACAGCCTGGTGCGCGATGGCCAGGCCTACGAGCAACGCGGAAAATCCGCTGCCGACAATGCCTCCACCCTGCAGGACAACCTGGCCGCCGGCCTGGGCCAGGCCCGCGAACGCACCGCACGCACCTGGGACAAGGTCGAGCACGCCATGGATGATCAAGTGCAGTCGATTCTGCGCCGGCTCAAGGTCCCCACGGCCGACGAAGTGACCGCGCTGCATGCCGAGATTGCCGCGCTGCGCCAGCGTATCGGCCAGCTGGAAGCCCGCCCGGTGGTCACCCCGAGCCATACCGTCGAGGTCTCCAGCCCGAAGCCGCCGCTGCCCTGACGGTCATTTGTTGCAAAGCAGCAATTAATGGATGACAATCCGGAAACCGCCACGCAGTACCTCGTGCCATAGCTCCCCTCCCCTCATGGCACGCAGGAGTGGCGGTTTTTTTTGCCTGTCACCCAGCCGGCCCGGGACAGGCTAAAATCGGGCTCTTCGCCATCGATCACGGAACAGATCTGGATGCTTGCCTGGCTTATCGCCCTCGTAGTGGCCATTGCCTGCCTGGCCTTGCTTGCCGCCTGGCTATGGCTGCCTGCCCGGCAACGGATTGCCCGTGAGCACGGCCTGTCTGCCCTGGCCGATATGCACTGGCGTGATTTTGCCCATATCGTGCGCCGCGCCTTGATCGAAAAGCGCGGCATGCAGGTCATCGATGACAGTGAGCACACCGCCGGCGAGCCCAGTGCCGATTGGTTGATGCAACACAACGCACAGCCCTGGCTGGTGTCGTGCAAGCACGGCCTGTCCTATCGCATTGGCGAAGCGGCCGTGGTCGAGCTGGGCACCAAGATCCGCCTGGCAGGCGCCCATGGCGGATTGCTGCTGACCCAGGGCACGGTGTCGAGGGAGGGTCGAGAGCTGGCCGCGCGCCACCGGATCGAGATCATCGACGGCCCTGCCCTGTGGTCATTGCTGCATCCCTATCTGCCCGGGGAGCTGGAAAGCAACGCCAGCCAGCACGCGCAGCGCACCACCATCCGCCGCACCGGCATTGCCGCACTGGGCTGCCTGGCCATTGGCCTGCTGACCGGCATCGGCCTTGACAGCATGACCGGCACTGCTGCTGATACTGCCGGCCAGCGCCCTGCAGCTCCCTCGGCCGCAGCGGCGCAGGGCAACAGCGCGCAGCAGCCGGCAGCGCAGGCAGCCAAGACGCCTGCCACCCTGCCTGACGCACTGGCCGTTGAGGAGGATGCCTCGCAGTGGCTGGTCGACGGAATCGATATCCGCGTACAGAACCCGGATCCAGCCCTGCTGCGCCGTTACCAGCAGCAGGTATCGCGCCTGCTGGCCAGCACTGCGGGCCTGCACTCGGCCATCTGGATGACCCAGACCACCGTCACCGTGGACCGCGACGTGGACGAGGTGCGGGCGATGGAGCTGATCTGCCCGGTGCTGCACCGCTACCCGTCATTGCGCACGGTACGCGTGCAGCTCAATCCGCGTGTGGGTACCCAGGAACAGGTGCGCTGGCGTCAGTGCAGCATCAACTGACGCGGATATCACTCACCAAAAAAGCCGCGCAATGCGCGGCTTATTCTTTTCAGCGGCCGCCTGCAGTGAAGCGGGCCACCAGCTCGTGCTGGTCGGACAGGAAGATCTGCCGCGCCCAGGTGATCGGCGCCTCACCGCGCCAGGTGCGGCGCTCGATCACCAGGCACGGGATACCGGGCTCGCAGCCCATCAAGGCTGCATCGGCCGGGCTGGCCGCCTCGGCACTGATACGGTACTCACCACGGGTCCAGGACACCTCGTTGAGCAGCCAGGTGCCCGGGGGAATCCGGGAGAAATCGATGTCCAGCGCCTGCGGGATCGAGGTGGCATTGAGCAGGCGGTGTTCGACCCCGACCGCACGGCCATCGGCCAGATGCAGGCCGTCAATGGCCACCACCTGGCCGCCACCGGCCAGCAGGCTCTCGCTGTAATTGCCCGGCTCGGCATCGCGCACGGCCTTGTCCAGCAACTGGTAGGCATAGCTGCGCTCGCGCCCGCCCAGGGCCAGGCCGATGTCGGGAATTTCCAGCGTCACCAGCTCCTGTTCGGGCGAACGCTTGGCCACGAACGAGCCGGCGCGGCGGCGGCGCTCGATCAGGCCATTTTCGGCCAGCGTGGTCAGGACCTTGTTGACCGTCATCCGTGAGCAGTCGTACTGCTGCATCAGCTCGTGCTCGAAGGGAATGCGGTGGCCCGGCGGCCATTCACCGCTCAGGATGCGTTCCTCGATTTCACTGCGGATGCGCTGGTTGAGGGTGGCGGACTTTGATCCAGTCACGTCGTGATCCTTATGGGTGACACAAAGGTGGGCAATGCCGATGCATTGACCACCCGATGATGCCGCTAGGCAGATGAAACCGCTGATAAAAGCATATACAACAACGCCGGCGATGTGCCGGCGCGGTTGCAAGCCTGCGGCTGAGGATTACTCGGCCGCAGTGGCCTGTGCGGACGACGGCGGGGAATCCTCGCCGGTGGCGGCGGCAGCGGCGATGCCGGTGTCCGGATCGACATCGTCGATGTCCTCCTCCACCAGGGCACCGTCGATGCGCTCCACTGCCTGCAGCTTCTCGCCCTTGGACAGGCGGATCAGGGTCACGCCCTGGGTGTTGCGGCCGACGCGGGAGATTTCCTGGGCACGGGTGCGCACCATGGTGCCACCATCGGAAATCAGCAGCACCTGGTCGGCCTCGTCCAGCAGCACCGCGCTGACCAGGCGGCCATTGCGTTCGGTGGTCTGGATGCCGATCACGCCCTGGGTGCCACGCCCCTTGCGCGGATAGTCCGCCAACGGGGTGCGCTTGCCGTAGCCGTTTTCGGTGGCCGTCAGGATGTACGGGCCATTGCCCTCGCCCAACTGCTCGCCGTCGCCGGACTCGTTGACGACCTCGTCGATGGCTTCGGCGTCGTCGGCATCACTTTCCATGCCGCCGGCACTTTCGGCCACGATCAGGCTGACCACATCCTCACCGGCGGCCAGCTTGATGCCGCGTACGCCAGTGGCGGTACGACCCATCGAGCGCACGGCCGATTCGCTGAAACGCACGGTCTTGCCGTTGGAGGCGAACATCACGATGTCACGCCCGCCGTCGGTCAGGCCGACGCCGATCAGGGCATCGCCCTCGTCCAGGTTGATGGCGATCTTGCCGCGCGCCAGGCGGAAGGCAAATTCGCTCAACGGGGTCTTCTTGACCGTGCCGTTGCGGGTGGCGAAGAACACGAACTTGCCGTCGGCATAGTCGCGCACCGGCAGCACCGCCTGCACCCGCTCGCCCGGTTCCAGTCCGATCCAGTTGATGATCGGACGGCCACGGGCATTGGAGCCGGCTTCGGGCAACTGGTACACCGACAGCCAGAACACACGGCCGGAACTGGTGAAGGTGAGCAGGGTGTCGTGGGTGTTGACCAGCCACAACTGCTCGATGAAATCCTCTTCCTTGGTCGCCGCGGCGCTGCGGCCACGGCCGCCACGCTTCTGCGCGCGGTAGGCCGACACCGGCTGGCGCTTGACGTAGCCGGAGCTTGACAGGGTGACCACCACCTCTTCCGGGGCGATCAGGTCCAGGATGTCCAGGTCTTCTTCGCTGTGGCGGATTTCAGTGCGGCGTTCGTCGCCGTACTCTTCCTTCACTGCCAGCAGTTCGTCACGGATCACCCGCAGCAGCACGGCCGGGTCTTCCAGGATCTCGATCAGGCCGGCAATCACCAGCAGCAACTGGCGGTATTCCTCGGTCAGCTTGTCCTGCTCCAGCCCGGTCAGCCGGTGCAGGCGCATTTCCAGGATCTGGTTGGCCTGGATCTCGGTGAGCTGGTAACGGCCGTCGATCAGGCCCACGCCCTTGGGCAGGTCATCCGGACGCGAGGCCTCGGCACCGGCACCGGCCAGCAGTGCGCCGACCAGACCCGGGTCCCAGGTACGGGCCAGCATGCGCTCGCGCGCTTCGGCCGGGTTCGGCGAGGTCTTGATCAGTTCGATCATCTCGTCGATGTTGGCCAGCGCAACGGTCAGGCCTTCCAGCACATGGGCACGGGCACGGGCCTTGCGCAGCTCGAAGATGGTGCGACGGGTCACCACCTCACGGCGGTGGCGCACGAAGGACTCAAGCATCTGCTTGAGGTTCATCAGCTTCGGCCGGCCGTCCACCAGGGCAACCATGTTGATGCCGAACACCGATTCCATCTGGGTCTGCTTGTACAGGTTGTTGAGCACAACCTCGGCCGACTCGCCCTTCTTGATCTCGATGTAGATGCGCATGCCGTCCTTGTCGGACTCATCGCGCAGCTCGGAGATGCCCTCGATCTTCTTTTCCTTGACCAGCTCGGCGATCTTCTCGATCAGACGCGCCTTGTTCACCTGGTAGGGAATCTCGGTGACGATGATCGATTCGCGGCCATTGGCAGCGACCTCGATATCGGCCTTGGCACGCATGCGTACGCGGCCACGACCGGTGCGGCAGCCGGCAACGATGCCGGCAGTACCGTTGATGATGCCGGCGGTCGGGAAATCCGGGCCCGGGATGTACTCCATCAGGCCGTCGACGTCGATTTCCGGGTTGTCGATCAGGGCCACACAGGCATTGATCGACTCGGTCAGGTTGTGCGGCGGGATGTTGGTGGCCATGCCCACCGCGATACCGGCCGAGCCGTTGACCAGCAGGTTCGGGAACCGGGTCGGCATGACCGTCGGCTCCAGTTCCTTTTCATCGTAATTGGGCTGGAAGTCGACCGTTTCCTTGTCCAGGTCGGCCATCAGCTCATGGGCCAGGCGCGACATGCGCGCTTCGGTGTAACGCATCGCCGCGGCCGAGTCGCCGTCGATCGAGCCGAAGTTACCCTGGCCATCGACCAGCATGTAACGCAGCGAGAACGGCTGGGCCATGCGCACCAGGGTGTCATACACCGAGGCATCGCCGTGCGGATGGTACTTACCGATCACGTCACCGACGATACGCGCCGACTTGAAGTAAGGCTTGTTGCTGTGCGCGCCCAGTTCGCTCATGGCGAACATCACGCGGCGATGGACCGGCTTGAGGCCATCGCGGGCATCGGGGAGTGCGCGGCCCACGATCACGCTCATCGCGTAATCGAGGTAACTCTTGCGCATCTCGTCTTCCAGATTGACCTGGATGATTTCCTTGGCGGTGTCTGCCATTGAGGTTCCGTAATCAGGAGGCGACCGAGCTGATCCCACCATCTTCTGCATGCAGCCAGAAAAGGGGTTTCACAGCCTGCTCTAACCTTCAGATTCTACCACAACCGCCCCCTGCCATGGCCTGTCCGGCCCGCCGCAACGGGCCGGGGCGCAGTGGCCTCAGGCGCTGGCGAAGGCCGCCGCCATGGCCGCCGCATCCGGGGCGCGGATGACCCCACGCTCGGTGACGATGGCATCGATCAGGCCGGCCGGAACCACGTCGAACACCGGGTTCCAGGCCGCAATGCCCTCGGCCACGGTACGCACCCCACCTACCCCGTACAGCTCGCCCGGGTCGCGCTCCTCGATGTCGATTTCATCGCCGTGGGCGGTGGACATGTCCACGGTCGAGGACGGCGCCACCACCATGAACTTGACCCCATGGTGGCGGGCGGCAATGGCCAGCTGGTAGGTGCCGATCTTGTTGGCGGTATCGCCATTGGCGCAGATGCGGTCGGCACCGACGATCACCCACTGCACCGCACCGGTCTTCATCAGGTGGGCAGCGGCTGAATCGGCGATCAGGGTCGGGTCGATGCCGTCCTGGGACAGCTCCCATACGGTCAGGCGTGCGCCCTGCAGCCACGGCCGGGTCTCACCGGCGTAGACCTTGCCGATGCGGCCGGTGGCCACGCCGGCGCGGATCACCCCCAGCGCGGTACCGAAGCCGGCGGTGGCCAGCGAACCGGTGTTGCAGTGGGTCAGCACGCCGCTGCCCGCGACAATCAGGTCGGCGCCCAGTGCGCCCATGGCGTGGTTGGCGGCCAAGTCCTCACGGGCGATGGCGGCCGCTTCGGCCTCGACCACGTCCAGCCAGTCGGCACCGGCACGACCCAGCGCCGCGGACATGCGCGCCAGCGCCCAGGCCAGGTTGACTGCGGTCGGGCGCGAGGCGTTGAGGCGGTCAATCGCCGGCTGCAGTGCGACAAGCGCCTGCGCACCATCGGCGGCCTGCACACTGCGTGCGGCCAGCACCACGCCCCAGGCTGCGGCAATGCCGATGGCCGGTGCGCCGCGCACGGTCAGCGCGGTGATCGCCTCGGCCACCTCATCGCTGCTGCTGCACAACACGTTTTCGACCACGAACGGCAGTTTGCGCTGGTCCAGCAGCTGCAGCGCATCACCGGTCCACTGGATCGGGCGGATGCGGTCGTAACGAGAGAAGTCGAAATCAGCAGGAATGGTCATCGATGCAGGTCAGTGAGGGACAAAAGGCGAGGCACGCGGCCGCAAGGAGGCGCAATTATGCGCCAGCAAAATCAATTGCCAAGACATCGGCAATGGCATGGGTATCGAGCAGGCACATCAGCAGCCGGTCCACCCCGACCGCCACCCCGGCACAGGCCGGCAGCGCATCCAGGCAGGCCAGCAGCGGCTCGTCCAGCGGTGGCAGCACATCGCCGCGGCTCTGGCGCACGCCATGGTCGCGCTGGAAACGGGCCCGCTGTTCGGCCGCATCGTTGAGCTCGTGGTAGCCGTTGGCCAGTTCGTACTGGCCCAGGTACAGCTCGAAACGCTCGGCCAGCGGCGGCTCACCCGGCCGCACCCGGGCCAGGGCGGCCTGGCTGGCCGGCCAGTCGTGGACCACGGTGAGCACCTGCGGCGAAAACGCCGGCTGGATGCGATGGGTCATCAACAGGTCCAGCCAGTCATCGCGGGTGAGCCCGTCCGGGTCGATCTGCACCCCGGCCAGCGGCGCCTGCAGCTGCGCAAGCGTGGCATCGAACGGGTCCACCCCGGCATGGCGCACAAACAATTCGCGGTAGGTCAGCACCTGCAGCGTGGCGCTGCGGCCGACCAGGGCCAGCAACTGCTGCACCAGGGCCACGGTCTCATCGATCAGGCGATGGTGGTCCCAGCCGGTGCGGTACCACTCCAGCATGGTGAATTCGGGGTTGTGGCGGCCACCGGCCTCGCCGTTGCGGAACACCCGGCCCAGCTCGTAGCAATCGCCCAGGCCGGCAGCAAGCAGGCGCTTGAGCGGGTATTCGGGCGAAGTGCGCAACCAGCGGGTACGCGCACCGGCGCTGACATGGCCACTGAAGGTGGTGGTGAAACTGTCGATGTTCGGCTCGGTGTTGCCGGCCGCCGACAGGATCGGGGTTTCCACTTCCAGCACGTCGCGCTGGGCAAAAAAAGCGCGGATGGCGGCATTGACCCGGGCGCGCAGCTGCAGCGCACCGCGCTGTTGTTCGGTCAGCCTCACGCCTGCAGGTCCAGGGTGAGGATGTCGCGCTGATCGTCGGCATAGCCGCAGGACAGGTACAGCGCCTTGGCCCGCGCATTGTGGTGGTTGACCTCCAGCCGCATCACCGCGGCGCCCTGCGCGCGCGCCCAGTCTGCGGCCAGGGCCAGTGCCTTGCGCCCCAGCCCTGCCCCGCGCGCCGCCGGGGCCAGGTACAGCTCGTCGAGCAGGGCAAAGCGCCCGCCCTGTTCGACGCTGAAGCACCAGCCCAGGGTGATGTAGCCGGCAAAATCCAGGCCATCGGTGGACAGGATCAGCACCGCGCCATGGCGCGGGTCCTGCAGCAGGGCCTGCATGCCGGCAGCAACCCGCGCCGGATGCAGCACGATCTGGTCCTCGGCATAGAAATCGGTGATGTGCTGCATCAGCAGCGGCAGGTCGGCCGTGGTGGCCAGACGATGGTTCAACGATTCACTCACAGTACGACTCCCTGCTCGCCCAGCCAGGCCAGCAATTGTTGTTCATCCCAGACCGGCACACCCAGCTCCTGGGCCTTGGCCAGCTTGGAACCGGCTTCGGCGCCGGCGACCACGAAACTGGTCTTCTTGGACACACTGCCCGCCACCTTGGCGCCGAAACCTTCCAGGTGGACCTTGGCCTGGTCACGCCCCAGCGCGCTCAGGGTGCCGGTCAACACGACCGTCTGCCCTTCCAGCGGCCCGGCGCCGGACACCTCTTCGGCCAGCAACGGCAGCAGGCGCGCCATCGCTGCCTCGGCACGCAGCAGCAGCTCGGCATTGGCCGGCAGCTCCAGCCAATCGGTCAGCCCGCGCAGCACCGGCCCGGGCAGGCCGGATGCCGACAGCTGCATGCCTTCGGCATCCACCAGGCTGGCGGCGTCTTTCACCACACTGGCCAGTGCCTCGGCGCGCTTGGCGGTGATGCCGGGAATCCCGGCGGCCACCAGCATCGGCACCAGCCCCAGGCCGGCACGCAGCCGGGCCGTCGGCGCATGGGTATCGGTAATGCTGACCCCGCCGGCCAACAGGGCATCGATGGCCTGCTGGTTGCCGGCCTGGTCGAAGAAATGACCGATCGCGCGTGCCACCTCGCCACCGATGTCCGGCACCTGCGTGTACAGCGGCCATGGCAGGTGGCGGATCAGTTCCAGATCACCGAACCACTGGGCCAGGGTCTTGGCCGTGGCCTCGCCGACATGCTCGATGCCCAGTGCATAGAGCAGGCGCGCCAGCGTGGTCAGGCGACTGGCATCGATGGCGTCGATCAACTTGTCGGCCCAGCGGGTGGCAATCTTCTTCGGCTGCCAGGCCACATCCACCGGCACGGTCAGGGCACGCGCCTGCCAGTCGGCCTGCCCGGACAGGGCCAGCAGCGACTGCAGGGTTGCCCCGCTGCCGAGCAGCGACATGTGCGGCTGCAGGGCCATCGCATAGTCCTCGACCTGGCCGGCGTCCAGGATCAGCTTGAGCTTGAGCAGGGTGTCGCGGTCCAGGCGGTACAGATCGGCCACAGCGGTGACGATGCCGGCATCGACCAGCACCTCGATGAACTTCTCGCCCAGGCCGTCGATGTCCATCGCCTTGCGCGAGGCAAAGTGGGCAATGGCCTCCTTGCGCTGGGCCGGGCAGCTGAGCTCGCCGGAGCAGCGCCACACCACCATGCCCTCTTCCTGCACCAGCTCGGCGCCGCACACCGGGCAGGCGGCCGGCATCTGCCAGGGCAAGGTGCCGGCCGGGCGCAGCTCGTGGCGCACGCTGGCCACTTCGGGAATCACGTCACCGGCGCGACGGATGATCACCGTATCGCCCACCCGCACATCCAGCCGGGCAATCTGGTCGGCGTTGTGCAGGGTGGCATTGGTGACCACCACGCCGGCCACCTGGACCGGGGCCAGGCGTGCCACCGGGGTGGCCGCGCCGGTACGCCCGATCTGGATCTCGATGTCTTCCACCGTGGTGGTCTGTTCCTGGGCCGGGAACTTGTGCGCGATGGCCCAGCGCGGGGCCCGCGCAACAAACCCCATGCGCAGCTGGCCAGCCTTGTCATCGAGCTTGTAGACCACCCCGTCAATGTCGAACGGCAGGCTGTCGCGCAGCTTGCCGATGTGGTGGAAATAGTCGAGCAGGCCCTGGCGGCCGGTCACCACCTGGCACAGCTCGCTGACCGGAAAGCCCCAGCCGCGCAGCTGGGCCAGGGTGGCCGAATGGCTGTCGGCCAACTCGCCACCCTCGACCATGCCGGTGGCATAGGCAAAGAAACTGAGCCGGCGCTGGGCAACGACCCGCGCATCGAGCTGGCGCAGGGTGCCGGCGGCGGCATTGCGCGGGTTGGCCAGCACCTTGCCGCCCTGCGCGCGGGCACGCGTGTTGTAGGCTTCAAAGTCGGCGCGGGCCATGTAGACCTCGCCACGCACTTCCAGCACCGCCGGCCAGCCACTGCCGGCCAGTTGCTGCGGAATGTCGCTGACGGTGCGCAGGTTGGCGGTGACATCCTCGCCGGTGGCGCCATCGCCACGGGTGGCGCCCTGCACGAACACGCCGTCCTCGTAGCGCAGGCTGATGGCCAGGCCATCCAGCTTGGGCTCGGCACTGAACACCAGCGCGTCGGCCGGCCGGCCCAGGTCCTGGGCCAGGCGGGCAATGAAGGTGGCCAGCTCGCCGCCGGCATCCTCATCGAGCGCGCCGTCATCGCCGATCTTGCAGAAGGCATTGCCCAGCGACAGCATCGGCAAGGCATGGATCACCTCGGCAAACCGCCCCGAGGCGCGCCCGCCGATCACCTGGGTCGGCGAATCGGACTGCTGCAGCTCCGGGTGGGCGGCCTCCAGTGCCTGCAGCTGGCGCAGCAGCCCGTCGTAATCGGCATCACTGATGACCAGCTCGTCGCGGTTGTAATAGGCGTCGGCGGCCTGCTCGAGCTGCTGGCGCAGCTGGGCCAGGCGTTGGCTGGGGGTCTGGGACATGGAGGCACTGCGTGGTCGAACCGGGCCCCAATTCTAGCCGCTATGACGGCATGTGCCCGGTCGTGGACCCGCCCTGCACTGTGCCCAGGCTGGCCGCCACGCGGCCTGCCATCCCTGACAACGTACAACGCCCGGCACAGGCCGGGCGTTGCGGGTGCAAGCCGTGCCGGCTTACCAGCGCGGCGGCTTGGTCAGCGGCGGCGCCTCGTGCTGGCGGTCATAGGCACGCAGTTCGTCGCGGATATGGGCAATGCGCTGGCGCCCCAGGGCGTTGCGACTGTCATCCAGCACCACCGCATCGAGCAGCTCGGCCATGCGCTGCACGGTCGGCTCCATCTTCTCCCAGGCATCCAGCGCCGGCAGCGGCGCCGGCAGGGTCAGGAAGAAGGCGATGGCAGGGGTCTCCATCTCACTGATGGTGGCCATGTCAAAACTGCCCGGCTTGAGGATGGAAGCCATCGAGAACACCGGC
>X237_Red_shanked_Douc_Langur__coassemble_54_pt1 | contig 19644 bp, 18 predicted proteins | sample X237_Red_shanked_Douc_Langur__metabat2_high_PE_002 | metagenome-assembled genome bin X237_Red_shanked_Douc_Langur
TTGCCGGGGCCACCGCGGTCAGCCTGCTGCCACGTGATGCGATCCGCCCGCTGATTCTGGTCCTGCTGGTGCTGATCCTGGGCTATACCCTGCTGAAGAAGGATTTCGGTGCCCTGCAACGGCCTACCCATGTCGGCCGGCGTGAGCTGGCCATCGCCGTGTGCCTGGGCGGGGCGATCGGCTTTTACGATGGCTTCTTCGGCCCGGGCACCGGCAGCTTCCTGATCTTCCTGTTCATCCGCTTCTTCGGCATGGACTTCCTGGGGGCTTCGGCCAGCTCGAAGATCGTCAACCTGGCCACCAATGTCGCCGCCCTGTGCTGGTTCGTGCCGGCCGGCCAGGTCCTGCTGGCCATTGCCGTGCCGATGGCCATGGCCAATGTCGGCGGCGCCCTGGCCGGCAGCTGGCTGGCCATGCGCGGCGGCAGCGGGCTGATCCGGCGATTGTTCCTGGCCCTGGTTTGCATACTCATCCTGCGCATGGCCTGGGATACGCTGCACGCCTTGGCCTGAGTGCAGCACCTCCCATGCCCCTGCATGCGTTCAAACGTCCGCTGCCGCTGATCGTTGCCGCCACCTGTGGCCTGGCAGCCGGGCTGCTGGCCTACCCGGTGCTGCGCATCCAGAGCCAGTCCCGGGTGATCAGCAACGAATACGCCCAGCTGTCACAGGCGGCCCGTGCCGCCTCGCAGCTGGCCAGCGACACCCAGCAAGCATTGAAGGCACGCGCCCTGGCCCTGGACCTGCCGGCCCAGCCGCCCGGCTGCCCGGCCCAGGTGCAGCAGCAACTGCAGCAGATGCAGCTGGCCACCCTGGGCGCCCCGGCCGCGTTGCGGGTGGAGGACGGCCGCATCAGCTGCGCCAGCCTGCCGGTGCTGGTGAGCCCGGATCCACTGCCGGCCGATTACTACCAGCGCGCCGATGGCACCCGCCTGTGGCACCAGCTGCAATTGCCGGCCGAGGCCAGCCATGGCCCGTATACCCTGCTCGAATTCCAGCAGCTGGCCCTGCTGCTCAAACCCGAAGAGCACTTCGCCCGCTTCCTCGGCGAGGACGCTGCGGTGGCCATCTACGAAAGCCGCCCGCCTTATGGCGCGGCCCTGCGCAGCGGGCAGATACCGCAGCGCTGGCTGCAGGGGCTGCCGGAGGGCCTGACCGAACAACAGCAGCAGGACCCGCAGACCGGTGACCTGCTGTTGCGCCGCCTGTCCGGCAGCGGCCAGACCATCCTGCTGGCCAGCCGCCAGGCCAGCCATGTGCAGGCCGCCATCCGCACGGCCGGCCGCTACCTGTGGTCGCAGGCACTGCTGATCGGCCTGGCCTGCATGGTCCTGACCCTGGTGTTCTATCCACGCCAGAGCTCCTCACGCCGCGAGCTGGAGCGGGCACTGCGGCATGACCAGATGTTCCTGGTCTACCAGCCCATCGTTGACCTGGGCAGCGGGCGCTGCATCGGTGCCGAAGCCTTGATGCGCTGGCGCCAGAACGACGGCGGGATTGTCGGCCCGGATGTGTTCATCGCCCTGGCCGAACAGTTCCAGATCAGCGAGAAGGTCACCGCCCGGGCCTGCCGGATCATTGCCCGGGAAATGCCGGCCGTGCTGCAAGTGCAGGCGGACTTCCGCATCGGCATCAACCTGGCCGCACAGGAACTGTCCACCCACCGCACCGTGCAGCGCCTGGCCGGGCTGCGCCAACAGCTGCAACTGGCGCCCTCACAGCTGGTGGTCGAGCTGACCGAGGGCAGCCTGGCCATCGCCGAACAGGCCCTGCCGGTGATCAACCAACTGCGCGCCAACGGCATCAGTGTGGCCATTGATGACTTCGGTACCGGTTATTGCTCGCTGTCCTACCTGGCCACCTACCCGTTCGACATCCTCAAGATCGACAAGACCTTTGTCAGTGCTGCCGGCACCGATGCGATCATCGGCCCGATTGCCGAGCACATCGTCACCCTGAGCAAGTCGATGGGCGTGGACGCCCTGGCCGAAGGGGTGGAAACGGCCGAACAGGCCGAACACTTCCGTCGCCAGGGGGTCGCCTTGGCCCAGGGCTACCATTTCGGCGCGCCGATGCCCCTGGCCCAGCTGCTGGACCTGCTGCACAAGCAGGCGCAAAGCGGTAGCCGCGCTGTCTGAGCCCAGCCTGCCGACCGCACCCGCGCATTGATGGTTGCCATCGGTTCAGCCCGCTGATTTCGTAAATACATATGCAAGGCACTGAAACAAAAGCAGTTTCAGGCTTTCCATGGGCGTGGAGCCGGCGGCCGGCCAAGCGCTTGATCCAGATCAACGCTGTTTTTTCAGGACGCCCGATTCTTGGCCTCCCCCACGCACCACCACGCCCATGTTCAGCCTCACCGCCCGCCGTATTGCCCTGGTCACCGGCGCCTCCTCCGCCATCGGTGCGGCCATCTGCCGGCAACTGGCCGAGGAGGGCTGCCAGGTCATTGCCGCCGATGTGAACCTGTCCGGTGCCCAGGCGGTGGCCCTGTCGCTGGGTGAGCGGGTAACGCCGGTGATGCTCGATGTCACCGACCCGGATGCGGTGGCCGCCTGCATCGGGCAGATCCTCAAGCAATACGGGCGGCTGGACCTGGCCGTGAACAATGCCGGCGTGGCCGGCATCGGCCTGGATACCGGCGAATACCCGTTGGATGAGTGGCACCGCGTGCTCGGCGTGAACCTGCACGGGGTGTTCTACTGCATGAAATACCAGCTCAAGGCGATGCAGGCCCAGGGCGGCGGGATCATCGTCAACATGGCCTCGATGCTCGGCCCGGAGGCCTGCTGGGGTGGCTCGGCCGCCTATGTCGCGGCCAGGCATGCCCTGGTCGGCATGACCCAGAGCGCGGCACGCGAACATGCCAGCCAGGGCATCCGCATCAATGCGGTCGGCCCGGGCTTCATCCAGACCCCGACCCTGGCGGCGATCAAGCCGGACGACTATGCCGCCATGGTCGGCCTGCATCCGGCCGGCCGCCTGGGCAATGCCAGTGAAGTGGCCGAGTTGACCTGCTTCCTGCTGTCCGAGCGTGCCAGCTTCATCAATGGCAGTTACTACGTGATCGACGGCGGCTACAGCGCCCGCTGAAGGCCGGCACAGGCAACGGCCGGCAGGCATCGCCGGCCGCTGCAGGTGACTCAGGCCCGGGTGAGGTCCTTGACCGTGGTACTGCCCCCGTTGGCCTGCACCGAGGCGATGCCGTTGCGGCAGGCGGCCTCGCTGGCATACAGCTGGCTGCTGCCGATGACCTGGTGGTTGGCCGCCTTGAGGTTGAAATGGTGCTTGCCGTTGCTGGCCACCTTGACCTCGTAACGGGCCGGATCGGCCGCATTGTTCTGCACCGAGGCAATGCCATTGGTGGCACCGGCTTGGTTGGTATACAGCTCACTGGAGAGGATCACCTCGCCATTGCCGGCTTTCAGAACGAACTTGAACTGCCCATTGCTGGCCTTGGCCAGCTCGAACCATCCTGCCATCGATCGCCTCCCCACCTGCCGCCGGATGACAGCCACCCGGAACCCGGCCGGTGCCCGCACCATGGCATGCCGCCGGCCTTCCCTTCAACCGATGGGCGACCGCGGCCGAGGGCCATCACGCACAACGCCGCCTGTGCAGGCGGCGTTGTGGATCACCCCACGCGGCGGATCATTCCCCGCGCGATCTACCCCGCACAGCGGGCTTATTTGCCCGCAGGCTTCTTCGCTGCCGTCTTGGCGGAGGTCTTGGCAGCTGCCTTCTTGACCGCCGCAGGCTTGGCGGTGGAACGCTTGCTGCTGGCCTTGGCCACCGGAGCCGGCTCCTGGGCCATGACCTCGTCGGCGACGGGTTGCTCCGCGACCACAGCCACCGCGCCGGTTTCGGGCAGTGCGATCACCGGCGGTTCGATCACCGGCAACGGCTCGGCCGCGCCGCCGGACAGCGAACGCGCTGCCCGCAATGCGCTGCCACCGGCACGCTCGGGCAGCTTCAGGCGGGCATGTTCCTCGTCGTATTCGATCAGCAGCACGCCCGAATCGTGGCGGCCGGAAATCTCGACGAAACAGGCACCGCCAATGAACGGCTCCAGGGTCATCACCGACTTCAACGGGGTGGCCACCACCATCTGGAAGCCGAAGTTCTCGAAGATGTTCATCGCCAGCGCGGTGAACTCGTTGTCGGCCTTGTCGAAGGCTTCGTCCAGCACCACCGCGGCATAGCGCGGCAGTTCGCCGTCCTCGCCACCGAGCTGGTAGCGCAGGGCGGCGGCCAGGCAGGTGGTGGCCAGCTTCTGCCGCTGGCCACCGGACTTGCCGGCACCGGAGCGGTAGATTTCCACCTGCTCACGGGTGGCGCCGTCCAGTTCCACACCGATGAACTCCACATGCTGGCGCACGTCCAGCACCTGCTCGCGCCAACGACGCAGCTCCGATTCCTGGGCACCGAGACGACGCACCAGGTCGCGCAGGATGGTGAACTGCGACTCGGCCAGCGAACGGTCCTCGGTCTGCTGGTGGCTCAGCACGGCGCGCAGCTGCAGCTGGAAATCGGCCACTTCCGGCAGTTTGCGGTCATGCACCTCGATGGTCAGGATGGTGCCGCGGTTGAACGGCACCTGCTCCAGCGAGGCGTTGACCTCGTCCATGCGCTGCTTGATCGCCTTGTGCGCCTCGGCGGTATGGCGCTGCAGGGCCAGCAGGTTGTTCTTGCTCTGGGTCTGCAGCAACTCGAAGAAGCGGCCCTCGTGGCGCGGCAGGCCATCGTTCTCCAGGCGCTGCAGGCGGGCCAGGAAGTCCTCGGCACTGGCCAGGGACACGGTGAAGTCGGCGCTGTCCTCCGGCCACTGCTGGACGAAGCGACGGAAGCAATCCAGCACCTGGCCGGCCAGCTTGGCATCGCGGCCCTGGCTGGCGCCCAGCTCATCGGCCAGGGCGCGTTCGACCACGCGGAAGTGGCTTTCCAGGCTGTCCAGGTTCAGGCCCGGCAGCACCGCCAAACGCTCATCGAGCAACGGGCGCTGGGTTTCATCCAGGCCTTCGCTGTCCAGCTTGAGCTGGCACTGCTCGCGCTGCTGCTCCAGGCGGGTGCGCTCACGGGCCAGCTGGGCACGCTCCAGGCGCACGTCCTCGTAGGTGCGGCGGGCCTGGTCGCGCAGGCCACGGGCGATGTTGATCTGCTCGGCAATCCTGGCCAGGGCACTGTCACCCTCGCGCAGGGCCACCAGCTGCTCGTTGATGTCATCGATGCGCTGCAGTCGGCCGGACACATCGATCTCGTCCCACTCGCGCTCGGCCAGGGTGTGCGCGGCCAGCTGCTGCTGCTGCGCGCCCTGACGCTGGCGGCGCAGGGCATCGACATCGGCGTCGCAGCTGGCAATGCGCCCGGCCAGCTCCTGCGCCTCGCGTTCGTAGACCCGGCGCTTGTCGCGGTTGTCGTGGCCCAGCATCCACAGCCGGCGGTCGTTGACCGCGTGGCGGTCATCCTTTTCGTAGCGGTCGCCCGGGTGCTTGATCTGGCCTTCGCGGGTCAGGCCACGGTCCTGGTGACGCAGCTGTGCGGCGTTGTCCACGCAGGTGTAGTCAAAGCGGCGCAGCAGCTCGTTGTAGACCCAGTCCGCATAGGCGTGGTCACGGATGGTGAGCTTGCTGATCAGCGAGCGGGCATCGGGCTGCTGGGCATGCAGCAGCTCGTTGTCGCGCACGCGGAAGTAGACCAGCTTGGTGCCCAGGTGGGTGCGGTTGACCCAGTCGGCGACCTGCGCGTGGTGCTTTTCATCCACCAGCAGCGACTGCGCAAAGCCGTGCAGCACGCGCTCGATCGCGCCACGCCAGGCCACCTGGTCATCGCGCACCTGCAGCAGCTCGCCGGCAAAGGGCAGCATCGCCTCGGAGATGCCGGTGTCCTCGGCCAGGCGGGCGCGCAGGTTCTGCAGCGGTGCCGGGATCGAGCTCGGCGCGGCCTTGAGCGAATCCAGCTCGGCGCGCAGTTCGTTGAAACGCTTTTCGTCGGCGCGCCGTTCGCTCATGCGCTCGGCAATGGCCTCGTCCACCGAGCCGGCACCCTGGCCACCCTCGGCCAGCACCTGGCGGGCGGCCTCGACCTGCTCGGCAAAGCGCGCCGCGTCATCGGCCAGGCTGATGTTCAAGTGGCGGCAGGCGCCTTCCAGCTGCTTGCGCCGGCGCAGGCGGTCCTCGACCTCGCGTTCGACCCGGCCGCGCTCGCGTTCCAGCTCGTCCACGCGCTCGCCGCCCTGCTCGCGCTGCTGGCGTTCCAGCTCGACCAGCTTCTGCTCGTGGTTGTCCACCACCTGCCGGCGCGAACCTTCCTCGCCCTGCAGGCCGCGGTCCTGGACCTCGACATCCTTCAGCCGCTCGTTGGTCAGGGCCAGACGCTTTTCCTCGCGGAAACCGTCCACGCTGTCCTGCAGCGCACGCAGGTCGGCGACCTGGCGGCGCAGTTCCTGCAGCGAGGCATGCAGCTCGCGCGCCGGGCTCAGGGTCTCGACCTGGCGACGGGCAGTGACCACCGCATGGTGGGCGCCATCGAGCTCGGCAAAGTCCTCCACCAGACGGTCGGCCGCCTCGAAGGTGCGCGGCTCGTCGAGCATGAAACCACGCAGAAAACCATTCAGGTCGCCCAGGTTCTTGGCCGACTGGGTCTTGTGCAACAGGCGCAGGGCCATGTCGTTGCCGATGCCCAGCAGGTGGCGGAAGCGCTCGGCATAGCCTGAGAAGCTGTCAAAGTGGGCCACGTCCTCGCCCATGCGCGCACGCAGCTTGCGCATGTCCAGGTCAAAGCCTTCCATCTCGGTGGCGATGTCAAAGCGGCGCGGGATCACCAGGTAGTGCTTGCGCACATCGGCGGCACTGGTGCCGGTGCCGTTGATCCAGAACAGGCGCACGATGGTGACCGCATCACCGCGGGCGTTTTCGTAGCTCAGCGCCAATGCCGTCCAGGTCGCGCCCTTGCGCAGGTACTGGGTGGCAATCTCGCCGGAGGTGCTGTCCTGCTGGTCGGCCCAGGCGCCACGCACATAGGACACCAGGTTGCGGTCACGCCCGGAGCGCTCGGCCTCGCGCGCGGCGGCATTGAAGTCCACGATGCTGGGCGGGGTGAGCAGGGCGCTCATCGCATCGAGCAGGGTCGACTTGCCCGAACCGGAGCGGCCAACGAACAGGAAGCCACGCTCGGCGATCGGCACATCGGTCAGGCCGGAGAACGTGCCCCAGTTGTAGACCTGCAGGCGGCGCATCCGGTACTGGTTGGCGCGCGCGTCGGTGAGCGGGTCATGGAACAGCGCGGCAGCAGGCAGCAGGGTGTGGTTGGTGTTGTCCATCAACGGAATCCTTGGGCGCAGGCGTCAGCGACGCCGGCCGGGGTAATCAGGCAGGAGCAGGCGCGGTCGTTCACTCGGAGAGCAGGTCATCGACCGGGGTGCCACCTTCGCGCAGCTGGCGGTAGGTCTCGCCCAGCACGGCCACGTCCTCGGCCGAGAACATGTGCTTGAGCGCCGGCGAGACCTCGTAGCGGTCCTCGCTGCCACGCAGGCGCGAGAGCAGCTGGTTCTCGCGCATCTTGCCGATGGCCGCGGTCACGCGCTTGGAGAAACCGGCCTGGTCGGTGGAGATGTTCTTCTGGTAGATGCTCATCGCCTCGACCATCTGCAGCTCTTCCACCACCGCGCGCTCGCCACGGGTATCGGCATCGGCCAGCTGCTGGCGCAAAAACAGCAGCAGCACCGATTCGATGAAGGTCAGCGGCGCGGTACGCAGCAGACTGGGCGCATCGAGCTCGGCGGTGTCGGCCTGGCGCACGAAGGCAAAGCCGGCGTCACGGTCCATCACCAGTTCCAGGAACAGGTCGCACAGCAGCGAGCGGATGCCCGGCTCGTTGCGCAGCAGCGCGGCCCACTGCGCCGGCTGGCGCTGGGCATCCACGCTGGGGCCGGCCAGCAGCTGGCAGGCGGCGCGACGGGCGTCATACGGCAGCTCGCCGCTGTCACCCAGGAACAGCGGGCCGTTGCCCGGCACCGGGGCATTGCTGCCGGGTACCGGTTCGGGGCTGGCGTCGTGGTCGTGCAGGGTCGAATCAGACCAGTTCATCGCGTTTTTCCTTTACAAACCAGACCTGCGGCACACGGGCACGACGCACGTGGCCATCACCGCCGGTCCATTGCACGGTTTCCCGTTGTTCGGTGGCCACCACGCCGTGGCGGGTGGCAATGGAAAGAAAGCCAATCACGCTGCCCAGGCCCTGGCGTGCCGGGCGCTGCTGCAGCACCTGGCCCAGGCTCAGGCGCGGGGTCTGGCCAAGCAGGAAGTACAGGTCGTCCTTGAGCGAGCGGATGTCGATTTCCGACTGCGCGACCAGGTCGCCGACGCTGTCCAGCGAGATTTCGGCACCGTCGGACCACCAGATGGTCGAATCCACATAGTGGGTGGACGGGTCATGCAGCTTCCACTGGCCGATCGAGCGCAGGCGGCTGGCCGACAGCGGCAGCACATAGCCGGTGGCGGCGGTCGGGCGCAGGTGGTCGCGCAGGCCCAGGGCCTGACCCTGTGCCTGCTTGAGCAGCTGGTTCAGGCGGCGCTGCTCCAGGAAGCCACGGCTCTGCACGAAGCCACGCAGGCTGCGGGCGAAGTTCTGCATCACATCGTGGACCTGGCCGCCGCGGTCCAGCAGGGTGGCAGTGAAGTTGCGCAGGAAGTTGCGCTCGCCGCGGCCCAGCTTGCGGGTGTAGTTGCGGCTGAGCACCTGCTCCAGCGCATCGTCGAGCTGGCCACTGCGGACCGGGTCGTTGAGCAGGTCCCAGAAGGCCTGGAAGGTACGCCCGGCCTCGGATTCGCCGATCACATCGACGCCGTTGAACAGGCGGTCCAGCACATCGCCACGGGCACCGTCGGCATCGATGATGCTCTCGCGGAAGCGGCGGTTGAGCTGCTCGAAGTCATCGCGCACGCGGCGGAAATCCTCGGCCAGTTCATCGGCCAGGCGGATCATGTCGCGGGTGCGTTCCAGCGCGCGCTTGCCATCCAGCGCGGCCACCTTGCCCGAGCTGACCTCGGCAATCTCGGCATCGATGCGGGCACGCTCGGCCTGCAGCACCGCCAGCCGGGCATCCGGGTTGGCTTCGGTCTGCTGGGCCAGCTGGGCCACCTGCTGCATCACCAGCGACAGGCGGCTCTCGGTGGCCACCGCCGCGCTCTGGCCGAGCCCGGCAATGAAGCGGATTGCCTGCAGCGCCTGGCGCGACAGCTCGTATTCCTCCTCGCTGGCCCCTTCGGGCAGGCGGCGTTCCAGCCAGCCCTGGGACAGCCAGTAGGCGGTATAGGCCTGGGCGGTGCGCGGCAGTTCCACGTCCAGCTGGTCGGCATTGAGCGCATCGAGCTGGTTCTGCAGGCGTTCGTGCAGGACCGAGGCACCGAGCCGGCGGTCGCTTTCCATCAACAGGCCCTGCAGCAGGCCGATCAGCACCGGCGCCCGGTCCGAGGCCAGCAACTTCCACAGCGGCTGCTCGCGCAGGCGCTGGTAGGAGGCGATTGTTTCGCGATACTTCATCGGCTGGATCGGTCCCCGGGCCTGTGGTGGGTGGGCCAGATGCTGGCTCAGCGGCGGCCGTTGCCGGACTGCACGAACTGCAGGAACTCGGCGCGGGTGCGGGCATCGTCATGGAAGATGCCGAGCATGCGCGAGGTCACCATGCTCACCCCGCGCTTGTGCACGCCACGGGTGGTCATGCACTCATGCGACCCTTCCACCACCACGGCCACGCCCAGCGGCTGCAGCACGTCCTGGATGCAGCTGGCGATCTGCGCGGTCATCTTTTCCTGCACCTGGAAGCGGCGGGCATAGGTTTCCACCACCCGGGCCAGCTTGGAAATGCCCACCACCTTGCCGTTGGGGATGTAGCCCACGTGGACACGGCCGATGATCGGCGCCATGTGGTGCTCGCAGTGGCTTTCGTACTCGATGTCGCGCAGCACGATCATTTCGTCGTAGCCAGCCACTTCCTCGAAGGTGCGCGCCATGTATTCGCGCGGGTCTTCGCGATAGCCACTGAACCAGTCGCCATAGGCCTTGGCCACCCGGCGCGGGGTATCGAGCAGGCCCTCACGGCTGGGGTCTTCACCGGCCCACAGCAGCAGGGTGCGCACGGCCTCCTCGGCTTGGGCCTGGGTGATGGTGGACTTGTCGGAATCGGCCATGACGGACGCTGCCTGAATTACGGGGTGAACATGCTACCAGCCGGGGGCCGACAAGGCATCGACTTTGGCGCAAACCCCTTGCAGCGCAAGGGATTTGCGGGCAAATGGCAAGCCGGGAAGGGGCCGCCCGGGCCGCGTCTGCGGCCGCGTTTGCGCAACCACGGCGGGCGCCCGGCGGGCCAGGCTGAAAGCCCGGCCTGCCGCCGCACCGATAGTTCTTGATAGGAGCCAAATAGTTAGTACCCTATCAATCACCATGTACCCGCCATCCGACGAACGCGCACGGCTGTATATCCAGCTGACCACCGGACTGCCCAAGGCAGCCCGCCAGTGGCAGCGCCTGGCAGACCAGCAGCTGGCCGAGTTCGGCATCACCCTGGCCTGCGCCATGCCGCTGCTGGTGATCGGACGCGCCGGTGGCGGCATCCGCCAGGTGGAACTGGCCCAGCAATTGAACCTGGAAGGCCCCTCGCTGGTGCGCCTGCTCGACATCCTGGCCAACGATGGCCTTCTGCGCCGCGAAGCGGACCCCGCCGACCGCCGGGCCAACCTGCTGTGGCTGAGCGATGCCGGCCTGGCCCTGGTCAGCCAGCTGGAGCAACGCCTGGTGCGCCTGCGCGGCGAGGTGTTCGGTGACCTCAGCCTGGAAGAACTGCACGTGGTCACCCGGCTGTGGCAACGCCTGGCCGACGCGGCCGACACCCCGAGCTGACGCCCCCCTCTTCCGCCAGCTGATCCGCGGCCATTGCCGGCAGCGGGCACACCCTCCCCCTGCCTGACTGCCAAGCCCCTGCCGCGATGTACGGTGAATTCAACCTCTACGGCGTGTTCGTCCCGACCCTGATCGGGATGATGCTGCTGGCCTATGCCCTCAACAGCGGCCTGAACCTGCTGCTGAAGCGTACCGGTGCCTATCGCCATATCTGGCACCCCGCCCTGTTCAATCTGGCCGTGTACATCCTGGTACTGGGCGGGTTGTTCACCCTGATGCGTTGGACGCAATCGTGAACAAGATCCTCAAACAGCTCTTCCCGGTCATGCTGACACTGGCCAGCGTGATCCTGGCCCTGCTGGTGCTGCGCCACCTGTGGTCCTACTACATGGATGCCCCGTGGACGCGCGATGCGCATGTCACCGCCGACATCATCCAGGTTGCCCCGGATGTATCGGGCCTGGTCGAGCAGGTCCTGGTCCAGGACAACCAGGCCGTCAAACGCGGCGATGTGCTGTTCGTGATCGACCAGCAGCGCTACCGCATCGCCCTGCAGCAGGCCCGCGCCAGCCTGCACGAGCGCCGCATCGCCGTGGAACAGCTGCGCCGCGAGATTGCCCGTGACCAACGCCTGCAAGACCTGGTGGCGGCCGAGGAGGCCGAGCTGCGACGGGCCCGGCTGCAATCGGCCCAGGCCGCGCTGGGCAGTGCCCAGGCCGCCGTGGACCTGGCCGCGCTGGAGCTGGAGCGCACCCGCGTGCTCAGCCCGCAGGATGGCCACGTCAACGACCGCACCGTGCGCAAGGGCGACTACGTCAACGCCGGGCAGCCGGTGCTGGCCCTGCTCGACACCCACTCCTTCCGCATCGATGGCTACTTCGAGGAAACCCGCCTGGAGGGGGTGCAGCCCGGGCAGCGCGTGGACATCCGCCTGATGGGCGAGTCCCAACCGCTGCAAGGCCATGTGCAGAGCATCGCTGCTGGCATCGAGGACCGCTACCGCAAGGAAAGCAGCAACCTGCTGCCGGATGTGACCCCGGCCTTTGACTGGGTGCGCCTGGCCCAGCGCATCCCGGTACGCATCGCCATTGACCGCATCCCGGCCGGCGTCACCCTGATTGCCGGCCGCACCGCCACGGTCACCATCGAGCTGGAACGGCCCCAGGCCACGGCCGGGCGGACCCCGGCCGCTGCTGACAAGGCCCCACGCTGATGCGCCTGCAGCACCTTGGCCTGGCCCTGGGCCTGGCCAGCCTGGCCGCGTGCCGCACCATCGGCCCGGATTACCAGCTGCCCGAACAATCGGCCTACCGCGACCGGCAAGCCAACGCGCCCTTCCTGGACACCGCCAACCCGGCGCTGGCGGCCAATGCCGAGCTGCCCGCACGCTGGTGGGAGCTGTACCACGATGACACCCTCAACGGCCTGATCCGCCAGGCCCTGGCCGACAACCACGAGCTCAAGGTCGCCGCGGCCAACCTGCAGCGCGCCGCCGCGCTGTACCAGCAGGCGCTGGATGTGGGCGGCCTGAAGGGCAACGCCACGGCCGCGGCCAGCCGTGCCCAGATCTCGCCCGAATCCTTCCTGCTCAGCCAGGACCTGCCGACCTTCAACCTGGCCGACGCCAGTTTCAGCCTGTCCCGGCAACTGGACCTGTTCGGCCGGCTCAAGCGTTTGGCCGAAGCCGCCGAAGCCGATGAGCAGGCCAGTGCCGCCGCCCTGGACCTGGCCCGGATCACCGTGGCCGCCCAGGTTGCCGGCAGCTATGCCGAGATCTGCCACGCCAACCACGAGCTGCATGTGGCCGAACACGCGCTGCAGCTGCAGCGCGACAACCTGCAGATGGTGGAACGGCTGATCAGCGCCGGCCGCGGCACCCCGCAGCAGCGCGCCCAGGCCCATTCCCGGGTTGCCCTCAGCCAGTCCCGGCTGCCGCCACTGCACGCCCACCACCAGGCCGCGCAGTACCAGCTGGCCGCCCTGCTCGGGCGCGTCCCCGGGCAATTGCCTGCCGCTGTGGCCGATTGCCATCACGCCCCGGAACTGTCCGCCCCGATGCCCATCGGGGACGGCACCGCCCTGCTCAGCCGCCGCCCGGACATCCGCCAGGCCGAACGCCAGCTGGCCGCTGCCACCGCCCGCGTCGGCGTGGCCATCGGCGAGCTGTATCCGGACATCCGCCTGGGTGCCTCGCTCGGGGCTGCCGGCCTGCTGCAGGATTTCGGCAGCAGCCTGACCCGGCAGTGGTCACTGGGCCCGTTGATCTCCTGGTCGATGCCGACCAAGGGCACGGCCGCACGCATCCAGGCCAGCCAGGCCGGTGCCGAAGCAGCCCTGGCCCGCTTCGATGCCAGCGTGCTGGATGCCCTGCGCCAGACCCAGACCGCCCTGAGCCGCTACGCCCACGACCTGGACCAGCTGCAGGCCATGCAACAGGTGCAGCAGCAGGCGGCCCTGGTGGCCGCACAGGATGCGCGCCTGTACCAGGCCGGCCGTGCCCCGTACCAGGCCCACCTGGAGGCAGAGCTGGCCCTGGCCCAGGCCGAGTCTTCGGTGGCCGATGCCCAGGCCCAGGTGTCGCGTGACCAGATCCAGCTGTTCCTGGCCCTGGGCGGCGGCTGGAACACGCCGCCGACGCCCTGACCGCGGCCCGGGCACCGGCCGGACCAAACCGATTCCTGCGCCTGCCATGGGCGCTTTCCACGACTGCAAACCAGCAACGAGGTTGCGATGCTGCTGCTTGACCGCCAGGCCTGGATGTTCTCGTTGAGGACCTTCCTGGCCGCCATCGCCGCCCTGTACATCGCACTGCAGGGCGACCTGGAACGCCCCTACTGGGCCATGGCCACGGTCTACCTGGTGACCCAGCCATGGCTGGGGGCCACCCGCGCCAAGGGCATGTACCGGGTCGGCGGCACCCTGGCCGGCTGTGCAATGGCCCTGTGGATGGTGCCGCAACTGCTGCAGACGCCCTGGCTGTTTGCCGCGGTGATGTCGCTGTGGCTGTCGGCCTGCGTGTACATCGCCCTGCTCAACCGCGGCCCGCGCGGCTATGCCTTCCTGCTGGCCAGCTATACCTCGGCCATCGTGTGTTTCCCGATGCTGCATGCACCGGAGGACATCTTCGCCACGGTGATCTCACGCAGCGAGGAAATCCTGCTCGGCACCATGATGGCGGTGCTGTTCGCCGCCCTGTTCTTCCCGCAACCGGTACGCCCGATGCTGCGTGCCCGTATCGACAGCTGGATGGGCGATGCGGCCCAGTGGTGCGCCACGGTGCTGGCCGGCGACAAGGCGCATGCCCCGCACAACCGCCTGGCCGCGGACCTGGCCCAGTTCGAGAGCCTGATCGAGTTCGTGCGCCGCGACAACCCGCGCCATGCCCATACCGCGGTATCCATGCAGCACCTGCACGAGCGCATGTTGATGCTGCTGCCGGTGCTGTCCTCCATCGCCGACCGCCTCAATGCACTGCGCGCGGACAACCGGCCGGAGCTGGCCGACCTGGATGGGCTGATCCACGACATCACCCACTGGCTGACCCTGCCCAGCCAGGACAAGGCCAGCGGATACGAGGCCCTGCGCCAGCGCATCCGCGCACTCAAACCCGACGTTGACGGCCAGCTCGAGCACCTGCAGCAGGTCACCTTGCTGCTGCGCCTGGAAGAGCTGGTGGACCTGTGGCACGACTGCGCCGCCCTGCAGCAGGCCATCGAACAGGACCACCCGCCCGAAGGCATTGCCCGCTTCCGCATCCGTACCGACTACCGCCAGCAGCGCCCGGCGCGGCACGTGGACCACGGCATGGCCCTGTTTTCCGCTGCCAGCGCCGGGGTCGCCCTGATGTGCTATTGCGCGATCTGGATCCTGCTGGGCTGGGAAGCCGGCAACAGCGGGGCGATGATGGCGGCCATCGTGGCGGCGTATTTCGCCTCGCAGGATGACCCGGTTCCCAGCCAGGTGTCCTTCCTGCTGTGCCTGCTGGCCGCCACCGTGCTGGCCACCATCTACCTGTTCGGCATCCTGCCCTCGGTGCACGAGTTCGGCAGCATCGTGATGGTGCTGGCCGTGGTGTTCGTGCCCCTGGGGCTGCTGGTCTACCGCACCCATACCTCGGTGATCGTGTGGCCGCTGATCAACACACTGCTGGCCCAGCTGGGCCTGCATGGGCACTACACCGCCGACCTGGAGGTGTTCCTCAATGCCTCCGCGGCCATGGTGCTGGGCATTACGGTATCGGCGGTGATGACCCGCCAGTTCCGCTCGGTCGGTGCCGAATGGACCGCCCGCCGGCTGGTACGCCAGGGCTGGAAGACCCTGGCCGATGCCGCGCAAGGCCATGGCCAGCAGGACCGGCAGCAGTTCGCCGCACGCATGCTCGATCTGCTCGGCCTGCTGGCTCCGCGCCTGGCGGCCACCCCGCCGGGCAGCAACATCGCTTCGGTGGACATGCTCACCGAGGCCCGGGTGGGGCTGAACATCCTGCAGCTGCGCCGGGCCCGGCTGGGCCTGCCGGCCGAGAACCTGGCCGCGATCGAGGCCATCCTGGCCGACGTGGCCAGCCACTACCGCGCCCAGGTCGCCCAGCGCCGTCCCCTGCCCCCGCCCCAGGCCCTACGCGAGCGGTTGGATGCATCGCTGCTGCGCACCCAGGACGTGGCCGAAGGCAAGGCCCGCGATGAGGCCCTGATCGGCGTGCTCGGCCTGCGCTCGGTGCTGTTTCCGGCCCTGCCGCTGCAACTGGCCGCGCCCACCACGCCCTGAGCCTTGTCACTGTGCGGCTGCCCTGCATCAGGCAGCCACACAGGCCGCTGTTTCGATGGGCCGGCCAGCAGCTTGCGCAACCCGGACAAACAGCCGACAGCGCAGGGAAAAACCGCGATTGACGAATTTTCTATATCTCCAGAGCCATTCGGCAAACAACGGAGATGGAACGTGAATCCGACAACTCTCAGCGACAAAGGCCTCGCCTGGCTCAAGCACGTGGAAGGTCTGCGCCTGCAGCCCTATGACGATCAAACCGGAAAACCGATCGCATGCTGGGTGCGTGGCGCCACCGTTGGTTATGGCCACCTGATCGAACAGGCCGAGTGGTCCAGCCTGGGCTGCGGCGTGTCACTGGAGGTGGCCGAGAAGATGCTCTGCCGTGATCTTGCGCCATTCGAGCGCGGGGTCAGCAAGACCATCCAGGCCAGCCTGAACACCAATCAGTTCGATGCCCTGGTCATCCTTTGCTACAACATCGGCATCAACAACTTCCAACGCTCATCACTTTCCAAGATGATCAATGACAGCAAGGCCCGCACAGCATTTGCGAGTGTGGAAGCGGCCTGGAAGGCATGGAGCCGGTCGCAGGGGAAGGTCATGCAGGGCCTGGTCAACCGTCGCAATGCCGAGTGGAACATCTACGCGCACGGCATCTACGCCCACTGGTGAGAACAAGCCCCCTGCACACACTGTGCAGGGGGCTTGTTGATTGCGCAGCGTCAACACAAACAAGGCAGCCCTGGCCTTCAATCCATCGCCAGGGTACCGGCAATGAATTTCAGTTCCAGCGTCTGGTGGTTGAACAGGACGGTCAGGTCCGCCCCCTGAATCAGGGCACAGTCCCCGGTGTTGGCCGCCTGGATCACGATCTGCTCACCGGAGGCCACGCCCTGTGGATCCAGCGTCACCTCGCAGCCGTTGGCACCGGCCAACCACAGCCTGATCAGGCGGTCACCGGCCACCTGGGCCCGCACACGCACGCCGCGGTCCCGATACGTGCCTTGATAAGCCACCAGCCCGGCCAGTTCATGGGTCGATGTTGCCTTGTCGTAGCCACGCGAAGAGACCCGGTCCGCATGCGCCATCCCTGCAACCACGGCACACAGAACCAGCAGCACACACCGCCTGGCCACATTCGATACCTGGAACATGATTACCCCCTTGTTGATGTAATGAAGCAGAAAGCCACGAGCAGCAGAACCAGAAGCAGAAACAAACGGCGTACACGCGTTTTCCTGCGTGCCTGCGTACGCCTGTCCGCGACGGCTGGGCCGATCCAATGACGCACGCGCTCGGCATCGTGCACGGTGAGCAACAAGCGGATTGGCTCAGCCATGGCCCAGCGTCCTGGATGTACGCCGCCCGTTCCAGGCGAAGCTGCGCAACAGGCAGCCATCCAGGCGGACGCTCACAAACAGCGGATCATCGCCAGTGAAACCCAGGCGCAATGCATGCCCTTGGTTGGCCGCACACACCCGCAGGGCCAGCCCCGCCTGCCCATCGGCTGTTGCCGATACATGCTCCAACTGGCAGGACAAGGACAACTCCATGTCCATGCCACCGATACCCTGCGCCGGGATCAACCCGGCCGGGGAGAACGCTTGCTGCAACACCTGGCCATCGGCCAATGGCGCCACCACCAGCAATGCCTGTTGCGCATGGCGCTGGCGGCAACGCGCCAGCACACGCTGTACCCCATGCCCGCGTGCTTCGAGCAAGGACTCGGCCAGGTCATCAATGAAGGCATCAAGATGAAAATCGGACATGGGCGCGGCCTCAGTCCTCGATCCACGATGGCTTGCGTGCAAACCCGACATGGTAGGAAAGCCATTGCAGCACCACTTGGTGCTCACCGACCTGAAGAATGGTGAAGCTGCGCTCGATGCCCAGTATCGAACCTTTCGGGGTGTCGTTGAGACAGCGGTTGAGCAGGGCCTGCGCGGCTTCAACGTCCTTTTCCGAGGCCATCTGCGCTGGATTGCTGTTGCCTACCACCACCCGTTTGACATAACGGACATCGTTGAGATCAAACATCGTCACGCCTCCCTGTCTTGAAGATCCGGCCATGACACGCCAGGTGCTGAGCACCTGGCGTGCCGTGGGTCATGCTTGCGTTGTGCCGGTCAGGCCGCCTTGACCGCAGTGGGAGCGACGCTGGACTGCATGATGTCCAGCACACGGGCCAGGCCTTCGGGCATGCCCTTGTCCTCGGCATGCACCGACACGCTGTACTTGGCCGAGTTGTCGGATTTGCGCGTGGTTTCCTTGGAGGCGGATACCGACCCCTGCACGTTGACCTTGGCCGAGAAAATGCCCCAGCCAAGCTTCATCTCGGCCTGGAAACTGCCCTGCGACTCGTTCTTTTCGACCTGGCTGAAAGAGGACTTCACTTCCATTTCAAAGTTGATGTCCACCTTCTGGATCGACAGGTTGGGGATGTTGACGATGGCCAGCATCGGCACCTCCAGCTCGACCAGCTCCTGGCCGATCTCCGGCTTGCCATCCGTGCCGATGCCCTTCTGCACGGGGCGGTTGAACTGGAACCTGGCCGTGCGCGGCTTGCCCGCATTGCCCTGGGCATCAGGTGCCTCGAAGCCGATGGTCTCGATGAAGGTGGCCGTGGCACTGGCCAGCTTGAGCTGGGAATCGCAGGCTGCCGTCAGCGGGGCACCGATCAGGTCGGCCATCGGCAAGCCCTGGAACTGGCTCGACATGTTGATCAGATCACTCATTTCTCGCTCCTTTCAATGGCCGCACGAAGCCTGTCGGCCACGTGCACGGCCGGTTGGTTGCTTGCTTGTTTGAACACGCTTGTCAGATGGACTTGTAGACCCCCTGGCCTTGCGCCAGGTGGTTGATCAACCTCGCCGCGCCATCAGTCGGCTCAGCTCCTTCCACACGCAACTTCACGTGTACATTGCCGACCCCTTTGCCGGTACCCGCGTTCATCGCCAATTGGCGCCTGAACGGGTTTTTATCCCAAAGGGTCTGCTCGCTGTCTTCCTGCTTGCCATCGTCCTGCTCTGCCAATTCGGTGAGCTCGGCATCGAAACTGATTTCCACCTCACGGATCTTCAACGTGTTGGTGGACACCAAGGGCAGCAAGGGCGCGCGATACATCACTTCGTCATTGATTGCCGCCTCCGGATGCATGGACGGCAAACGGATATCCACGCTGATCGGGCGGTTGTGCTTGTCAAAGTAAGAACGCAGGTTGGCTATCTGGTGTTTTTCAATACTGTCCTGGGCATCAATCACCGCACCGGCCAGTCCTTTGATCAACGTATGAAACGTTACTTTCCCGCTCATGACCTTTCCTCTTCATGTCCAGACGTGAGTGCGCGGCGACGTGGAAACAGTGATATCGCCAACCATGCCTGCGCGTTTGGCACAACGTCGCAGGCATTTTCCTGTTCCGGTCAGCCTGCGCTGGTCAATCCAGTTGCCCACGGCAGCGCGATGGAGCAACACCGAAATGCGCGCTGAAAGCCCGGCTGAAACCTGACAGGGTCTCAAAGCCCACCGCATAGGCCACCGAGGAAACGCTGTCCTCGCACTCGTTCAACATCTTTCTGGCCATGTCCAGGCGCACCTGGCGAATGAAATCACCCGGTGCCAGCCCCAGCCTGGCAACCAGTTTCCGATGCAGGCTGGCGCGTGACATGTGCATGGCCAGCGCCAACCGCTCCACCGAGAACGCCTCATCGCCGGCGTTGTTCTCCACGCAATCGCGGGCACGTTCCAGCAATGACTGGCTGCTTGTTCCATTACGGCGCAGACCGGTCCTGTCGATATGCAGCTGGATGAAATCATCCGTGCACTGGCATGGCGCTCCCTCTTCGCTCCTGGCCAGGCAGCCAAGCAGGCGCAGTGAAAACATCAACGCGCCCGCATCCGGAGCGCACCCCTCCACATTCCCTGCGTGCGTCATCGGACTACAATACCCCCTTGCACCCGACACATCCACCCCTATTTCACC
>X237_Red_shanked_Douc_Langur__coassemble_55_pt1 | contig 19443 bp, 16 predicted proteins | sample X237_Red_shanked_Douc_Langur__metabat2_high_PE_002 | metagenome-assembled genome bin X237_Red_shanked_Douc_Langur
GTTGCCATCCACGGTATCGAAGGCATAGGTCGGGGCACTGACCGTGCCATTGGCTGCTACCGCAGCCCCTCCCCCCAGGTGCGCCGCCACACTGCTGGCATTGCCATGCAACTGACCTCCGGTGATCGCATCGGTGCTTCCGGCAGCCACACTACCGGCCGTCAGATTGGTCAGCAGGGTCGTTGCGCTGCCATTACCGAAACTGACCCGGGTGTAATCCACCGCACCGGCAGCATCGCGGTCATACATGACAGCGCCGCCGATGGCCACGCTCAGGTTGTTGGCAACGTTGTTGATCGAGGCATCCATGGCACTGAAGGCCGTGCCGACGTCGCTGTAGTTGCCGGTGCTGCGGCCCATGCTGGCATCGATGCTGGTGATGGCAAAGCTCGGCGCGGTCAGGTTGCCATTGGCATCCACCCCGGCACCGGCGCCGATCACCGCGGCCACACTGCTGGCATTGCTGAACAGCTGGGCACCGGTCAGGGCATCGCTGCTGCCGGCCGCCACGCTGCCGTCGGCCACATTGGTCAGTCGGGTCGGGCCGTTGCCATCGCCGAAGGTCACCTGGCTGTAATCCACCGCACCGCTGGCATCAACGTCGTAGCGCACGGCACCGGCCAGACTGTTGGTCACACTGGTGTTGATGTTGGTGATCGACTGATCCACGGCGTCAAAGGCGCTGCCAACATCGGTGTAATCGGCACTGCTGGTGCTGCCGTTGGCTGCCACCGAGGTCAAGGTATAGGTCGGCGCAGTCACACTGCCATCGACCCCGACCGTGCTGCCACCACCAAAGTTGGTGGCCACGCTGGCACTGGCACCATGCAGCTGGGCACCGGTCACCGCATCGCTGCTGCCGGCCGCCACGCTGCCATCGGCCACATTGGTCAGGCGGGTCGGGCCGTTGCCATCGCCGAAGGTCACCTGGCTGTAATCCACCGCACCGCTGGCATCGACGTCGTAGCGCACAGCACCGGCCAGGCCATTGGTGACCGTGGTGTTGATGTTGTTGATCGACTGGTCCATCGCATCGAATGCACTGCCGACATCGTTGTAGTCGCCGGTGCTGGTGCTGCCATCGGCAGCCACGCTGCTCAGGGTATAGGTGGGTGCCGAGACCGTGCCGTCGGCATTCACTGCAGCATTGCCACCCAGGGCCGCGGCCAGGCTGTCGGCGGTGCCATGCAGCTGGGCGCCGTTGACTGCCTCGCTGCTGCTGGCGCTCACCTCGCCATCGGCCAGGTTGCTGATGGTGGTGGGGGCAGTGCCATCACCCAGTGCAATGCGGGTGTAGTCCGGTGCACCGGCACCATTGTCGGCATACAGCACCGAGAACGGATTGGTCCCCACGCTGACCGTGTCGATGGCGCTGCGCAGCTGGGCCACATTGACCGCATCGGTGTCGCCGCTGCCAGCTGCCACATGGGTGATCTGGCGTTCGCGCCCTGCCGAGCCCACGGCCACTTCACCAATGGACGTCTGTGCGGCAGTCAGGCCATAGGCAGCGTAATTGTCCATACCGCCGCGGTTGGCATTGGACTTGAAGCCCAGCGCCACCGAGTTGGCCTTGTCCGAAGTGGCACCGGCACCGATCAGGGTCTGCGCATTGGCTGTGCCCAGGGCGTTGTCGCCGACAACCACCGAGTGCCCCAGGCGCGCGTCGTAATCGCCGGTCGGCACACCGGTGGGATTGGTCGGGTCATTGACACCATTGCCGGCAAACACGTCATTGGCGTCGGCCAGCGGCAGCTGGTGGCGGGCATTGGTTCCGATCACCACTTCCTTGGAACCGTTGGCATAGGCACCATCACCGATCAGCACCTGGTAATCCTGCGCCGCATTGACTGCCCAGCAGTCAATGGAGGCCAGGCCAAGCACATTCAGGCAGGACTGGGCCCAGGCCGGTGCCTTGTCCGGCAGGAGCAGGCCGAGCAGGCCATTGGGGTCGCCATTGTTGATGTTGTAGATGTAGCTGTCCGAGGTGGCTCCACCAAGCACGGTCAGGTGCGAATTGGAGCCGGTGGTCACGCCCCCCAGCCCGTCCAGCAGCGTACCGACCGGGCTCAGGTTGACTACCGGCAGGCCCAGCACATTGGTCACCGAGTAGGCCTGGACGATATTGGCCGAATTGATGGCGGTGTCGCCATTGCGCACATAGCCATCACCGCCGAGCAGATCCTGCAGGGTTGGTCCCAGCAGTGTCCCCACGGTGCCGACCAGACCACCGGTACCGACCACCAGGCCGGAACTGCGGCTGCCGCCCGTGACAAGACGCGGATCACCCGGCTGCAGGGCCGTCGGGGTGACCATCACCGAGGACGGTGCGGCATTGCCGGTCAGTGAACCGACGGTGTTGGCCAGGCCATTGCTCAGCCCACCGGTCAGGCCACCGACAACACCGGTCAACCCGGCCACTTGCGTGGTCGAGCCGGTCACACCGCCAACCGTATTGGTCAGCCCGCCGACCACGGCATTGCCGGCGTTGTGGATCGTGCCGCCGACCGCACCGACCACCCCGGCCAGGTTGGTGTCTTCCAGGTTGTCACCCACCGCCGACAGGCCGCCGTCAACGGCATCGGTCAAACCGGTCACCGTACCTGCCAGCGCCTGCGAGCCGGTCAGACCGCCCACCACGGCCCCTGCCACATTGCCGACACCGGCCACAACGCTGCCGACGCCATCCAGTAGGCCCGAGGCCACCTGGCCCAGATGGGTCTTGTCCAGCAGCTTGCCGGTGCCATCCTCGACCAGGCCGACCACGGTGACCAGACCTTCGCGAACCGGATTGGTACGGTTGTCGATGGCCGGATCACGCGGACGCAGGGCGGCCAACAGGCGACCGGCCGGCGCACCGGCCTGGCCGGTACCCGAACCAGCCAGGGATTCAGAGACCGCGCTCAGCGACGAGGCGATACCGGTATTGCCCGGCTGCAGGCCCGCCGTCCCGACCGAGGCATTGGCCAGGGCGCTGGCCACCGTCTGCACCTGCACCGCCGGAGTCACCGACAGGCCTGCATGACGCACCTTGCGCACCACCGGCAGCGCGGGCGTGGCACGCGCGCTGACCTGGGCGCTGACAGCCACATTGGCCGACACGCTCACACTTGCCGGCGCCATGCTGGCACTGGCCGATACCTGTGCCGTTCCCGAGGCCCGGGCCACCAGAGCCGAGAGGTCCTCCACCGGCTGGCTGTAACGGGCGACCAGATTCTGCAGATCGGCCAGTTCAGCCTGTTGCGCCCGTGCACCGAACGCGGTGGCCATCAATGCCATGCCGCAGGCCGCGCTGAGCAAGGCCAGACGCGGTGCAACCGGTGAGCTGGCGGCGCTTGCACGGCCCTGGCCACTGGCCAGCTCCGAAGCGACGACCATGGCACGCAGTTGCGGATTCCAGACCAGCTTGTAGATGCGGTTCATTTGTTGCCTCCTCAGATGGCTGCCCCGACAGCCTTGGAGGACATTCAACCAATCAGCGCCGCCTGCAACTGCACCGATGTGGCACACCGACAGGCGCATACGGCAAGGTCATGACCAGTTGCGGCAAGCGCATGCGCATAATCGGCAATTCACGCGGCCATCACCTAAAACGCGGGCACACCACGCTGCAGCGTTTCGCGCGGCAATTCACCGAAAACCCGACGGTAGCTGTCGGCAAAGCGCGACAGGTCCCACAGACCGCAGTTCAACGCCACCGACTTGACCGATTGGCTCATCACATCGGCCTGTGACAAGGCCCGGCACGCCTCGCACAGGCGGAACAGAGACAGGTAGCGGCTCGGCGAAACACCAGTCAGGTCCTCGAAGGCATAGCGCAGCAAGCGCTCACTGACACCGGCGGCATCACACAACTCCTGCATGTAGATCTGCTTGCGCAGGTTGTCACGCATGAAGTCCTCGGCCTTGCGGAACACCAGGTAACGGCTGCGTCGCGTACGCAATGACAGCTGCCCATCGTTGTAGCCGGCCGCGGTGGAGGCCTGTAGATGCAGATCGACGAGCTGATCCACCACTTCATCGGTCAATGCGCTATCGGCAAGTTGCTGTACCAGATCACGGTAAAAATCCGTGGCTGGTTTGTACCGCCGTACGCCGGGCTGGATGTTGGCCGGTAAACGCAACAAAGGAGACACCGCACCAGCAGCAGGCAGACGACTCATCGGCACCAGACAGAACACGATGCAGCTGCCTTCGGAAAAGGAAAATTCTGCTGCCCCCTGCGGCAGCACCGTGATCAATGCGCCCGCCCCCAAGGGCATGCCATGACACCAGGACACCACTTCATCGGCAGTCTCGACATAGGCCAGCAGGGCCCAGTCCGAAGGCAGCACGAAGCGGCCACGCACACGCATGCCCAACGCGACCCTGCCGATCAAGGCACCGTCATGCACATGCGATTGCAATGCCGAGCGCGGTGCATTGCCATCAAGCAGGACCAATTCGCAGTCACACACACGCAAGACCGACTCCAGCGAGCTCAGCTCGAAGGAAGCCAATTCATTGAAATTGTCACAAGGAAGCGACATCGATTTCCCCACAGCAACCACCAGGCACTCTGGCCCGTGGTCACTGAATTCCCCTGGCGTGATGGGATTCACGCATGCCCGGTGTTTACCACGCACCCAGGTGTAGAGGATGCAAAACAACGCCGGTGAATCGATGCGATGGCACATGTTTTAGACGCAACGCACAAAATTGCGTGACAGTCGGTTCAGGTCTGAATTTGTGCGCACCTTCTTCACATTCATTCTGTCAGCGTTCATCTTGCAGGCGCCACAGGCATGCCTGCACAGGGGGAGTTCGAAAGGTCGCAAACGCCATCGGCACAAGGCCGACTCGCCCTGCTTTGCAGCAGTGTCTGCCAATCGCAGCATGACCTTATCGACGGAGAACAAGCATGAACATCATCAAAGCCACGAAGCGGTTCCTGCATGAAGAAGACGGCGTGACCGCTCTGGAATACGGCCTGCTGGCTGCCGTGGTTGCCGGCGCCCTGGTCGTCATTGCCGGCCCGGCCCTGCGCACCTTTTTCACCAACCTTTTCGATCAGTTGAACGATGTCCTGAGCAACGCCTTCAGCTGATTGTTTCAAACCGGTCTCGGGGGAGAGCCGCTCCATGGCACAGTGGTCAATTGGCATCACCGCCCTGCTTTGCACGGCTGTGATCATCAGCGACCTTTACGCAAGGCGCGTGCCCAACAAGGCACTGCTGATTGCCCTGTGCCTTGGAGCGGTTGTTTTATTGTGTGAATCCCTGGATGGCAACAGCACCGCAACAGCAGCCGTGTGTGGTTTGTTGCTCGGTCTGCTGGCCCTGTTGCCATTCCACCTTTTGGGCTGGATGGGCGCTGGCGATGTGAAGTTCTTCGCCGTGATCGGCTTTTTGCTCGGCCCTGCCAGCCTGTTGCCAATCTGGCTGATTTCGATGCTGCTGCTCAGTGCCCACGGTGCCGCCAACTGGGTATGGCGTGGCACCGGCACTTGGCGCTGCATGCTGCTGGCCAGCGTTGGCGCTGACGGTGCCGGGCGTATCCAGCAATGCAACCAGCACTGGCTGAGTCGTCTGCAACATGCCCGCGGCAAGCGTCAGGGCATGCCGTATGCGGCGCATCTGGGAATCAGTGTGCTGCTGTGGATGGCATGGAGGGCATCGCAATGAACATCGGCACCCATGTGCAGGGCAACGCGCGCCGGCAAACAGGTGTAGTCACGCTGGAATATGCCTTCCTGCTGATCATCGCCTTGATTCCGCTGTTGCTTTTCACCTTCACCGGCACGCTGATTTTTGCCGCCAAGCAGTCGTTGACGATGGCAGCGGCAGAAGGCAGCCGAGCCGCGCTGCATTACGGCGACATCAGCCAGCGCCAGCAATCGGCCTGCCAGGCGGCACGCCGCTCGATGCTCTGGCTGCTGAACTTTTCCGGACAGAATCCCAGCTGCGCCAATGCCAGCTCCGCACCGATACAGGTCTCCGGTGCGTATCCCTGTGAAGCGGGCTCCAGTGTCAGCTGCATGCGCGTGACGGTCAGCTACAACTATGACCAGCACCCCTTCATTCCCGGCACCGGCGCCATGTATGGCTGGACCATCGGTGCGCCGCTGACCAGCCAGGCCGTGGTCCAGCTGGGCAACACCTCCCCTTAACCTGCACACGAGCCCCCGGAAATGCCAAAGACATTCCGCATCATTGCCCTGTCCCTGGTTGGCCTGGCGCTATTGCTGGCAATCATCGCCATTGGTCTGGGCAAGCGTGGCCAACCCGCCCCGCTGCCGCAGCAGGAGGTAGCCAACGGCCAGACGCCAGCGCGCCAGCCGCTGACCATGGTGGTGGCCGCACGCAAGCTTGATACCGGCAAACCGATCAGCCTTTCCGACCTGAAGAGCATCCAGGTCGAACAATTGCCTGCCGGTGCAACCAGCAGCCTGTACCAATACGACAACGCCATTCCCTCGCGCGACATTGCCGCCGATACACCCTTGCGGCCGGAGCTTTTCCTCGGTGGCCTGTCCAGCCAGCTGGCCCCGGGCGAACGCGCCATCGCCATTGCGGTGGATGAGATCACCGGTGTCGGCAACCAGATTGTTCCCGGCGATTTCGTCGATGTATTCGTGGCCTTGCCCGAAAGCCGTGCCGGCATGGGCGGCGAACAGGAGCCGGCCGCTGCACGCATGATTGCCTCGCGCCTGCGGGTGTTGACCTACGGCCAGCAGAGCCTGGTCAACGATCAGGTGGCGACACCTGCCGAGACCAGCCAGCCAGCCGAAGCTGCCCAGGACGAGCGGGCCCAGGCCATTACCGCACGCAGCCAGAACCAGGCCAACAGTGGCAGCAGCAATCGCAACCTGGCCAGCTCGGCCGTGCTGGCAGTGCCACCGGACCAGGCCGGCCCGGTGTTGCTCGGTGCCCAGGAAGGCCGTCTGTTCCTGGCCCTGCGCAACCCGGCTGACAGCGGCATCGCCGACCGCGAACGGTTTGCCCAGCCCGGCAGCCTGCTCAGCGCCTCGGGCAATGCACTGCAGGGCAGCGACAGCCTGACCGCCGATGACCGTGCCTACGCCGGCATCACCCTGAAGGGCCTGACCGGGCAGAAGACCAGCCAAAGCAGCCTGCGCAGCACGCCCGCCCGGATCCAGCCGGTTCGCCGCAGCAACCATGCGCCGGCCAGCAGCCAGGGTGTGCAGATCATCCGTGGCGCTGACGCTCCGCGCGCCCTTACCTCCCAGTGAGTACAACAACTTCATGAAAGCCCACTTCCCTTGCATGCTGTTCTCACTGGTACTTTTCGGTGCCGGCGCGTGGCAACCACTGGCTGCCCAGGCCACTGCCAGCGATGCCGGCCAGGCCACCGCACTGGTGATCGAGGTCAATGAGCAACGCCCCTGGACCCTGCCGGACAATCTGGAACGCATCGCCATCGCCGACCCGGCCGTGGCCGACATCACCCGCATCGGCAACCGCGGCCAGGCCCTGCTGGTGGGCAAATCCGCAGGCCAGACCACCCTGCTGCTGTGGCATCGCGGCATGCCTACGCCCACCCGGATCCGTGTCGATGTCCGCGGTGCGATCCAGAACGCACTGCTCAACGGCGCCAGCGGCCAGGTCGCCATCCAGGGCGGCCAGGCCTTGCTGCAGGGGCGCAGCGACAACGCGCTGCAGCACCACTACACCCGCCAGGCCGCAGTCAGCGCCCTGGGCAACGATGACGCCATTACCGACAGCGCCGTCATCAACCATGGCGGCGTGGTCCAGGTCGAGGTGAAGGTGGTGGAGTTCAGCAAGTCGGTGCTGCGCCAGATCGGCATCAACTTCACCAATACCAACGGTGGCTTCAACTACGGCGTGACCAGCCCCAATGCCAGCGGTGATGGCGGCGCCCTGTCTTCGGCATTCAACCTGGTGGCCAGCTCGCTGCGCAACAGCTGGAAGGCCAACATCGACCTGCTGCAGGGCAACGGCATGGCCCGGGTGCTGGCCGAGCCGACCCTGGTCGCCCTGTCCGGGCAGAGCGCCAGCTTCCTGGCCGGTGGCGAGCTGCCGATCCTCGAACCCCAGGGACTGGGCAGCACCAGCATCACCTTCAAGCCCTTCGGCATCGGCCTGACCGTCACCCCGACGGTGCTGTCACCGGACCGCATCGCGCTCAAGGTTGCCCCGGAAGCCAGTGACCTGGATTACAGCCGTGGCATCACCATGGACGGGATGATGATCCCGGCCATTTCCACCCGCCGCGCCGATACCACGGTGGAGCTGGGCGATGGCCAGAGCTTTGTCATCGGCGGCCTGGTCAGCAGCCAGACCACCTCGATGGTCAACAAGGTGCCGCTGCTGGGGGACATCCCGGTCATCGGTGCGTTCTTCCGCAACCTCAACCAGAAACAGGAAGAAAAGGAGCTGGTGATCATCGTCACCCCGCGCCTGGTGCAGCCGCTCAGTGCCGGCACCCAGCTGGACCTGCCCGGCCAGCAGCAGGCCGAAGCACGCCTGCCGGCCTGGGGCAGCTGGCTGCTGCAGCCGGCCAGCCCGGACCCCCTGCCCGGATTCTCGCGCTAAATGACCATGGCCGCCTCCAGCTCTTTTGCCCCTACCAGCGGTGACAAACAGCGCCGCGTTGTCCTGTACGCGCCGGACAACCATTTGCTGCTGGCACTTTCGGCCATCGAAGGATTGCAATCGACCTACTGGATCGACAGCCGGGATGTCGAGCCGGCGCGGCTGATGGGCGCCAACCCGGATACCGTTCTGGTCCTGCTCGATTACACCGGCAACAACGCCCATTACTCACAGGCCATGGCCCAGGCCATCAGCCTGCAGCCGGCGGCACCGGCGATGCTGGGCGTGGGCACGATTGCCGAAGGCCCGGACCAGAGCAGCCAGTTGCTGGCCGCCATCCGCGCCGGCGTGCGCGACTTCATCGACCTGGGTGCTCCGGCGCACGACATCCAGGACATCCTGCGCCGGATCAAGCGCGACCTGCGCAGCAACCAGCCGATCACCGTGGCCGGTGTCCCGGCCCAGCCCAGCCAGCCTGACGGCAAACTGTTGCTGCTGCTGGGCGTGCGCCCCGGCCTGGGCACCAGCACCCTGGCCGCGCACCTGGGCAGCCGCCTTGCCGCTGACAGTGGCGATGACAGCAGCCAGAACAACGCCTTCCTGTTGCTGGATTTCGGACTCCCGGCCGGCGACACCGCACTCTACCTGGGGGTGGAAGGCGGCTTCCATCTGGACGATGCGCTGCGCAGCATCGACCGCATCGATGCCACCTTTGCCGCCAGCGCCATCTCCCGCCACGGCAGTGGACTGAGTGTGCTGGCCCGCAGCTCCAGCACTTTCCCGGGGGATGAAACCGCTGCCCTGGTGCAGCGCCTGCGCGGACTGTACCGCAACGTGGTGTGTGACCTGGGCGGACTGGACAGCAACAGCATTCCCACCGCGATGCTGGCCAAGGCCGACGAGATCTGGTTGGTGGCCGACCAGTCCATCGGCGCCCTGCTCTCGCTGGACCGCTGCCTGCAGGCGCTGGAGCAGCGCGGCCAGCGTGACGAACGCCTGCAGCTGGTACTCAACCGTCACGACGAAAGCTTCGGCATCACCGCCGAGCAGGTCGCCGCGCGTTTCAGCCTGCCCTTGCTCAGCACCCTGCCCGAGCGCTCGCGTCAGCTGCGCTCCAGCGCCAGCATCGGCCGTCTGCTGCACGAGCAGCACCCCAATGATCCGTATCTGCAGGCACTGGCACCGTTGGCTGCACGTCTTTCCCCGGCTACGACCAGCGCAGCTCCCGGCGGCACCTTCTCTCGTCTTGCCACTTACATGAGTCCATCGAAATGGAAGAAAACCTGAGCCCGCTGATGGACCCGGAGGCACCCTCGGTCACGGCCTTCGAGCATACCGAGCAGTTCCAGCGTGCCCTTGCCGCAGCGCACGAGCACCTGCTCAACCGCATCGAGGACGAGCGTGTGGATATCGACTCATGGTCGGCGCCGACCATCGAGAACTACATCCACACCCACACCGCCGCCTTCGTCAAGGAATGGCGCATCCCGATCAATGCCCAGGAAATGCAGGCAGTGGTGGTCGCCCTGCAGAAGGAGCTGACCGGTTTCGGCCCGCTGGACGACCTGCTGCGTGACCCCGCAGTGGAAGACATCCTGATCAACGGCCACAAGGACATCCACGTATCACGCGGCGGCCAGCTGCAGCGCGCAACGCAGCGCTTTGGTGATGACCGCCACCTGATGCGCATCCTGCGCCGCATCCTGGCCCCGCTGGGCCGGCGTCTGGATGACTCCAGCCCGATGGTGGATGCACGCCTGCCTGATGGCGGCCGCCTCAACGCGATCATCCCGCCACTGGCCGTGGATGGGCCGATGGTGTCGATCCGCAAGTTCCGCAAGGACCCCTACCGTCCCGCCGAACTGATGGCACTGGGCGCCTTCGACGAGGCCATCTATGCCCTGCTCGACGCGATGGCTCGCAGCCGCTGCAACATCCTGATTTCCGGCGGCACCAGCTCGGGCAAGACCTCCCTGCTCAATGCACTGGCCCATTTCATCCCGCCCACCGAGCGCGTGGTGACCATCGAGGACACCGCCGAGCTGTCTCTGAACCACCCGCATGTGGTGCGCCTGGAAAGCCGCATCGGCGGGGCTGACGGCGATGGCGAGGTCAGCATCCGCGACCTGGTGCGCAACAGCCTGCGCATGCGCCCGGACCGCATCGTGCTGGGCGAGGTGCGTGGCGCCGAAGTGCTGGAAATGCTGCAGGCGATGAACACCGGCCACGATGGCTCGATGGCCACCATCCATGCCAACTCCGCGCGCGACTGCCTGTACCGCATGGAGATGCTGGCCGGTTTTGCCGGCTTCCAGGGCAGCGAGGAAAGCCTGCGCCGGCAGATTGCCAGTGCCATCGACTTCATTGTGCAGATCTCGCGCCTGAGCAACGGCCGGCGTGTGATCACCTCGATCACCGAAATCAACGGCGTGAGTGATGCGATCATCACCTCGCAGGAACTGTACCGCCACGAGCCCTGGGTCGATGCCGACGGCAAGGATCAGGATCGCTGGCAGGGCTCGGGCTTCCATCCGCATACGCACAAGCTGGAACCGTACCGCCAGTACCTGCGTGATGCTGCCGGGCAATCCACATGGTGAGCCAGGCCCTGTTCGCCGTCTGTGGTGCCCTGTTGCTGCTGGCGGCCGCCGTGGCCCTGTGGCACGGGCCGGCACTGAGCAAGCAGAAAAAGCAGGCCACCCAGCATGTGGAGAGCATGCTGCAGAACCGTCAGGCAGCCGGCAACGGGCAACGTCCAGCGGGACTGGCAACACCTCCCAGGACCAGTGAACAGGCGGCATGGCAGTCCTGGCTGATGCGCGCCAACCTGCCCCCCAGCAGCAAGACCGCCCTGCTGATGTGCCTGCCGCCGCTGCTGGTTTCCCTGTTCAGCGTGCTGCGTAGCGGCAGCCTGTTGCTCGGCCTGTTTGCACTGCTGCTGTGCAGCGCCGGTGTCGCGCTGTGGTGGTACCGACGGGTGAAGAAGATCCAGGCGCGGATGATTGCCCAGCTGCCGGACTTCCTCGAACACATGGTGCGCATCGCTGCGGTCGGCAACAGCCTGCCGATGGCCTTCCAGGGAGCGACCGCGCACAGCGTGGCGCCGTTGCGGCCGGTGCTGGAGAACGCCCAGATCTACACCCGCGCCGGCATGGACATGGACCGCGCCCTGCTGCTCGCCGCCCAGGCCTGGCAGGTCAAACCACTGGAGATGCTGGCCGTGGTGATGGGCACCAGCATGCGCATCGGCGGGCGCAGCGACCAGATCCTGCAACGCATGGCCGATTTCATGCGCGACCTGGAACAGGCACAACGTGAGTTCAGTGCCACCACCAGCGAAACCCGCATGTCGGCCTGGGTACTCGGCCTGCTGCCCCTGGCCTGCGGCCTGATGATGGCCCTGGTCAACCCCGACTTCTTCACCCCGATGTTCAGCGAACCGCTGGGCAAGAAGATCATCGCCATTGCCCTGGCCCTGGAAGTGATCGGCGCCACGCTGCTGTGGCGCCTGTCCCGCTCGATCTGATCCACCCCGCAACAAGGTCCCCAACCCATGACAGCAATCTGGTCACTTTGCATCGGCGTATTGGCCCTGGCGCTGCTGGTGGCAGCCATCGGCCTGCTGGTGCGTGGCAGGCACAGCGAGAGTGCCGAAGCCGCCCTGAGCAATGCGGTCAAGCGCAGCCAGAACCAGGCACCCATCAGTGTGGATGCGACGCTGCCCTGGTGGAAGCGCATGGCCAATGAGCTTTCCCATTTCGGCCAGCAATTGGAAGGCAGCCGTGTGCAGCAACTGCTGCTGGCCGAAGAAGACCGCATGCTGCTGGACCAGGCCGGTGTCGGCCACAGCCATGGCCAGGCGATCTTTCTTGGCGCGCGCCTGATGACCGCCCTGCTGCTGCCCCTGCTGGTGGTGCTGTTTTCCGATGCCAGCGGCGTGCGCTGGCTGGTGATCCTGCTGGCGGCCATCGCCGCCGGATTGCTCCTGCCCAAATTCCTCCTGCGCGCTTGGGCCAAGCGCATCCAGAAGGCCGTGCATGACGAACTCCCGTTGTTCATCGACTTGCTGCTGTTGCTGCAGGGCGTGGGTTTTTCCATCGACCAGAGCCTGCAGATGCTGGGCGACAAGATGCGTCTGGCCCTGCCGGTGATCGGCCGCGAGCTGGAAATCGCCAACCTGGCCTACGGCCGCGGACGCAGCCGCGAGCAGTCATTGAACCGGCTGGCCGAGAGCTTTGACAACGAGGACATGCGCAGCCTGATCCAGATGATCGTGCAGGTTCATTCCCATGGTGGTGCGGTGCAGGAGCCGTTGAAGAATTTCGGCATCCGCCTGCGCGAGAAGCGCCGCATGAACCTGAAGGAACAGGTCGGCAAGCTGTCGGTGAAGATGACCGTGGTGATGATGGTCACCCTGCTGCCGGCCCTGCTGCTGGTCCTGGCCGGCCCGGCCATCATTGCCCTGGCGGCGGCTGTCTCACAGATGGGGAGTACGTCATGAAGCACACACCGATTCTGCCCCGGGGCGCGCGGCAGCTGCTGCTGGCCACCACCCTGGCCGTGCTGTTGCCGGCAACCGTTGCTGCCAGCGAGGCCGTGCAGCCACGCGAGCCGGCCATGTACCTGCAATTGATCGAGCAGATGCAGGCTCAAGGTGCTTGGTTTGCCTCCCTGGCCCATATCCAGGCCTATCGCCAGCAGCATGGCGACAGCCCGGCCCTGCAATTGCGCCTGGCCGATGCCCTGCGCCAGACCGAGCAGGACGAGCAGGCCGCCGAGATCTATCGCCGCCTCAACCGGGGGCCGACCCAGGCAGCCGCATCCCACGGCCTGGGCCTGATCGCCATGGCCCAAGGGCAGACCGCTCAAGCACTGGAGCATCTGGGAACTGCGGCCCGGCTGTCACCGTTGAAAGCGGATTATCTGGGCGACCTGGGCTATGCCCATCTGCTCAGTGGCAACTATCCGGCAGCGCGCGCGCCGCTGGCCCAGGCCGCCGAGCTCAATCCCGGCGATGGCCGCAGCATCGCCAACCTGGCGCTGTGGCAGATGCTGGTCGGCAACAACAGCGCCGCCGAACAGATCATGCGCCAGGCCCAGCTGCCGGCCAGCACCCAGCAGGCGGTGGCTGCCCAGGCCGTACGCCTGCGCCAGCAGCACCTGCCCGCCGCTGCGGTGCCGGCGGCGACAGGCCACGGCCCCACCCTGTCCAATGCAGCCCCGGGCAGCACAGCCGGTGCGGCAATGCAGCTGGCACAGCAGCCAGCCAGCCCGCCGCCTCGGGTGCAGCCACCGGTGTCGATGCTTGAACGTTTCGCCCCTTCCACCTCCAGCCAGCAGGGCAACACCCCATGAATGCCAACCGCACCGTCCTTGTCCTTGCCCTGATCAGCCTGTTCGGCAGTGCCCAGGCACAGCACAACCGCCTGGTCGATACCCCGGCTGAAGTGGCGGTGGGCGCCGATGCCAGCCTGCAACCGGCACGCCATGTGGAAGCCGAACACCTCAGCGAGGTCACCCTGGCCGCCGCCGCAGACAACACGGCCACGGCATTGCCTGCACACAGCGCGGCAAACGCGGCAGGCGGAGTGATGCCGGCCACGGCCAGCAACGAGCCGGCCCCAGTGGCCCATAGCCGGCAACCGCAGCGCATCGGCGATGCCACCCGTGGCCTGTTGCAGCTGCAGGCCAGCGGCCGTGCCGCCGCCCCGATGCTGCCGATGCTCGGTGAGCCGGCCAATGCGGCCTACAAGCGCCACCTGGACAGTTTCAGCCACCCGATTCCCGAATTCTTCGATACCGCCGTACCGGCCACCACCGGCACGCCACAGTAATCCCCGCCAAGGAGATGGCCATGCACCTTCCAACGCGTTCGCCAGCAAAGCAGCAGGGTGCTGCCGCCATCACCATCATGCTGTGCATGCTGGGCCTGATCGCCATCCTCGGCCTGATCGAGGTGGGCTACCTGTACTGGGCCAAGCGTGATGTGCAGAAGATCGCCGATCTGGCCGCACTGGCCGGTGCCCAGCGCCTGGAGCTGTGCACCAGCGACCATGCCGACAACCAGGCCGCACGCAGCAACGCCCTGATGGACAACACCTTCGGCGGCGAGCTGAGCATCCGTTGCGGCCACTGGTCGGTGGCCACCGGGGCCGAAGCGGTGGTGGCCGTGGGCAGCGGCCGCAGCCTCAATGCGGTGCAGGTGCAGGCCAGCCGCGCGGCGCTGCCGTTGTTCGGCCAAGTACCCGGCGTACCGCGCCTGAGCGCGCGCGCCATTGCCCGCCGCAGCGAACCGGTGGCTGCCTTCTCGATCGGCTCGCGCCTGCTGGACATCACCAGCAATGGCCCGGTCCAGGGCCTGCTGCGGCTGGTCGGCATTGACCTGAGCAATACCGAGATCGCCAGCTTCCGTGGCCTGGCCCAGGTCAAGGTCACCCCGCGTGGCCTGCTGCAGGCCTTGGGCATTCCGGTCACCGCCGACCTGTCGGTGGGCGATTTGAACAACCTGCTCGCCACCCACCAGGTCAGCGTGGGCAGCCTGGTCGATGCCGTGGTCGATATCGGCAACCAGCAGGGGGTGGCCAACATCGAGGTCGGCGTGCTGCGCGCCAAGCTGGCCAGCCTGGGCATCAACAACCTGCGTCTGGCCCTGGGCTCGGCCAACGGGGTTGGCGGGCTGTTTGCCAATATCGCCGCCGGCGCCTCGGCCAATTCGGCCCTGGATGCGGACATCAACGCATTGAACCTGCTGATGACCAGCCTGCAGATCGCCAACAGCGAGCATGCCGTGTCCATTCCGCAGTTGAACCTGCTCGGCATCGAAGCCAAGGCCAGCGTGATCGAACCGCCATCCATCGCCATCGGTCCGATCGGCACCACCGCCTACACCAGCCAGGTCCGTCTGTTTCTGGACATCGACACCAACCGCATTCCGGCCCTGAACCTGGTCCTGGGCCTGCTCGGGGCGCGGGTCAAACTGCCGGTGTATGTGGACGTGGTGGATGGATTTGGCCGGCTCGCTGCAGTGGACTGCGCGTCCACCCCGCGCACCGCCACGGTGGATGTGACTTCCAGCGTGGCCAACATCTGCATCGGCAAGGCCATCACCCCGTGGGACAGCACCACCGAGCTGTGCAGCAGCGGCCTGGCCAACGAGGAGCTGGTGCGCCTGCTGGGCAAGACCGTGCTCAACCACAAGATCCACCTGCCCGCGCTCAGCGACACCGACAGCCTGACCCTGGCCGCCGGCCAGAGTGGCTCGGTGCAGCCCAATGCCTTGCGCATCGGCGACCTGCTCTCCAACCTGGTCAACACCCTGCTCGGCACCCTGGGCTCGCTGTTCCAGCAACAGGGCGATCCGGCCGCCAATGCCAAGGAGCTGGCCGACCGCTACCTGCAGGCGACCAAGAAGAGTTCCGGCGCGTATGACCCGGAAGCGGTGATCACCGCCCTGCGTGACGGCAACAGCGCGCAGAACCTGCCGGCCCTGGGCAACTGGACCACCGATATCCCGGTGTGCACGTCCTACGTGCTGGTCAGCAACTGCGTGATGCAGCCGGGCAATGTCTGGGATGGTTTCCGCCACTCGGTCACCATCAACGATGCCAGCCTGCTCGGCGGCCTGTTCGACGTGCTCGGCCTGAGTTCCTGCCAGGGCCTGCTGGCCGGCCTGCTGGCCTACAACACCTGCGTGCGCAACAACCTGGCCAGCTACCTGCAGACCAAGCCCGGCGGGCTGCAGGGCGGCAGCTATGACCCGGTCACCGGCAGCGGCAGCTGCAACACCGTGCTGTGCATCCTGCTCAAGCCGCTGCTGGAGGTATTGCGGCCGATCCTCAACGGCATCGGCCAGTTACTGAGCCAGCTGCTGAGCGAGGTGCTGGGCATCAACCTGGGGCGCAGCGTGGTGGAAATGCACTCCATCCAGTGCGGTGGTGCCGATCTGGTACGGTGATCACCCAAGGCCCTGCCGACGGGCTTCCAGTCCGCTGCTGTCTCCATGCTAGACTCGCCTGCGAACCGCCAGACAGCTGCGGGCACGCCAACGCAACCTCGGGGAAAACATAGCTCCATGATTCGGAACCTGACCGTTTCTGGCCGTTGGCGTCTGCCTCTGGCTGCCTGCGCAATGATGCTCAGCCTGACTGCCTGTGCCCACGATGCCTGGCGCGCCCAGGCACCGGTGACCACGGCCAGCCCTGCAACCCCGGCCAGCCCGGTTGTTGCCGGCAGCGCGATGAACAGCACCGTGGGCAACACCGCCGCGGAAATGCAGCGCCTGATGGCTGCCGGCAGCCTGAGCGAGATGCGCACCACCTACAACGGCCAGTACGGCGCCAGCCTGCTGTTCCATGCCGAATCGCTGTCCTATTACGTGGCCCTGTTCCACGACAAGCAGTTCTGGCGCGTGATCCGCACCGACCAGATCGAATCGGCCGAGTCGACCTACCGCGCCTTTGCCGAGCAGACCCAGCAGCTGGCCCAGGTCTACCTAGATACCCTGCGCCTGGATGCCGGCAAGCGTTACACCGAAAAGCTGGTGGCAATGAACGAAAACCGCCTGCAAGGCATGCAGCAGGAACTGGCCCAGCAGCAGCAACAGGCCACGGTGGTCAGCCAGGCCATCGCCGAGAACCGCCAACAGGCAGCCAGCCTGTCCGGCGACCTGCGTGCGACCAACTCGCAGCTGGAAGCTTTGCAAAGCCAGATCCAGGCGCTGCAGGCCATCCAGCTGGACACCTCGCTCAAGCTGCCGGTGGCCGAGCCGTCCACCGCGCCGGGCCCGGCCGCCTCGGGCGAGTAATTTCCGCCCCGCTGTGCCCAGACAACCGCCGCCCGCCGGCGGTTGTTTGTTTTCATGCCCCAGTACTCCGATGCCGGCCCGGCAACAGAGGCTTGTAATGGCGCCCTGGCGCCACCATCTGCTGGGTATCCCGTTATCAGCCGAGCCGCATGCATGAGCCCGCAGCCCTACGTATTTGATGTCACCGCCGAAGGCTTCACCGCAGATGTTGCCCAGCAATCGGCCTCCGTTCCGGTACTGCTGAACTTCTACACCCCGCGCAGCTCGCACTGCATGGACCTGTTGCAGCTGCTGGAAAAGCTGGCCGCCGAATACAACGGCGCCTTCGTGCTGGGCCGCGTCGATGTGGACCAGCAGTACGAACTGCGTACCGCCTTCCGCATCGATTCGGCACCGACCGTGTTCCTGATGGCCAATGGCGAGATCATCAACGGTTTCCCGGGCCTGGTGCCTGAGGAAATCGTGCGCCAGATGCTGGCCCAGCACGGCATCGTGCCGGCCGAGGCCAGCACCGAAGACCTGGGCCAGATCGCCGAGGAAGTGGTGCTCAGCCCGGCCGAGCAGGTGCAGGCCGCGCGCGATGCGGTGGCCGCCGAGCCGGACAAGGACGAACTGAAGCTCGATCTGGCCCTGGCCCTGCTCAAGACCGGCACCACCGCCGAGGCCTCGGCCCTGATCGACGCCCTGCCGGCCAACCTGTCCACCGATGACCGCGCCGTGCGTGCCAAGGCCCGCCTGGACTTCGCTGCTGCATTGGTCGATGCCCCGGCACCGGCCGAGCTGGACGCACGCATTGCCGCCGACGGCAAGGACCTGGCTGCCCGCCATCTGCGCGGTGTGCACCACCTGCTGGGCGGAGAGGACGAGGCCGCGCTGGAGCAGTTCATCGCCATGCTCGCCGCCGACCGCAGCTTTGCCGACGGCCTGCCGCGCAAGGCCTTGATCGACGCCTTCCGGGTGATCGAGGACCTGGTCAGCCGGTACCGCCGCAAGATGAGCTCGATCCTGTTCTGATCCTTCCCCGCCAGATCAGTGGCCCAGACAAAGCCCCGTCTGCGGGGCTTTGTCATGCATGCGGCACTCCGTACGGATGCGGATGTTAAGCTGGGCAACCCCTTCCAGCGCCTGTTTCCCGCGATGAAAGCTTCGATCTTCCGCCACGGCATGAACCTGTGGCCGCCCTACCTGTTCGCCGGCGTGCACGTTACCCGCATCAGCGATGACTACCGCCACATCCGGGTGGAACTGCGCCAGCGCTTCTGGAACGTCAACTACGTGCGCACGCACTTTGGCGGCAACCTGTTCTCGATGACCGACCCGTTCTGGATGCTGGCCCTGCTCAAGAACATGGGCCCGAAGTACTTCGTCTGGGACAAGGCCGGCAGCATCGATTTCGTCAAACCCGGCAAGGGCGTGGTGTTTACCGAATTCAAGCTGGACCAGGCCATGATCGACCAGCTCAAGGCCCAGGCCGCCGGTGGCGAGAAGGTGCTGCACTGGTTTGAGAACGAGATCCTCGATGCCCGGGGCGACGTGGTGGCCCGCGTGCGCAAGCAGGTCTACATCCGGCTCAAGCCGGACCAGCGCTGAAGCCCTGCAGCAGACACAACAATGGCCGCAACGGCGGCCATTGTTTTTTCCTCGTAGGCAATCAGGGCGATGCCGAACTGCCAACGGTTGCCGGCGGCCACCAGGCACTCGGCAGTGATACGCGCATCGGTGCAGCCGCTTGCGGCCCTTTGCGGTAATAGCGCGGGCTTACCTGCAAAGCCCGGCCGTCAGTACTCAGGGTGATCGGCCGCTGTGCCGATACCAGATCGGCCGGCAGGTTCTGCAGCTGCAGCGCGATATCGTCAGGCGCCAACGCAGGCTGCTCACGCAGCCAAACCAGGGTAGCCAGCAAGCGCTGCTGCGCGGCCGTATCCTGGGCACGGTGCACATAATCGCTATAGGCAGGCCCGGCAATCGAGGTCAGGATGCAGCCGATGGCATTGGCCGGGCATTCCATTTTCCACAGCGACCAGACACTGGCATCGATCACTGCACGCTGGTCCCGTGCCAGTTGCTGCTGCATCGGCGCCAGGCACC